>Ga0310810_10010124_pt1 | contig 10963 bp, 10 predicted proteins | sample NCmetagenome_FD_207641 | JGI IMG/M metagenome (GOLD analysis project Ga0310810, IMG submission 207641) | Soil microbial communities from experimental microcosm in Duke University, North Carolina, United States - NC | ecosystem: Engineered > Artificial ecosystem > Soil microcosm > Unclassified ... | reverse complement strand
CTCACGATCCTTGATGCTTGGATCGTGCGCTGCCGTGAAAAGACCAATTAGCGCCGGTGTCGCACCCGGCGCGCGGCGCAGCGCGTCGACGATCGTCACGAGGCCGAAGCTGCTTCCCGTCTGGCGCAGATAGCGGAACCACGCGCGCAGCCACACGACTGCCCGCGGATCGAGCGCCGCATAGATGACGAGCTGGTTGAATTCGTCATTCTCGGCGCTTCCGCAAAGGACGTTGGCGATCGAGCGCTCGATCTGGTCGATTCGGTCGAGAATGGCGTCGAGATCGGCGCCCTCGCCAACCTCGACCCGAAAGTCATGAATGTAGCCGTTGCCGCCGGCAAGCGCGCTCGGGAACTCCTCGAGGACCCGGAAACCGAAGTTCTCGAGCACCGGAACCACATCGGAAAGAGGAATGAGGCCGCCTTTGCGGTAGGTCTTGAGACGCAGTTGACGTGGAGCGTCATGCTCGTTCCGAGTGATGCGCACCGAGCGGTCGCTTTCGTCCGCCAGCTGGCACAGCCGAAGGATGTCCGCAGCGCCTTCCTCGGGTGCCGTGCGCGCCCGATAACCGTCAGGGAATGTGTTAATGTAAGTGAGCGCGAGGCGTGTTGCGCGCGGCGCTCCTGCCGCTGCGATCAGCTCCGACTCCACCGCAGGAGCCCAGCCCCGCACCATCTCGACGACCGCGGCGTCGAGCGCCTCGCAGTCCGGCCGGGGTGCCTCCTCGTCGATATATTGCGTGTACCGAATGAGGGCGAGGTCGGCATCGCCGAGCTCCACTGACCAGCTGGTGATCTCGCGTCCGATCTCGTTCTCGAGCAGCATGGCGATCGCCATCCGGCGGGCGGTGCTGAGCTCCTCGCGCGGCAGCCAGACGAAGGTGAACAGCTGACCCTTCAGGATCGACCGGACCTGAAGAAGCGCCGGGCGCGGGCGATCGGCGAGCGACATCGCGATCATCACCAGCTCGCGCAGGGACTCGTAATCGATGGCGATGACGAGATCGCGCGGAAGCGAGGCGACAGCGTGCCGGAGCGCTTTGCCCGAATGGCCCTTCGGATCGAAACCGAAATCCTTGTCGAGCTGCTTCAGCCGCTGCCGGAGCACCGGCACGTTTTCCGGCGACACCCGAAGCGCCTCGCTAGTCCAGAGGCCCGCATGCACGCCGATCCCGATAATCTTGTCGGCTTCCTTGAGCGGCACGACGACCAGATCGAGCGGCACCCGGCGGTGCACGGTAGACTTGCGCTCGGCCTTGGCCATAAGCGGGACGTCGCCGCCGCGCTCGAAATAATGCATGGCCCCGAGACAGCCGCCTTCGTCGGTCGGAGCACCAGGGATGCTGAAGATTCCGAGAGCGTTCGTCGGCGCCTCGTAGGGCTTCTCGACGTGATAGCCGAGAAGGGTCATCGCGCCGTCGGCGAACCAGTTGAGCAAGGCCGCGCATTCCGGATCGGCAATTGCCGCGGCGTCTTCGCGCATCTGCCGCTGCAGCGATTCCCAGTCGCGCACCGCGAGCCGGACGTCGCCCAACACCCGGCGGAGATCGGCGGCAAGCTCCTGCCGGCCGCGGGCGTCGGCACGGTCGAGCTCGACGTACATCATCGATTCCCGGCGATGCTTGTCGCCGCAGAGCGGCTCTACCGCCTGGAGCTCGCCCTCGCGATCGCGTTCAACGCAGACGACCGGGTGGAGAAGACGATGGATCGTCAATTGCTTGGAAGCGATCGCATTGGCGACAGAATCGACGAGGAACGGCATGTCGTCGTTGACGATGCCGATGCGCATGCGGCGGTTACCCGCTTCGCCTCCAATCGATTCAATGGCGAGAGCAAGCTCGCCGCGGCGGCGCAACGCCGCCACCTGGCTCAGGAACTCAGAAGCCTCGCGCTCGGCTTCCCGGCTCAGTCCCTGGGTTTCCCCTGGCAGTGCATTTCCGGTCAGCGCCTTGCGGATAGACTCGACCAAAGGCGGGTCGAGGCGCGTATGGGCCGTCATGGAAAGTACTTGCTCCGAGGTACTGTGTAGGCGCGCGGCGCTATAGACCCGGCCTCGCGACACGGACAACCCCGCCAGCCGTGGATTGGGCGTCTCGGCTCAAACCGCTCGGCGGATGGCGCGCTCGACAAGCGCTTCGTCGTCCAGAATGGCGACTGGCTCATGGCGCCCATCGGCGCCGCGGCGCGTCACGACGACAGCGAACTCCTCTTCCGCCGGGACATCGTCCAGCGACAGGGGCGGAGCCGAGCGAAGGCGCGCACGGGCGACTTCGCCCTTTGTATCGGGCCGAGGCTCGGGACGGCGGGCCAGGCGCTCGGCGGCGACTAGGGCCTTGAGCCCGCCGGCCTGCTTTTCGATCAGGTTCTCGAACTCGCCGGCCGCGATGCCCTCCCGCCGGGCGTAGGACAGCGCCGCGGCGAACTCGGTCAGCCGCGACTTGTCATAGTCGATTCCGAACACGAGCTTCACGATCGGAGTCATCGGCGCGCGCGCCTGCGCCTTCATGCCCGATTCCTCGAGCAACTCGGAATATTCCTCCGGATTCTCCTCAGCCGCGACCGCGAAATCGTAAGCGAGCGAAAGCGCCTTGTAGAGCGCGGCGCGGGTGCGGCCCTCGCCGGCCTTGACCGATTCCGCGGTCTCGCGCGCGGCCCATAGCCGGTCAGCGAGACCGGCATTCTCGTCGAGCACGATCTCCGGGATCTCGATTGCCGTTTCGCTATGCTCGCCGTCGTGAAGCGGGCCGTCTTCCCATGAGAAATGGACGGGCGCCGGTTCCACCGCCTCAACGGCAGCTGCGCTATCGGCCACCTCGACTTCGGCGAGCGGTTGTTCGTCAGCGTAGGGGTCGGGCGCGAACATTTCGGTCAACTCGAGCGGCTCTTCGTTCTCCGGCTCTTCAACGTCTTCGTCAGTGAAGGCCTCCGCCTCGCTCCCCTCGACCATTTCAGGCTCGAATTCGACCGCGGCGAAATCGGCGGCTTCGGGCGCAGGAATCGGCTCGGCTTCGGCGGCAGCCTCGTCTTCGAACGCGGCTTCTGTATCGAGCTCCGCCTCGTGGACGAACTCGACCACGGGCATTTCAGCGGCCGGCTCCTCTTCGGCTTCCGCTTCGACGTGTTTCCAATTGATCACGCCATAGATGAAGTCGATCTGCTCGCCGTCGGACGAGAAAGGCATCAGGATGCCGCGGTAGCAGATCGTATCGCCGTGCATGTTCTCATATTCGGCTTCGAAGCCGATCGGCGAGCGGTTGGCGATGATCTGCAGATAATGGTCGGTGAGCCGCGACAGCAGCGACCGGCTGGGGACATCGGCGATCGTGCGCACATCGTCATCGAGCCCGCATTCGTCGCGGATCGCGGACCCGACATAGGGAATCGCCGGGTTGTCGCGGCCGCAGGTGAAGTCGAGCAAGACGCTGTGAGCGGAAAAATCCTCGACGTCGGTCGGCTCGAGCTCTTCGATCGAGGGAAAGTCGCGGCCGTCGAGCAGGGAGACCCAATAATTGTACGCGCGTACATGCATGCGCCGCTCGTCCGTGCCGATCGCAGCAGTCACGTCATTCGGAGCCGCGGCCTCGCCGGCCGGCGGATCGAAATCACTCGGATGCTCGTGATAGCTGTCCATGTTTACGCCGGGCCCCACCCCTCTTGTTCATCGGGAAAATGGCGGAGCGGCGTTACCAAAGCGTTAAGCATAAACGGTTAGCAACAAGAGCGACGCTTGCGGCTCGCGAAAGTCGCTGATAGGGCGCCCGCACTCCTGAAAAGGCCATGCCGCTTTAGCTCAGCTGGTAGAGCACATCATTCGTAATGATGGGGTCGCGTGTTCGAGTCACGCAAGCGGCACCAGGCCTCTTCTTCAAACGCTTTGCACGTCGCCGCATTCGCGGTTGGCTGGCACAGCGATATCGATCTTCTTCGGCCGCGGCAGATTGAGCGCATTCATGATCGCGACGAATTCGTCGAGCGTCTTGCCGCCGCCGAGGCGCGGATTTCGCGCTTTCTCCTGTCCAACGCTGCTGACCCGCCGCTGCTGATAGTCGTGGCCGGGATAAACGAGCGTATCGTCCGGCAAAGTGAAAATCTTCTGGTGCACCGAGCGATAGAGCGTCGCGGCATCCCCGTTCTGGAAATCCGTGCGGCCGCAGCCGTCGATCATCAGCGCATCACCGGTGAACAGGCGCGGGCCGTCGACGCCTTGGATCAGATAGCAATGGTGATCGTCAGTGTGACCGGGTGTGTACAAAGGCTCGAGCTCGAGGTCGCCAATCGCAATCGGATCGCCTTCGCGAAGAGCGACATCGGCATGCTGCGCGTTGCTCCTTTCGGGAACCGCAGCCTTGCTGCCCATCCTCTCGCGAAGGTACGCGGCGCCCGTCACGTGATCTGCGTGAATATGGGTTTCGACGGTGTATTTGAGCGATAGGCTCAGTTCGCTGAGCAGTGCCAGATCGCGCTCCACCGTCTCGATCACGGGGTCGATGAGCACGGCTTCGCGCGTGCGCTCGCAGCCGAGGAGATAGGTGTAAGTCGACGACGTCTGCTCAAACAGCTGGCGAAAGATCATGGCTTGCCCCTTGCCCGGCGACGGCATCTTAGCCCATCGGCTGCGTCATGAACATTTGCGTTGTCGGAGCGGGAGCCATCGGCGGTTGGGTCGCTGCGAAGCTGGCGCTCGCCGGAGAGACGGTGACGGCGCTGACCAGCCGCGGACCGCTTGAGCAAATCGACCTGGTAGAGAACGGATCGTGCGGCAGCGCGGAACTGGCACGTTTCGATGGACCGGCCGACCTACTGGTGATTGCGGTCAAAGCGACGGCGCTCGCAGCGGCGGCGGAATCTGCGAAACACTTTGTCGGCCCCAACACGGTCATCCTGCCCATGCTCAATGGCGTGCCGTGGTGGTTCGTCGATGGGATGCAGCTGAAGTCCGTAGATCCGGTGGGCACGATCGCCGCCAGCTTCCCACTAGATCAGATCGTCGGCTGCGTCGTCCATGCTTCCTGCTACCGGTCGGACGGCAAGGTCGTCGTCAAGCATGCCGACAAGCTGATCATCGGCGAGCCCAACCGGGGCGAAACCAGCGAGCGCGTTGCCGAGGTGTTCGGCCTGCTCGATCGCGCAGGTCTCAGGCCCGATATCACGGGCAATGTGCGCCGGGCGATCTGGTACAAGCTCTGGGGCAACGCGACGATCAATCCGCTGTCGGCACTGACTCGCGCTAGCTGCGACAAGATTCTCGCCAATGCAGAGTGCCGGGCCTGGATGCTCGAGGGAATGGCCGAGCTCGCGGCGATCGGCGCGACGATCGGCTGTCCGATCACGGAAAGCGGCGAGGATCGGATGGCTGTGACGGCGCGCCTCGGCGCATTCAAGACCTCGATGCTCCAGGACGTCGAGGCCGGGCGTCCGATGGAGCTCGAAGCCTTGCTCGGAGCGCCGCGCGAGATCGCTGTCGCGAAAGGCGTCGAAACGCCAGCGCTGGACCGCCTCTACGGTGTCACAAAGCTGATGGCAGAGAGCTTGACGCTAGTGTGACGCGACAACGCGCCCGACGCATTCACCGAAGCCAATGCGCACGCCCTCGCCTTCACACCACGCTTTCAAGGTCACCTCGTCGCCGTCTTCGAGGAAGCTGCGCGTTTCGCCGCTGGCGAGCTGAACCGGCTGCTTTCCGCCCTGGCTGATCTCGAGAAGCGAGCCGAGACCGTCCGCGCTTTCGGTCGACAGCGTTCCGGTGCCGATCAAGTCGCCCGGCTGGAGATTGCAACCGTTCGAGCTGTGGTGAGCGACGATCTGCGCGGCGCTCCAATACATCGCTGCATCCGCCGACCCGCGTGAAAGGACGTGCGGCGCAACGCCGGAGGCGCGCATCGTGTCTGTCGTCAGCGTAACTTCGAGCTGGATCGCGAGCGCTCCGGTTTCGCGGTCGGCAGTATCGCTAAGATAGGGTAGCGGCTGTGGATCTCCCGCCGGGCGGGGCGGCATAGGCTTGCGGAATGGCGCCAGCGCGTGCGGGCTGACGATCCAGGGGCTGACGCTGGTCAGGAAATTTTTGGCGAGGAATGGCCCTAGCGGCTGGTACTCCCACGCCTGGAGGTCGCGCGCCGACCAATCGTTCAGCAGGCAATAGCCCGCAATGTGATCGGACCCCTCACCGATCGGTATGGGCGCGCCGAGCTCGTTCCCCTCGCCGATCCAGATGCCGAGCTCGAGCTCGTAGTCCAGCCGCCGACTGGGCCCGTATTCCGGCACTTCAGCGTCCGGCGCCTTTCGCTGGCCGTTGGGGCGGATGACCGGCTCGCCCGATGCCCGCACCGAGCTTGCGCGGCCGTGGTAGCCGATCGGCACGTATTTGTAGTTGGGAAGCAGTGGATTGTCGGGGCGAAACTGCTTGCCGACATTGGTCGCGTGATGGATGCCGACGTAGAAGTCGGTGTAGTCGCCGACGAAGCACGGCAGGTGAAACCGCACCTCGCTCTGCCCGACGAGCTGCGGCTCGACGTCATCGCGGTATTGCTCGTCTGAAAGCAGCTCCTGGAGCCGCCGCCTAAGTGCCGCTTGCGCTTCTGGCCCACGTGCGAGCCAGCCGTTCAGTACCGGCTGCGACAGATCTTCGCGCCAATCCTCGTCAAGAAGGTCGGCGATTCCGGAGAGGTCGAGCACATAATCGCCGATCGCGACTCCCGCCTGTCGCCGCCGTTCCCCAACAGAGAAAATTGCCAGCGGCAGGTTCTGGATCGGAAAATCGCTGCCCTGCGCACTCTCGCACCAGCTCTTGAGCGCCGGGTCGTTGGTGCTGTCGATCACGGCAGCTTTGCTTTCGGGAAGCCCGCCCACGCCTCGTCATAGTCCGGCTGCGCGCGCTCGAGCGCCCATTGCGTCGGCCGATACGGCCAGCAGGTTTCGACCATGAACGCCATCGTGCCTTTGATCTTCATGGGCTTCAGCTCCGCATTGCTCGCCTTGCGCCAGCTTTCGACGTCGGGTCCGTGGCCGCTCATCAGGTTGTGAAGCGACAGGCCGCCCGGTGCAAACCCTTCGGATTTCGCGTCATAGGCGCCGTGAATCAGGCCCATCGCCTCGCTCATCACGTTGCGGTGGAACCAAGGCGGCCGGAATGTGTCCTCCCCGACCATCCACCGCGGCGGGAAGATCACGAAGTCGGCATTCGCGCGTCCCGGCACGTCGCTCGGGCTGGTCAGCACCGTGAAGATCGATGGATCCGGATGGTCGAAGCTTACCGTGTTGATCGTGTTGAAGCGCGACAGGTCGTAGCGGTAGGGCGTGTAATTGCCGTGCCATGCGACGACATCGAGCGGCGAATGGTCGAGCGTTGTGGTCCAGAGCGATCCGAGCGATTTCTGGATTACTTCGGTGGACTCGTCCTTGTCCTCGAACCAGGCGACAGGCGTTTCGAAATCGCGCGAGTTCGCTAGGCCGTTCGAGCCGATCGGTCCTAACTCGGGAAGCCGAAGCGGAAGGCCGTGGTTCTCCGCGACGTAGCCGCGGGTCTCACCATCTACCTCGACGCGAAACTTCACGCCGCGCGGCACAACGCCGATCGAGCCGGGCGCGACGTCGATCACGCCTAGTTCGGTTACGATGCGCAGCGCGCCCTGCTGCGGGATGATCAGCATTTCACCGTCGGCGTCGACGAACAGCCGGTTCGTCATCGATCTGCCCGCGCGGTAGAGGTGAACCGCGACGCCTTCGAGGTCAGATGGATCTCGGTTGGCGAGCATCGTCACCATGCCATCAATGAAATCACATTCCTCGGGGAGGTCGTTCGGGGGGTCCCACCGCAGCCGATTTGGCGCAAGCGGGTTCTTGGATACGCCCGGCGCGAACAATGGCGCGCCTTCGTATCGGACGAATGGCCGATGGTCGGCCGTCGGCCGCATTCGATAGAGCCAGGAGCGCCGATTCTCGTGCCTTGGTGAGGTGAAACTGCTGCCCGACAGCTGCTCCGCATAAAGGCCGAACCGCGGCCGCTGCGGCGAATTACGGCCTTTCGGAAGCGCCCCCTCGACCGCCTCGCTTTCGAAATGGCCGCCGAAGCCGGTCATGTAGCCCGTCGTCATGCGCGTCCGGTTACTGATTCAGCAGCGCACAATCAAACGGGCGCGGCACTCATGGAACCGCGCCCGTTCACCGGACGGGGACTCGCAACCCGTCCAGCTGTTGCCGACCCTCTCCGTCAGCTGTGATTGACGTTGATGTTCACGGTGCTGGGCACCACGCTGTTCGTGTGCCCGAAACCCAGCTGGCCGCGGAACACATACAGGAGCACCAGGACGACAATGATCAGAAGCACGACGGCCAGCACGCCTCCTCCGCCGCCGCCGCCCGTCTCTACGATGGTCGTCCGCTCGCGGTCGGTGTCATCGCGATCATCGGCCATTTGAAACTCTCCCTGTGAAACCCTGTTGTTGCGGCGAAACGAACGAATCTTGGCGAAGGCGGTTCCGCGAAAGGAAAGTCGATGAAGTCGAAGCTTATGATCGCATTCTCGCTGGTCCCGCTCGCGTCCTGCGGACCGCAGCATCAGCCGGAGCAGCCTACGCGGAATGCGAATTCACCCGTGATTCCGGCACCGAGCGCGCCGCCGGCTGTCACAAATTCGGAAGCACCGCCGCCCGTACCTGCGGCGAATCAGCCCGCCCTCGATCCCAAGAGCACCGAGGCGGCGCTCGAGCTAGTCCAGAAATTCGCCGACCTGCTGAACGAGGGAAAGTTCGACGAAGCTTATATGCTCCTCGCGCCCAACGCCCCTCCCCGCAACGAGTTCGACAGCGATTGGCGGCAGATCGAACAATTAAGCGTGAAAGTCGGCAAACCGGGCAAGCAGGAAGGCGCTGCGGGCTCGATCTACATTTCCATTCCGCTCAACGTATGGGGTGTCGCGCACGGCGAGGGCTTTCACCAAACGCCGACTGCAATCATCCGACGCGTCAATGACGTCCCGGGCTCCACCGAGGCCCAGCGGCACTGGCACATAGAACGGATTGACTGGGGGAAATGACTAGAAGGCGTTCAGTGCCGTGTTGATCTGATCGCTGTTGTCGCCGCTGTTGTCGACGCTGGCAGGCTGCGATCCCGCAAAGTCATATGCGACCCAGATGATCCCCGCCGCCCAGACGAGCGCCCACCAGCGACTCTTGAAGATCGTGCTGAAGCGCATGGGAAACATGGTGGCGATCGTCCCACCGCGCCCTTAAGATTGGGTTTCCGACTGCTCGTGGGTGACCTCGCGGTGCGGGAATCGATCGCGAATGCGGGTGTTGAAATAAACGCCTTTGGCAAAGGCGCCCCGGAATGCGTCGGCGACCTCTTGCGGAACGCCGAGATAGACGTAGCGGCGGCCGGTGGTGAACTCGACCCAGAGATTCTGTTCCATCTCGTCGTACACGAAGCGGCGGATGACGCTCGACGGCATCTAGCCGTAACGCACTAACCGGCGTCTGGAGCCGCTATTTCGGAGCGGTCGCGGCGGAGTGCTGCGGCCATACCGCCAAGCGCCAGCAGTGCGCCGGCGATCGTCAGGCCGGTCCAGCGGTAATGTTCGAACGCGGTCGAGAAGCCCATGGCGATCACGGGAACGATCACGCTCGAATAAGACGCCTTGGCCGGGCCGATCCTGCGAACCACCGGATAATAGAGGCTGAAGGTCAAGACCGAGGCGAACAGCGAAAGGTAGAGGACGCCGAGCCAGTAGCTCGGCCGCGGATCGAAGACGGGCGGGCCGGTCATCCCCAGAGCGATGATGCCGTCGATGAGCGCGCCCGCGGCCATCGACCAGGCAAGCAGCGGGAAAAGATCGAAGCGGCGGATCTCCGGCCGCGCCTGCCACACGTTGGCGATTGCCGCACCGATCATGCCAACCAGCGTCAGTGCGATTCCGGCGGCGACCTGCCTTCCTTCGGCGGGGTGCTCCCTGATCTCATGCACGAACAGCAGGACGATGCCCGCGACCGCGACCAGCGAGCTCCAGGCGAATCGCCTGCTCGGCCGATGCCCAAGCAGCGCCCAGCCAAGCAGGCTAGCGGGAATGAGAAGGAGAGCGAAGACCGTGGCGATGACGCCCGAGGTGATGTGCCGCTCGGCAAGGTAGACGGCGTTGAAGTTCACGCAAAATTGAGTGAACCCGAGGAACGCGGCTGCGATCATGCCCTTGCGGCCAATGTTGAGGCTCTCGCCTTTCCACCGCGCGAGCGTCGCCATCGCGAGCGCAGCGACCAGGAACCGATAGGTGACCGACCATTGCGGCGGAACGGTGCCGAGCTGGGTGCGGATGACGATCCAGGTCGATCCCCAGATCGCCGTGAAGATGATGAACGGCAGCGTGACCGAACGGAGCCGATCGCTGCTGATCTCGTCCCGGGCGACATCTCGCGGCATGTGGCAATCATCGATCGGAGAGGTCTTCATCGCCAATCAAAGCCGAGCGCCGGCTGATAAGCCTGGCTTATCCGAGCGCCGCGATCGCGGCGGCCAGCTTTTGGACCGCTTGCTCGTCTGCGTCCCAGCTCGTCACGAGCCGGATCTCGCCTTCGCGCCAGTCGTAGAACTCAAATCCCTGGCTGCGCAGCGCCGCGGATTCTTGAGCCGTCGCCTTCAAGAAGATCTCGTTCGCTTCAACTGGGTGGAGCAGTCGCGCAGGCGCCGCCTTGGAGAGGACCTGCGCTGCTGCGTTGGCTGAGCGTGCGTTCGCAAGCCAAAGGTCATCCTCGAGCATCGCAATGATCTGCGCGGCGAGCATTCGCCCCTTTGAAGACAAATGCCCCGCCCGCTTGCGGCGGACCTCGATTTCGTCGGCGAGCTCGGTTTTGAACAGGACCAGGCACTCGGCGTTGAGCCCCCCATTCTTGATGAACCCGAACGAGAGCGTATCGACGCCGGCGCGCCATGTCACATCCGCAAGGCGCTCACCCGTCGTGGCGATGGCATTGGCCAGC
>Ga0310810_10010123_pt1 | contig 10964 bp, 13 predicted proteins | sample NCmetagenome_FD_207641 | JGI IMG/M metagenome (GOLD analysis project Ga0310810, IMG submission 207641) | Soil microbial communities from experimental microcosm in Duke University, North Carolina, United States - NC | ecosystem: Engineered > Artificial ecosystem > Soil microcosm > Unclassified ... | reverse complement strand
CCAGGCGCGCGAACGTTTCGATGGCCAGTGACGCCATCACACCGATCGGCTGACCCACCGACCACAACACCAGCCACACCTCGAACGCCATCAAGCCGTAGCAGACGATCGGCAACACGGTGAGGATGATCAGTCGACGTCGATCGCCGCGCAGGAGACCGAGGACGATGTCCTCGACATCGAGAATGAAGCGAATGACTCGAGACGATTCGAGCTGGCGGCCGGTCAACCTCGCGAGACGATGCACGAAACGTCCGAGATAGTCGCCGGTGCGATGACGCGCCACTTGCGCGAGCACACCCATCAGCACGACCGCTCCGATCGAGACCAGCGTGAATAGCGCGTCCCACCCACCCGGCATCGCGAGCCGTCGTACCGCGAAGTACGACACCAATCCCGAGACGACGATCGCCATCACGGCGAATGCCGTTCGCTCGACGGCAATCGCGGCTGCCGTGACGGCAGGAGGAATCCGGTCGTAAAGCAAAACGACCTTGAGTGGTTCACCGGTGAGACCGCGGATGGTGAAGAAGCTGATCGCGTCAGCGGCGAGCCGCACGCGGAAGAGACGCGTGAACGGCGGCCGGGTGTGTTCGGGGAACGCGATCCACCACCCCCATGTGCGGAGGAAGTGCCACGCGCATCCCGGCATGAGGATCAGCGGAAACGTAAACCCCAGCCGAAGCACATCGTCGATGGTGTCGGCGAGGTTGATCGAGCGAAGGGAGACGACGAAGAGTACCGCGCCGATGGCCACCGCCACCAGCGAGACCAGTTGAGGAGTGGAGACGGTCAATTACCTGCGCTTACTCCTCGTCCTGGTTGTCCGTATCGTCCGGTAGTGTCGTTGCATCCTCCGGCAGGCTCGTCGCGACATCATCGATGTCCGCCGTCGAATCATCCTCGAGATCGTCGACCGCGTAGATACGGCCGCCCGACCGTTCCTTGATCGGGCCTCGAGGCTTGTGATCCTGCTGCGTGCCTTTCTTGTTGCGCAGGCGCCGGGGCGGCGCGGGAGGACCGAAGTTCGCACTGCGATCGCGACCGCCGGGGCCCGGTGGAGGACCACCAGGCCCGCGCGGCGTGAATCCGCCACCGCCGCCTGGCCGCGGTCCGCCAAATCCACCGCCACCGCCGCTGAAGCCGCCGCCTCCCGGACGTGGACCGCCGAAACCACCGCCACCGCCGGGGCGAGGCCCGAAGCCTCCAGACCCTGGTGGACGCGGCGGGCGATCCTCGCGGGCACGTGCTTCGCTGACCGCGAGAGGCCGGCCCTGGAATGGCTGCGCGTCAAACTTACGGATGACTTCTTCTGCTTTCGCGCGATCGGCAAACTCGACGAATGCAAATCCGCGTGGACGACCGGTCTCGCGGTCGACCGGCATAGCGACGTGGGACGGCTCTGCGACGGGTGCGAAGTGCGCCCGGAGATCGGCCTCACTCGCACTGTATGGGAGGTTCCCGATGAACAAACGGACTGCCAAGGTCTCCTCGTGAAATCGCCGCTGCTCTGAGCGGGGTTCGATTCTATCTCAAAGACACCTTAGAAAAGTCAAAGGTCAAGTGGTTAGTAGGAACAAAGATGGGACCTCGGAGGCGCGAATCGCTCGAGGTGAAGCGATGAGGCCGATGGCCGCAGCGGCACGGCCAATGACGGCCTCGGGGCCAAGTCCCTGTGCACGCAACTCGCGAACTCCGGTATCGCCGGCAGACTTGCTCAGCTTCTCACCGCTCTTCCCCACGATTAATGGGTGATGAAGGAAAACTGGTGCAGTACTGCGGCCAAGCAGGCTGGCCAGCATTATCTGGCGGCCCGTTGATGCGAGGAGGTCAGCTCCCCGGACCACGAGGGTGACCCCGTGCCTGAAGTCGTCGACCGTTACAGCAAATTGATACGTCCAGTGGCCATCGCGGTCGCGAAGCAGGAGGTCGCCGCATTGTTCGGACGGCGTCTGCTCGAGCGGGCCGGCCAGCAGATCATGAGCCTGCACAGTTTTCGCATCGAACTGCACACGCACCCCGCGGCCGGGCGCGTCCGACAGTGCGCGGGTGCGGCAACGCCCGACGTAGCGTTCGCCGCCAATGTCGGTCCGGGAGCAGTCACACCCGAACACGTGGGCGGTTCGCTTCAGCGTATCGAGGGCATCGCGATAGATCTCAGGCGTGTCGCTCTGACGCATGAGCGGATGGCGGCCTTCATCGGGCACGAATCCGAGCCAGTCGAGGTCCTCGACGATCGCCGCCTCATACTCGGCCCGGCTGCGAATGCGATCATGATCTTCAATCCGGAGCAGGACACGTCCGCCGAGCGCACGCGCGATACCCCACGTGTAAATGGCGTTGACGATATGCCCGATGTGAAGATAGCCAGTTGGTGAGGGTGCAAACCGCGTGACCGGAGGACCGGTGACCAACCGCGCAGCCGCAGCGAGATCTGGACGGAGCAGCATTCGCGTACTGTGATTCCCTTTCTCGATACCGACGATCCGTTTCCGCCACCTGAGCTCGCGCTGCAGCAGCCCAACGGCCTGCTCGCCGCCGGTGGCGACCTCTCGCCGTCACGCCTCCTCGACGCGTACGCGCAAGGCATCTTCCCCTGGTTCGGCCGTGAGGATCCGCTGCTGTGGTGGAGTCCCGATCCTCGCATGGTCCTCTACGTCCGCGAGCTGAAGATCGCGCGATCGCTGCGACGCACGATTCGCTCTGGCCGTTTCCGCGTCACGATGGATACCGCGTTCGCAGACGTGATCAGCGGGTGCGCGGAGCCTCGCCCTGGACAGGACGGCACCTGGATCACGCCCGAGATGCACTCTGCCTACTGCCGGCTCTTCGAGATGGGATACGCCCACTCGGTCGAAGCCTGGACCGGCGATCATCTCGCGGGTGGGCTCTACGGTGTCTCGCTGGGCCGGATGTTTTTTGGCGAGTCGATGTTCACCCGTGAGAGTGACGCTTCAAAGGTTGGCTTCGTGCACATGGTGGCGCAGTTCGCACGCTGGAAGATGCCACTCATCGACTGTCAGATGCCAACCTCGCACCTGGCCTCCCTCGGCGCGCGCGAGATTCCGCGCGCCGTCTTCCTCGATCAAGTCAGCCAATTAGTTCAGGAATCGGCCCCGTTGAGACCCTGGCGGCTGGACGCGGACCTGACTGAGGCTCTGGGTACAATGCATGTATGAGTGGGCAGGACCCCCGCGAATCCATCCTCACCGACTCGCGCAACGAGCAGAAGCTCGAGCGGCCGCGGATGTGGCGGGTCCTCCTGCACAACGACGATTACACGACCCAGGAATTCGTCGTGTTTGTGTTGGAGACGGTGTTTCGGAAAGGGCGCGCCGAGGCGTTCACCATCATGATGAGCGTCCATCGATCCGGACTGGGGGTAGCCGGCGTCTATACACATGACGTCGCTGAAACGAAATTGAAGGCCACACAACAAATGGCCGAAGAGCAGGAGTTCCCCCTGCTAGTGACGATGGAGCCAGAACCAGAGCATGAGTAAGACATCAGTTCCGTTTGCACCTGAAACGCTGGAGACGATTCAGCGCGCAATCCGTTACGCCACCGAGCGGCGGCACGACGCCGTCGGGCTCGAGCACCTGCTCCTTGCGGCCACTGACGAGCCGCAGGCACGGCGCATTCTGGTGAGCTGCGGCGCGGACGTGGACACGCTTCGGCGTCAGGTCACTGAGGTGCTGACCAAGGCGTTCGAGCCTGTGCCTGGCTCTTCTAAGGTGCAGCCGGAGCCGACGATTGGTTTTGACCGCGTCGTTCAGCAAGCGGTGATGCACGCCGCTGTCTCGAGCGCGAAGCAAGTCGACACCGGCAGCTTGCTCGTTTTCCTGCTGCAGGAGGACGACAGCCACGCCGCGTATTTCCTGAGAGCGCAGGGCATTGAGCGTCTGCTGCTCCTGCGCGTGATCTCGCACGGCTCGAAGACCGAACCAGAGGCGATGCCAGCCGGTGGCGATCGCGGCACCGGGCCGAACGCCGATCCGCTCAAGGCGTACGCATCCGACCTGGTCGCCCGCGCCGCGCAAGGGCAGATCGATCCGCTGATCGGACGTGCACTCGAGATCGAGCGCATGATTCAGGTGCTCTGCCGTCGCCGGAAGAACAACCCGCTGCTCGTCGGCGAGCCGGGCGTTGGCAAGACCGCACTGGCCGAAGGGCTCGCGCTGCGGATCCAGCAGGGCAATGTGCCGGAAGTGTTGAAGACCGCAAAGGTGTACGCGCTGGATCTCGGCGCGCTGATCGCCGGCACGAGGTATCGCGGCGATTTCGAGGAGCGCGTCAAACAGGTGCTCGATCGTCTCGAGAAGGAAGAGAACGCGATCCTCTTCATCGACGAGATTCACTCACTGGTCGGCGCGGGTGCCGCGTCTGGCGGAGCGATGGACGCAGGCAACCTGCTGAAGCCGGCACTCGCCAGCGGGCAGTTGCGCTGCATCGGCTCGACGACGTTCAACGATGTGAAGCAGTCGTTCGATCGGGATCGTGCGCTGTCGCGACGTTTTCAGAAGATCGATGTGCTGGAGCCGTCCGAGCTAGAGACGCTGGAGATCCTGAAGGGACTTCGTCTGCACTACGAAGCGCACCATGGCGTGCAGTTCACGGACGAGGCGCTCGAAGCGGCGGTGTCGCTCTCCGCTCGGCATCTCAAGGACCTGCATCTGCCTGACAAGGCGATCGACGTCCTGGACGAGGCCGGTGCGGCGCAGAAGCTCTTGCCTGACGATCAGCGAACGCAGTCCATCGGTCCGGCGCAGATCGAAGCCATCATCGCGAAGATGGCGCGTGTGCCAGTGCAGACGGTCTCGAGCGACGACAAGCGTGCGCTGCAGCAGCTCGACATCGAGCTGAAGCGCGTGATCTATGGTCAGGACGGGCCGATTAACGAGGTCTCATCCGCGATCAAGCTGTCGCGGTCGGGGTTGCGCTCGCCGGACAAGCCGATTGGCAATTTCCTGTTTGCTGGACCGACCGGTGTCGGCAAGACGGAGCTGGCCCGTCAGCTCGCGCGCATCATGGGTGTCGAGTTCATCCGCTTCGACATGTCCGAATACATGGAGAAGCACGCGGTGTCGCGGCTGATCGGCGCGCCCCCCGGATACGTCGGCTACGAGGAAGGCGGTCTGCTGATCGACGCGATCCGCAAGGCGCCGCACGCGGTGCTGTTGCTCGATGAAATCGAGAAGGCGCACCCGGACATGTTCGCGATCCTGTTGCAGGTCATGGATCACGCGACGCTGACCGACTCGCACGGACGCAAGGCCGACTTCCGGCACGTGATTCTAATCATGACCACGAATGCCGGCGCGCGTGATCTCTCGGATCGCAAGCTCGGATTCGCGGAGGCGGGGAAAGGCGGCGGCTCGTCGCGCGGTGCACTCGAGAAGATGTTCACGCCCGAGTTCCGCAACCGACTCGACGCGATCGTCAACTTCGCGGCGCTCGGGACCAGTGAGATCGAGAAGGTCGTGGACAAGCAGATCGACGAGGTGCGGTCGATGGTGGCCGCGAAGAAGGTCACCATCGAGCTCGACCCGGCGGCGCGCGCGTGGCTGGCGGTCAAGGGCTTCGATCGTGCGTTCGGTGCGCGGCCCATGGCTCGCCTCATCGAGCGCATCGTCAAGAAACCGTTGTCGGAGTTGCTGCTGTTTGGTTCGCTCGCGGATGGAGGATCGGTACGCGTGGTGGTGGAGAATGACGAGATCCGCTTAGTGGTTGGTGGCTAGATCGGTTGGTGGTTGGTGGTTCGTGGTTCGTGGTTCGTGGTTCGTGGTAAACATTCAATTGCCAACCACTAAACACGAACCAGCATGAGCATCGCTGATATCCGTCGCGAATATCGCGGCCAGCCACTGAGCGAAACCGAGTCCGATCCGCATCCGTTCCGGCAGTTCGACCGCTGGTTCGCGCAGGTGCGCGAGCTGGAGCCCGATGCCACCGAGATGGCACTTGCCACGGCGACGCGTGACGGGCGTCCATCCGTGCGCACCGTCCTTCTCAAGGGCCTCGACGATCGCGGCTTCGTCTTCTACACGAACTACAACAGCCGAAAAGCCAAAGACCTCACCGCCACTGGACGCGGCAGCTTGATGTTCTACTGGCGCTCACTCGAGCGCCAGGTGCGCATCGACGGTCGCGCGGAAAAGGTGAGCGCGGAAGAGTCAGACGCGTACTTCGCGACGCGCCCGATCGAAAGCCGGTGGAGCGTCTATGCATCGCGACAGAGCGAAGTGATCGAGAGCCGCGATTCGCTCGAAGCACGCTTTTCGTTCGCGCGGCAGGAGTACGGCGAGCGTGTCCCGCGGCCGGCGTGGTGGGGCGGGTATCGCATCGTGCCTGAGGAATTCGAGTTCTGGCAGGGACGTCCGAGTCGTCTGCACGATCGCCTGCGTTACGTCAAAGAGGCGAGTGGCATCTGGCGTCGCGAACGCCTGGCGCCGTGAGCGCGTCCGGCTGATCGAGGTATCGATGCGATCGGCTGCTGCGTTTGCACTGGCATCTCTCGCAATCTGTCATCCCGCCTGTGCGGCGCGCTCCGAGCAGGCGCATGTCGTTCTGTCACAGTTTCGCGAAGCCCTGACCTTGTCGTTAACGGTCCCGTCCAACGTCGTCGTTGGGGAGGAGACACGACTTCGCTTTCGTGTGCAGAACTCAGGCCGGCATACGATCGACGGATGCGTCGGTCCGTCGCGCAATGTCTGGATCATTCCTGAGGACGATACACAGGGCAATGAGCCTCTCAGCATCTCGGAGCATGTCGTCGATCATCCCGGTTGCCAGCGGCGCCTGCGGCTTGGCCCCGGCGCGCATTTCGAGTGGGACGAAACCACGAGAGTGCCGGGCATCGTGCGTGGGTTTGCCAAGCTCGCAGTTGATGTTCAGATTGTTGATCCACGCCACTGCGATCACGTTGTTGGATGTCCGGAGATGACGCTGACGGCCAGCGCGGCTGTTGCCATTCGATGAACTCGGTGGCCCAACGGAGGCCTCATCATGTTTGTCGGCCACTACGGCGTCGCGTTCGCTACCAAGAAAGCTGACGCCTCGATCCCGCTCTGGGTTCTCTTCCTGGCCGTGCAATGGCTCGACGTGATCTGGGCGCCGCTGGTTCTGCTCGGCATTGAGCGAGTACGAATCGTGCCGGGGTTCACCGCGACGAATCCCCTCGATCTGTATTACATGCCGTACACGCACAGTTTGGTTGCTGCCATCTTGTGGTCAGGGGCTGCGGCTCTTGTGTACGGTGCAGTCAGACCTGCCAATATCAGGACCCGCCTACTCGTTGGCCTTGCGGTGTTCTCTCATTGGATCCTCGACTTCATCGTGCACGTGCCAGACTTGCCGCTCTATGACAACAGCGCGAAGGTCGGCCTCGGGTTGTGGAACGAACCGATCGTAGCGTTCTGCCTGGAGGCGGTTCTCCTGCTTGGCGCAATCGCCATGTATCGACGAACGGTGAAGAGGTCGCCCCTGGGGATTGTTGCGTTCGGCATGGTGATGCTCGGCATACACGCCTATGTGTTCTTCGGTCCGCCTCCCGTATCGCCGACGGCTGCAGCCATGACCGCCCTCGGCGCATATGGTGTGTTCGCCTTTGTCATCTGGTTTCTCAGCGACCGCGCGGTCACGCGACACGCCTAGTCCTTCAGATCGAGCCGAGCGCCTGCATTTCCTCCTGCTGATCGCGCGCCGAAATGTATCCGAGCAGGCGCCACGATTCCTCTGCCCGTTCCAGCAGATACGCAATCTCGAACTCGATCGCACGAGCGCCGGTCTTCTCAAAGCGCGCACTCCAACGCACCTGCGCGAGGACGTGCAGTGGGCTGAGCACCGTCTCCCGCACCGCTGCCGGCGAAATTGCACGCATCCCGTGCTGACGATTGAAGGCGCGCACATGTGCCAGCCACTCGAGGAACCGCGCGTCGTTCGCGAACGTCATGCTTCCCTGGGGGCCGCCGACGAAGAAGCTCGGTGCGTACACCGCGGCCAGGGCCCCCTCATCGTCACCCATTGATAACGCCGCATAATCGTCAAAGAATTGCTCGACGGTCATTCCCCGATCATGAGCCTTTTTCACGTCAGCGAAGAACCCAACATAGAAGTGTTCGAACCTCGCCAGGCGACAGCGAGCGGTGATCAGCTTGTCTGGGCCATTGACGAGGAGCACTTGCGCAATTACCTCGTTCCTCGCGACTGCCCGCGCGTCACGTACTCGGCTGGGCCTCGCACCACCGATGGTGATCGTGAGCGGTTCCTCGGTTCCAGTGCGGCGGTTCTTGCGATAGAGACAGGGTGGTTTGAACGGATGCGGTCCTGTCGCCTTCATTGTTATCACCTGCCAGGCGATACGTTCGAGCTCGCTGACGAATGCGCCGGCTATTTCGTTAGTCGTGTCCCGGTGAAGCCGTTACGCGTTCAGGTCATCGACGACCTCGTGTCCACCGTCTTGATGATGCGCGGTGTTGAAATGCGCGTGCAACCGAGCCTCTGGGAGTTGCGGGACGCCGTGATCGCATCGACACTCGCGTTCTCGATCATCCGCTGGCGGAATGCGGCCCCGCGGGATTCCGCCTGAGATCGATCAGCTTCGATGTTCACGCTCGATCAAGTCGTTCCGTGGGGCCGGTCATTCGACGAGTATCGCCGGATGTTCGCGCTCACCGATGACGATCTCCAGTTGAGGATCGTGGGCTGTGGTGATGGCCCCGCGAGTTTCAATGCGGAGGCGACGCGTCTGGGATCATCGGTGGTGTCGTGCGATCCAATCTACCGCTACGACGTTGAGCAACTTCGGCAACGCATCGCTTCGACCTACGAACAAATCCTGGAACAAACCCGTCGGAATGAAAGTGAATTTATCTGGAGCACGATTCACTCGGTTGACGAACTTGGACGTGTCCGAATGGCGGCGATGAACGAGTTTTTGCGCGACTATCCAGCGGGACTCACCCAGGGCCGATACATCGTTGCCGAACTGCCGAACCTCCCGTTTGCCGACATGTCATTCGACCTGGCGTTGTGCTCGCACTTGCTCTTCTTGTACACGACGCAATTGGGGGAGGCATTTCATCCGTCAGCGATCCGGGAAATGTGCCGGGTCGCCAGGGAAGTTCGCATCTTTCCACTGATCGAGTTGGGCGGTGCGCCGTCGCCGCTGGTTCAACGAATGGTGGACGCGTGTGACGGCCAGGGGTTCGACGTGTCGATCGAGGTGGTCCCGTACGAATTTCGTCGCGGCGGAAACCAGATGATGCGCATTCGGCGATGATCGCGGAGGCGTTTTCGCGGGAGGCCTGTTTGATAGGCAGCTGCCACACACCTGGCTGATGAGAGAGCTTGCCTTCGTCGCGTCGCTGTTCGAGCCACTCTTCGTGGGACTCATCTTCCATGGCCTCTGCATCAAGTTTGGGTGGTTACGCGCCCTCGCCGTTCCCATTGACCGCAGGGTCCTGTTTCGGAACCGTCCCCTGTTCGGCGCCAATAAGACTTACCGAGGCGTTCTCGCGGTGGCTTTGGGATCGGCCGCAGGCTACAGCTTTCAAAGCCTCGCCCCGAAGCTTCAGCCGCCGGTCCTTCGCGCTCTCCCCCTGTTCGCTCTCGTCTCGATCGGCTTCACCCTGGGCGCCGCTGCCATGCTCAGCGAGCTCCTCAACAGCTTCCTCAAGCGCCAGCTCGAGATCGCTCCGGGGGCAGCGGCGGGTGGCGTCGGGAGGCTCTTCTTCTACGTCTTCGATCAAGTCGATTTTCCTGCTGGGGGCTTGGCTGATTGCATGGCCGTGGGTCGCTCCCACACTGCCTCGAGTCTTGTGGTCACTCCTGTTCGTGTTCGTGGTGCATCAGGTGATCAGCGTCTTTGGCGCCCTTCTCGGCATGCGCGTATCGGCCCGGTAAACAGCAGATGATCACGCTCGGCCTCGTGGGATGTCTCGTTGCCGCGAGCGTGCTGGCTCTGATCGCTCTTCCGAGGGCGTCCAGTTTCGCCCAGAGGTACCGCCGGGTCGCCTGGCTTCCAGTGGCGGCGCTCCTCATTGAAGGAATACTCTGGAAACCTTTCCTCACGAGACTGAGCTATTTTGCTGTCGTTCCTCTGCTGCTCACATGCGTCGCGAGCCTGTTTCTCGCGGCGATAGGGGCGACCTTGGTCGCCACATCTCACGGGCGAAAGGAAGGCTCCGCGGAGATACTGCGCGCGACGCTCGTCGCAGCTATTCCTGGGATGCTCCTCCTTGTCTTGATGGTCTATGGGTTCGTCAACGCGATACTTGAGAAGTAGTGGGCGGCAACTGATTTCATCGTCTTCAGGAGTCTGAATGGATTTCCCTAACGTCGTTTTGGCCCGCGTGTACGAGCATATCGAACCGATCGATCGTGGTGACCGATACGAAGATCCGCTCGACGCGGTGCTCGCGCACGCCAACATCGGCCGTGTCACAGGCGGCGGCTCGCAATTGAACGAGCACGGAGGTATCCAGTACGCCGACATCGAGATCGAACTCGCGAATCTCGACGGCGCTCTCAGCGTCGTGGTTGATGCGCTCGAGAAGGCCGGCGCCCCTCAGGGATCCGAACTGATCGATATGTCAGACAGCCGCATCCTGCGGCAATTCGGAACGCAGCAGTGCCTGGCGATTTTCCTCGACGGCACGACGCTCCCAGAGCAGGTGTACGCCGATCTCGATTTCGATGCAGTCGTGTCCGAGCTCGGAGCGGCCGCAGGCGAGGGGAGTAATCGGGGCTTCTGGCAAGGACCAGAGGAGACCGGTCTCTTCTTCTTCAGTCCCGACGCCGAAGCCATGTTCGCTCGTGTTGAACCCGTTCTGCGCCGGCTACCGATCGGGCAGAACGCACGCGTCGTACTGCGTCACGGTAAGCACGAATTCAATCCGCGCGAAGTGCGTATGCCGAGACACTGACCATGCTTTACATGATCGTCGAGACCTTTCGAGACGGCG
>Ga0310810_10010122_pt1 | contig 10964 bp, 9 predicted proteins | sample NCmetagenome_FD_207641 | JGI IMG/M metagenome (GOLD analysis project Ga0310810, IMG submission 207641) | Soil microbial communities from experimental microcosm in Duke University, North Carolina, United States - NC | ecosystem: Engineered > Artificial ecosystem > Soil microcosm > Unclassified ... | reverse complement strand
CCGCGCGGCTCGCTACCGGCGATCCGGATCGGCAAGACGCCCTACGGCGTGCTGCCGGTCACCTCGCTCGAGCGCTATCCCGTGGAGCCTTCCCGGCTCGCCGGATCACTCGAGCCGCAGCTCGTTCAGTTCGTCCGCAAGCTGTGGCCGAACTGGCTCAAGAGCTCCGACGCCGCGCCGCACATGCAGAATTCGGGCGATCCGGACGCGCAGCTGGTCGCCGTGCTCGGCATGGACGCCAGCTCGATGACGTTCCGCGGCCGCAAGGTCCTTGGCGACGATTTCCTCTGGAATTACGCGCTCTTCAAGGGCGTCGCCCCGCAGATCTTCAATTCGTGGTGGACCAGTCACCTTGCCGCCGGGCGCAAGTTGCTCGACGACTTCGGCTTCAACGCGTGGGACCCGCGCGTGATCCATCTGGGAATGGAGAACAGCAGCTTCCCGGTGCCGTTCCCGACCGTGCAGTCCGGCGCGCTGTCGGAAACGGACACGTTGAAGGCCGACGCCGACCTGGGCGGCGGCGTGACCGTCAACTACATTCAATGGCTGAAGCAAGCGTCGGTCGACGACATCCAGGCCGAGAACTATCCCGGCACCAAGCCGACCTCACTGCTCTACAAGATCCTTCGGCAATCGCTGGTCCTCGACTACGCCGATCTCGCTGCGCAGGCCGAGATCGGCGCGTCCCGGCTCGCGATCTCTCAGATCCGCGAACAGGAGATCGTTGCCGTGCAGCCGCCTGCTGCGGTCTCGCCGCCACTGACGACGTGGCAGATCCTGGCGCGACCCGCGATTCCCGACGCGGCGCTGACATGGGCGGATTACCTGGTGAGTCTCGATCCGCCGCCCGCATCGCCGTTTGCCCGCCTCACCGAACTGCGGGAGAGCCTCGATCGGCTGGCCGGAGCATCGACAGCGGAGCTCGATCGCTTGCTCACCGAGACGCTCGACGCCTGCAGTCATAACCTCGCGGTCTGGGCTTCGGCGATCGCCAATGCGATCCTGCGGCGGCAGCGTTCTTCCCAGCAGGCGACCGGGCTCCATGTCGGCGCATTCGGCTGGGTGGAGGAGGTGCGTCCTGCGCCGCAACCCACAGCGATTGCCGGCAACGAGCTCCAGGCGGTGCAGGCGCTCGATGAGCGCCGCGCGCGACGTCTGCGGCTGCAGGCGAGGCTGCCGATTCCCGTGCAACCCGCGCAAGACAACGGCGGCTATATCCTGGCACCGTCGCTCGCACAGGCGTCCGTCGCCGCCGTGCTGCGCAACGGCTACATGACCCACCGCGGCACCTCCGAAGAGGGCGTGCTCGCGATCGACGTCTCGTCGGGGCGCGTGCGAAAGGCGCTCTCGCTGCTCCAAGGCGTGCAGCAGGGCCAGAGCCTCAACGCATTGCTGGGCTATCTCTTCGAAGACGGCTTGCACGCGCGGAACCTCGACAAGTACGCACAGCCGTTTCGCGACCGCTTCCCGGTGGTCGGCGACAAGCTCACTCCCTCGAGTGTCCCCGGTGAATCGGTCGCGGCATCGAATGTCGTCGACGGCGTCGCCCTGCGCACGGCCTGGGATACGGGTCAGCTTCCCGCCGGCGGCAACTGGGGCGCGAACCTGCCCGGTCCGGGCGCCGACCAGGACGCGGTGATCGGGCTTTTGGAGATGGTCGACGACTATGCCGATGCGCTGGGCGACGTGTCGATCGCCGAAGCCGTGTTCCAGATCATGCGCGGCAACTTCGGCCGCGCCGGGACGCTGCTCGATGCCATCTCCAAGGGGCAACGTCCGCCGCATCCGGACGTGGTCAACACGCCGCGCGGCGGCCTGGACCTGACGCACCGCGTGGCGCTGCTCTTCGCCGGCAACGCGTCCGTGAGTTCGGCGTGGAGCGCCATGAGCGCGCGTCCCCGGGCGTCAGCGGAGCCATGGCTCGACGCATGGCTGTCCACGTTGCTTCCCGATCCCGCGAGCGTCGTCGGCACGGTGAGCTATCACGACGCGAGCGGTGATCACGCCGTGCCGGTGTCGTTGCGCGACCTCGATGTGCGCCCGCAGGACGTGCTGGCCATGGCCGACGCGGGCAGCACGCCGCAGAAGGGCGAGCTGGAGCTCCGTATGGTCCTCGCGGCTGCGCTTCCGGCGGATGCGAGCCGCATCACGATCGATTTCTCGGTGCCTGCGGGGGCCGTGAGCTTCCCCGACGCGATGTATCTTGCGAAGTCGCTGCGCAGCCTGGTGAGCTCGGGTCGTGCGTTGACGCCGCAGGACATGACGGTGCCCGAAGTGGACGCCGGCAGCACAGGGGGCGCGATGGACATCGCGGACTTGCGCGGTCGCGCAAGCACTGCGGTCGGGAACCTGCAGAGCGACGTCAATGCACTCAACACGGCGGCGGCAGGACTGCCCGGCGCACCGGATCCCGTGCGCGCGGCGCTCGTGCGTGCGAGCTTCTACGGTGTTCCCGGCTCGATTCCGCGGACCAGCACCGGTCCCGACGCGGGTCTCGCCGACCAGGTCGAGGCCGTTGCGAAAGTCCTGCAGGAGCGCCTGGACAAAGCGTCCGCGGTCGTCATTGCGACCGCGCAAGCCGCTGACGTGATCGCCGTGTTCGCCACGATCTTCGGCGGTGATTTTCTGGTGCTGCCGCGCTTCAGCCCACCCGATTTCGCGTCGCTGCAGTCGGCCTTCGGACAATCGGCATCACTCGTCGCCGGCGATGTGCAGGCTCGCGCCCGGTGGCTCACGCAGCTTACGCATGTGCGGCCGGGCATCTCGCGACTGGATGCCGCGTATTCGCTCGCGCAACTGCTTGGCGCGACCGACGCCGATCCGTCCGCATTCCTGCTCGGCCAGCTCCCATCGACACCCGGCGACAGATGGCTCGGCCTGCCCCTGGACGCCGCGAATCCTCCGGCCAAGGGCCGCGTAGCGCTTGCGTGCCTCACCGCGGGCGACCCGTTAACCCAGAACGTGTACGCGGGATTGATGATCGACGAATGGCCGGAGCGCATCCCATCGGTGCAGGAGAATGCGTCGGTGGCGTTCCACTACGGCGAGCCGAGCGCGCGCGCGCCGCAGGCCCTGTTGCTGGCCGTGTGCCCCGACAATCGGCCGTTCTGGGACGACGATCTCGTTCTCGGTGTCCTCGAGGAGACTCTCGAGCTCGTCAAGATTCGCGCCGTGGATCTCGACAGCGTCGCGGAGGTGGGACAGATCCTGCCCGCGCTCTATTTCGCACTGAATCTGCAGGGCGCGACCGTTTCCACCAATTTCGCCACCGTGAAGGACTACTCCCGTGTCGCTGCACACCTTCGTTGACGCGGTGCTGAAGATTCCGTCCATCACGACGTGGACGCGGCTCGAGCCACGTCCGCGCGAAGGGTCGATGGCACGCAGCCTGCAAGCGCAGGTTCGCGATCCGCTGTGGTTCCTCACACGACAATGGCAGGTGGGCGAGTTCCTCGGCGACGATGCAGGCTCGCCAGTGCAAGCGACGCTAGGACTCGAACAGCGCAGCATCACTACGTATCGTCCCGGATTGGACGATGGCGCGACGGTCGCGATCGATCCGAAGCTGCCCATCGAAACCCACGTCGAGCGCGAGGCGATAACGCTGTATGTGCGCGGCGCCGTGCAGCATGGCCTCTACTTCGAAAAGCTGGTGCGCAATTCGGGCGTCGGCACGCCGCCCGCGGTGATCGCGGCGTTCCGCGCGGCGTTTCCCGTTGCTGCAAGCGTGCCGCTGGATTCCTATCCCGACGCCGACGCGCTTCGGTTCCGCTCCGTGGCCGCCGGGCGCGTGACCGATGGCGAGGCCCTGTATGTTTCCGCGGTCGCGGTTGCCGCGGGACAGACGCCGCCGATTCCATTGCCGCCTCAGGCCTCCGATCCCAAGGTCGCGGGCGCACTGTCCGATTTCGTGGCCTATCGTCGATCGCTGTTCAGCGAGCCCGACCACGACTCTGCGTGGCAGTCGGCCCACCTCGATTACGCCTTCGCGCTGGGCTCGCCGGCGGCGGGCCAGAACGTGCTATTGAACGCGCCTGATTTTCCCGGCGGCCATCTCGACTGGTATTCGTTCGATCTCGATTCCGGCAAGCCCAACGAAGTGTCGCAGGCCAATCCGGCGCAGATCTCGCCCGTCGACTTCAACTTCCTGCCCAATCACGTGGTGTTTCGCGGGATGCCCGACCCACGCTGGTGGAACTTCGAGGATGCCGTCACCGATTTCGGCCAGCTCGACGCCGATCATGTCGACCTCGCCAAGTTGCTCGTCATGGAGTTCGCGCTGGTGTACGGCAATGACTGGTTCTCGATCCCGGTGCCGACACCGATCGGCACGCTGGAGCGCGTCACCACGCTCGTCGTCACCGACACGTTCGGCGTGCGCACGCTGATCCGGCCGTCGGAGCAGACGCAGGTGAACGCGGGCGAAACGCCCTGGTCGATGTTCAAGCTGTCGGGCTCGAGCGGTGCGCGCTCCGATTTCATCGCGATGGCGCCGACGCTCGGCGTGGTCGATGATGCCGACGCCATCGAGGAGGTGCTCTTCCTGCGCGACGATCAGGCGGCGATGGCCTGGGCGGTAGAACACCAGCTGCAGGGCGATCTCGATCGGCCCATCAACGCCTACGAGACGTACCTCGCACGGTTGAAGGAGCAGCCGCTGCCTCCTGCGCCGCAGGCGCAGCCGGGAGGGCCGCAGATCTATTACACGCTCGAGACGCCGGTGCCCGACAACTGGATTCCGATGGTTCCCGTACAGTCGCCGCAGGGCGAGCTGTTCCTGCGTCGCGGGACCATGGAGATTCCCATCGGCGGCGGCACGTTCCAGTTGCTCAAGGCCCGCGCGGTGCTGCTCGAGCCGCAGCATGCGTACCTCGTCGCCGACCGCGTGATCTCGCGTGCGGGACTACTCGCCGACCGCTACTTCCGCCGCACACGCGCTGCCGACGGCGCGACTTTCGTTTGGCTCGCCCGCAAGTCGGGACCGGGAACCGGCCCCGGGTGGTCGGGGCTGCGCTTCGATATCGTGCAACCGATGTCGCCGGCGGCCGCTGCGTAGCATGCGACCCGGGCGCCTATAATTCGGCGATGCGAGGCCGTTACCGCGTCGTTGTATCCGCCTCACGACGCACCGCGTCGGCGGACCCCCCGCAGGGATTGTGGGCGCGCCTCAAGGCCGCGATCATCGGCATCGCATGCGTGGTCGCCGGCCTCGGCGTGCTGGTGGCCGCGCTGATCTTCGGTTCCATCCTGGCCGCGGTGCTGTGCGTATGCCTCGTGCTGGTCATCGCCGTCGTGTTGCTCAAGAGCACCTGGAAAAAGCTCGGGCGCGAGCTACGTTAGCGATCTGCCGCAAATTCCGGGCACCGTAGACGACGAGACCGACGAGCTGCTGATCGCCGCCAATCGACGCTGATCCCGCGCCATCGCTTCCCCCGGGGCTCACGCTGGATGCGCCGGGAAAATAGGCTGAGAATTCCGTGGCGGCAATCGGCGCCGATGCCCGGACGCGAAGCACCCGAGCGACGCTGCGTCTTGGCGAGATGTCCGGCGCATTGCCCACGCCCTCGGCAAACGCTGCGTCCGGGACACTCGCCCGAGCGGCGCGGTTCAGGGTGACTCAGTCGGCCGCGGCCTTGTCGACCTTCATGCTCTCTTCGTCGACGTACCGCCGTAGGCGGTCCATCATGCACACCATCATCTCGCGGTTCACTTCGTTCGTCGCGTCGGCCAGGGCGCGCACGGCGGTCGCCAACTTCGCGCGGAGGTCTGGCAATTTGTCAGGCTCGCGGCGCGACTTGATGATCGCAAGGGCCGCCGCCATGACGGCCGGCTCGTTAGCGCCGTAGGCTAACGCGATCTTCTTGACTAGCTCGTAGCCACCGAGCATCCGGCCCCATACCACGGTGTCGTCCAGTCGCGCATGCCGCGCGTCGCGCTTCAGCCAGTCGAGCTCGCGCATTGCGCTCGTCGCGCGGTCGTACAGCTTGTCCGGAGGCGTCACCTCGATGTTCTCGTCGATGAAGGGACTGTCCGCCTCGAGGAACATGAAACGGTAGCGGCACACCAACTCGAGTCCCTTGAGCAGGAGGCTCGTCTCCTCGCGTCCGAACTCGGTGCGCCGGAGACCCTCGACGAGGTAGATCGTGAACTTGCGCGTGCCGTCGAAATAGCGAAGGCCGCTGGTCAGGATCACCCGGTACATCTTGCCGTCGTCGTTGGCGAAGATCACCTGGCCGTTATCGACGGAGATCTGGTCCGGCAGCGTGGAGGTCACCACCGCGCGAATCGCATCGGTCCAGACGCCACCGTTCTTGCGTCCCTGCGTCTGCGCGCAGAAGTCTTTCCAGGTCAAGTTGCCCTCGGGAAGGCCGAACACAGTCATGGTTCCGGCTGCGGAGCCTGCCGACATCAGTGCCGTCGGCGGCAGGTCGGGCAGCCAGGCCTGCAGCTCGCTGTCCGAGGTCTCGATCGTGAGCTGCTTCTGCGGTCGCGTGGAGCGTGCTACATCCTCGCCGGCCTTCTGGCTGCGGAAGATCTCGACGTACATGTCCTTGGTGCACTCGACGGGGTTTCTCTCGCGTGTCGGCGGCGTGCCCTGATATTTCTCCTTGCGCCAGATGTCCTCCACCACGCCCTGCATCTCGTTCAGGAATCGAACGAAAGCATCGTCGTTGCCGATCTTCAGGCCCTGCGCATACTCGTCCTGGCTGCGATCGAGGTCCTCCGATGAGATCGTGACGCGAACGCCGTTCAGCATCTCGGTGCCGGGCGGGGCGTCAGCGAGCGACACGAATACGATGCGCCGTTCGATGTCGTCGAGCGTGGGAGTCAATTTCTTCTGCGCCCGGAAGTAGCCCAGCTCCTGACCGGTCCATCCGAAGCTGACCTTGGGGCGCGCGGTGTGAACGAGGATCAGGACGTGCGCGCGATCGAGCTTTTCCTGGATGTTCGTCGCGAAATCGACACCCATCTCGATCGTGTACTTGTCCATCTCGACGTACGCGAGCGGTGTGGGCAGCGCTTTCGTGAGCGCTGCGCGTACCGCGTCGGCGATGTTCTCGTCCTCGCGTGCATAGCTGATGAAGAGGTTCAGCGTTGTGGGCATGCGCACCTCCGGGGACGATGCGGCCTTGGTTGGCCGCGGGGACGCGCCGAGGGCTGCCGGCCGGTCCGGCGCGATTGTGGTCAACAGGCTGCCCCTTAGTTCTCCTTCCGTCAACCGACTTTTCGTCGCCCGAACGCCGTGCGTCGGCTCGCCAGGCGACGGGAAAGGCGGCGCTCTTCGACTGCGGGAATGTTCCTGGCGATCGCCGCCGTGCGGAAGACTGGACGCGAGGTGGGCTGATGGGCGTGCGCGATCGCGCTCGGGCCCACCGCAATTGTCATGCACACGCGGATGAACGCGCTACTCGGGGAGGCCCCGATGCCGGCCCCGCTGGTCGTTATCCAGGCGTTCCAACCGAGGCAACGTTGCTCTGCCGCCGCGGTCGATCACGTGGTTCGATTCACGGACCAGCCGGTCGATCAACCGGGCGGGGCACTGGCGAGTGCCCACTGGGTGAAGTCCGCATATCGGTCGCTCACAAGGCTGCCCGGCTGGCTGGTGGAGGCCGGGTCGCTCGCAGGGAAGGAGTCGCGGATCGCTTCGTCGATCAGCCATTCGTCGTGACGCGATCGCGCCGAGCGTTGGGGTTCCAGGCGAGGGTCGTCTCGCTGCGGCACTGGGATCATCGTGTTTTCCATATCAATCGGGTTATCCGGCTGGGCGGCTGCGCGGCGGCGCGCGTCGTCGCGTGAAAGGATGTGGCGTTGCGCTGCAGCGGTCGGAGTCGAACGCACGGCTGTCAACGTCGATGCTGCGGTCCAGCGAAGCCAGCCGCAAACCGTGGCGATTGCGTCGGGCAAGCTCGTGGACGCGCTTTGCAGCGATGGCGGTCATGAGGCCGGCCACTACACTCACCAGTATGGGATCCATCGGTTCGTCTCCTCGTCTAAATTGCGGCAATCCGCATGGCTTGGGGCGTCCGTGTCGCAAGCTCGCGCTCGACGGCTTGCCGCTGCGCTCGAGCGTTGGCGAGCATGAAGCGGAGTCTCTTGGCCACGGGACCTGGATCCAATGAGGATGTGGCGGCGCCGTCTGGACCCTCCAGTCGCGCTTCCAGTCGATTCTGCAAATCGGCTTCATTGCGCCTCACCTGCGCGAGCAAATCCGCAAGCCGACGCATGTCGCACATCGCGTAGTCGATCCACGCCATAGTCGCAGTCTCCTTCGAGTGGCTGTCGTTGCACTTGGTTCAGAAGGCATGATGAGGGCGAAAGGTTGCGCTGATAAGCGCCCTGGCATAACAACTCCGTTTCCGGCGACGTCTCAATGAGCCACGGACGCGTGACATTCACATCGGTCCATCGTCGAGTTGCGCTGGGGAAACGATGTTGTGCCGGAGCGCTCCTTATCCGAGCCCGGGGTCTGCGCTAGAGTGACCTCGCGACGAAGACCACTTCGAGGAGAAGACGATGTATTACCATCCCTACATGTTCCACTGGGCGAACGGCGAACGCGCTTTAGCGACGTGCCAGGCCTGCGTCGGCCTGTGGCTCGATGGCGTTGCCCGGCAGCAGCAAGCGCACGCGGAAGCCATGAGCGCCTTTTACAGCCGGCACCTGGACGCGCTGCGGGACCTCTCCGAGGCCAGCGACACGGCGCAGTTCGCCGCGCGACTGCTGGCCTGTACGGGCCCCAAGCCGTTCGACATGGCGGAATTCGCGACGCGCCTCGGAGGGATCGCTGCAGAGACTCATCGAAAGCTTGGCGAAGTCGTCCGATCCCACGCCGATGACGTCACGACGTCATGGGTCGAAGGCCGCGCTCGGGCGGGTGAGGAGCGGCGGAAGCTCGCAAGCGGCGGACGGTCGGGCGAACGTCGGCAGATGGTCGCTTAGCGACGCGGCGTCGGGCTCGCGGTGAGCGCCGTGTGCACCATCCTCATCCCCGTGGACGGCTCGGAGAACTCGAGCCGCGCGGTACGGTTTGCAATCCGGCTCCATCGCGACCTGGCGCCGCTCACCATCCACCTGCTGTATGTGCAAGTGCCCTCGGTGGCGATGTCGGGCAGTCCCGCCGAGGGGGAATCGGCCGCCGTTGAACCGGACGACGCGTTGGGGCCCGCGAAAGCGATGCTCGACGCTGCCGGCGTGCCTCACAGCAGCCACGTCGCGAGCGGCTTCGTCGGATCGACGGTCGTCGCGTACGCCCGGGAGCAGGGCTGCGCGAGCATCGTCATGGGCACGCGCGGCATGGGATCGACCGAAGAACTCCTCGGATCCATCGCGCGGCAGGTCGTCCTGCTCGCCGAGGTGCCGGTCACGCTCGTGAAGTAGAAGCGCACGCGGCCGCCAGACGACTGCATGTCGGGGGGGCCTCCCGGTGGGGGCGTGGCGAGTGCCACGGCTCCGGCGGATGAACGGCGAGCGCGCGTCGCACGAAACAGTGTTGTTCCCGATGCGGGCCTTATCAGGTCCGCGAACGCACCCATCATTCATCTGGCCGGGCGTCGGGGCTTCTGCCCGGCATGTCACGTACAGGAGGCGACATGGACAACCGTTATCTCTTTCTTAGCGAGCGCGACTTCGTTCGAGTGATGGCGCTACAGCCTCATCCGGCGCTTCGCGCGGAGCTCGAGCGGGCGATCGTCGTCCCGGTCGAAGCGCTTCCGTCAGGCGTCGTGGCCATGTACTCGCAGGTTCGCTATCGGGACGAGCATGCCGGCGAGACGCGTCAGATACAGATCGTGCTGCCGGAGGACGCGAATGTCGAACACGGCAAGGTCTCGGTCCTTGCACCCGTGGGTGCCGCACTGCTGGGGCTCGAGGCGGGCCAGGCGATCGACTGGACGTTCCCGGCCGGCGAGATCCGCCGCCTGAGAGTCGAGGCGGTGCTCCACTAGCGGCTCCCCGCGCTCAATGCCGCGTCGTGACGGACCATCCGTCACGACGCAGGCCAGGCTGTTTGTCCGATCATGCGGACCGCGTGCGCGATGAAGTCCGTTGGCCGGCTCGTGGAGCTGCGGACCTGCTGCGCGCGTGCTTCGCATCCGATTGTCCCGATGCTGCCGCGGCGTCGCGTGCGGTCGAGCCCGACACCCAGTCGCGGTCCCAGTACGGCGGTGGCGAGTACTTCGACAGCATGAAATCGATGAACACGCGCACTTTTGCGGACAAGTGGCGGTTCGGAAGGTAGAGCGCGTAGAGGTTGCGCTCGGAGGGCAGGTACTCGGTGAGGACCGCCTGCAGGCGACCGGACTGGAGATCGTCGCCAACGATGAACGTCGGCAACAGCGACAGCCCAAGTCCCGCCCGCACCGCTTGCCAAGCGACCTCGTCGTCATTGACCTTGAGCGCGCCGCGCACCGGCACCGCGATGTCGGCGCCGTTCGCGCTGAGGTGCCAGACCGAGTCCGGATTCGCGTGCGTGTAGATGACGCAGTCGTGATCGCTCAACTGCTGCGGCGTGCGCGGAATGCCGCGAGCCGCGAAATATTCCGGAGTGCCGCAAATGACGCGATTGATCGGCGCGATCGGGCGCGCCACCATGTTCGGCGGGAGGTTACGCGCGATGCGGATCGCCAGGTCGTAACCTTCCTCGGCGAGCTCGAAGAAGCGATCGCCCACGGTGAGGTCGATCTGGACCTCGGGATACTGTGCGCGAAATTCCGGGATCGCACGAGCGATGTGCAGCGTCGCGAACGCCACCGGCGCCGTGCATTTCAGCACGCCGCGCGGACTGGAATGCAGCCGCTCGACGAGAAGCTCCGCTTCCTCGGCTTCCTGCACGACGCGCGCGCAGTGCTCGTAGAACGCCGCGCCGAATTCGGTGAGACTGAGTTGACGCGTCGTCCGATTGAGCAGACGCGCGCCCAGCGCTTTCTCCAGCTTCGAGACCTCCTTGCTGACAAGCGACTTGGAGA
>Ga0310810_10010120_pt1 | contig 10965 bp, 11 predicted proteins | sample NCmetagenome_FD_207641 | JGI IMG/M metagenome (GOLD analysis project Ga0310810, IMG submission 207641) | Soil microbial communities from experimental microcosm in Duke University, North Carolina, United States - NC | ecosystem: Engineered > Artificial ecosystem > Soil microcosm > Unclassified ... | reverse complement strand
GAAGACGAGTTCGCCATCCGTCATCGGCGGCTCGGCGTAGCCGCACTGTTTGAAAACCCGCCGGACGGTTTCAACGTCGGACCGGCGCACGAAGATGTCGGTATCGGCGTGGGGCCGGAGCGCCGGCGACTCGTAGACGAGGTGGCTGAGTGCCGCGCCCTTGAAGACGATCGGACAGATGCCGTTCGACGCGAGCGCTTGAAGAACCTCCGCGATCTCGGCGGAGCGCACGAGCGTGCGCGCCGCCGATTCCCGCGCACGGCCGGCCAGGTCCGTTCGAACCTCCATTGGCCACCCGCGGGCGTACGGATTGCGGGCGAGCTGATGGTGGAGGAGCTCGGATACCTCGAGCGCGTCGCACCTCGCGAGCAGCGCCTCGCGTGAAAGGCTCAACTCACCCCACTCGACAGGCTCGCCACGCAGCGCCACGCTCAGCCGCTCTTCAAGCATCATGGGCGTCCGACTACCGTGACGATCGTATTGTCCTCGGCTTGTCGTTGAGCGACGACCGTCAGGCCTGCGGCACTCGCCTCGCCTTCGATCTCGCCTGGCGTGAACACGTGGGTATAAGAATAGGATGGATGGCGCTCACGGTTGTTCCAGACGAGATCGCCGGATTCGAGCCGCCAATCTGAACGGCAGAGGGCGCTGCTCAGTTGTCCGACGCGCACCAGGATCCCGTTGGGGCGAGGCGTGTTCGAGGCCACGCTGAGCACGATGTGGCCACCCTGTTTCAACACGCCGGCGGCTTTGCGGAGCATAGCCACCCGCGTCCGCGATTCAGGGATGGCCGAATAGCAGTAGTAGGAAAAGATCACTGTGTCAAACGCTCCAATGATTGAGGCGTCTTCAAAGACCCCTTCAATCAACGCTGCACTCAATCCCCGCTCCGCGAGCGTGCGGTGTGCGATATCGAGTGCCGCGCGGACAGGCTCGATTCCCGTCACCCGACAGTTTCGCTCGGCCAACGGCAGCAGATCACGTCCGCTTCCGCATCCAATCAGCAGAACCTCGTCGCCCGGCCTGATGAAGCGGTCCCCGAAGTCGGTCTCCCACGCCATGAGCCGCGACTCATGCGATTTGTGGCGTTCGTAGAACACTTGCCACATTCGCAGGCTGTCGTTACGCATGTCCGCCAACTGTCGCGTGCCAACGGCGAGGTAATCGGTCAATCTGACCGCCCGCTGTGCCATCCGGCCATTCCAGAAGAGCAGGGCCGCGAGGAGCCTGCGGAGTCGCGCCATTTCTGCTAGAACCTATCTCATAACGCTCGGCCCGGATAACAGCGGCGAGCGAGGGCGCGTGTCGCGAAGTCCGACGGGCGAAGCCCCTCGGTCAAGACTAGTCGAGCGGCGCTTGGATGTCCGCCATGACGCTATCGCGTACGCGGCACAGGCCGTTCACATCCCTGGCGTAAGAAAGAGTCTTCACCGGAACAGCCGTGACGAGCTGCGCGACGAATTCGAGCTGCCTTTTGAGGCGATCGGCTTCGGATGGATAGTGCGCCGCGGTGTGTGCGAGCACGGCAGGAAATGCGTCAGCTGGTGAGAGCCGTTGAATGATCGGCTCCTGCATCGCGCGGCCGTCGGCGTCGTGCAGGATGTAAATCGCCGCGACTCTTGCGGGCATCTCCATTACCCGCCCAACGTCGAGCGGCATGATGAGTTTCTCCGTGACGGCGTTCATGGGAATGCCACCGGCGTCGGCACCAAAGATCCGTGTCGCCATTTCGCGATACAGCTTGATCCGCGGCGGACCCGGTTGTGCGAACCAGCCTGACACATCGCGTGTCAGGATGAGCATGTCATCGGTCACGAGCCTCGCGCCGCTCTGGACGAACGCCGCCGCAAGTGTGGACTTGCCTGCGCCGCTGTTTCCGAGAAACCCTGCGACGCCGCGATCGGTGCTCACAGCCGTCGCGTGCAAGGGTTCCCACCCCAGGCGAACCATGGAGAAGGACAGGGCATCGACGAGGAGGTACGCGAGCAGCGCTTCGTTGTCCACGGGCGCCAACGTCCGCGCCTGAATGTGCCGGGCGTCCGCGGCGACGAGGAATTCAAACAGATCGGTCCAACGCCGATACTGCGATCCGTCGGGCAGCGCCGCCGACTGTGCCCAGTTCGACGACTGGGTGGCGGGAACGCAGGATGCCGCAGCCGCAAGCTCGTCGCGATTTCCCTCGACGAACTCGACATCCCAGCTGCCATCGATCACGGGAGCACCCGGCACCGGCCACGGCGTGCGCACCCGCACGCCGTAGAGAGACTGGACGACGACACCGCGGCTGGGGACCATTACGCGCGCTCTTCTTTCTGACAAGCGAAGCGACGCAGGAGAAGCTCCATGCCGCACAGGTCAATCACCCGGTTGGCGAGGCGAGCGTCCGGTGCGCCCCTAATCGAAGTCCTCCACCCGTCGAGAAGGCTCCATAGCACGGGACCATCGACGTATCCGAGCTGCACCGACATCGCGGTGGGACCAAGGATCTCCGAAATCAGCGGGAAGTCGTCGTCGATGCTCCGATTGGCCAGCTGCGTGAACTCTCCTTTGCTGCGTCGATCGACGACCACATCGGGGACGACGCCGCGCATGGCCTCGCGCATCAGGCCGCGGGGAATGCCATCATGCGACTGAACCTCTCCGGGGATCGCCATCAGGAACTGAAGCAGATCGCAATCGAGGTAAGGAAAGGCCATCTCGATCCCGTGCATCGCGCCCAACCGTGCGTTCCACTCCATGCATTGCAGGTGATATCCCCGCCGGCCCTGCTGGTAGATTGCGCGCGCGTGACTCGTGCCGTTGGGTTTCGGCGGTCGCTCGCCTTCGAAACGCTCGCGCAGCAGGCGGCGAAAGCGATTCGTAAACCAGGGGGAACGCCATGGTTCGTTTCCGCGTCGCCGAAACCACCGTGCGGTGCGAAGCATTCGCGCCGGAAGTTGGCGTGATACGACATCCGCCACGAGCTTCGTGGCGAGCCGCCGTCCGCTGATTCCCCACCCGTCGGAGTGTCGCTTGAGCAGCCGCCATTGCCCGGATCGACACAAATCGATCAAGTAGTCCGAATCCGAGAGCACCTGGTCCCCCCAGTGTCCCGTCACCAGCCGGTGTGCTCCTGACCTCTTGACCGCCGCGAGCATGGCCTGACGCTGGCGGGTGAGTCCCTCGGCAAGCGGTGACTCGGAGTGCCACACCTCATCCCCGGCGTGTTCCATGAATCCCGCGCGCTGCGGGATCCGCTCGATCGACGCGCCGCAGGATCGCTCGATGGCGTCGACATACTCGCGTTCGTCGGCCGGTCCGCCGCTGCCTGAATAGTTGAATCCCAGAACGGCGGGGCACGGTGACGCCCCGCGCCGGACGAGGTCCTGTGCGACGCAAAAGATGTACGCGGAATCCAAACCTCCACTCACCGAGACGGCGACGGGATGCGAGCTGCGAAGCCGGTTTCGTACCGAGGCTGCGAACAGCGCATGAAATGCGCAGGAGTAGTCACGAAACGCCCGAAACCGGATCTCACGGCGCGTGTCGAATTCGAAATAGCGGTGGAGCATTGAGCCGGTTTCCGACACGATGAGGATGTGAGCCGGGGGCAGCGAGTGAATGTTGCGGAAGAAGGTTCGCTGCTGACTGTCGGTCGAGAGGAACTGCAGCACGAAATCAGCCAGCATCAACTCGTGCTTCTGACGCGAAGAGAAAGGCCTCGTTGACGCGCGTGTAGCAGAGTGGACGGACGCCGAGACGGTCGCGGGCCAGCAGCAGCTGCTTGCGCGGCTGGTCAAACAACGCGAAAGCAAAATCCCCGTGCAGGCGCTCGACACAGGACTCGCCGTATTCGAGGTACGCGGTGCGAACCAACGCGTAGTCCGGGCAATTCCTGGCGAGTGGCCACTTGGTTGACAGCGCGTCGAGGACTTCGGCGCGATTGTCGATCCGGCCGTCGAACGTACACGCGACCCGCGCCGATCCGATCGAGTAAAACGGGTCAGGGCTGGTTGACGATTTTTGGCCGAGTGCGACCGGGCCCTCGACCCACGACTCGATGTCGCTCAGTCCCTGCGGACTCACGCGCTCGAGACAGCGGTCGACGAGCGCACGGTTCGCCGGCCGTCCGTCAAGGTGCCAGTAGCCAAAAACGCCGCTCATGGAAGGGGGTGGCGAAGTGATGATTGTTCCGATTGGTCGAACCCCGGACCAGCCCTACGGCATGCCAGAGTTGAACGTTTTCGGCTGGCCCGCCTCGGTCCGATCGCTCTGTTTCGCCGCCGTAATCTTCCGAAGGTCGCCGTGAATCGTCAGCCTGGGAGGCGAATACGGCAGCTTCTCGCGATCGTCGGGGTCGGGAGTGACGACGGTGTCCATAGGTTCAGTGACTCCGCGTGGCGAGGGCCGAAGTGAAGCGAGCCTATCAGAAAAGAATACGCGACTCCAGAATTCCAGTCCGAGCAGATCGATCGAGGCCGGATCCACTGTCGCCGCGTGCTGGACCAGACCCAATCCGCTGGCCGCTTCGAGTTGAATCGACGGGGACAGATACGCTGCGGCTCGATTGATGGTGAACGCTGAACCATCTCTCCACCGGCGGGCAAGAATCTCGTCGGCAACAATCCCGCGCATGGCGTCGCGCAGAAGCGCTCGCGGGACGCCGCCACGATTCTGGATCTCGCCAGGGATGCTCATCAGGTACGCAATCAGATCCCGATCCAGGAATGGCGTTACCGAGTCGAGTCCGGAGTTCGTCGCCAGCTTTTCGTCCGCTTCAAACTGAAGCCGATGCGACGTCGAACGGACGAACTGATAGATGTCGCGCGCGTGTGCGCTGGCGCACCGTGGCCGTTTGATGCGCGCGCGCTGGCGGTTCAGGCGCCCGGCGATTGCGGCACTCACGAGCGGGCGGCTGCAGTCAGGCGCCGCGGTTTTGAGGAACCGGCGCATCCGGGCCCGCCACGCGTGCGGCGTCAGATTGAGCAGGAGCTCGCGACGGAAGCGCGAGTGAAAGTATTCCGGGTTGGCGTCGACGAACCACTGCTGATACTCGCGGAGATGGCGGGCGATTTGCCGCCAGGCAAGGCGGACAAAGAGATCGCTCAGATAGCCGGTGACAAAGAACAGCTGATCGCTCCACTGACCGGTCAGGATCGTGCGCGCGCCGGACTGCCTCGCCGCGACAAACATCGGCTGCATGGCGTTCGACGCCATGTCGAATCGCGGCCACTCCGAGTGCCACGTTGCCCGCCCAGCCGATTCGCGGTCGAGTGGTGCCATCGCCACCCGATCGATCCGCACGCCGAGGGTGGATTCAAGGTAGCCGACGAATCGCTCTTCCTCCGACCCTGAACGGTGTTCGGACATGCACCAAACAGGCCGCAATGGAATGTTGATGGTTCCGCGTTCACGCAGGTGGTGAGCGATGCAGAAAACCACAGACGAATCCAGCCCGCCGCTGATCGCCAACGCTGCCGGGCCACTGGTTCGCAGCCGCCGAGTCACCGCCTGCGTCAAGAGCTCCCGCAATCGGTCTGCGTAGTCCGCATAGGATCGGTACCGCGTCTTGTCTTGCGGGTTGAAGTCCCAGAAGCGGCGGGAGGTGAGGCCGCGAGCGGTGACGGTGAGTTGGTGTCCAGGAAGAAGGGCACGGACGCCGCGAAAGAACGTGTCGCCCTCATCGTCGTACGGGAGGTGATCGCGAAGCAGGAAATCGGCGATCAAATCCAGGTTTGGTTCGCGCCGCACATCCGGATGAGCGAGGAGCGCCTTGATCTCCGATCCGAAGACAAACGTGCGGGCGTCACACCAGTAGTAGAGTGGCCTGCAGCCCACGGGATCGCGCGCCAGCACCAGTCGTTTGTCATCCGCCAGGAATGCCGCGAGGCCGAAATCGCCGACGATCCGTTCGAGGAATACCTCCCCCCACGCGCGAAGCGACGCGAGTACGACCTCAGCGTCGGATGATTCAGGGGTCAGGTGTGACTCGGCGAGTTGCCGCAGCAGATCGTCGCGGTTGTCCAGCCTTCCATCGAACACCAGAACGTTGCCGCGCACATCGATCGCAGGCTGCCGCTCGTCGGCCGATTCAGGCACTACCCGCCGGACGTGCGCAGCGAACCCGACGCCGCTGCCGCACCAGACCGCGTCAGAGTCCCCACCCCGATGGGCGACGCTCGATCCGAGTGCCGCGATGAGCTGACGCTGGATGGGGCGTCCGTCGAAGTGCCAGACGCCCGCGAAGCCGCTCATGACAGGTCAGGCTGGGAAGGCGGCCACGAAAAAAGGCGCACGTACCGCGCGATGTCTGCAGGCTTGCTCAGAAGCAAGCGCGCTTCATGCTCGACCCACGCATGAGCCGCGAAGCGGCTGTCGGCGTGTCGAATGCCGAACTGAACACTCGATCGGTAGCCATACCGCGACAACAGGCGGTGCAGGGTCAGCGCCCGGGTCAGACAGGTGGTCCGAGGAATGAATCGGCCTGCCGCGAGGACGGCCCACTCGAGTCGATCCACGTCTGGCTTCACGGCTCGTACGCTGTGCGTCTGCGCCGCTGGCGATGCAAACCGGTTCCACGGTCGTAGCAACAGCGAAAACCTGATCCAGAGGAGGATCAAGGCGGCATGGCAGAGCAGTGCGACATCGGAAGGGGTAAGCCGCAGGAGCCGACGAAGCCGCATGCTCACGTGATGTCGACGAGCCCGTGATCGGCGAGCTCGCCCAGGAACGCGCGCATGTCGGTTTCGAGCCTCGACTCGTCGACGTCATAGTCGCGCATCAACGATTCACAGAGCCCCGCGAAGGTCACCGGCTCGTGGAGCAACTTCCAGACGTGCGTTCCCATTGGATCGAGCCCGTAATACACGCCGCTCGTGAGGTTGACAATGGCCGTGTCGCCGGCCAGGTCGCACGAGGCCTGATCCTGTGAAAGAGCGATGCGGGAGTCGCGTGACAGCGTGGTCACGGCTCAAAGAATAGCACTGCGAATCGCGAGTCGCGAGTTGCGAGCCGCGAATCAGGGTCAGTGGTACAATCGCCCGTCGCTGACATGGCTCGCGGTCTGGACGCTCTCACGTCGCTCACACTCAAACACGTACGCGATCGCTGGTGGAACGACGCGTTCGCCGAGTTTCTCGAGCAGGCGCTCAAGCCGCGGCCCGGCAAGCGCATTCTCGACGTCGGCTGCGGCGTCGGCACTGCCGAGATCAGCTTCGCGCGGCTCCAGATCTCTCAGCTGCGTCTGTTCGGCGTAGATCTGCTGGCCGATCGCGTCCGTGAGGCGCGCGATCGTGTTCGCGGGATCAACGCGCGGGCGGGATTTGCCGCCTCCGACGCCGTTCACTTGCCATTTGTGGACGGCGCGTTCGACTGCACCTTCTGCGTCGCGGTTCTGCAGCACGTGCGCGATGTCCCGATGGCGCTCGCCGAACTCGCTCGCGTCACGCGTCCCGGCGGCCTGATCCTCGCGGTCGAGCCCGATAATGCCGCACAATACTGGTTCAGCTCGGTTCCGTCCGGCATGGAGGCCTTCGAGCTGGGGCGCCGTTTTCTCACCGCGCTGGCCCTCGCACGCGGCGAGGCACCGGCGGCGGCAATCGGTCCTGCGCTTCCAGGGCTGTTCTCCGCGTCCGGCATCACCCCCTTGTCGGTCGACCTGTTTCCCGTCTCCGCGTCGTATGTCGGGTCACCTCCCCCCGCCGTATGGAAGGCGCGGGCCGAAGCGATCGAGGCGGCCATCGCTCACGCGCCAAGCGATTCGTTGCGAAGGCTTGGCAGTGACTTCGCCGGCGCAGTCGCGCGGTACGGACGCGATGCCACCGCCGCGAGTGCGTCGTTCGTCGAGATCCAGAACGCCATGCTGTTTGCGTCGCTCGGCCAGCGGCCTGATTCCGCATGACCGAAGGCTGGCGCGGCTGGGACGACTACGCGCCTTTTTACGACTGGGAAAACGCGAGAACGCTGCAGCGCCGGGACGTGGCGTTCTGGCAGCAGCTTGCCGCCGCCCAAAACGGCCCGGTTCTCGAACTCGGTTGCGGGACCGGCCGCATCGCGGTTCCCGCGGCCCAGGCCGGAGCCCGCATCGTCGGCATCGATCGGTCGGAGGAGATGCTGGCGCGGGCCCGCCGGCGGGTGAAACGCAGCCGACTTTCAGGGCGGCTATCGCTCGTGCGCGGCGACATCCGCGCTCTTCCATTCGCCGGCCGCCCGAAGTTCAGTGCGGTGCTGGCCGCGTACGGCATTCTGCAGTCGCTCACACGCGAACGCGATCTTCAGCGCACTTTCGAATCTGTCGCACGGGTTCTCAAGCGTGGCGGACTCTTCGCGATCGATGTCGTGCCGGATCTGCCGAAGTGGGACGAGTATCGCAATCGCATCAGCCTGACGGGACGCCATGGCCGCCATACGACGCTGACGTTGGTCGAAACCGTCAGGCAGGATCGCGCGCGCCGCCTGACGATCTTCGATCAGGAGTATCGAGCTCGGACCGGCAGCGAACGCCGGGTCCATCGCTTCTCGCTCACGTTCCGTACGCTCTCCGTTCCGCAACTGACCCGCCGCCTCGATCGCGCCGGTTTCCTCGTGTTGTCTGTGTTGGGGGACTATCAGGGTGGACCGTGGGACCCGCGAGCCGACGTGTGGGTGATTCTCGCAAAAAAGCGCTAATAGAAAAGCTACCAGGTCCCAGCTTCCCGCCTTGAGTTTTGCTGCAAGCTGGAAGCCGGAAGCTGGGAGCTGATTGAAAAGCCGCAACCGGCCGCGCGATCGCGACCGGCTCAATCGGCCCCCGTCAGTGGTAAGATGAGCGGTCCAATAGACCGGTTTCTTTGGGAGTTTCATCATGTCCGGCCATTCCAAATGGCATACCATCAAGCACAAAAAAGGGGCTGCCGACGCGAAGCGCGGGAAGATTTTCACGCGCATCATCAAGGAACTGACCGTCGCGGCGCGTAGCGGCGGCGGGGATATCGACAGCAACCCGCGTCTCCGCACGATCGTGGCGGAGGCCAAGGCGGTCAACATGCCGGCCGACAACATCAAGCGCGCAATCCAGCGCGGCACTGGTGAGTTGCCGGGGGTGTCGTACGAGGAAATCAACTATGAGGCCTATGGCCCCGGCGGGGCGGCCGTCATCATCGAAACCTTGACCGACAACAAGAACCGCACGGTCGGGGAGATCCGTCACGTGTTGTCGAAACACGGCGGCAACCTCGCCGCGGAAAACAGCGTCGCGTGGATGTTCGACAAGAAGGGCTACATCGTCGTCGAGAAGGCGAAGGCAGAGGAAGACGCGTTGATGGCGGCCGCGATCGACGCCGGAGCCGACGATATGCGCGACGACGGCGACAGCTGGGAGATTGTCTCCGCCCCCGATGCGTTTCAGAAGGTGCTCGACGCGGTGAAAGCGCTCGGCATCGAGCCGGGCGCGGCTGAAGTCGCGTTCCTGCCGCAGAACTACGTGAAGCTCGAAGGCAAGCAGGCGCAGCAGATGATCAAGCTGATGGAAGCCCTCGAGGATCACGAGGACAGCAAGAAGGTCTGGTCGAACGCCGATATCGAAGAGAAGGAGATCGAGGCCTCGTTGGCGTGAAGATCTTCGGGATCGATCCCGGCTCCGAGCGCACCGGGTACGGCTGCATCGACGCCCTCGGCAGCCGTCACCATCTCGTCATCTACGGATCGATATCGGCTCCCGCCCGTTCGACGTTCCCTGAAAAGCTGAAGTACATCCACGCAGCTCTCGCGGCACTGCTCGATCGGCATCGTCCTGACTGTGTCGCGGTGGAGAACATCTTCCACGCGCGGAATGTACGCAGTGCGTTGCGGCTTGGGCATGCGCGAGGCGTCGCGCTGCTGGCGGCGTCGGAAGCCGGTCTATCCGTGGTCGAGTACGCTCCGGCTGAAATCAAACGTGCCGTGGTTGGTTTTGGCCGGGCGGAGAAACACCAGGTCCAACAGATGGTGAAGCTCCTGCTTGGCCTCGACGAGCTGCCATCGCCCTACGACGCGTCGGACGCGCTTGCCGTTGCGATTTGTCACGTGCACAGCGCAACCGGCATCGTCGTCGAACGCGCGGCGATCGAGAAGCCGCGGACGGCGTTGCGGAGCTGGAGAGACTATAGGCCGCAGGAAGAAAGTTAAAAGTTAAAAGTTAAAAGTTACAAGTAAGAAGTAAGAACGACGACCGGGACTCACGCCAGGACGAAACCTAAGGAATGATCGCGCTACTACGCGGCACGCTGATCGACAAGAATCCCAGCCGGCTGATTGTCGACACCGCCGGCGTGGGCTACGACGTGCAAGTGCCGCTCTCGACGTTTTACGTGGTCGGAGAGCCCGGGACGCCGGTGACGCTGCGCATCCATACCCACGTGCGTGAGGACGTGATTGCGCTCTATGGTTTCGCCACCCCGCTCGAGCTCACCCTGTTCGAACGGCTGATCGCGATTAACGGGATCGGTCCCAAGCTGGCACTGGCGGTGCTGTCGGGAATCGAACCGGCGGATTTCGTCAAGGCGATCCGGACGCAGGATGTCGCGAGGCTGACGGCGATCCCCGGCATCGGAAAGAAAACCGCCGAGCGTATCGGCCTCGAGCTGAAAGATCGACTGCCGGTCGCGCTCCACGCGCCAGGTCAGGAATCCGGGTCGGCAACGCGCCCTGAGGATCAACTGCGCGACGATCTGCTGTCCGCCCTCGTCAATCTCGGATATCAGCGGGCGGTGGCGGACAAGGCGATTGACGCGGTGCTGCGGAGATCCGCGGCAGACGGATTCGAGGCGGTCCTGCGCGAAGTTCTCAGGGGACTGATGAAGGCATGAGCGAGAGTCGCATCGTCAGTCCCGGCCGCGGGGACGAGGACGCGCAGTACGAGGCGGGGCTGCGGCCGCGGACCCTGGACGACTACATCGGTCAGGACCGGATCCGAGAGAACCTTCACGTGTCGATCACGGCGGCGACGCAGCGCGGCGAAGCGCTCGATCA
>Ga0310810_10010118_pt1 | contig 10968 bp, 6 predicted proteins | sample NCmetagenome_FD_207641 | JGI IMG/M metagenome (GOLD analysis project Ga0310810, IMG submission 207641) | Soil microbial communities from experimental microcosm in Duke University, North Carolina, United States - NC | ecosystem: Engineered > Artificial ecosystem > Soil microcosm > Unclassified ... | reverse complement strand
CTCAGGGGCTCACCTCGGTCAACAGCGTCAAGAAGGTGTACGACATCAACGGCGCCTTCGGCGGACCACTCATGAAGGATCGGTTGTGGTTCTTTGCATCGGGCCGGCGCTGGGGCACGACCACTCATGTCGCGAACCTGTTCGCCGATGCAGACACGACGGACTTCCTGTACACGCCGGACCTGTCACAGCCCATCGAGCCAGAGGAAGAGGACAAAGGGGCCGGCGGACGCGTCACGTTCCAGGCGTCGTCCAAAGACAAGTTCACGTTCTCGTACGACAAGCAGCGCAACTTCCAGGATCAACTCACCGGCCAGCTCGAGACGGGCACGATCAAGAACGAAGCGAATCAGGGTTATTGCCAGACGCACCAGGTCATGCAGGGGACGTGGAGCCGTCCGCAGTCGACGAACCTGCTGTTCGACGCCGGCGTGACGGTGAGTAAGTTCAACTTCCAGAGCTTTGGCGACGACCTGTTCCTGAGCGACTACGACGGATGTGGAGGTCAGCTCGTTGACAACGTGTCGATCAACGACACCGGACTTGGGTTCACGTACAACGGCGTCGGCGTCGGCCGCGGTCTGAGCCTGTCACACCAGACGAACGGTCGCTTCAACGTCTCGTACATCACCGGCCGGCACACCCTCAAGACCGGCGTGTTCTGGATGTATGGTCTGGGCGGCGGACAGCGTGCGTACAACGTCCGCTCGCCGGCGCAAGTCAACGGGCTGCCCGTGACCTACACGTTCCTCAACCAACGACCGACCAGCCTCACGCAGTTCGTGTCGCCCAACCTGCAGGTCGATCAGCTCAACCCCGACCTTGCCTTGTTCGTGCAGGATCAGTTCCGTCTGAACCGCGTCACGATCAGCGCGGGTCTGCGCTTCGACTGGCTCCGCGAATCCGTCGCTGCATCGTCAGTGCCCGCGGGCGCGCTGGTGCCTCCACAGTCGTTCCCGGCGATCAAGAACGTGCCGAACTGGAAAGACATCAGCCCGAGACTTGGCGTCGTGTGGGATCCCGCAGGCAACGCGAAGACCGCGATCAAGTTCGGCATCAACCGTTACGTGGCGTCGGCGACGACGGGCATCGCCAATCTGTTCGATCCGTTCGGCCCTGGCAACTCGCTGTCCAGCACAGCGCGAACGTGGGGCGATACGAACGGGAACTTCCTGCCGGATTGCGACCTGACACTCAAGACGGCGAACGGCGAGTGCGGCGCCATGCTGAACCAGAACTTCGGCACGAACGTTCCCAGCTATCGGCCGGATGCCGACTGGGTCACGGGCTGGGGCAAACGTCCATACAACTGGCAGGGTTCGATCAGCATCGATCGTGAGCTGCTGCCGTATCTCGTCGTCAACGCGGGCTACTACCGCACGTGGTATGGCAACTTCATGGTGGTCGACAATCAGCGCGTCGTGCCGACTGACTTCAGTCCCTACTGCGTCACGGCTCCAACGGACGCGCGGCTGCCGCTCAGTGGACAGCAGTTGTGCGGACTCTATGACCTCAACCCCGACAAGATCGGACAGATCGACAACCTGGTCACGCTCGCCACGAACTACGGCGACCACAAGGAGATCTACAACGGCGTCGACGTGAACCTGCAACTGCGGGTGAAGGCACGCGCCACGATCGGGGGCGGCTGGAACATCGGGAACGCGGTGCAACTCGGCACCACCGCTGGCGGGACCGCGTCGGCCAGCACGAACAGCTGTTATGTCGTGGACTCGCCGCAGCAGTTGTTCAACTGCGATGTCGAGGTCCCGTATCAGAGCCGCATCAAGCTCAATGGCTCCTACACGCTGCCGTGGGATGTGCAGGTGGCAGCCGTTGTCCAGAGCAATCCCGGCGCGAACTACTCGGCCAACCTGGCGTACACGTCCGCACAGATCCAGCCGTCGCTCGGACGCGCACTGTCAGGAGCGACCACGGTCACCATTCCGCTCGCGAAGCCGTACTCGCTGTATGGCCCGCGGATCAACCAGTTCGATATCCGCGGCACCAAAGTCTTCCGACTCGGCACGCGACGCCTGCAGGCGAACGTGGACGCCTACAATCTGTTCAACACCAACACGCCGGTCACGCTGTTCGGCACTTACAATGCGCGCTGGGGACAACCGACGCAGGTACTCGATGGGCGGCTCGTGAAGTTCAGCGCACAACTCGATTTCTAACGAACTTGGTTACGCGGCTTTCGGTACGGTGTCGGCAACGGAGGATACGGAGTTAACGGGTTTACACGGAGCAACGGAGACCAACGGAGAGGATCAGTATTGGTACGCTCCGTTACTCCGCTTCTCCGTGTAGATCCGTTTGCTCCGCGCACTCCGTTAGCTCCCGCGGCGGAAGCAGCTCATAGAGGACACCAACGATGACGAGACGAACATCAGCCGGCCCCATTCGACAACTGACGGTGTGTGCGTGTGCCGTCGGCCTGGCGATAGCGATCGGCCTGGGCCAGAGCAGCACGGCGGCACAGCGAGGCGCCGAACCCGGTGAGACGAATCGCGGGCAGGGCGCCGGTCCAGCACCGGGACGCGGACGCGCGAACTATTCGTTGAGCGATCCTGCGCCGAACGATCCGGCGTTGAAGGGCGCGATCGACATGCACGCGCATCAGGATCCGGACAGCTTCGGGCCGAGCTACGGCCAGGCGGCCCGCTCGATCGACGCTTTGGATCTCTACACGCGCGCCAAGGCGTCCGGCATGCGCGGCTTCATCATCAAAGGTCACCTCGATCAAACCGCGGGGCTGGCCTATTACATGCGCAAGCTCCATCCCGACATGGAGATCTTCGGTGGGATGGGCTCGAACTTAACGACAGGGACCAAGGTCAATCCGTGGGCGATCACGCACATGGCCGAGATGAAGGGCGGATGGGGCCGCATCGTGTGGATGCCGAGCTGGGACTCGGAGAACAGCGTCCACAAGCTGCCGCGGCGCCCGCCTGCGTACGTCGCGGTCGCGCACTGCAACGGACTGCCCTTCTGGATCGCCTATCCGAAGCCGTGTGAGAACGGCGAGCTGCTGCCGGAAGTCAAAGAGGCGATGCAGATCATCGCCAAGACCAAGACGCGCGACAGCAACGGCGACCTCGTCCTCGCGACGGGCCACAACTCGCCTGCCGAAGTAAAGCTGATGGTGAAGGAAGCCGTACGCGCAGGCGTGAAGCACATCATCATCACTCACCCACTGCTCGACATCGTCGACATGACGCCGGCGGAGATCAAAGAGACCGTCGCCATGGGGCCCGAGATCTACGCGGAGTTCACGTCAGGATTCGGCAACCCCAACGCACGGCCAGAAATGGTCAAGCTCTATGTCGAAGGCATCCGCGCGGCGGGCGTGGAGCATGCGTTCGTCTCGAGCGACACGGGGCAGATCAACTCGAACTGGCAGCCTGATGCGCTGGCGAACTGCGCGAAGGTGTTGCGCGCGAACGGATTCACTGAACGCGAGCTCGATCTGTTGTTCAAGATCAACCCGGCGAAGATTCTCGGCATTTCGGCGCCGGCCACGGGCACGAAGTAAGCGACGTTGGGCTTTGGGCTTTGGGCTTTGGGTTAAGCCTAGAGCCCAGAGCCTAGAGCCTGAAGCCTATCCCGCGATCAGACGGTATCCGTCACCGTACGCCTTTCGGATGTAGATGGGATGACGTGGATCGGGCTCGAGCTTGTGACGCAGTCTGAAGATGAAGTTGTCCACCGTGCGCGTCAGCGGCGCGTCCGAATAGCCCCACACCAGGTGAAGCAGTTCGTCGCGGGTCACCACGTGGCCGGCCCGCTCGGCGAGACACTGCAGGATCTCGAACTCGCGGTCGGTCAACTCCACACGCCGTGTGCCGCAGTATGCCTCGAGCCGTCTGAAATCGATGACGGTGTCGCCGAGGCGCAGCTGATCGATCGGCGGCTTGGTCCGTCGTAGCACCGCGTGCACCCGCGCGAGCAATTCATCAAGCGCGAAGGGCTTCGTGACGTAGTCGTCAGCACCCAGCGTCAATCCGCGGATGCGGTCCTCTTTCTGGGCGCGAGCCGACACGATGATCACCGGGACGCGTGTCGGACTTTCACTGAGCGACTTGCAGATGTCGAAGCCGTCGGCACCGTGCGGCAGCATCAAATCGAGGAGGAGCAGATCCGGTGTGAACTTCTTGACTGAGGCGAGCGCGTCGCGGCCGCTGTCACAGGTCTCGACAACGAACCCTTCGAACTCCAGATTGTCCCGGAGCAGGCGCGCGATCGCCTTGTCGTCTTCGATGATCAGGATGCGTTTGGCCGTCTGCATACCTTCACGCTCACGCCGTTCGACGCCGCCCGATCGGCAGCGTCACATCGACTTCGGTTCCCATGCCCACCGTACTGCGCACCTCGATCCGTCCTCCATGGCTCTCGACAATGCGTTTGGCAATCGGCAGGCCGAGGCCGCTGCCGCTCACGGTGACGTTGCCGCCACGATAAAAGCGTTCGAAGACGCGCGAGAGATCCCTGTTGGCGATACCGGCTCCGCGATCCTGCACGGTCAATGTCACGGTCTTACCATTGGCCCTGCCCCTCACCGCCAGGTGCTTCTCGTTCGTCGAGTACTTGATCGCGTTGTCCACGATGTTGTCGAGCGCCTGAATCATGGCGTGCCGGTCCACACATACCTGTGGGAGATCAGGCGGCACGTCGATGACGAGATCGAATCGGTTGTTCGTCAGCACGGGCCGCAATCCCTGCAGCGCGTCCTCGACCAGATCGGCGGGCTCAACGTCGGCGAGCTCCGCGGTAGACGAGGCAGCGGCGCTGCTGTATCGCGCATAGGTCAGCAGGTTGTCGATCGAGTTGCCGAGACGCGACGCCTCCACCGACAGCAGGCCGGCGTACTCCTGCACCGTCTTCGACGAGGTGTAGCGGCCGTTGGCCAGCGTGTCGCCGACGAGCCGGATGGAAGCGACGGGTGTCTTCAGCTCGTGCGTCACGGCCGCGACGAAATCAGATTTCATTGACGCCAACGCGGCGCTCGCTCGATCGGCGCGAACAGTCAGGACCAGCGCCAGCAAGCTCGCACCAGCCGCAATCGAAATCAGGAAGAACATCCGCCGTGCGCCTTGCAGCGTCGCGAGGAGGGTCTGATCCGGCAGCGACCGGACGTGCACCGTCCATTCGCGCACTCGAGTCGGGCGTGACGAGATCGACTTCACGAGCGCAGGATCGATAAAGAGCAGCGGGAATCGTGTGTGCAGATCGCCCGTATCGTCGTGAGTGACCGGTACCGCTTTCGTCACCACGCGGCCCTCATCGTCAGAGACGGCGATCGACAGGCCGCCGCGGCCGCCGCCAATCTTCGCGACCTGCTCCACCAACGGATCGAAGTACTGCGCCTGCAGCCACTGTTCGTTGACCGTGAAGGCCATGAATCCCAACAGCGTGTGCGACGGGCCCGACGCGAACAGCGCGTGTGCGACGATCTGGTACGGCGCGCCGCCGATGGGCTGCTCGAGCATGATGAACGGCGATGCCGCGTCCGCATGCTTGCGAACGGCCGCAACCAGTGCGGTCAGCGCCGGCGGATCGCGGAGCAGCACCACCGGGAACGGGTCATCGGAGGATGGACGCGTCTCCCATGGCGGCGGGCGATCCGCGCGGTTGAACACGTAGGTCGCTCCCTCGTCTCGAGTACCGTCGTTCTTCCAGAGCACGAACGACTCGGGATACGGGAACCGCGCGAACGTACGCGCCGCAACCTGAAACATGCTGTACGGTGGATCTTCGTCAAGGTTGGCGGTATTGAACGGAACGATCGCCGTGATCCAGGCGCCTTTCATGTCGGCGCTCAGCGCCGCGCGCACGAGCGCCAGCGCCTCGTTCGCGCGCCGCTCGACGAGCAGGTTCGTGCCACTCCTCCACTCTCGTGTGGCCACGTAGCCAAACCACACGAGCGCCATCGTCGCCGCGAACATCGCGACCACGAACGTCATGACGATGGGGAGGCGCACCTGCCCGCCCTTCGTCGTGGTGAACGCGAATCTGTCGCGCCAGCCGGCCCCCCTCATCGAAGGATCTCGCGCTCGCGATAGTAACGGGCGGCACCCGCGTGCAGCGGGATCGGCGTGGCGGGTGCCTGCTCGGGATCGATAAGGGCTGCTTCCCCGTGCGCGCGCGCCATCGCCGGTAACTGCGCGAAGAACTCGCGCGTCAGGTTGTAGACGAGATCCTCGGGCAGATCGCTGCGGCAGACGAGCAACCACTCCGAGCCGAGCGTCTCCGTCGGCTCGTCCTGTCCCGAGAGTTGGTTCGCGGCGACGGTGACCGGTTTGAGGAACGGATAGCTGCCGCGCAGTTGGTTAATGACGGTGCGTCCAATGGGCAGCAGACGCAGTGGGACCGTCTCACTGAGCTCCCGCGCCGCGGACAGCATCACGGGGTTCGCACTGAACACCGCATCGATCTCACCCGAACCGAGCTTCGGCACCAGGTTGTAGGTGGACTCGAATGTCGGCTGCACGTCGGCGTAGCTCATGCCGTGGGCGCTGAGCAGAATCCGCGTGGAGAACTCGCCCGAGGTCCCCCGGAGGATGACGCCGACGCGTCGGCCCTTCAGATCCTTGATCGACCGGAACGGACTATCGCGGCGGACCAGCACGTAGAGGTTGTTCACCCACAACACCGCGATCGCGCGCAGGTTCTTGTGCGGATACTGGTTGCTTTCGATGCCGCGGCGATACGCCAGGTACACGACGTCGGACTGGGCCAGCCCCAACTGCCCTTTCCCGCCATCGACCGCTGACACGACGACGACACCACCGGCCGCCGTCTGCAGGTCGATGTGGGTCTGCGGGAGCGCGGTGTTGAAGCGCTTAATCAGATCGTTGGTGAACTCCGCCGCGATGCCGGACCATAGGGTGAGTTGCTGCGACTGGGGCGCCGCCGCTCCCGACGAGCAGCCCGCGCCGCTGACGAGTGCACACATCGCCAGAACGACCGCCGCAATGTCTAGACGAGGAGCGGATCGGAATCGGGATGACGACGTGGTCATGGATCTTCCCGCGGGGACGAGGCGGGATTATATGAGAGCTCAACGGATTCCCGGGAGAAATGACAATTGATGACAAATGCGGAGGGTGCAGCCCGACTGCCGGCCCGACATAATTCGCGCGCAAAGGAGCTTTCATGCGGAAAACGCTGATCTGGGCCGCGTTCATCGTGGCAAGCGGATGGGTCGCGCTGGCACAGGGCGGCGGCCAGCAGGCACCGGCGGCCGGGGGCGGGCGGCAGGGCGGTGAAGGCCGGACCGTCATCCTCGAGCAGGCACCGAAAGACCATTCGATCGCCATTCCCAAGGACAAGCTCGCGCAGCACTTGAAGGACATGGATGCGAAGAAGCTCCAGACGCTTCGCATGATCGAAGGCGGCAAGTACAACGTGAACATCCGGCGCATCACTGCCGCTGAGACCGGGCTCGTGCACCCCATCACCGCAGACCTGTGGGTCGTCCTCGAAGGCGGCGGAACGCTGACGACCGGCGGCGTGCTCGAGAACGGCAAGATCCTCGGCGGTCAGAGCCGCAAGATCAAAGTGGGCGACGTCGTCTACATTCCTTCGGGACTGCCCCACGGCGTCAGCGGCGTGGACACCAACATCACGTGGCTCAACGTGCGATGGGACACGGACTGGCCGCCGGATTCTCCGATGGGCGCAGGCACGCTGAACGGCATCCTCGGGCGCGCGGCCGGTGCGCGGGCCGGAGCACCAGGCGGCGTACGCGAAGGTGCGGTAGAGGCGCGCGCGGCGCAAGCCGGTGCGGCTGGTCCCGGCGCGACTGCGCCACCAGCAGCTCGTGGTCCTGCGCTCCCACCCGGAAGCCAGCAGGTCTTGCCCTACAGCTACGGCGGTAGCGGGGAGCTGTACTTCCCGAAGGAACAACTCGATCAGATCATGGCCGGCATGCGGCTCAAGAAATCGACCAACACGCGGCTGATCGAAGGCGGGCGTTACAACGTGAACCTGCGATGGAACGGCAATCCGACCGTGGAGCTGCACGAGCAGACCATCGACACGTGGTACGTGCTCGCAGGTGGCGCAACAGTGAACACGGGATATCAGGTCAAGGACGGCGCGCGCGTACCCAACACGGGCGTGTCAGTCGTGAGCAAGCCGGGCGACGTGTTCTTCCACCCGTCGAACTTCTATCACGGCTTCAGTGAGGTCACGCCCGACATCTTCTGGTTGAACATCCGTTGGGACGACAACTATGCGAAGTGATCGTGTCGTCGGTGTCGTTACTGCCCTCGTCGCGGTGACGGCGGCGGTCGCGTTGCTCTCGGACATCGGCGCGCAGGCGCAATCGTCCTCGACCGCGAAGCGATTCCCTGTCTTCGAAGTGGATGCGTCGTGGCCGCCCAAGCTGCCCAACAACTGGGTGCTTGGACAAACGCCAGGCGTGGCCGTCGACAGCCACGATCACATCTGGGTCCTGCATCGACCGCGCACCGTGGCCGACGCGCAGCGCGCGCAGGCCGCACCACCGCTGCTCGAGTTCGATGCCGACGGGAAGTTTCTGCGCGCATGGGGCGGACCCGGCACCGGGTTCGACTGGCCCGACAGCGAGCACGGCGTCTTCGTCGACGACAAAGACAACGTCTGGATCGGCGGCAGCAGTCCCACGTCAACGTCGCTGACCAAGCGCTCCGACGACATGCTGCTGAAGTTCACGAAGGACGGAAAGTTCTTGATGCAGATCGGCGGGCCCGACAAAAGCGGCGGGAACGCAGACACGAAGAGCGTCAACAAGCCCGCCGACGCCTTCGTCCATCAGAAGACCAACGAGCTGTACATCGCCGACGGGTACGGGAACCGCCGTGTGTTGGTACTCGACGCCAGCACCGGTGCGTTCAAGCGCATGTGGGGTGCGTTCGGAAACGCACCAGTCGATGCGCAGCCCGCCGCGGCGGGGCGCGGCGCGGCTGCGTTCGATATCGATGGCCCGGGCCCGCAGCAGTTCGGCGGCCCGGTGCACTCGGTGAAAGTGTCGAACGACGATCTCGTCTACGTCGCTGACCGGCAGAATCGACGCCTGCAGGTGTTCTCGCCTGCCGGGAAGTACATCTCGCAGACGTTCATCAACCGCACGGGACCAGCGAATGGCTCGGTGGCGGGCATCGCGTTCTCACCCGACCGCGCACAGCAGTTCATGTATCTCGCCGACTACGGCAACTCGCACATCGTCGTGATGGATCGCAAGAGCCTCGAGATCCTCTATCAGTTCGGTACGCGGAGTGCCTCGGCCGGCGACTTCCAGGGCGCGCATCATCTGGCGGCGAACTCAAAGGGCGATCTCGTCGTGGTGGAAGTCGCTCCGGGAAATCGCGTCCAGCGTTTCCGCTTCAAGGGGTTCTCGAACACGTTGCCGGCTAATGCGCTGACGCCCGCGCAACTCGCCGCGACGCCGGTCGCGCCGAATCAGGCCGCCCCCGCGGCGACGAGTCCGGCTCCGCCTGCGTCATCTCAAGGCGCGCGTTCGGGCGGCTTTCCGCCACCCGGTCAAGCACGCGGCGGCTATCCGCCGTGGACGAGCACGATGGCCAATCCCTATAAGGTGATTCCGAATTGGCCGCAGCTTGGCGACATCAAGCCGGGCGCTGCGATTGGAATCATTCCCGATGGCAAGGGCGGCACGTGGCTGCATCATCGATCGGAGCCGCCGATCCTGCACATCGATGCGTCAGGCAAAGTCGACCGTCGCTTCGGCAACGGCATGTTCGTGCAAGCACACGGATTCTGTCAGGACCGCGACGGCAACTTCTGGGCAGGCGACAGCGGACCGTTCGCCGACAATCCGTCGACGAAGGGTCGCGGTTTCCAACTGTTCAAATTCAGCCCCGACGGCAAGGTGCTGCTGACGCTCGGCAAGGCCGGCGTGTCGAAGGCCGACAAGGCGACGACGTTCATAGGTCCGACCGCCTGCGCGATTGCGCCCAACGGCGAGATCATCGTGGCCGACGGGCACTGGCCGCGCCCGACCGACGCGCAGCAGGACGGCGATCGTCTGGTGCGCATCAAGACCGACGGCAGCTTCGTGGCCGAGTACGGCAAGCTGGGCACCGGCCCGGGCGAGTTCATGGGACCGCACGCGCTCGCGTTCGACTCGCAAGGACGACTCTTCGTTGCGGATCGCTCGAACAACCGGGTGCAGGTCTTCGATCGCAACATGCAGTTCGTTGACGAGTGGCGGCACTTCGGTCGCCCGAGCGGCATCGCCATTCTCAGAGACGATACGCTCATCGTCGCGGACTCGGAGTCGAGTCAGATCATCGGTGGTCCACCACAGGCGCCAGAAGGCGGCGGTAACGTGGTGCGCAATCCTGGTTGGGGTAATGGCATAAGGATCGGCAGCGCGAAAGACGGTTCGCTCCGCTACTACGTTCAGGGCACACGTCCGGAAGGTATGGGAGCGGATAACGAAGGCAACGTCTTCGCGGGGTTGACCGGCGGATGCGATGCAAGTCCATCAGGCGGCTGCCTGCAGAAATGGATCAGGAAGTGAACAGAGGGAGCTACTTCATGAAACGCATCACGCTTGGCATGGTCGGTGTACTCGTTGCGTTATCGCAGGCCGGCACAGACGCGCAGGGCGCGAAGCCACCTCAGCTCGCAACCGATATCACGGCGGCCGAGGTGCAGGCTGTCATCAAGGCACCGACCGGCGGCGGCGACCGACAGATGAAGGTCGTCGACATGGGCAAGTACAACGTCAGCGTCGGCGTCCTGCGCCGCGCCGCGACGAAGCCGGGAGCGCCAGTGGGTGCGATCAACCACGAACACGTGACCGAGGTCTACTACATCATCTCGGGCTCAGGGACACTGCTCACCGGTGGGACCGTCGAGGGCGCGAAACCGCTTCCGGCCGACGGCGAGATCGTGAAGATCGCGGTTGGGCCCAGCAACCAGGGCACCTTCAAACAGGCGGCGCAATCACGCAAG
>Ga0310810_10010117_pt1 | contig 10968 bp, 7 predicted proteins | sample NCmetagenome_FD_207641 | JGI IMG/M metagenome (GOLD analysis project Ga0310810, IMG submission 207641) | Soil microbial communities from experimental microcosm in Duke University, North Carolina, United States - NC | ecosystem: Engineered > Artificial ecosystem > Soil microcosm > Unclassified ... | reverse complement strand
CACCGCCGGCCAGACGCGCTCGTTCACGGCACCTCCCGTACCCACGAGCGTCCCGTCGACGTCGATGCACACCAGCCGGACGGTCGGCTGCACCGCGCTCAGCGCGCCGCTCCCGTCGGTGCGTCACTCGTTAGGGCGGCCGCGTACCCTTCGGCGTCCTCGCCGACGATCACATGCACGAGACCATCGGCCACCTGCATCATGCCGGTCACTCCCGCCCGCTCGAGCGCCCGCTCGTCGATTCGCCCTGCATCACGCAGCGAGACGCGGAGCCGCGTGATCGCCACGGCCTCCACGGACTCGATGTTGTCCGGACCGCCAAGTGCCGCGGCAATTGCCGCGGCGCGCGCGCGGTGCCGCGGGGTGACCGCGACAGCTCGACTCACCGTTCCCGGTGTAGAGACTGGGGGCATCGTCACCGCCGGCCCCGCGGCCCCCGCGGCGCGCATGTACTCCTCCATATCCGTCTTCAGATTCTCGGATCTCGTACCGAAGATGGCTTGCATGCCGCTGCCGACCTTCATGACGCCCGCGGCGCCGAGCGCCTTGAGCGCCTCGGGGCTCGCGCGCGACACATCGGCAAGCTCCACCCGGAGCCGCGTTATGCACGCGTCGAGACTCCGGATGTTCGCGGCGCCGCCGAACGCCGCGACGAGCCGCGGCGCCATGCCATCCGCCGCGGCACCCACGGGCAACTCCTCCGGAGCTCCAGCTCCCGCATCAGTGGTTGCTGCGTCTGCGACCTCGTCCTCACGGCCCGGCGTCTTGAGGTTCATCCGGTGGATGAGCGTCGTGAACAGCACGTAGTACACGCCGGCCCAGACAAGCCCGAGCGGGATCAGCCACCACCCGCGCTGCGAGTTCGGGTACAACACGACGAAGTCGATCAGGCCGTGCGAGAACGTCGTGCTGTGGTGGATGCCGAGCGTGACCGCGACGAAGTAGGCCACACCCGCGAGCAGCGCGTGGATGGCGTAGAGGACCGGCGCGACGAACAGAAACGCGAACTCGATCGGCTCGGTGATTCCCGTGAGGAACGAGGTGAGCGCCGCCGAGATCATGATGCCGCCCACCTTCGCGCGGTTTTCGGGCCGAGCCGCGCGCCACATCGCGATCGCGGCCGCGGGCAGCCCCCACATCTTGAACAGGTATCCGCCAGCGAGATGTCCGGCGGTCGGATCGCCCGCCGTGAAGCGGTAGATCTCGCCGTGAATTTCCTTCCCCGTCGCCGGATCGATGAACGTGCCGACCTCGAAGAAGAACGGGACGTTCCAGATGTGGTGCAGGCCGAACGGGATCAGCGATCGCTCGACGACGCCATACAGCGCGAACGCCGCCGCGGGGTTCCCGTTCGCGGCCCAGTGCGAGAAGTGATTGATCTGATTGCCGATCGGCGGCCACACCAGGCTCAGCGCGATGCCGACCACGATCGCGACGAACGCGGTCATGATCGGCACCGACCGCTTGCCCGAAAAGAAGCCGAGGTACGACGGGAGCTGCAGCCGGTAATAGCGATTGAAGAGCATTGCCGCGACGGCGCCGATCAGGATCCCGCCGAACACGCCCGTCTCGATGGACGGGATGCCCATGATCGGCTTCGCCTCGTAGCCCACCAGGGGAGCCATGACGCCCATGGTCGCCAGCATCACGGCGAACCCGACCACCGAGGCGAGCGCCGCAACGCCGTCATTGCCGGTGAGTCCGAGGGCGACCCCGATGGCGAAGATGAGCGGCAGGTTGCCGAACACGGCGCCTCCGGCCTGCGCCATCACGCTCGAGACGCTTTCCGGCAGCCACGTGAACTTCGCGCTCCCGACGCCTAACAGGATGCCGGCGGCCGGCAGTACCGAGACCGGGAGCATGAGCGACTTCCCGATCTTCTGCAGCCATCCGAAGGCGGCACGCCACTGACTCATATCACTCTCCTGACCGGATCGGTTTACCCATGACGCCGCGCAACAATCGCTCTCACTTCCGCCCCGTCCCCCGCGTCCAGCGCCTCGAGTGCGGTCGCGCGGCAGTCCGCCATCGACAGCGCTCGAACGCGTGCCTTGACCGCGGGCACCAGCGGCACGTCGGCGCTCAGCTCGTCCACGCCGAGTCCGAGGAGGACCGGGATGGCTTGAGGGTCGCCGGCGAGCGCCCCGCAGATGCCGACCCATCGCCCGTGCGCGCGGGCCCCCGCGACCGTCCGCTCGATCAGCCGCAACACCGCCGGGTGGAGTGCATCCACCTGCGGCGCGAGGCGCGCGTTCGTGCGATCCATGGCCAGCGTGTACTGCGTCAAGTCGTTGGTCCCGATCGAGAAGAAGTCCGCCTCGCGCGCGAAGCGCTCGGCGATCAGCGCGGCCGCCGCCGTTTCCACCATGATGCCGACGGGGATCGGCGCGACGCCTAACGCGGCGCGCTCGCGCTCGACGAGCTCGCGCGCGGCACGCCATTCGGCCAGCGTGGCGATCATCGGGAACATCATGGCCACTTTCCCGGCCGGCGACGCGCGGAGGATCGCGCGCACCTGGGCGCGGAACAGCTCGGGCCGCGCCAGCGTGAGCCGCACGCCGCGCTCGCCGAGGAACGGGTTCGCCTCGGCGGCCAGGGCGAGATACGGGATGGGCTTGTCTCCGCCGACGTCCAGCGTCCGGATGACCAGAATCCGCTCCGGTCCGAGCGCGCGCGCGATGGCCTCGTAGGTCCGCGCCTGCTCATCCTCGTTAGGCGCCGACCGGCGATCCATGAACATGAACTCGGTCCGCAAGAGCCCGACGCCTTCCCCGCCGACTTCGGGCACGCGAGCGGCCTCGCGCTCCCCGCCAATGTTCGCCACGACCTCCACGCGATGCCCGTCGCGAGTCGTCGCCGGCTCGGCGGCCACCGACAGCTCGCTGCTTCGCCGCCGCTCATCGGACTGCTGCCGCTCGGCGGCCACCGCCTCTTCTTCGGCGGTGGGGGCAGGCTTCAGTGTGCCGTGGTCGCCGTCGAGAATGACGCGCGTGCCGGGCGCCAGGTCCAGCGCCCGCGGGTCCACGCCCGCGATTGCGGGGATGGCGAGCCCGCGGGCCAGGATCGCCACGTGGGACGTTGCGCTGCCCATGGTCGTGCAGAGCCCGCGCACACGCGTGCGGTCGAGCGACGCGGTGTCGGAGGGCGTGAGGTCCTCGGCCACGACGATGGACTCCGGCGGCACGTCGATACTCGCTTCGGCGCGCCCCATGAGCAGGTGCAGGACGCGCCGGCCGATGTCGCGCAGGTCCGTCGCGCGCCCCGCAAGAACCGGATTCTCGAGCGCCAGGAGGCGATCCGCCTGCGACGTGTACGCCTGCTGCCAGGCAAATGGGGCGGAGGCACCATCACGGATCCCCGCCGCGGCGCGGTCCAGCACCTCGGGATCTTCGAGCAGCTCCTGGTGCGCAGCGAAGATGGCCGCGCGGTTCTCGTCGGCTTCCTCCGTCAGTCGCCGCTGAAGCGACTCGAGTTGGACGCGCGCCGCGGCGATCGCGGTGTCGAGCGCGCGCTGCTCCTGCCCGGGCTCCGCGCCGCGCTCCTCGAGAACGACGTCATCCTGGCGCAGCCGAAAGACTTGCCCAACGGCGATGCCGGGCGACGCCGGAACTCCCACGAGGGCGCCATCGGCGCGAATCGCCGCCGCCCTCGGACTTGCCGGCGGCGCGGTCGGTCGAGCGGCCGGCGCTGACGGCATGGCGGGCCCACCGGACACAGCGTCGAGGTCCGTCGCGAGCTTCTCGGCGATCGCCGCAAGAGCCGCGGGCGCGTCGTGGCCGCGCGCCACGACGGACACGGTGTCGCCGCCGGTCACCTCGAGCGCCATGATGGAGACCACGCTGCGGGCGTTCGCCTCGCGGCCGTCCTTCACCAGGCGCACGTCGGCTGCGAAGCGTCGGGCGGTCGCCGCGACCACCGCGGCCGGTCGCGCGTGCAGCCCGGTCGCGGCGGCGACGACGATCGGCGCAGACCTGACCAGGTCAGTGCTCGCCCGTTCGCCCACCTGGTTGTTCGTCGGCGTTGCCGCCGGCCGCTGCTCGTGCAGCGAAACCTCGAGCACCACGTCACGGCCTCCGACGACGCGACCGGACCGCGGGCGCAACGCCGACACGAGCTCCATGTTCGTGATCAGCATCTCGGTGAGCAGACTGCGCGCACGCCGCGCAACGAGATCGACGTCGAACCGCAGGAGCGGATCGCCCGCCCGCACCGTGTCGCCGCCCTTCACCAATGGGTGAAAGCCCTCGCCGCCCAAGGCTACGGTATCGAGGCCGACGTGGAGGACGATCTCGAGCCCCGACGCCTCGAGGGTCACGGCGTGGCCGGCTCGGTGGACGAGGCGTACGAGCGCATCGCATGGCGCGACAACGAGATCGCTCAGCGGGTCGATCGAGACGCCATCGCCGGCGAGCCGCTGTGCGAACGCGGGGTCGGGCACCTCGTCGAGCGGGACGAGAACGCCGGAGATGGGCGAGAGCAGCGTGAGCGCGCCACGATCCACCGTCATTGGACCGGGCCCAGTGGAGTCGGTGACCTGGGGCATGCCGGGAACGTGTGACGTCAGCGTCCGATCCGCTAGAGATCCTTCAGACACGGGGCACAGTGAACCGGCGACGTACGGTACTGCCGAGCCACGGCAATTGCGCGTTTCGTTAGGGTGGGGCGCGCCGTAGGGCCGGCGAGATCGCGGTGCAGGCGGGCGATGTTCGTCGTCGCGACGCGTGGACTCATCGATCGCGGCGCCGACGTCCGGATTGGCGGCCGGTCGTGGGGGCCCCGGCGCCGGCCAATAGCCGGAAGAGGGTCTCGATCGCGCCGGGTGTCAGCGCGTCGGGCGCCTCGGCGAGGCCGCGGATGATGCCCCGAGCCAGCATCCCTGCCAACCGGAGCAGTTCCACGGAATCGAATGGCGGGCGGGCACCCTGGGCGGCGTTCAACGCAGCGAAGCGCGCTGGCACGTCCTCCGCCTGTGTCTGCAACCGAGCGGGGAGCGTCGCCCGTTTCCGCGAGTTGCGGAGCGCCGAGAGGCTGTACTCGAGGTCGAGCAGCACCGTTTCCCTCGGGACGGTTCGGGCGAGCGCCGCCACTTCGCGGCCGATGAGCGCGAGCCGGTCGGCCAACGGGAGGTCGGGCCTAACGAGTATGGCGGGGTCGATCTGGACGATGTTCCGCTCGATCACGGCGTCGACGAGCGCGCGCTTGTTGGGGAAGTTGGCGTAGATCGCGCCCTTGGTGAACCCGGCTGCCTCGGCGATGTCGTCGAGCGATGTGGCGTCTACACCGCGGAGGGCGAACCGTCGCGTCGCGGCGGCGACAATGGCCTCCCGCGTCTTCGCCTTGCGGGCCTGCTGCGTGAGCCGGGTACGTGGCATGACTCGACGTCTCCTCTTGCGATACCATGCGGTATTTAGATACCATCCGGTATGTAACTTGTGACCGGGAACGAGACCTCGGTCGCCAAAACTAACGGGAGGCTCACATGCCGTCAGCGAATGCACTCGATCTGCCCCCGCTCGGTCACCTGTACGCCCCCGCGGGCCGACGCTGCTATCTGCACCACGCTGGCACGGGCGACCCGCCAGTCGTCTTCTTGCCTGGGGGAGGGATGTTCGGCCTCGGGTACTTCAACGTCCACACGCGTGTGGCGACGTTCACCACCAGCGTGGTCTACGACCGGGCTGGCACTGGCTGGAGCGACGCTGTTCCGCTTCCGCGGAGCGCAGAGGATGTGGTGCAAGAGCTCCAAACGCTTCTGCGCGCCGCGGGGCTCGCCGGTCCATATGTCCTGGTCGGCCACTCGCTCGGTGGCCTGTACGCTCGGCGATTCGCGCAGCTCATCCCGGGCGACGTCGCCGCACTCCTCCTGCTCGATCCTGCCCACGAGGACTACTCCGCCCACGAGCCCGAGATTGCGCGCCGGGCGGCCGAAGAATGGAAATCGAAGCCGATGCCCGAGCTCGGGCCGGAGCAGGTCCAGAGCTTCCGACCGATCTTCGAAGGCATGTACAAGGACTGGCCACCGGAGATCCGTGAGCCGCTGATCGAGCGTCATCTCGATCCGGCTCAGGTGCGCGCCGGCATGCTCGAGGCGAGCAACGTCGATCAGCTCTACGAGGAAATGAGGCGCGGCGGCCCGATGCCGGCCGTGCCGATGATCGTGTACACCGCGATGGGGATCGACGCGAGCCAGACGATCTTCTCGACCGAGGAGGTCGTGCGGGCGCAGAACGCGGCCAAGCTGGCGACGAACTCGGCGTTCGTGGAGTCGTTACCGAGCGCGGAACACCGCATTCTCGAGGACGCGTCGCACGCAATGATCCACGCGCAGCGACCGGACGCCGTACAGCAGGGGGTCCGCGATCTGCTGGACCGCATGCCGTCACGGGTTTCGTTAGGCTAACGCTTCCTGCGCGGCGGGCGCTACTCTACAGCCCCACTTCTTCGCATGGTGACGGATGAGACGCGTGCTCCTCGGGCTCCTGCTGCTCGTCGTCGGCGTCGCGACGCTCGACGCTCACGACCTCTTTCTCAAGCCGTTCGCCTTTTTCGTGGCGCCCGAGAGCGACGCGCGGGTTCGCGTCCTGAATGGGACGTTCGAGAAGAGCGAGAACAGCATCACGCGGGATCGTCTTCGCGATCTGAGCGTGGTCGGACCTGCCGGCGTCACCCACCCTGCGACGTCGGCGTGGTCGGAGACCGGCGACACGAGCGTGTTGGTGTTTCGAACCGGTGCGGCCGGCACGTACGTCGTCGGCGCATCGACACTCCCGCGCACGCTCCGGCTGGACGCCAAGGCATTCAACGAGTACCTCGCGAGCGACGGCGTTACCGACATGCTCGACGCGAGAAAGCGGTCGAACGAGCTGAACAAGCCTTCGCACGAGCGGTACTCGAAGCACGTGAAGACGTTGATTCAGGTCGGCGACGCGCGGACGCCTGGTTACGAGACCGTACTGAACTATCCGGCGGAAATCGTGCCCCTCGACAACCCGTACGCAGCGAAGGTGGGCGGGGTGGTTCGAGCTCGCACGCTGGTGGATGGCCGGCCGGTGGCCAATCAACTCGTTATAGCAGGAGGGCGCACGCCAACCGGCGCGCGCCTTGCCGTGAGTAAAGTCCGATCCGGTCCGGATGGTGTTGCCCGTGTGACGATCGGGTCGCCGGGCTACTGGTACATCAAGTTCATCCACATGGTCCCGGTCACTGCCGACAGTGTGACCTACGAGTCCAAGTGGGCGACGCTGACGTTCCAGGTTCGATGATCTCGAGCGCCCGCCGAACGCATCGCGCGGGCGTTGCGGAAGCCAATAGCCAATCGTAGTTCTTGAGATGATGTGGGCGTCGGGTCGTCGCGCAATCGCCGCGGTCTTTGCGGCCTGGTCCTTCGTGGTTCAAGAGGAGCCAGCGGCGCTGCATGCGTGTGCCATGCACGACGGCGTCGCCCACGCGGTTGGGCCGGCGGCCAGCGACGTCTCGCACGCGGCTTCGTCCGCCTCGGCGCACCACGCCACCAGCACACCGGCTGCGGCCACTCGTCACAGCGATGACGGCCACCATTCGCGATGCTGCACTTGCCCGGGGCCGTGCTGTGATGCGTCGCCGGTGGCAATCATCGGGACGGGCGTCGCGCTCGCCTTGCCCGCCACGCGGCCGGCAACCCGGTCTACTGTTAGGCACACCGCGCACGTACCGTCGGAGCCCGAACACAGCCGACCCCCATCGGTCGGTCCGCCAGCACCTCACATCGGCTGATCGTCAGACGCGTGCGTGACTCCACGCGCGCTCCGCGCTGCACATCCGTGCGTCGCGGCATGCACCATCCCGATGCGAGGACTTCATGCGTTCCACCGTTCGTACCGTGCGCCCGGCGCGTTGTGCACTCGCCGTCGCGCTGCTCTTTTCTTCCAGCGCGATTGGCGCGCAACAGCCCGCCCGCGACACGACTGCACGCGACACGACCGCCCGCAAGCCGAGGCAGCTTCAGGCCGTGACCATCACGACGACGCGGGCGGACCGCGACGAGCCCCGGGCGACCACGAATGTCGCGCCGCAGTTGATCCGGCTGACTCCCGCGACCAATGCCTGGGATCTCGCTCGGCAGACGGCAGGCCTCGAGGTTCACGACCAGGGACAGGGACCGGGCTTCGCCTCGAACGCGTCGGTTCGCGCATTCAGCTCCGACCACTCCACTGACCTCGCACTCTGGATCGACGGTGTACCGGTCAACGAGCCGGTGAACGGACACGCCGAGGGGTACAATGACTGGAGCCTGATCTTCCCCGAGGCGATCAACGACTTCGACGTGATCAAGGGCCCCACGAGCGCGCTGTTCGGCAACTTCGCGCTGGCCGGCGTCGTCAACGTTCGAACGCTCGAGCGCATGCGTGGCACGGAGGGGTTTCTCACCGGCGGCGCGTACGGACGTCTCGAGGGCACGGTGCTCACCGGGTTCGACCACGACTCGTCGGGCGGCGTCTTCGGGCTTCGCGCGATGCGCGAGGACGGGTGGCGGCCCAATAGCGGGTACGACCTGCTGCAGGGCCACGGCCGGGCGGTGCGGACCCTCTCGCCTAACGCGACGGTCGACGCCGGCGTCGAGCTCTACGGCACGACGTGGAGCTCCCCGGGATTCATCACCGCCGGCCAGTTCGAGCGTGGCGCGTACGATTCCGTCGCGAACCCGACCGACGGCGGGTTCAAGCGACGCGCTCAGGAACGGGTAAGCCTTCGGACGCTGCACGGGAGCTCGATCTGGCGATCGACGCTGTACGCCACGCAGAGCCGCTGGGAGCTCTTTCTCACCACGCCACCGGAAGGCGGAGGCGAGGAGGGCAGCGGTGCGCAGACCGAGGAGCAGGATTCGCGTTACGGCCTTGGCGCGACCAGCGCGTACAGTATCGGATTCTCGCGCGGCGAGCTGACCGCGGGCGTCGAGGGACGCTTCGACCATTCGCGCTACGAGAACTGGCAGGACAGCGCGCGGACACGGGTCGAACCGCAGGAGCGCGACACCGGCGAACAGCTCTCGGGTGCGACCTTCCTCCAGGCACGCGTCGACGCGAGCGAGCGCCTGACGCTGTCCGTCGGTGCCCGGTACGACGCCCTGCGGACGCGGGTCACGCCGGCCGACGAAGCGTCGTCGAGCGATTCCCACGGCTCCTTCTCGCCCAAGCTCGGCGTGCTGGTCAAGCTGACGCCGGTGCTCGCCGCCTACGCCAATGCCTCACGCGGGTTCCGCTCGCCCGACAACATCAACGCGTTTCCGACGTTAGGCCTCATCACCGCGTGGTCCTACGAGGGCGGTCTCAAGCTCGACAAGTCGCACGTCTCGGCCTCTGCCGCGGCGTTTCAGATGGACGTGAGCGACGAACAGCAGTTCAGCGATGTCTGTGCGTGTTCGGTCTCCGGCGGCGCGAGCCGGCGTCGCGGGGTCGAGCTCTCGGGTGAGGCTCGTGTCGCACGACCCGTCACGATCTCCACGGACTGGACGATCAACGACGCGAAGTACCGCAGCTTCACCACCGAGGACGGCGACATACTGAAGGACGAGGTGCGCGTGTTCAACACCGCCCGCTACGTCGGCATCGCGGCGATCGCCGTCTCACAACCAGCGAGCGGCACGTGGACCGTTCGACTCTCCACGAACGTCGTGGGTCCGTACACGCCGTTCGACGAGGAGCCGGGGTTCGAGCTCCCGGCGTACGCGCTGCTGCACATGTCCGGGCGCGTCCGGTTCTCGAAAGCCGACCTCGAAGTCGGGGTGCGGAATCTGCTCGATCGCGAATATCCGGAGCTGCGCGCGGGCGGCTTCGTCGCCCCGGGGCAGCCCCGGTCGTTCGTCGCGAACATCAGGTACACGTTCTGAGGCGTTCAGCGCATCTCGCGTGGAGCCTGCCCGGGTGGGTAGCTTGCGCACATGATGCCTTCAGCGTTCCGCGGCGGTCGCTCGCCCCGGACAACCGTGCGACGCGAGGGCGGCGTATGTGCGCTCGTCGTTCTCCTGAGCGCCGGGCTTTGCGACGTCGTCGGTGCTCAGCCAGAGTATCGAAACATCGATGGCGGGCGACCGGTGCGCATCGAGGACGCCGAAGCCAGCGCGAGGCACTCGCTCGATTTCGAGATCGCGCCCGCGCGTGTCGATCGCATTACCGGCGGAATTTACCGGTGGCAGCTCGAGCCGCGCGTCTCGTACGCAGCGTTTCCGCGGACAGAGCTCGAGATCCGCGCGCCGTTCGCCTACCGCGAGCGCGCTGCCGAGCCACGCGGCGGGCTCGTAGGAGTCGGCGTGGGAGCCTTCCACAACTTTCTGCTCGAGTCGGAACGAATGCCCGCGCTCGCGGCCGAGGCGGAGCTTTTCTTCAGTGCTGGTGGATCGCTGACGCGCGGTGACACCTACACGGTCCGCGGCATCGCGACGCGCACGTTCGGGCCATATCGCCTGCACGCCAACGCCGGGTATGGAACGTACCGTGTGCCGATCCCGGCGCCTGACGCGCCCCCCCAGATTCCGGACACGCCATGCTCGATCAATCCCGGAAGCGGAGGCAGTGCCTCACGCGGGCGCGTCTCGGCCGCGTGTTCGGGCGCGAGCCAACTCGCGATGGCGTCCTCGGAGGTTGATCCCGGTGGCTCGCGGTGGCTCGTCGGTGCGGCGGTCGATCGGACGTTCCCACTTCGCTCGCTGCTCCTCGTGGCCGATGTCTTCGCCGAGGACTATCGCGGATTGGATCGACCGATCGACTGGACGGTCGAAGCAGGGCTTCGGCGGCAGGTCGCGCTTCGCACCGTGCTCGAAGCCAGCGTGGGAGCACGCTTCACGGGCCGCAGCCCCGGGTGGTTCGTGTCGCTCGGTGTAGCGACCAGCCGCGCCGCACGCATGCTGATTCCGGAGACCAGGCCGTGACACGTCTTCCGTTCGTTAGGCGTCCTGCCCTGCTCGCGCTGGCGCTGGCGATGGCCCTCATCGAG
>Ga0310810_10010116_pt1 | contig 10969 bp, 9 predicted proteins | sample NCmetagenome_FD_207641 | JGI IMG/M metagenome (GOLD analysis project Ga0310810, IMG submission 207641) | Soil microbial communities from experimental microcosm in Duke University, North Carolina, United States - NC | ecosystem: Engineered > Artificial ecosystem > Soil microcosm > Unclassified ... | reverse complement strand
ATCCGTATCTGTACCGCGCGCTCAGGCTCGTGCGATTCGACAGGCGATAGTTGCCGTAGAGCGACAACGTGTGCCTCTGGTCGGCATCGCCCCAGAAGGTCTCTCCCGTCGCAGTGTCGGTATAGCGCAGGCGGCTGTAGCCGTAACCTGCCCAGCCGGAGAAGCGGTCGGTCGCATCACGTCGCACGACCGCTTCGAAACCGCGCGCTTCGCCTTCGAGTGCGTTGACGAACGGCGCGTCGGGCGTTCCTCGATCGATCGCACCGGTGGCTGTCAGTCGCGGCTCGGAGCCCGGTCTCCAGAGCACATCCTTCTCCTGGCGTGCGTAGACGTTGAAAAGGAAACGTATCTGGCGAGACAGCGTCTGTTCGACTCCGGCATCGATATGCACCGCGCGCTCCGGCCGCAACCCTCGACCGCCACCGTAGAGCCCATGGACTTCATCCAGGCCCGGAAACTGACGATACACGCCGCTTCCGCCGCGCAGGCGCATGCGATCGGTCACCCGCAACTCGGCGTTGATCCACGGCGATCCTGTCGTCGCCTCCGTGAGCGACCAACGATCGATGCGAACGCCGGGAGTGACGGTGAGTCGCGACGCAAGACCGAAACGAACTTGCCCGTACGCCGACCCGGCCGCCGAGTGTTCGTCGTACGTATTCAGGGTGACTTGTGGGCTCGTCGCCGTCAGCTGCCCGGCGATGAGACTCCTGCCGGCGAGTTGTTCGACGTCGCCGCCGAATTCGGCGACCATACGAGGAGTGAGCGACAACGATGCGTCGGCGCGCCACCCGATATCGTGGAATCGCGCGGCGTAGACTGTGGCGCCGGCGCGATTGTCGTTGTCAAAGTCCACACCGGTCGAAAAGAAGCGGTGTGTCATCGCGAAGCGCGGTGAAGGGATGTAGCGCCACGACAGCGACGTCAGCCACGCGCGGTTGATGCCGTCCTGGATGTCGTTCTCGCCAATATCTGGATCGCCCTCCTCGAACGCCGCCCGGCCAACCAGCGTCGTGACCGCCACCTGGTGGCGGGGATTGAGGTCATACGCGACTTTGACCTGCGCGTCGACGAAACCAAAAGCGAACCCGGCCTCGGGATCGATCCGCTTGATGAGATAGTCGAGATAACTCCGCCGAATCGACGCCAGCCACGATCCTTTTCCGCCCGCAAACGGCCCTTCGCCGAGAAACCCGGCGCTGGTGCCGCTCAGACCGGCGCGTCCATGAAACTGGTCTCGGCTCCCTTCGCGTGTCGTCAGGTCGACTTCGGCTCCCATCTGGCGGCCGGTTCGCTGTGGATAGCTGCCCGGCAGCAGTGACACGCTGCCGAGTGTGTCGCTGTTGATCATGGCAATCGACCCACCGTCAACGATGCCGTTGACGGTGTGCAGCAGGTATCGCGACGGAACACCATCGACGTTCAGGCCGACATAGCGAAACGGGTTCCCCCGCACGGCGAACTGGCTGTAGAAGTCGTCGGTCGCGGTGGTCGAGGGCAGCGCCTGTATCGCCCGGAGCGGATCGTCGAGCACGGCGCCGCGCAAGTTCTCGAGCTCGCGACCGTGTAGTGATGTGCTTCCCGGCACCGCATCTGATTCGCCCCGCAGCGAACCCGACACGGTCACGCGCTCCGTATACGCGCCTGCGCCCTCCGACAACCTGATCGTCATCTCAACCGGCGCACCGGCGACTTCGATGTCTGTGCTCAAGAGTGCGTAGCCGATCACTGAGGCTGTGATCTTCTGCTTGCCTTTCGGCACAGTAACGCTGAACCGTCCAGTCACATCCGTCTCGGAAAAGCTCGGTTGGCCTTCGACGTAGATGAGCACGCTCCTGATCGGCTGCTCGGTGCGATCATCGATCACGATGCCGGATACGTTTGGCGCCTGCGCCAGCACGGGAGTGGCGAGGCACAGAGCGACGAAGGCGAGACCAACGGTTCGAGTCATAGAGCCTGATTTGCCGACGGCCGACAGCACGATGAGTGCCAATGACGAGGCGTTGTAATGAATGGGGTAACGTCGACTTGTGCGACTTGCCGATGCATTCTGTCATCGGGCTGTGACAGCCTTGTCCCTCACGCGTCACGATGTGCGCCTCGATGGCCGTGATCGAGCAGTCACGTTGCATGTCAACTTCCGCCCGATTGAGCAGGCCCCGTGACGTTCTTCTCGTTCTTCAACAACTTTCTCACGTGGTGGGGCGCGATCCTCCTGGGCGCCCTCGACTCGTCGCTCTTCGTATTCGTTCCGTTCGGCAACGATGCCGTCGTCGTATACCTGTGCGCTCGCGATCCGTCGTTGTTCTGGTTGTATCCGCTGCTGGTCACCGCCGGTTCGGTCGCCGGTGCCGCGGGAACCTATCTGATCGGCGTGAAGATAGGCGACGCAGGCCTGTCCCGGTTCGTGCCGCAGCGCCGGCTCGAGCGGCTGCGCAAGCGCGTGAAGGACATCGGTGCGCTCGCGATGGGGCTGTCCGCCATACTTCCGCCGCCGTTCCCCATGACCGCGTTCGTGCTGACAAGCGGCGCGCTCAAGGTGGGGATGAGGCGATTCTTCCTGGTGTTCACCGTCGCCCGCCTGATTCGCTTCGGCATCGAGGCAGCGCTTGCGCGCCGTTACGGCGCGTCGGTGCTGCGCGTGCTCCAATCAGATGTCGCACAGCAAATCGTGATCGGCCTCGTGATTCTGTCGATCGTCGGCACCGTCGTCGCGATCGTCCAGGCCTGGCGCAGCACGCGGCGGCCGCGCACGTAGAGGTGGGTCTTGGCGCGCTAGATCGATTTCAAGGCGCGCTAATCGTGCTGCATCGCTACGACCGGATCGACCTTCAAAGCGCGCGGATGATCGGGCGGCGTGAACCAGAACATCACGAGCCGTTCCGGCTCTGGATAGGGAAAGGCGCGGAGCAGGATTCCGTTCACGAGGCTGAAGACCGGGGGTGTGGGCGCCGATCCCAGCGCCAGCGAGAGGACGATGATGAGCGACGTGCCTGGTTGCCTGGATATCCTCCTGTGGGACTCGGCCGTTTCGTCGCCGAACGAGGGGTGGCCGGCACGAGTTATGGATTCGAGAAGTGCTGGAGGGACGACATGAAGCCCATCGTTCTCGGAACGGGCCTGCTGATCGCGGCCTGCATCTCTACCGCATCGGCCCGACAGACGGCGACAGCACCGCAGGAACCGGCCCACAAAGTGTATGTGCTGACGGGATGCCTCGAAAGCGGTACGTCGGATTCTTTCTTTAAGCTGACAGGCAGCTCCGCGGTCGGCCAGGCGCCTCCGAGCACTTCGAAAGAGGCGGCCGTCAATTCGGTGTACGAACTGCAACCGATCTCAGGCGTAGGTGAGGAGGGGATCAGTCGCGAAACACTTCAGAGTCATGCCGGCAAACGCATCGAAGTCACCGTGCGCCCCATGGAAGTCTCGCCACCGACTTCGTCGCCGTCACCCTCGACAGCGCCTAAGGCGAAGCCCGAGGAACAGGCGCCGCAGCGATACACAGTGATTAAGATCAGACGCGTCGCGGACACATGCTAGCCATCAGTTCTTGACGTACTTCGTCACGCCTCTCAGTTGGGCTTCCGCGGTGTAGATGTTGCCGGCGGCATCGATGGCAATGCCCTCTCCCATGGCACCATCGGTGGAGTTCGGAGTCATGTGGGGCGGGATAAACATCGTGACCTTCCCGTCCTTGAGACTGCCGATCCGGATCCCGCGCTGCCAGCCAGGGTGGACTCTTTCCGTCGATTCCGAGTCCGCCGTGTAGATCACATCGTTGCCGTCGATCGCCAATCCGCTGGTACGGCCGAAGTCGTCGTACTCGGCGATGAACTTTCCTTCTTTCGTCAGGATCTGAATGCGGTGGTTATGGCGATCGGCAACCACCAGGCGGCCCTGAGAATCGAATTCGATTGCGTGCGGCGTACGGAACTCACCGGGCCCCATACCGGTTTTGCCAATGACCCTCAGGAACTTGCCGTTTCGGTCGAAGACCGAGATGCGACCGACGAGACTCGGGTCAGCGACATCGGTATGACTCTCCGCCACGTAGACGTCGCCGCTGCGTGGGTCGGTCACGACGTCGGTCGGGTCGGTCAATGCTTCGGGAGGATTTCCCCTCGTGCCCGGCTTGCCAAGCGTCAAGAGGACCTTGCCCTCGGGGCTGAACTTCACGACGACGCTACCCTTGCCGTCTTCGCCCGGAAACTTCTTGAGATCCTCCGGACTGGGTGCGCGCGCATCAGTCACCCAGACGTTGCCATCCCGATCGATGTGGATGCCATGCGGCCACACCAACAAGCCGCCGCCGAAGCTCCTGATCTCTTTTCCCGATTCGTCGAAATGGTGAACCGGGTTCGCTTTGGTCCCGAGACAACCCGGCGTCGTCCCGGGGGAGCATCGATCGGTCGCCCACACCGACTTGCCGTCGCGATCGATTGCGACCCCGTTCGAACCACCCCACGGTCTCTTCTCCGACTCGAACATGGCCCAATCACGTACGACGCGATAGGGATTCGCGCCGCTGTTGACCGGTTGGACTTTGTCCGTCTGAGGCGTGCCGCCACGCTGTTGCGTCTGCACGGTGATGCCGAACAGGCCAATGCACACAACGAACACGTAGAGCGCAGGCTTCAGCCTGCGCGTGGGTGCCGGCTTTAGCGTCTTCATTTCCAACTCTGAATGGCTTTGTAGTGCAGTGATTCCGGCGTCAGCTCGGCAAGCTCGATGCGGCCCATGTACGGATCGGTGATGTTGGCGAGCACGGCTTTCGTGTCGCTGACGTTGGTATCACTCACGGTGATGCCGCGTTTCCGGAACATGGCGACAGCATCAGCGACGTTTTCAACGTGAAGCCCGTAGTGGGTGAAACCAGCAGGCCGCTGCGCGTTCGCCGGGTTCAATTCAAGGAATGTGTTCTTGCTGATCTGCATGTAGACGAGGCGCGGCTGCTTCTTCTCGTCGAAGACGCGAAACGCCTCTTTGTACCCCATTTTCTCGGTGTAGTACTTGACCGCTTCGTCGATGTTCGGCACGTTGATGCCGACATGATTCATCATCACGACGCCGCGATTGGCGTTCTGCGCCAGCGCGACTTGTACAGCCAGGCCGGTGAAGAGTCCGGCCGCAAACAACAGTGCCCCACGCATATGACCTCCTCACCTGGTTGCCCGACAAAGAACGAACACGATAGCGCAACCGGTGCGTAGAGAATACGGCCATTCCTCGCGGCCGTAGCTTAGAATAGGCCCGCTCATCTTTTGACTGGAGAGACCGGATGACCAGACGACTTCATGCATCGGGAGCCGCGACCCTGGCATTACTTCTTACTGCCGTGCCCCTGTTGGCCCAGTCGCAGAGCGCCGAGACGAAAGCGGTCCTGACGCAGCTGGCAACACCCGTGAAGGGGTTCACGCCGCCCAAGACCGAGTGGGGCGACCCCGACATCTCCGGCGTCTGGACCAGCGATGCCGCACTTGGCATCCCACGCGAGCGACCGGAGAAGTTCGGCACCCGTGCCATGCTCAACGACGAGGAGTTTGCGGCGGCGAAGAAGGCTGACACCGATCGACGCGTCGGCGCCGAGAATGCGACCGGGGCGTTTCGCAACGACGGCGCATGGAAGACGAAGTCCTATCGTCAGACGTCGCTGGTCATCGAACCGGAAAACGGCCGCACGCCGGCCTTCACTGCCGAAGCACAGAAGCGCGCGGCGACGCGCGACCGCGGCAGCTTCGGTGAAGGGCCGTTCGACAGCCCGTTGGATTTCACGCTCTACGATCGCTGCATCACGCGCGGCATCGTCGGCTCGATCATGCCGGTGGTGTACGGCAACGGCAATCGCATCGTACAGTCGCCCGGCCAGGTCGTGATCAGCTACGAGATGGTGCACGACACGCGCGTGATCTACACCGACGGCCGGCCGCACGTCCCATCCACCGTTCGTCAGTACCTCGGGGATTCTCGCGGTCACTGGGAAGGCAACACGCTGGTTATCGAGACGACAAACTTTACCGATCAGACGAGCATCGGCGGCGGCAATGGGAACGGACTCCGCCACAGCGCCGACATGAAGATCACGGAGCGCATCACGCGCGTCGACAAAGACGAACTGCGCTACGAGGTGCACGTAGACGATCCGAAGACCTACACGAAGCCGTTCACGATCTCGTTGCCCCTCAGCTCACCGCCCGAATACGAGCTGCTGCCCTACGAGTGCCACGAGGGCAATTACATGCTGCCGCACTCCTTGAGCGCGGAGCGTGAGGAGGACGCAGCCATCGAAGCCGATCGGCAGAAGGGCATCATCCGCAAGCGGAAGAGCATTCAGCAGAATCTGGATGCCGGCGCGCGGCCGATCCCCGGGCGCACCAATCCGAACGACGACATCGATCGATAACCGGGCACAGGGTGGGGAGGGAGCTGAGCTCGCAGGGACAAGCCAACGCTCCCAGACTGTTTCGTAAACGCGATTACTTGCGATTGAGCTGGGGAATGCTGCTGACCGCAGGCGGCGGTGGAATCGACCGCAACCAGGCATAGATGTCGGCGAGTTCGTTGTCGGGCAGCGACTTCGCCGTGTATGGAATCATCTCTTCGGTCGGTCGCCGCACGTAACGTGAGAACGCCGGCCAGGCCGGGACGCGGCCGGCCAGCCGTGGTCCGGCGATCCCGCCACCCTGGGCGGCGAGGCCGTGACACTGCCAGCAGGCTCGGTCAACGAACAGCGTCTTTCCTTTCTCTGCGTTACCAGTTGGCGCGTTCGAGGGCTGCCCCTGCGCCGCCAGGACGGAGACGGACAGGGCTGTCACGATCGCGAGAAGGACGGTGGTGCGCAAACCCATCACCGCGGCTGCGTAAGGGTGTCGAGCAGCGCGACCTCTCCCTTTTCCACGCGCTCCACGGCGCGCAGCAATGCCGGCCGCAGGTCCTTCGGATTCGAAATCGGTCCCTCCGCATAGGCGCCCATGCTTCGCGCCATCATCGCGAAGTCGATGTTCGGATCGGTGATCGACGAGCCCGGGAGACCGGCATGTGCCAGCGCCATGCCGCGCTGACGCCGATTGGCCATCCGCTGCAGGTGCATCACCTCCTGGTGATAGGCGCGATTGTTCTGCATCACGAACAGCATCGGGATGCGATGGTGCGTCGCTGTCCACAAGGCGCTGTTCACGTAGAGCATGTCGCCGTCGGGCTGGAACCTGACACACAGGCGGCCATGCTTCCGGTGCGCAAGCGCGGCGCCGATCGCGATTGACATCGACCCTCCCACGCCGCCGCCGTTCACGCTGCCCATCGTGCGATAGAACTTGTCGACGTTCCACAGGCGGCCACCGCCGCCGCCCACCGACGCCCAATCCTTGTCCCTGATCACATCGTAGACCTCGAGGGCCAGGCGTTGCAGCGTGATCGGACTGGAGTCCCAGCCATACGTGCACTCGAGCCGGGCACGTTCCAGAGCGTCCGCCGAAGCTGCCGCCAGCCTCTCGCCACGCTCGTCGATCACACGGCGGCGGTCGGCGGTGATCAGCTTCTTGCACGCTTCGATGAGACTGGGCAGCGTCGCTTGCGGATCCGCCGCAATGGACATCGTGACTTCCTGGAAGCGCTCGACGTTCTGATAGTTGCCCTTCATGTACAAGTCGTACGACGAGATGCTGAGCACCTTCGTGTCAGGCTTGGTCAAAGGCGTCGAATTGCGCACCTGTTGATCCCGGTATCGATTGAGACGGCCGTACAAGCCGTCCTCGTTCAACGCCAGGATCACGTCGGCGGTGCGTACGTTTCCGCCACCGCTGAGTGGATGCTGATTGGGCATGCCGCGTCCGCCGCCCTGCACCGGCGCCTGCAGCGTCTCGGCGAGCTCCACCAGCAACCGCATCCCGTCTTCGTTCCGTGCGACATCGCCCGCAATGATCAGCGGATTGTCGGCTGCCACGAGCAGCCTGGCCACTTCCGCCACCGCGCCGGAATCGCCGGCGGGCGGAGTTGTGAGCGTCAACTTCGGGATATGCAGCCTGGACCGGTCGGCAACAGAGTTCTCTTGCAGCGAGGCGTCGACGACGAGCACGACTGGGCCGCGCGGCTCGGTCATCGCCATCTTGTATGCACGGACGGCGGACTCGGCGAAGTGCTGCAGCGATCCGGGAGTGTCATCCCACTTCACCATGTCGCGAACCATGTCAGCAGGATCCACGACTGAATGCGCGCCCCAGTCGAACTGCGGCCGCCGCTCTTTTCCATCGGCGATGTTCGCCACGAGGATGTAGGTCGGCGTGTGTCCGGAAAATGCGCCGAAGATGCCCATCATCGCGTGATGGAGCCCTGACGGCGCAAACGTCATGACGGCCATTGGCTTCCCGGCAACGGCGTAGTACCCGTTCGCGATGTTCACCGACGCCTGCTCGTGACAACAGGTCAGCCACTCGGGCGCCTTGTTGCCGCCATAATTGATGAACGATTCGTGAAGTCCGCGGAAGCTCGAGGCGGGGTTGGCGGCGATGTACTCGAAGTCGAGCTGCTTGAGCACATCCACCATGAAGTCGGAGCCAGGGTTGTCGACCGTTTGCACGTCGACTTCGTCGGGCAGCGGCGCGGTTTCGGCGGCCAGATTCCGCGCCGCCTGCTCAGGAGTGACGGGCGCAGGGCGCGCCGGCTGAGGCGCCTGTGCGTTCGCATCGATTGGCGCAACGCCCGGCACCGTCAGCGCCGCAGCACCGGCGGCTCCCGCGGCGGCGCCCTTGAGAAATCCCCGGCGGTCCACGTGTGAATTCGCGTCAGTCGCCATGACAGTCTCCTGCTCCTACTGCCTGCCGTCTGCTTCCCCGGATCCCATCGGCGTTGAAGCGTGTGCCTGTTCCTGGCCGGTTGTCAATCCGGATTCGCCAGGGTCGTAGGCCGCCAATCGATAGAAGCCTGGCGCCAGCATGGTCGCGAAGCCTTCGGCGACGAGCGCCCGATTGCCCCGGCCGGCTTCCGGTCGCGAGAGCCCTGTGACTCGCGCCAACTCGCCGGGAATCGTCATACCCGCTCCGGCCAGAAAGCATCGGGCGATTTCGCGGAGGGCAGTCTCGCGATCCGCGCGACGGACGAGGGCGTCGGGAAAGCGTCCGACGCCGAGCGTCCAGAGGTAGGTGAACTTCGGGAGATACACCGCCTCGCTCGGCACCACGATCATCGCCGCCTGGAGTTCATCGATGGCGCGCGTGAACGCCGCCCGGTCGATGATGCCCGACTCCTTACGGAGATCGGACGACGCCATCTCCCATTCCTTCCGCAGCACCTTGAGCACGGCGCGCGCGCTGGCGCTCAGTCGCCGGCGCTCCTCCACCGCGCGAACGCCCCAGATGGCGTGAAAGTGCGGAATCATGCGCGGCGCAATGAACATCGCCTTGCCGCGAGCGAGCTTGCCGTAATACAACTTGCCGCGCCGAATGAGCTGATCCTTCAACGTCCAGGTGAGCGACGTCTCCTCGTCTTTCTGCACGTGGCGTGGCAGCACGGCGTCACGGCGCCCGCAGACGGCGACGTACAACGACGGTCCCGGCCGGCGCGAGTCGGTGAGACACGCCGCAAAGCCCACCTGCTCGACGAACCGCTCGGCATCCGCAACGGTCTGCACGATGCGCGTCGCTTCCCGTCGCCATCGCTGGTCGCGATACTCTTCGATGTCCGATGCGATACGCGGTTTCTGATGCATCGATTAAGCTTGCGAAGTCCGTCCCTCGATATTACCGCGCAGGGTCATTGGAGAGCATGGCATGGCAACGGTGACGAACTCTGGTTCCTCCAAGCAAGACACAGCTGTCCTTGATTCCGAGGCGATCATCGCAAACACGCGCCGCCTGGCGCCCGAGATCGAACGGCGCGCCGACGAAATTGCGTCGTTGCGTCGTCTTCCCGCTGACCTCGTCGCCGAGCTCAAGGCCGCGGGGGTCTTCCGGATGTCCATGCCCAGGGCATGGGGTGGCCCGGAGATGACGCCACGTGAACAGTACGACGTGTACGAAATCCTCGGCGCCGCTGATGCGTCAGTTGCCTGGTGCGTCAAAATCGGATCGGACAGTGGTTACTACGCCGCGTTGCTCGATGATAGCGTGGCGCGGACCGTCTACAAGGAACTCGACGACGTCACGGCCGGGCAGGTCCCGCCCAACGGCAAAGCCGAGCGAGTCGCGGATGGGTACCGTGTCTCCGGCCGCTGGACCTTTGGCAGCGGTTCGACTCACGCCGACGTCATGATCGGCGGATGCCTGATCACCGAGAACGGACAGCCGATCATGACCGGCACCGGTCCGATCACGCGTGTCATCGCCGCGCCAGCGTCGAGCTTCGAAGTACTCGACACCTGGCACAGTACGGGACTCGCCGGCAGCGGCAGCAACGACTATCGCACCACCGACCTCTTCATTCCCGCGGCCCACACCTTTTCGCTGCAGGAACGATCGCAGCGTACCGAGCCGCTCTATCGCTACCCCGGCATGTTTCTCGCCAGCTGGCATGGCGTCGCGCTCGGTCTCGCGCGCCGCGCCATCGATGCGACGACGTCCATCGTCCAGAACAAGTTGAGCGTCTTTCCACCGCCTCCGATCCCGCTGCGGCAACGGCCGCACGCCCGTGTCGCGCTCGCGAAGGCGGAGATGGAGTGGCGTGCGGCGCGCGCCTTCACGTACGACGTGATCGACCAGTTATGGGACGCGGTGCAGCGGGGAAACGACGTCTCGACCGACGGCCGTCTCGCCATGATGCAGTCGCTGTCCTTCGCGTTCCGGACCGCGCGCCATGTCACGCAGGAGATGTACGACCTGGTTGGCACCACGGCCGTCTTCTCGACGAAAACGCCTCTCGATCGACTGCTGCGCGATGCCATCACCATGAGCCAGCATCTGCTGCTCGGTGACAGCTTCCTCGAAATCGTGGGCGGCGCGATGCTCGGCGATCCAGCGCCTCAGCTCGGCATCTTGTGACG
>Ga0310810_10010115_pt1 | contig 10970 bp, 11 predicted proteins | sample NCmetagenome_FD_207641 | JGI IMG/M metagenome (GOLD analysis project Ga0310810, IMG submission 207641) | Soil microbial communities from experimental microcosm in Duke University, North Carolina, United States - NC | ecosystem: Engineered > Artificial ecosystem > Soil microcosm > Unclassified ... | reverse complement strand
AGGTGCAGGTGATCCTGTCGCGCGACCTCGCCCGCGAGGTCATCAAGAAAGAGGGGCTTGCCGGGGTCTCCGAATTCAATTCGGCGGTAGGCGGCGTGTCGTTGAGCAAAACCCTGCTCGGACTGATCGGCGTGGGACGCGATCCGTCGGAAATGACGGCGGAGGAGCGCATCCTTGACGCATACTATGATCGCCTGAGCGTCAATGCGATCGAGCGCTCGCGCGTGATCACTATCGGCTTCAGCTCCGCCAATCCGGATCTCGCAGCACGCGTCGCCAATGCAATTGCCGCCACATACCTGACGATGCAGCAATCAGCCAAGCAACAGCAGACTCGCGATGCAAGCCAGTGGCTTGCCGGCGAAATCGCCAATATGCGCGCGAAGGTCGCCGATGCCGAGGCGAAGATTGAAGAATATCGGGCCAAGGCGAATCTCTATTCCGGCAGCAACAATTCGTCACTGTCCAGCCAGCAGTTGACCGAGATCACCTCGCAAATTGCAGCGGCACGCGGCCAGAAAGCCGACCTCGAGGCGCGCGCCAAGCAGCTGCGCGAGCTGTTGAAGTCGAGCACGGCGTTCGAAGCCTCCGATATCGCGAATTCTGAAACGATACGTCGTCTCACCGAACAGCGGGTGGCGTTACGCGCACAGCTCGCCGAGCAATCATCGACCCTGCTTGACCAGCATCCGCGCATCAAGGAATTGCGTGCGCAAATCGGCGAGCTCGACAGGCAACTGCGTACTGAAGGCGAGCGCCTGGCGCGCCAACTTGAAAATGACGCGAAACTCGCCGGCGACCGCGTCGATACGCTGACCCAAAGCCTCGATCAAGTGAAGAAACTGGCGTCGCGCAGCAATGAGCAGGACGTCCAATTGCGTGCGCTCGAGCGAGAGGGCAAGGCGCAGCGCGACCTTCTGGAGTCGTATCTTGCCAAGTATCGCGAAGCCGTGGCGCGCGACAATATCAATGCCGCTCCGGCGGAGGCGCGCGTCATTTCGCGCGCCAGCCCCGCGATCAAGCCGGATTATCCCAAGAAGTTACCAATCGTTTTGATCGCGGCTTTTGCGGCCTTCACGTTGTCGGCGGGCTTTACGGTCACCGGAGAATTGCTGTCACCGAGCTACAGCTATTCATACCCCCCGCCGGCCTATATGGCGGCTCCGCCGCTCATTCCGGTGATGCCGCGGATGGAGGCATCAGCACCAATCGCGCCGATGCGACCGATGACTGCGCCAAGCCCGGCTGCAATGGCGTCGCTCGCAGCCAGCACGATCGAAGACGTCGCGGCCTCTCTGCGCAACGCTGGACATGCGGGTCGCCGCATTTGCGTTATTGGTTCGGCACACAACGTAGGGACGACGTATGCGGCGATTTCGCTGGCCCGCGCTTTGGCGGCTCAAGGAAGCGTCGTTTTGGTCGATCTCGCGTTCAGCGCGCCTAATCTCTCAGTGATTTCGACGGACCCGCAAGCCCCGGGCATGGCCGAGCTTTTGCGCGGACAGGCTTCCTTTGCCGACGTCATCACGCGCGACCAGTTTTCTAACGTCCATTTGGTTGCGACCGGCAATGTCGGGGGCGATGGAGCGGGCCTCGCGGCCTCGCAGATGCTTCCAAGCGCGATCGATGCCTTGGCGCAAAGCTATGATTTCGTTGTCACCGACAGCGGGGCTATTGGTGACGTTGCCGTTTCACCACTTGCATCGCACGCCATGTTGATTGCACCAGAGATGAACAGTGTTGCCGCGCGCGGCGCGCGTGATCGCTTGGCCGCCGCCGGCTTTGCCGACGTCAACCTTGTGCTCGGCGGGGCAGAAGCGGCTGCCGCGTGAGCTGTCCTTCGTGCTAGCGTCACGGGCAGGGTGAGGCGGCGGTGAAAAACACCATCATCCGCAGCGGGCTGGAGACGCTGTATTTCAGCGGCTTGCACCATTGGATGCGTCCGCTGGTCGGCGGTGTCGGCACCATTCTCACCTTGCATCATGTCCGCCCCCCGCGCGCGAGCCGGTTTCAGCCAAACCGGCTGCTCGAAATCTCGCCGGCGTTCTTCGAGCGGCTGTTGCGGCGACTGCGGCGCTCGCGCAACGACCTCATCACGCTCGATGAGATGCATCAGCGCATGGTCAGCGGCAATCACAAGCGGCGGTTCGTGTGCGTCACGTTCGACGACGGCTATCGCGACAATCTGCGCTGGGCCTATCCGCTCTTGAAAAAATACGATGTGCCGTTCGGACTTTATATTCCTACCAGTTTCCCGGACCGCCTCGGCGATTTGTGGTGGGTTGCGCTCGAGGCAGTGATCGCCAGAAATACCCGGATCGGGCTCACGATCGACGGCAAGGATCGCTTTTTCGAGTGCGGCACCGTCCGCGAGAAGCGGCAGCTTTATGCCGAGGTCTATGGCTGGCTGCGCAGCATGAAATCAGAGTCGGAGTTGCGGCGCGTTGTGCGGGACCTCGCAGCGCGGCACGGCGTCGACATGGAGATCGTTTGCGAAGACGAATGCATGAGCTGGGAAGAGATCAGTGAGATGGCCGCGGATCCGCTGTGTACGATCGGCGCGCACACCGTCAACCACATGATGCTCAAGAAGCTCGACACCGAACAGGCCGTGCGCGCCGAGATGGAAATGAGCCGCTCCGTGATCGAAGCGGCTCTCGGGCGCAGGCCGCAGCATCTCGCTTATCCGGTCGGCGACCCGACCTCCGCCGGGCCGCGCGAATTTCGCATCGCGGCCGAGCTCGGTTTCAAAACCGCGGTGACCACGCGGCCAGGCGTGATCTTTCGCGCTCATCGAGAGCACCTCACCGCACTGCCTCGCATCTCCGTCAATGGCGAATTCCAAAGCCAGCGCTACATGAAAGTGCTGATGTCGGGCGCGGCAACGGCGCTATGGAACGGATTTAAGCGCGTGAATGCGGCTTAAGGCCGCGACATCCAGGTCACGATCGGCATCGCCGGCAGCACCCAGCCCAGCCCGGCAATGACATAGAAGAGCGCGGCGATCCAGCCATTGGTGTCGGTCAGAACCGATTGCGCCAATGCCATGGCAAGGAGCGCCCAGCTACAAGCCAGCACAATCAGCACGACAGTTCCGATCAACTTGCGGGTGCGGACGTTCATGTTTGCGATGCCGCGCATCCGACTATATGGTTCGCGCCATTCCGCCAAGCATTCAGACATGGCCATTCCCGCCGCTCACGCCACGCGCGCCGCTCAGATTTGGCTTTACGCCGTGGCCGCCCTCATTTTTGCGACCTTGATCGTCGGCGGCGCAACGCGGCTGACCGAAAGCGGTCTTTCGATCACCGAATGGAAGCCGGTGACCGGCGTGCTTCCACCGATGTCGGAGCGTCAGTGGCAGAGCGAATTCGCCATGTATCAGGAAATCCCTCAATACCGTGAACTCAACCGCGGAATGTCACTCGATCAATTCAAGACGATTTACTGGTGGGAGTGGACTCACCGGATGCTGGCGCGCCTCGTCGGAGCAGCATTTCTGTTACCGTTCTTGCTCTTTCTTTGGCAAGGAATGATCCCGGAGCGCCTGAAGGCAAGACTGTGGACGATATTTTTCGGCGGTGCTGCGCTTGGCGCTGTCGGGTGGTGGATGGTCTCGTCAGGGCTTGCCGGGACGGAACGCATCAGTGTGTCGCAATATCGGCTCGCCTTTCACTTGACGCTCGCTTCCCTCATTTACGCGGCGATCGTCTGGACTGCGCGTGAACTGTCGCCACACGCTCCGGCCGAGATACCACCTCGATTGCGCACGACCGCGCTCGCCCTTGCTGCGCTCATTCTGCTTCAGATTTATCTTGGCGCCCTGGTCGCCGGGCTGGACGCGGGCAAGAGTTTCAATACCTGGCCGCTGATTGACGGTGCATTCATTCCGGCTGCTGACCGGCTGTGGTTTGCTGTGCCGTGGTGGCGAAATGTGTTTGAGAACACGCTCACCGTTCAGTTTGATCATCGCATGGTTGCTTACCTCATTTTGCTGCTCGCGATCTTGCACGCGCTGGACGCCTGGAAGCGCCGGGCGCGGGCGCTCATGGGGGCTGCCGTTCTGGCCGTTCTGGTGACAGCCCAAGCGACGCTGGGCATCGTCACTTTGCTGAATGTTGCACCGCTCGGCCTTTCACTTGCGCATCAGGCGATGGCTATTGTTGTGCTGACCGCGGCGGTGTTGCACGCCGAAAGCTTGCGTGCGGGCGCTAGAGCGGCAACAGTGTCTCGACAATATCCGGTCGAGCACGGAACTGAGGCGACATGATCGCAGTCACCCGCAATGGCAAGATTGCCGTGCTCACTTTGGCTAAGGGTAACGCCAACACGCTTGATATCGAATTCTGCCGTGCGCTGACGGGGCAACTCAACGAGCTGAAGAAATCGCCTGTTGAAGCAGTCGTCATCACGGCGGAAGGACCGATTTTTTCCGCCGGCGTCGATCTGCTACGCGCCAGCAAGGGCGGGGCAAAATATCTCCGGCAGTTCCTGCCGGTGCTCAATAAGATGTTCGACGCCGCGTTCTTTTTTCCAAAGCCGCTAATTGCGGCTGTCAACGGCCACGCGATCGCCGGCGGCTGCGTCCTCGCCGCCTGTGCTGATTATCGGCTGATGGCGCGCGGCAATAGCAGGATCGGGGTGACCGAATTGCTGGTCGGTTTGCCGTTTCCGGCGCTCGCTTTTGAGGTGATGCGTTTTGTCACGAGCCCGCGCTATTTCGCCGAGGTGATCTACACCGGCGAGACCTATCTGCCCGATGCCGGGCTCGATCGCGGGCTGGTGCATGGGGTGGTGGAACCCCAGGCGTTGCGGGACCGCGCCTTGCAGGCGGCCGGGCTGCTGGCGGAATTGTCGCCAGCAGCTTTCGCGCAGACCAAAAAGCAAATGCGCCTTGGCGTGGCTGAGAGAATGAAGCGCGACGGCAAACGCTTCGACGCGGCCGCGACGAAGGCCTGGACGTCACCGAAAACTGTTGCTTCGATCGACGCTTACGTCGCGCGCACGTTCAAGCAGAAGCGCTAGCAAGTAGGCGGCGTTTAGCCGCTCAACGCCTCATCCAGGTCGGCAATAATATCATCCTTGTCTTCAATGCCGATCGAGAGCCGTACTACGTCCGGACCGGCGCCGGCTTGCACCTTCTGTGCATCTGAAAGCTGCCGGTGCGTCGTCGAGGCCGGATGGATGATTAGTGACCGCGTGTCTCCGATATTCGCAAGATGCGAAAACAGCTTCACGTTGGAGACGAGCTTGACGCCCGCGTCGTAGCCGCCCTTGAGCCCGAAGGTGAACACGGCTCCGGAGCCCTTCGGGCAATACTTCTTGGCAAGCGCGTTGTACTTGTCGCCAGGCAGGCCGGGATAGCTCACCCAGGCGACGCCCGGCTGTTTTGACAACCACTCGGCCACCACCAGCGCATTGTCGCAGTGCCGCTGCATGCGCAGCGACAATGTCTCGATGCCCGTCAGGATGAGAAAGGCGTTGAACGGGGAGAGGGCCGGTCCCAAATCGCGCAAGCCCAGCACGCGGCAGGCGATCGCAAAGGCAAAATTGCCGAACGTCTCCTGGAGGATGATGCCCTGATATTCGGGCCGTGGCTCGGAGAGCATCGGATAGCGGCCTTCGCGCGACCAGTTGAAGGTGCCGCCGTCCACGATCATGCCGCCGATCGAATTGCCATGGCCGCCGAGAAATTTCGTCAGCGAATGAACGACAATGTCGGCACCGAAATCGATCGGCTTGCAAAGGTAAGGTGTCGCCAAAGTGTTGTCGACGATCAGCGGCACGCCGGCCTTGCGGGCAATCTTTGACACCGCTTCAATGTCGGTGATGACTCCGCCCGGATTGGCGATCGACTCGATGAAGATCGCTTTGGTTTTGGGCGACACGGCGCGCTCGAACGAGGCGATATCGTCGGGGTCTGCCCACACCACGTTCCAGCCGAAGTTCTTGTAGGCATGGTTGAACTGGTTGATCGAGCCGCCATACAGCTTCTTCGAAGCCACGAACTCGTCGCCGGGTGTCATCAAATTGTGCATCACGATCACCTGCGCGGCGTGACCGGAAGCGACGGCAAGGCCAGCGGTGCCGCCCTCGAGCGCGGCGACGCGTTCTTCGAGCACCGCCGTGGTCGGGTTGCCGATGCGTGTATAGATATTGCCGAACGTCTGCAGCCCGAATAGCGAGGCGGCATGATCGACGTCGTCGAACACGAACGACGTCGTCTGATAGATCGGCGTCGCGCGAGCGCCGGTGGTCGGATCGGGCTGCGCGCCGGCGTGGATGGCAAGCGTGTTGAAGCCCGGATTGCGTTCGTGATCGTCCATGATTAAGCCGCCCTGTCCCGTATTCCGTGTCGCGTCCTTATCAGGGGCGCACGCGAGGGCGTCAAGACGGGCGCGGCAGCGCGAAATAGCCGGCTACGGCGTGCAAGCTGTGTAAAAATTCATTGCGGCAAACGCGCCGCCTTCAATTGCGATTTTCTTCCCGTGTGGCGATGCGTTCGGCTGCGCCTTAGAGACTCTGCCGATTGAGTGACATGCGCTGTACGCCTTTGCCTAAAACCTTGGCGCGCTTGGAGCTGAGGGTGCGGGAATTGACTCCAATCCACCCGATTTCCGACGACAGGCGGCCATATTCGATTTTCGGGCAGCGGTTCATCACGACTTTCAGCCCGGCGTCTTCCGCAATCTTCGCCGCTTCGTCATTGCGCACCGACAACTGCATCCAGATCACCTGCGGACGCGGCGTGAGCGCCAGCGCTTCCCCGACAATCCCGACCGCATATTGCGGGCCGCGGAAGATATCGACCATGTCGATCGGCTCAGGAATGTCGGCGAGCTTGGCGTACGCCTTCTGACCGAGGATTTCCCGGCCGGCCTGGCCCGGATTGACCGGGATCATCCGGTAGCCGCGCTCCAGCAAATATTTGAAGGCGAAATAGCTTGGCCGATTGTCCTTCGGCGAGATGCCGACCATGGCGATGGTCTTCACTGTATTGAGGATGCCCCGGATGTAGGTGTCGGGATAGCTTTCGTGATCCATGACGGTGAACGTAATCACGATGCCGTGAAAGCGAAAGCCGCCTGCGTCAGATTGCCATGATCAGCGTTGAGAATTTGGCTCACGGGCTGGGTGGCCAAGGAGATCGACGATGTGCGATTACAGTCTTCACAATGTGGCGTCTCGTCCGGCCAAAGTCGGCGATCAACTGATGTCGACTCGTTTCCGTAACTCGATCACGCGCGGCTTTGCCGCAGTGGATGACCCGAACGTAGCGGTCTGCCTGCTGCCCGGCACAGAGGTCGCCTTCGAGGGAGCGGTCGAGTACGAGGCCTCGGTCCCGTTCATCAAACGGCGGCATCCGCATCGAGTGGCGCGTTTCCGTCAGGTGAACACCAACTACGCGGCCACGCATCACGACGCTCTGGAATTTCCAGACGGCAGGATCGTGCTGCTCAACGCCCTGCGAGAAGGCCAACGTGCGACCGTCTTGCAGCTGCCGGTACTGACGCGGCTCGAGGCTGAGATCGAGGCAACGACGCCGAAGCTCGTGCCAGACACTGAGCCGAGCGAGCCGGCTGACACGCTGATCCGCTAGCGGTCTTCCCAGCTCGGATCGCGTTTTTCAATAAAGGCGCCGATGCCTTCCTCGGCATCGTGCGCCAGCATGTTTTCGACCATCGCATCGATTGTGAGCTTGTAGGCGCTGGCGAGATTGAGTTCGCGCTGCTTGTAGAACGCCTCTTTGCCGATTTTGACGGTGAGCATCGATTTCGAAGCGATCTGGCGAGCGAGCGCGAGCGCCTGCTCGGACGCTTTGCCCGCCGGCGCCACGCGATTGATGAGTCCCATCCGGTAAGCGTCATCTGCCGAGATCATCTCGCCGGTGAGCAGCATCTCCATCGCGTGCTTGTTCGACACATTGCGGGAGAGTGCAACCATCGGCGTCGAGCAGAACAGTCCGATATGCACGCCCGGCGTCGAGAACCTCGCGCTTTCCGAGGCGACTGCCAGATCGCAACTCGCGACCAGCTGACAGCCCGCCGCTGCAGCAACGCCCTCAACCGAGGCGATGACGGGTTGTGGCAATTTGCGGATCGACATCATCAGCGCGCTGCATTGCTCCATCAGCGCACGGAAATAGGCACGACCGCGATCCGGATCTTTGCGGTGCGCGGTCATCTCCTTCATGTCATGGCCGGCGGAGAACGCGGGGCCGTTGTGAGAGATGATGACGGCTCGGACAGACTTGTCGTTCGCGAGGGACGCAAATTCGCTCGTCAGCGCCTCCAGCATTCCTTCGGAGAGCGTGTTGCGGCTTTGCGGCCGGTTGAGTGAGAGGAGGGCAATGCCGTCGATGTCGCCGCGCAACAAAACTGATGCGCTGGTGGGATTGGAATTTTGGCTTTGAGCGGTCACCGGGGTGAACTTAGACGGCAGCGAGCCTTGCGCAAGAGCGAAACAGCCCGCTATCACGGGGCAACCCTTGTTCAAGCCATGACCGCACCCGCACTGTCCATCAAAGAGATCGAAGATCTGCTCAGCCGCGAATTCCCGCAGGGCTACAATCGGGACAGCGGGCTTTCCATCGAGCATGTCGAGTTTGGCGCGGCGCGGGTGCGCCGCAAGTTCAATCCAAGGTCATTACGGCCGGGCGGCACCATCTCAGGTCCAACCATGATGGCGCTTGCCGACTTCGCGCTCTACGTAGCGGTCTTCTCTGCTATCGGCCCGGAGCCTTTGGCGGTCACGACCAATCTCAACATCAATTTTCTGAGCAAACCGGCGCGCGCCGATCTCCTCGCGCACGCTAGGCTGATGAAACTCGGCAAGCGACTGGCGGTGGGCGAGGTGGCCATTTGCTCGGATGGGCAGAACGGGCCGGTTGCGCATGTGACGGCGACCTATTCGATCCCACCCAAGCACAATTAGCTTAGGGTATCTAATTACCTAAATTATAACATATTGATAATACGTTGTTTTTCTTCTCTTACGCGCGTTGACGGCCGAGGCCCCAACCGCTACACAACCGCGACCTTGCGGGCCGTCGGCCCGCGTTTCCTGACAGGATATCGCGATGAAAACCTTTTCGGCAAAGCCCGCCGACATCGAGAAGAAGTGGGTTTTGATCGACGCGGCAGGGCTGGTGCCTGGCCGCCTTGCGTCAATCGTAGCATTACGGCTGCGCGGCAAGCACAAGCCGAGCTACACCCCGCACGTCGACGATGGCGACAACGTCATCGTCATCAACGCCGCCAAGGTGGTGCTGACCGGACGCAAGCGGGACAAGAAGGTCTATTACTACCACACCAATTACATCGGCGGCATCAAAGAGCGCACCGCCAAGCAAATCCTGACGGGCCGTTTCCCCGAGCGCATCGTGGAGAAGGCGGTCGAGCGGATGCTGCCGCGCGGTCCGCTGGGCCGGAAGCAACTTGGCAATCTGCGCGTCTACCCGAACGAGAAGCATCCGCACGAGGCGCAGCAGCCGCAAAAGCTCGATGTCGCCGCCATGAACCGCAAAAATGTGAGGAGTGCCTGATCGTGTCGATGCAAGACTTGGCCGCTCTCAAGCCGGCGACGCCTGAAGCACCGAAATACGTACAAAAGCTCGACAAACAGGGCCGCGCCTATGCCACCGGCAAGCGAAAAAATGCGGTCGCTCGTGTTTGGGTGAAGCCTGGGTCCGGCAAGATCACAGTTAACACCAAGCCGGTCGAACAGTTTTTCGCGCGGCCAGTGCTGCGAATGATGATCCAGCAGCCGCTGGTCGCCACCAATCGTAACGGGCAGTTTGACGTGGTCTGCACGGTATCGGGCGGTGGCCTGTCGGGGCAGGCGGGCGCTGTGCGTCACGGCTTGTCGAAAGCACTCACCTATTACGAACCGGAGTTGCGTGGCGCGCTGAAGAAGGGCGGATTCTTGACGCGCGACAGCCGCGTGGTCGAACGCAAGAAATACGGCCGCGCCAAGGCCCGCCGGTCGTTCCAGTTCTCAAAGCGTTAATCAGCATCAACGATATCAATCCGAAAGGGCCGCCGGCTGGCGGCTCTTTTTGCTTGTGCTGACGCTTCAATTTTTCTCCATACTTTCTGACAAATGCGCTGACCGGCGCAATTATCCTGCATCATTTTTTCTTTAGCTTCCGCGTGTTGGGGGAGCCCGTCAGCTCCACACGATGAAAGACTTTTCATGCTGGGCGGCGGCCGGCTGGGCACGATTGCGCTCGATATTCCGACCCTGTTTTTCGTGGCGGTCTGCCTCGCCGCGTTGCTTGGCCTTTTTCTGATTTTTGCCTGGCTGCAGGAGCGCCACACTCGCGCGCTCGCCTGGTGGGGCGCCGCTTATCTGCTCGGCGCCTCGTCGATGGCGCTGTGGAACGCGCCGCAGCCACTGTTGCCGGTGCCGGCCGATGTGTCCGGTGCGATCATGTTCATTGCCTGCGGCATGATCTGGAACGGCGTGCGGCTTTTTCACGGACGCAATCCGCTGCTGCTTGTGTCATTTGCAGGCGCCGTGGTTTGGCTCGTCTGCATGCGTTTTCCGGCTATCGCGGGCAACGACAATACGCGCGCGATGACCGGCGCGGTCGTAATCTCGTTCTACACCTTCTCGATTGCGCTCGAGCTCTGGCGCGAGCGTCGCAAGTCGCTGTTCTCGCGCACCGCCGCGATCGTCGTGCCGCTCCTGCATTGCGCGATTTTCATCAGCCCGATCGCGATGGAGCTCATGCTGCCGGGCGATCCGTCGCGCGGTTGGCTCACGCTGCTTGCCCTGGAAACAATGATCTATGCGGTCGGCACCGCGTTCATCGTTCTGCTGATCGTCAAGGATCAGCAGGTAGTTTTCCACCGCACTGTCGCTTCGACCGACTCCTTGACCGGGCTTCTCAGCCGCCGCGCTTTCACGGAAGCGGCGGTCAACCTCTGCGCTCGGCAGGAGAAGGCCGGCGGCAGTATCACGCTGAT
>Ga0310810_10010114_pt1 | contig 10970 bp, 17 predicted proteins | sample NCmetagenome_FD_207641 | JGI IMG/M metagenome (GOLD analysis project Ga0310810, IMG submission 207641) | Soil microbial communities from experimental microcosm in Duke University, North Carolina, United States - NC | ecosystem: Engineered > Artificial ecosystem > Soil microcosm > Unclassified ... | reverse complement strand
TCGGGAACATAGCGATGATCGTCGAATTGTGCTCGGTTCCGATCTCGGTCAAGGTTTGCAGCCGCCGCAGCTCCATCGCGCCGGGCTGCTGCGAGATCGTGTGCGCCGCATTGGCCAGCGTCTTCGATGCTTCGCTTTCACCTTCGGCCTTGATGATCCGCGCCCGTTTCTCGCGGATCGCCTCGGCTTCCTTGGCGATCGCGCGCTGCATCTGCTCGGGAATGTCGAGGTCCTTGATCTCGACCGCATCGATATCGACGCCCCACTGCAGGCAGGTGTTGGTCAGCATCTCGAGCAGGCGCTTGTTGATCGAGGCGCGGTCCTTGAGCATCTGGTCGAGGTCGCTCTGACCGATCGCGTCGCGCATCGCCGTCTCGGCGGCCTGGATCACGGCGCCGTGCCAGTTCATCACCGTGGTAACGACCCGCGCCGCATCGACCGCGCGGTACCACAACACCGCGTTCACCCGCACCGCGACGCCATCGCGGGTCACCGTCTCCTGCGTTTCGAGGGCTGCGGTGATGGTCCTGAGATCGACTTTCACCACCCGGTCGACCAGCGGGATCAGCCAGAACAGGCCCGGCCCCTTCGTCGTGCCGAGCCGGCCCAGCCGGAACATCACCCCGCGCTGGTATTCCTGGTTGATGCGGAACGAACGAGCCAGGAGTATCAGCAGCAAGACGACTGGAATGAGGAGCAGGCCGGTCATCGCGCATCTCGCGTCAAAGAGAATTTCGGCCGGACTGTGCGCGCTATCCGCACCGCGCGCAAGCGAACGTCACTCGCTGTCGAGTTCAGGGTAAAAGCGGAAGATGCCGTCCTCGTTGAACGACAGGCGCCGGTCGGAGGCAAGGTACTGTTCGACGCCGGCGATCTCCATCATGGCCTGGCGACACAGTTCCAGCCGCGGATAGTCGAGCTCGCGCATGCGGTTGGGGAACATGTAGTCGAGCCCCTCCATCAGCTGGAACAGGCTGGTGTCGACATGCGTCCAGCGGTCGCCGAGCACGCAGGGACCGCCGTTCTCCTCCAGCGCCGCCTCGAAGTGGTCGAGGTACTTCGGCAGGCGCTGGTCGCGGAAGTGCTGCGCGGCCTCGTAAGCTGCATCCATCTGGTCCTGGTAATAGAGCGCCGCGGCGACCGGATGATGGACGTTGTGTACCTCGGCGACGACGTCGGTGATATCGAGCTGGAGCTGGATCAGCTGCAAGTCGACTTCGAGCTCACCGGCGCCGAAATCGTGCCGGTCGGCCAGGAACGCCAGGATGTGCGCCGTCTGGCCGATGCACAGTTCGCCGTCGACGAGGTACGGCGGGGCAAACGGCCGGATGCCGCTGCGGCTCTGCAGGTCGGCGATCAAGGCTTCGGCGCCCTGCTCGCGGGCCATGTCCTCGTAGTCGATCTCGGCGGCTTCGAGTGCCAGGCGGACGAACTCGCCGCGGCCGGGAATGCTCGGCCAGTACCACAGCTGGTAGCTCATTCCGCTTCTCCCGGCGCAATGGCCCGGATGGCGAGGGCGTGGACCCGCTGCCCCGGAATGTCGCCCAGCGCGCGGTTGACCATCCGCTGGCGCTCGAGGCGGTTCTTTCCGGCAAAGGCGAGGCTCTCGATTAGCACCGTGAAATGCGATTCGCCGCTGCCGTCGTCGCCCGCGTGACCGTGATGGCGGGCGCTGTCGTTGATGACGTCGAGCCGCGTCGGCATGAACGCGTGCTGCAACAGGGTTTCGATCTCGCGGGCGACACTTCCTGCCATATCGGGGGTTTCCTTCCGGGCCGATTCTCCCCATCCTATAGCCGATGCGACGCGAGAGGTTCCACGGCAGGTACGAGGAAACAGGGCGGACGTGCGAAGCCGAGGGCTGCCGCGAGCCGGGAGAGTTCCGTGCGCCGGGAGAGCAGCCCCACGGTTTCGACGGGCCGGGGGATTCACGCTGGTTCTGCCTCGATCACGTGCGCGCGTTCAATTCCGAGTATGACTGGTTCGACGGCATGACGCCTGACGAAATCATCGAGGCGCAATCGCCGATCAACGGCTGGCGTCGCGACACGCGCGCGTTTCGCGCCGATGCCGGCGTCGACGGCGTGCCGCGCTGGGCCGATTTCGACAATCCGCTCGATGCCATTGGCGCGAGGGCGAGCGAGCTCCGCGCGCGGGCTGCCGGGCAGCAGGCCTATGCCAAGTTCACCCCGCGCGAGCGTGAGGCGCTCGGCGTGATGGGGCTCGACCCGCAAGCCGACCGCAAGCGCCTGCGCAGCCGCTATTCCGAGCTGGTCCGCAAGTACCACCCGGACCGCAACGGTGGCGACCGCACCCATGAAGGCCGTCTGCAGAGCGTGGTCGAGGCTTACCAGTTGCTGCGCAAGGCCGCGGCCTTCGCCTGACTTCAGCTTGCCTCGTAGGGCAGCGCTTGCCGGATCGAGATTTTGACGGGCGAATAGGCGCCATCCTCGCGATGAAGCCGGCACGGCTCACGTGGTGCCAGGACGAGAGCGGCCTGTACGGCGAACCGGCCGACCGGGCCGCAGCCCGTAATCGGATCGTGCGGCGTCGTTCTCGCTCAGCTCTCGCCAAGGTGCCAGGCCACCGGGACGGTGCCGCCGCCTGCCTCGCGACCGCTGGCATCGGCCTCAAGCGGAACGTCGCGCGCAATCGCCGCCTCGATTTGCGGCCAGTCGAGATCGGCCAGCCGCACCTTGACGCGGTTGACGTAGCCGCAACCGTCGAGACACGGCCACGAGAGATAGACGAAACGCTGGTCACGTGGGCCGCAGGCGAACGGGCCCGTGAAGTTGGCCCGCCCGTCCGGGCCTGCGTCCACGGAAAGCTCGAAATCGAACACGTGCACGCCGTCGGCACGCTTGACCGGTGGCTGCAGCTTGCCGTGCCTGTCCTGCAGCCCGAAAGCAGCGCTGGGGTCGCCGCTCGGCGCCGCCGTCTCCTGCCTCAGCAGGCGAAACCGAACCGTCCGCTTGTGCGCCATCAGCCGCCGCGCAGAGTGCGCCACCGGGCTGCGCCGTCCTCGCCGAACAGCGTGTCCAGGTCCTCGCGGCTGTAGAACACGTTGAAGGCCGGCGCGTCCATCGGCAGCCCGAACCACGGCTGCTTGCTGCGGGTGAAGATATGCACCTGCGGCGGGCAGGCGTCCGGATTTTCGAGGGTGCCGACGCGCACGAAGGCGGCCTTGTCGCCCATGCCGCCGTAGTGGCTCCACAACGCCACCTTGCAGGCCGGGCAGCGGACGATGCGCTGGCCCTTGCCGCTGGCCGACGGCGTCAGGATCGTTTCGGGATCGCCGGCCGTCACCTCGACGTGCGGCGTCTCGATCAGCCCGTTGAGCACGAAGGCGGAGCCGGTTTCGCGCTGGCAATCGCGGCAGTGGCAGCAATGCACCGCGAACGGTCGCCCGGCGAGGCGATAACGGACTTCACCGCACGCGCAATGGCCCTCGAGCGAGGCCGGCTCTTCAGGCATGCGCCTGCATCTCGGCGATCAGCTTGTTGTCGATCGCTTTCGCCTCCCGATAGGCCGCGCGCACGCGCATGCGCTCGACATAGGCGCTGAAGCTGGCCCGCTCGGGGAACGACTTGAACATCATCCCCCATTCGACGTGCGAGCCGACATAGACATCGGCCATCGTGAACCGGTCGCCGCACACGTAGTCATGGGTCGCAAACCAGGCGTCAAGGGCACTCATCGCCCGGTCGTAATTTCCGAAGCCGGCCGCCATTTCCTGGTTGGCGGGGAGCTCCCAGCCGAACATCTTGGTTGTCGCGGCCTGCTCGAGCGGTCCCGCGGCGAAGAACAGCCAGCGGAAATAGTCGGCCATCTCGTGCTCGCCCGGGAGCAGCCCGGCTTGAGGGTGGGTGGCGGCGAGGTAATGGCACACCGCCGCCCCTTCGGTCACCACATGATCGTGCCCGCCATGGTGATGGATGATCGTCGGCAGCTTGCCCATCGGGTTCGCTTCAAGCAGCGCCGCGGGCTTGTTCGCCCAATCGACCCGGACCGGCTCATAGTCGGCTTTGACTTCATGGAGCGCCCAGCGCGCAATCTGCGCGCGGCTCATCGGGTGGAAGAAGAAGGTGAAGGCGGCCATGCGAACGATTCCTTTCAACCCGCAGGAACATTAAGAGAACAAACGTTCGTGTCAATCCCTCTTCAGGCCTCGGCCCTCGCCTCCTCGCACAATCCCTTGAGCTGGTCGGCCATGATGCCCCAGCCACCTTCGAATCCCATCTCCCGGTGCTGCTTCACCGCGTCCTCGCTCCAATGGCGGGCGCGACCGGTGAACCGGGTGCCGTCCCCCTCGGGCTCGATTTCCCAGAAGCCGATCATGAACGGCCCTGTCGGCTCGAGGTCGCCATCGGCCCCGTAGACCACGGCATCGGTGGTGACGAAGCGGCGCCCCTCGTCGAACGCGAGGTAGATGCCGTTTTGCGGCATGACTTCGCCGTCGGGGCCATGGAACGTCATCTCGCAGCGGCCGCCGGCGCGGCGGTCTTGGTGGCTGATCTTGGCGCGCCACGGCTTCGGGCAGAACCATTCCTCCTGCCGGTTGACGAGGACGTCCCACACCCTGTCCGGCGGGGCGGCGATGTAGCGGGTCAGGCGCAGTTCGAGATTGTCGTCCATTCCAGGCTCCTCTCGTGGCTCAGTCGCGATCGGGCGCGCCGGGCGGGAAATAACCGCGCATCGGCCGCGCATCCTCGACGCAGCGGCTGACGGCGGGGAGGGCCAGCAATTCGGCGCGCAAGGCGGCGAGCCGCGAGCCCTCGGGAATGCGCTCGACCCAGTCGGCATAGAAAAGTGACGGTGCCGCGGCGCAGGTCACCAGGCTGACATTGGGCGGCAGGAGGTTGCCTTCCAGCCAATGCTCCAGCCAGCCATAGGCACGCCGCAGCCCGGCGTTGCCGGCCTCGGCTTCGACCGCCTCGGGCTGGTCTCTCAGGCCGAGGCCCGGATTGTCCCTGTCCTTGAAGTGGGCCGCCACGACGCGCTGCATGTTGGCCATCACGTAGTTGTCGAACACCCGGTCGAGCATCCGCGCGGTCGCCGCGAGCGCCGGTTCGACCGGGATCAGTGGTTCGGGGCCGGGATGGTGGACGGCGAGGTACTCGATGATCGCCGTCGCCTCGACGACGGTGACGCCGCCGTCCGTCAGCACCGGGAACTTGCCCGCCGGGTGCGCCCTGGCGACGAACTCGAAGTTCTCCGGATGCTCGGCGTCGAGTGCGCGGAACTCGAACTCCATCCCGTTCGCATACAACGGGATCAGCGCCTTCCAGGTATAGGACGAGAACAGGTGCCCGTAGAGCGCCAGCATCACCAGGTTCCTTGCGCGATGCGTTGCTGGCGGCGTTCCTCGCGGGCGTTGGCGTCGACGGGCGGGCTGGCGCCGACCGCGACGCCCAGCTCGGGAACGAAGCTGGCGACGGCGGTGCCTCGGCCGGTCATCCTGCCGCTCTCGAGCCTCAGGGTCGCGGCCGGCGTGCCATTGCCGAACAGGCGCTTCCCTTTCCCGAGCACGAGCGGATAAGTCAGCACGGTCAACCGGTCGAGCAGGCCGCGCTCGATCAGGCCCGGGTAAAGCGTGCTGCTGCCCCAGATCTGAAGGTCCGGGCCATCGCCGCGACGGATGTCCGCAAGCTCATCGAACCCCGCGACCCGGCGGCTGGCCGCCCATTCGAGAGGGGCGTCCGAATGCGTCATGACGAACTTTTCGGCCGCGTCGAAGGCGCGGGCGACCTGGCCGTTTTCGCCATCGCTTTGCTGGTAGGGCCAGTACGACGCGAAAATTTCGTAGGTCCGCCTCCCGAGAAGCAGCGAGTAGGGCGGCTTGAGGCTGTCGCCGAGCGCTTCGCCGGCCTCCTCGTCGGGAAAGCCGAACTGCCAGCCGCCGAACTCGAAGCCGCCGGTCGGATCCTCGCTCGGGCCGCCGGGCGCCTGCATGACGCCGTCGAGCGTCTGGAACACGGTACCGACGATCTTGCGGGGCATGGCGTGTCTCCTCGCAGGCGCTCAGGCTTCGGCCGGGGCGGCGTCGGCGGCGGCTTCGAGCGCGGCGATGTCGATCTTCTTCATCGTCATCATCGCCTGGAAGATCCTCTTGCCGCGCGCCGGATCGCCGTTCATTGCCTCGGCCAGGATGCGCGGGGTGATCTGCCACGAGACGCCCCACCGGTCCTTGCACCAGCCGCACATGCTTTCCCGCCCGCCGTTATCGACGATGGCGTTCCAGTAGCGGTCGGTCTCTTCCTGGTCCTCGGTCACGACCACGAACGAGAACGCCTCGCTCTGCTGGAAGTGCGGCCCGCCGTTGAGGCCCATGCAGCGGATGCCCATGACGGTGAACTCCACCGTCAGCGGCTCGCCTTCCTTCGCCGAAGGGTTGTCGGCGGGCGAGCGGTGGACTTTGCCGACAGAACTGTTCGGGAAAGTCTCGGTGTAGAAGCGCGCGGCCGACTCGGCATCCTTCTCGAACCACAGGCAGATCTGGCCGGTGTTGTCAGTCATGATCATTCTCCTTTCGGGCCGACGAAGGCGATCATGGCGCCGGCCGGGTCGGTGGCCACGAACACGTGGTCGCCGCCGGGCACTTCGTGCGGGCCGTTGATAACGGTGCCGCCATTGCCCTTCGCCGCGTCCACGGCGCGCGCGATGCTGTCGACGCCAAGGTAGAGCAGCCACATCGGCGGCTGGTTCTCGCCGATCCACGGGTTGATCGCGCCGATCTGGTTGCCCTCGCATTCGACGAACAGGTAATCGCCGCGCTCGCCCATCGGCATCGAGTTCTCTGACTTCCAGCCCAGCAAGCTGGTGTAGAAATCCTTCGCCGCCGGCGCGTCGGTCGTGGCGAGCTCGTTCCAGCGGCAATGGCCGGGCTTCTCGCGATCCCATACGTCGCTCTTGGCGTCCGGCTGGTCAGGCGGGGGCACCGGGTCCATCAAGTAGAAGGGGGCGCCTTGCGGGTCGGCGACCATGGCGATCGTGCCGACGCCGATGTCGCGCGGACCCATCCAGGACTTGCCGCCCGCCGCTTCCAGCCTGGTCACGGATGCCGGTACGTCATCGACATGGAAATAGGTCAGCCAGCCGGGCCTGGCGCCGTGGTCGGCCATGTCCTGGCTTATCTTGAGCACGCCGCCCAGGCTGCCGCCGTCGCTGCGCTGTATCATCCGATAGTCGTTCTGGCCGCTGCCGGCCGGCGAGCCGGATTCGGCGATCTGCCAGCCGCCCACCGCGCGGTAGAAATCTCTCACTCCGTCCGGGTCGGGCGTCATCAGCTCGTACCAGATGGGCATGCCGGTCATCGTCACCTCCTCAGGCTCAGGATCGGCTCGAACGAGCCGAAGATCATTCGCCGTCCGTCGAACGGCATCTCGGTCATCGCCTTGAAGCGCTCGTCCTCGTGGATCGCCTCGTGCGCCGCGTCGGCGGTTGGCTTGTCGGGCCACAGGATCCACGAGAAGACGATCTTCTCGCCTGGCTCGGCGGCAACGGCCTTGCGGAAATCCGTGCGCTTGCCGTCGGGGACGTCGGTCTCCCACCCTTCGACGACTTCGAGGGCGCCGAGATCGACCATGGCCCGGTCGAACCACTCGGCCATCGCGAGGTAGGCGTCGCGCTTTTCATCGGGCACGGGAATGATGAAGCCGTCGAGGTGCATGGCTCATCCCCTTCCTTCGGGCGGAGGGCCGTCGAAATCGGCCATTTGTGCTGCGAGTGCCCGCTGGTAGGCTGGCCGGCTGGTGGCGCGCGCGTGATATGCGGCGAGCGCCGGGAATTCCGCGACGAAGCCGGTTTCCTTCAGGCTGTTGAGCACCGTCACCATCATGATGTCGGCGATCGAGAACTCGCCCGCCAGCCATTCGCCATCGCCGAGCGCATCGGACACGCGCCTGAGCTTCTGGCGCAGGAGCGGCACGACCGCTTCCGTCGCCCCTTCGGTCCACTCCTTCCCGGAGTTGAACACGGTGTAGGCGAAGTAGCGCATGCATGACGGTTCGACGCTGTTCAGCCCGGCGAACAGCCACGAGATCGCCCGCCAGCGCGCGTTTTCGCGCTTCGGGAGCAAGGCGTCGTGCTTCTCGGCGAGGTACAGCAGGATCGCGCCGGTTTCGAAGATCTCGACGCCGTCGTCGCGGAAGGCCGGGACCTGCTCGAATGGCTGCCAGTTGACGTAGCCGTGAGGGCGCGGGTTGGCGGCGCCGAACTTCTCGACCGCATAGGGCTCGCCGAGCTCCTCGAACGCCCAGCGTACGCGCAAGTCGCGCACCAGGCCCTTGGCGAATTCGGGCACCCAGTCGAACGCGGTGACGACGGGGACGGGTTGGTTTGCCATGAGTCAGTCCTTTGCTGGAGTGAAGAGGATCAGCGCACGCAGCGCCGGGGAGCGCAGCCACAGCCCGCCCCACACGAACAGGCAGACGTATGTGCCGAACAGGACGTGGCTGAACCACGGGTCGCCGAGTCTCAGGTGGCTGGCGATCGCCCCGCCGAGCCAGCCGGTCAGCAGGATTGCACCGAGCACCGCCATGCGCGGCCAGGCATAGAGCGCGGTGCAGGCGAGCAGCACCAGGCCCATCACCCGCCAGTAGGCGACGCCTGTCGGCCAGCCTATCCCGGCCGCGGCTTCGGTGACGGCCGGCAGGCCGGCGATCTTCATGCCGGCATCCATCAGCAGGAAAGCGATCGCGATCCCGCTGAGGATGCGGCCGGGCCATGAGACCTGCGTTGCCGCAGGAGCGCTATCGACAACCGTGGCCATTGCCTCTGTTCCCCCATTCGCTCTGTTCAGGCTTCGATATGTTCGACCGGCATTTCGCCGGCGGCGACCTTCGGGTCCATCCACATCGGCTCCCAGATGTGGCCGTCGGGATCCTCGAAGCTGCGGCCGTACATGAAGCCCATGTCCTGCGTCGGCGTGGGGTCCGCCCTGCCGCCGGCGCGGGTGGCGTCGGCGACGATGCCATCGACGGCCTCGCGGCTGTCCATGCTGATGCACAGGAGCACCTGGGCGCTTTCCTTCGCGTCCGGGATGGCCTTGCTGGTGAAGGTCTTCCAGAACCCGTGGCGCAGCAGCATGACGACGATCGTGTCGGACCACATCATCGCCGCGGCCTGGTCGTTGGTGAATTGCGGATTGTTGGCGAAGCCGAGCGCCTCATAGAAGGCCTTCGACTTGGCCAGTTCTGCGACTGGCAGGTTCACGAATATCATCTTGGTCATGGCGGGCTCCTTTCCATCGGCCGCGAGTCGGGACTTGCGATTCGTGCCGCAATGAGTTACTAAAAGCAACCGTGAAGTTACAAAAAGAAACCGAGTCGCCCGATACCAAGCACGGCCGATGGTATGAAGACGCCTGCGGCACCGCGTTTGCCATGGAACTTGTGGGGGAGCGCTGGTCGCTGCTGGTGGTCCGCGAGCTGATACTCGGCCCGCGGCGCTTTTCTGAACTGCGAAAGGCGCTCGCCGGGATCAGCGCCAAGGTGCTCTCCGAGCGGCTGGAGAGCCTCGAACGCGCGGGCGCGCTGGTGAAACGCACGCTACCGCCGCCCGCCAACGTGCAGGTCTATGAGCTTACCGAGTGGGGCTATCTCGCCGAGCCCGCCATCCAGGAGCTCGGTCGCTGGGCGGCGCAATCGCCGCTGCACGACCCGACCCTGCCGCTTTCGCCCGTCTCGCTGATGCTCAGCTTGCGGACGATGGTCGACAAGGTGCGAGCGAAGGAATTCGATGCAACGATCGGCTTCGATGTCGCGGGCGAAAGTTACCTTGCGGAGCTGAAGGACGGTCAACTGCCTATTCGCCGCGCCGACCTCGAGGGCGCGCACGTCACTTTCCGCGCACCCGTCGCGCCGCTGCTGGCGGCGATATTCTACGGCAAGGTGCCGCCCAAGGAACTGGCGGGGCAGGGGGTCAGGATCGACGGCGACCGCAGCCTGGCGGATCGCTTCATCGACCTGTTCCACCTGCCCGCAAAAGTCGGCTAGCCTCTCATCGAGGCGAAAATCGCGTCCTCCTCGTCGGCCGCGGCCTGCCACGCCGGGCGTTCGCGCACGCGCTCGTACCACGCGGCGAGCTTGGGATAGCTCGCCGGGTCGAGCGACCAGCCGGTGTAGCTCAAGGTCTTGAGGGCGCATGCAATGGCGATATCGCCGACCGAGAATTCGCCGTCGAGCCAGCCGTTGCTGGCCTGCGTCTCGAGATAGGCGAGCGGCTTCCTGACCGCTTCCTCGCCCGCCTTGGCTGCCTCTTCGTCCCCGTCGGTGCCGAAGATCTGCGGCCGCAGGAAGCGGTTGACGACGATCGGCGCACCGGCCGGGATCAGCACGGTGTCGGCCACTTCCTCGAACCACACGGCGCGGCCGCGTGCCCTGGGTTCGGCCGGCAGCAGCGCCGGGGCCGGGTACCTGGCGTCGAGGTAGGTCACGATCGCGGTCGAATCGGCGAGGCAGAAATCGCCGTCCTCGAGCGCCGGAATCTTGCTGAACGGGCTGACCCTGAGGAATTCCTCGGTCGGCTGGCTCGGGTTTGCCGGGATCGTTTCATAGTCGAGTCCCTTCTCGCGCGCGGCGACGACGACCTTGCGCACGAACGGGGACAGCGGAAATCCGTAAATCTTCATGACTTCTCCCTTTAGCCGGAATGGCTGTTGCCATTGCCGGTTGCAGCACTACTTGCTCACGTCTAGGCAGCGCAACCGATGAACGAAATGACCACCTCCCACGGCGATTCCGGCACGCTCATGGCCGCGCCCGACAAGGAAGTCGACGTCCGCAAGACGTTCGGCATCGATGTCGAGTGGAAAGTCCCGGCCTTTTCGAAGGCCGACGACCGCGTGCCCGATTTCGACGACGCCTACGTGTTCGATCCCGACACCACGCTCGCGATCCTCGCCGGTTTTGCGCACAACCGCCGGGTGATGATCCAGGGTTATCACGGCACCGGCAAATCGACCCATATCG
>Ga0310810_10010112_pt1 | contig 10970 bp, 9 predicted proteins | sample NCmetagenome_FD_207641 | JGI IMG/M metagenome (GOLD analysis project Ga0310810, IMG submission 207641) | Soil microbial communities from experimental microcosm in Duke University, North Carolina, United States - NC | ecosystem: Engineered > Artificial ecosystem > Soil microcosm > Unclassified ... | reverse complement strand
CCGGCGGCAACGGTCGCGGCGTCGGAGGCGGCGGCGGCTTCACATAGAACCGGAACGGATTCCGTGCCGCGTCCGCGGGCTCCGGCGGCGGCTGCTTCAACGCATCGAGCCGCACGGCGAGCGCGTTCGACGGCGTCTGCCCCGCTGCCGTGCGCTGATCCCTTGCCTGATTAGACGGCGCCGCCGTCGGGCTGGCTGTCGGCCACATCGAATAAACGAGCAGCGCCACCGCGGCCGCACCGAGGAGCACGAGAAGGATCGGACGCGGACGCTGCGCCGTGGAGCCGACCGGCGCCGGCGATTCACTCGTGGACATCGCCCGACCGGAAATAAGTCGCTATGTCGAGATTCATCGACAGCCCGCGCCCCGGCTGCTCGCTGCCCGACGTGAGCCCGATGTTCTCGAGGACGATGAATTCCGGCGCGGTCTCGAGCGAGTAAATGAAGCGGCGCACGTCGCGATAGTCGCCCGTCAGCGTGTAGGTGGTCGAGAGCTTCGACAGCGTACTTCCCTTTTCGTGCGCGACGCTGTTCGTGCCGTGTTCGAGCTTGACGTTCGCCTGCTTGGCAAGCTGCGCGAGCCGCGTATACGTCAGACGGCGCGCGATGCTCTGATCGGCCGGCAGCACGTCCTTGTAGAATTTCTGCAGAGCGGCATCCGCCTGCTGCTTGCCGGTCACGGTGGCTTTCGCTGATTGATAGTCGAGCCGCGCCCGGTTCAACTCCTCGTGCTCCGCTTGCGCCTGCGTCTGGGCGGCGACCACCTGCCGCCCGAGCGGGAACACGACGACCGCATACAGCGCGACATTCGCCGCGATGGCCAGCGCGAGCGGAACGATGATGCGGCGCTTCTCCGACAGGGCGCGCTGCAGCGTGCTCATCGCCTGCCTCCCGGAGCGGCGGCCGGCGAAGCGATCGGCGCCACTCGCGGCGACACGGCCGACACCGGACGCGTCGGCGTCTCGCGCGGCGAGTACGCCGCCCGCATCTGAATCCGGTTCAGCCCGTCGTCTGTCACGGTGACCGCGCTCCACTGGATGTTGCGGAAGGCCCCGGTCTTCTCGAGCCGATCCCAGAAGGCGTCGATGTCGTCGCTGCGGCGTCCCTGCACGTCGAGGTTCACCTGGGTGACCCCTTCCTTGAAATCCGGCCGCACCGACGTGAGCATCACATCCTCGGGAAGCGTCGCTTCCAGAAGATTGAACAACTGCGTCCATGAAAACGTGCGCTGCTCGATCAGTTGATTGGCTTCTCGCGCGGCGCCGGCGATCAAGGCAAGCTGCTTTTGATCGATGCCACTCCGGATCTGCGCGGCATCCCGGGCGCGGCGTACCGCTTCGTTCTTGTCGCGCGCGATCGCCGCATTCAGCTCGGTCTTGTACCGCGAGAGCTTCACCACGCGGCTGATCTCCCATGCCGTCACCGCGAGCACCAGGATGGCCAAAACGACCGCCACGGCGTGCACCGCGCGCTCGTTGTAGAACGGCCGCGTGGAGAGGTTGGTGCGAAGCACTAGGCCACGCGCTCCCGAAGCACGACGCCGAGGGCCGGCGCGAGCGCGTCCAGCAGATCCGGCCCCGCGGCAATGCGGTCGCGCATCGAAGCGGTCCCCCTGAAGTCCAGCGGCTCGACGCGGACGCCCATGCGCTCCTCGAGGGTCCGCCGCAGACGATCCCCGGCATCGGTGCCGCGCGCCGACGCCCCGGAGAGCACCACGCGCGCGAACGTCGCGCCGCTCAGCCGATCCTCGTGATACATCGCCGTCTGATGCACGAGATCCGCGAGGTCCGCATCCGGCTCGAGCTGTCTGGTGCGAAAGAAGATCAATTGCTTGTCGCGGACGATGGCGAGCGTCGCGTAATCGGGCGCGACGTGAACGATGAGCGCATCGCCTCTCTCGCTGCCCGAGGCGAGCGCGGCGTTGATGAGATTCAGCGACGCGAGATCGACGATCCCGGCCTCGGCGCCCGCCTCGACGCACGCGCGCATATAGCTCTCGACGATGTCGCGCCGGCCGAGCGTCACGACGTACTCACGGCCGCCCCCTGGCATCGGCGCCCCGGGGATCCACGAGACCTGCGCGTCCTCCGGCTTGAAGGGGGCGGCCTTCCTGACCTGCCAGCGGATCAGCTGATCGAGATCGGAGGCGCCCGGCACCTTCTCGAAACGCAGCAGCGACACTTTCGCCGCCGTATCTGGAATGACGAGCCCGACGCGGCGCGGCCGCGCGCCCAGCTTATCGAAGGCGGATCGCACCGCCGCGGCGAGGGCCCGCGCGTCGTGCACGTTCGTGGCATTGAGCGCCGGCGTGACCAGGCCCGCTGGCAGGCGCTCGGTCCCGTGCGCGCCGACGATCCAGCCGGCTCCCTGGCGCGCGATCGACACGGCCGTCACGCGATCGGAGGCAATCTCGACTCCGACGGCAGGCGGCGGACTGATCAGGAAACGCGGCAGCGGACTCATTCGACGAACGTCACCTTGTTGACCTCGCGCAGCGTCGTGACGCCGGCCAGCACGCGCTCGACCGCGGACTCGCGCAGCGAGCGCATGCCTTCTTCCCGCGCGGCCTTCTTCACTTCGGAGTTCGGCCGCCGCGCGAGGATGATTTCACGAATGTTATCGGTCAGATCGAGCAGTTCGCATATGGCGGTCCGCCCTTTGTAGCCCGTGCCGCCGCACTCGATGCACCCGGGCCCCTCGAAGAACAGTCCGCTGTCGGCCAGGTTGGGATCCATCGCCGATTCGATGAGCTGCGCGCGCGTGATCTTCGCCGGCCGCTTGCAATGGACGCAGATGTTGCGCACGAGGCGCTGCGCCAGCACGCAGTTGAGCGCCGACACGAACTGGTACGGCTCGACGCCCATGTTCAGGAATCGCCCGAGGACGTCCACCACGTTGTTGGCGTGGACCGTCGTGAACACCAGGTGCCCGGTCAGCGCCGAGTTGATCGCGATCTGCGCCGTCTCGTTGTCGCGGATCTCGCCGACCATGATCTTGTCCGGATCGTGGCGGAGGATCGATCGCAGCCCACGGGCGAAGGTCAGGCCCTTCTTCTCGTTGATCGGAATTTGCGTGATGCCGCGGAGCTGGTATTCGACGGGATCCTCGATCGTGATGATCTTGTCCTCGATCGTCTTGATCTCGGACAGCGCGGCGTAGAGCGTGGTCGTCTTGCCGGAACCGGTGGGCCCCGTGACGAGGACCATCCCGTACGGCTCGGCGATGTACTTGCGGAAGCGCCGCAGCTCGGTGTCGGGGAAGCCCAGGATGTCGAGGCGCAGCTCGTGGAACTGCTCGCTGATCGATTCCTTGTCGAGGATGCGGATGACGGCGTCTTCGCCGTGGACGCTCGGCATGATCGACACGCGGAAGTCGATCGTCTTGCCCGGCAGGCGGAGCTTGAAGCGGCCGTCCTGCGGGATGCGCTTCTCGGCGATGTCGAGCTCCGCCATGACCTTCACGCGCGAGATGATCGTGCTGTGGAAGCGTTTGTCGATCGGCCGCATGGCCGGCTGGAGCACGCCGTCGATGCGGTATTTCACATACACCGCGTCGTCCGCGGTTTCGATGTGGATGTCGCTCGCGCGCCGCTGGATGGCGGTGTAGATCGTCGTGTCGACCAGCCTGATGACCGGGCTCGCGTCCGTCGTCAGCTTCTCGACCGTCAACTGCTCGTCGCCCTGCTCGTCCTCGCGCAGGATCTGGAGCTGGAAGCTCTCGGTCGCTTCCTCGAGCACGCGCGTCGAGCTCTCGCTCTTCTTCAGGATGCCCTGGATCGCGGACGGCGCCGCCACCATGACCTTGATCGGCATGGCGAGCAGCACGCCGAGCTCGTCGATCATCGGCAGATCGGTCGGATCGCTGACCACGATCACCAGGGCGTTGCCCTCGCGGCGATACGGGACGAAGCCGTACCGGAGCATCAGCTCCGCCGGAATCGTCCGGAAGAGATCGTGATCGATGTTGAAGTGCGCGAGATCCAGGAACGGCAGCCGATACCGCTCCGCCAGCCGGCGCGCCTGCGCGATCTCCGCAGCCTGTTCGGCCGCCGATTGCTCGCTGGCGCCGGCATCCACGTAGAGCTCCGCGTGATCGGCGGTTGCGGCGGGTACCTTTGCGTCCATGCGTCCTTATCTCTGCAGGGCTGACGACAGATTGAAGAGCGGCAGATACAGCGACAGCAACAGCCCGGCGATGACGAGACCCATCACCACCAGCAGGATCGGCTCGATCACGGTGACGAACCGTCCGAGATTGGTGTCGATCTCCTCGTCATAGAAATCCGCCAGGCTGTTCAGCATCTCCTGCAGCGCGCCGGTCGACTCGCCGACCTCCACCATCTTGATCGCGACGTCGGGAAACGCGCCGCTGTCCTGCATCGCCATCGCGAGCGCGCGCCCCTCGCGCACCTGCTGCGCCGCCGACGTCAGCTCTCCCGCCATGTGTTCGTTGCTCAGCGACCGCGACGTGACTTCGAGCGCGTTCACCAGCGGGATCCCTCCGCCCAGGAGCGTCGCCAGCGTGCGGGCGCCTTGCGAGGTCGAGAACTTCTGCGCGATCGGTCCGAGCGCGGGCACCTTGAGAATTTGACGATCGAGGCGCTTCTTCTGGCCGGGTTGTTTCAACCAGTACCACGCGGCGAGCGCCGCCGCGACGAGTCCCCCGGCGATCAGAAGGAAATACGTCGTCACGAAATCGGAGACGGCGACAATGACGCGCGTCGACAGCGGCAGCTCTTTGCCGAACTGGTTGTAGAACGACCCGAACTCGGGAACGACCTTCACCACGATAATCGTGACCACGATAAGCGAGAGCGCGAGCAGGATCGCCGGGTACACCAGCGCGGAGACGGTCTTGCGCCGCACGCTCGAGACGATCTTGACGTAGCTGACGTAGCGCCGCAGCACCTGCTCGAGGTTGCCGGATTTTTCGCCCGCCAGCAGCGACGCCGTGTACACGCCGGGAAACAGCGTGCCGTGCGCCTCGAACGCTTCCGAGAGCGCGCTCCCCGCGCGCACGCGGTCGAACACGTCGTCCAGCACGCTCTTGAAGATCGGGTTCGTGATCCGCCGGCGGAGGATGTCGAGCGACTGCACCAGCGGCATGCCCGCTTTCAGCAGCGTCGCCAGCTCCTGGTTGAACACGAGGAACTCGCGGCTCGGTACTTTGTGGCGCTTCGGGAGCGCAGGCAGGCGCAGCCCCGCCAGCGCGCGTCGGCCGCCCTGCTGAATCGCAAGGACCAGGAGACCTTTCTCTTCGAACTCACGCCGCAGCCGCGCCTCGTTGTCGGCGACGTAGATGCCTTCGATGATCTCCCCGCCCGGCGTCCCGAGCCTACACCTGTATTCCATCAGTGAGGTGGAACCCTCCCGCCAATTCTACACAACTAATTGGATTAGACGGGGTTGGAGGGATTTAAGCTTTGGGCTTTGGGCTTTGGGCCTTGGGAAAAGAGCGGAGCGACGGCCAGCTCGAGTCCAAGGCCCAAGGCCTAAAGCCCAAAGCCTATCTGAGGCCGGCGATGGAAAGGATCCGATCGACGTAGTTCTGCGTCTCGCGGTACGGCGGAATGCCGTTGAACCTCTCGACGGCGCCTTCGCCCGCGTTGTAGGCGGCCAGCGCGAGCTCGGTGCCCCACTTGTCGATCAGGCTTTTGAGCTTCTGCACGCCCGCCTCGACGTTTGCTTTCGGGTCGTACGCGTTGCGGACCTTGTATTCCTTCGCGACCGAGGGCATCAACTGCATGAGGCCCATCGCACCCTTTGAGGAGCGGGCGCGCGGCTTGTAGTTGGACTCGACCTGGATCAGCGCCTGGACCAGGATCGGATCGACGCCGTGGGCCTGTGCCGCGGCCATGATCATGTCGGTGTAGGGCGTGATCTTGAGCTGCGCGCCGCGGTCGGCCGCCGAGGGCTTCTGCGCGTCGGACGCCGCGGGCGGCGCCGGATCCGGATGCGGAACTTCGTCGGGAACGATCTTGTCGATCAACGATTTGTCGCAGGTAACCTCGCCGCCCGAGCGAAGCGTTAAAACAACCGCTTCGCCATCGGCCTTGTGGTCCTTGACCGAGAGCGTCCGACCGGAGGTCAGGAACACGATCTCGGCGGAAGCGAAGGATGAGCTGCCTGCCACGAGCACACACGTAGCAAGGGCCACCCGAGCCGTTTTCAGCACCTTCATTGGGACGAAAGAGTCTACCATTTGGTTGGCGGAGTGTCCAGAAACACTACAGTCGAGGTTGGTCCCAACCTCCGGTACCCAACCTCCCGTACCCAACCCTCCAGCACCTGACCTGATCTCGGATCTTCTACTTCGGCTCGATATACACGTGGAAAACGCGGATTCCCAGGTCTCTGGGGTCCGCGCCACCGGGCTTGAATGTCTTATCGACGTCAAGCACCAGTTCCGCGACATCCGCGGTGCCGAGCTGCGCTGCCGTGAGCGGGAACGTCTTGAGCGCGGGGGCCTTCGAGTCCGCCGGGAACCATCCGACGACTCGATCGCCAATTTTGAGCGTCACCTGCTGCGGCGGATTGAACAGGTCGGTTCTCGCGTCGTACTGAAGATAGAGCGTGCAGTCCTTCTTCGGATTCCGGAACGAGAGTGTCGCGGTCTTCTTGGACCAGGTCCATTCGTTCTGCGGATTCTTGGCGTCCACTTCAGCGGGATGCCAGCCGTCCCGGTACCCTATATAGATGTTCTCGGACGAGGCGAGGATCTGGAACTTCGTCACGAGGTACTCGCGGCGCGAGACCTCGGGGGCGTTCAGCGCCAGCCGGCGGCCCGACGACAGGTCGTACAACCCGAGTCGCACCATCGCCTCGCCGATATACGGATAGTTCGGCACGAAAATCGTGCGCTTGTACTCGACCGTCTGTCCCGCTTTCCACTGCGTGGTGGGCACCGGCGGCTGGTGATCGTCGGTCCACATCTGTTCCCCTTCGGGATCCAGCACGTGCACGAACACCCAGTAGTCCTTGTCGAACGTGGCGTTGGGCGCGACGACGAACTTATACGTCAGCGTGACGGCGCTCCCGATCGCGATGCGGTCGCGGCTGAACGCCACGGAGGGCGTCGCGACAGCGGGCTCGCTTTCCTTCTTTCCCCCGCAGCCGGCAAGCGCAAGAGCGAGCAGGAGTGTCGATGTAGACCGGCGGATTGTTGTGCGCATCATGCAGGAATGAACGGCGGGCATCGTACCGCAGTTGTGGCAGGTACAGCAATATGTTAGCGTTTGCCGCAAGCGAGGGTGAGCGAAGGAGAACATGGAAGCTCTGGGGATGGTCGAAACGCGCGGACTCATCGGATCGATCGAAGCGGCCGACGCCATGGTGAAGGCCGCCAACGTCGTTCTCGTCGGCAAGGAGTACATCGGCGCCGGGTATGTGACCGTGCTGGTGCGCGGTGACGTCGGCGCCGTGAAAGCCGCCACCGACGCCGGAGCCGCCGCCGCGCGCCGCGTCGGCGAATTGATTTCGGTCCACGTCATCCCCCGCCCGCACAACGAAGTCGAGAAGATCATTCCCAAGGCGCCGAAGGAATCCAAGGGCGCGTAATGGCCCAGACGGATCGGGATCTCGCCTCCATCGCCGAGGCGCGATCGCTTGCGCGACGCGCGAAGGCCGCCGCTCCCGTCCTCGCGGAATTCTCGCAGGATCAGATCGATGCCCTCGTCGACGCCATGGCGGCCGCCGTCACGCCGCACGCCGAAGCCCTGGCGCGCCTCGCACACGAAGAAACCGGCTACGGCGTCGTCGCCGACAAGGTCCAGAAGAACCTTTTCGCCTCCGAGGAGGTCTACAGGTTCATCCGGCCGATGAAGACCGTCGGCGTGATCCGCCGCCTCGAGGATCGCAAGGTCGTCGAGATCGCGGATCCGTTCGGCGTCGTCTGCGCCATCGTGCCGACCACCAACCCAACGTCGACGGCGATCTACAAGATTCTGATCTCGATCAAGGCGCGATGCCCGATCGTCATCAGCCCGCACCCCTCTGCCATCCGCTGCATCGCCAGATCGGCCGAGATCATGAACGACGCCGCGCGCCGGGCGGGCGCGCCCGAGGGCGCCATCAACTGCATGACGACGGTGACGCTCGAAGGCACGCAGGAACTGATGAAATCGCGCGAAGTCGCCGTCATCCTCGCGACTGGCGGCATGGGACTGGTGCGCGCCGCGTACAGCGCAGGCAAGCCGGCGTACGGCGTCGGCCCCGGCAACGCGCCGGCGTTCATCGAACGCACGGCGGACGTGCCCAAGGCCGTGCGCGACGTCGTCACGGGCAAGACGTTCGACAACGGCGTGCTCTGCTCGTCGGAGAATTCCGTCGTCGTCGACGCGCCCATCGTCGAAGAGGTAAAGCGCGAGTTCGTGAAGAACGGGGCGTATTTCATGACCGCGGAAGAGTCCGACAAGGTCGCGAAAGCGCTTCTGAGCCCGCAGCGTCTCCCAAATCCCGCGCTCGTCGGGCGGCCCGCGAGCTTTATCGCGCAGCAATCGGGCATCAGCGTCCCCCCAGGCACGCGCGTCCTCATTGCCGAGCTGAACGGCGTCGGGCGCGATTACCCGCTGTCCATCGAAAAGCTGTGTCCGGTCCTCTCGTTTTACGTCGTCGCGGACTGGCGTGAGGGCTGCGAGCGGTGCAAGGAGATCCTGCGCTACGGCGGCATGGGCCACACGATGTCCATCCACTCGCGCGACGATCGCATCATTCTCGAGTTCGGCCTGAAGAAGCCGGCCTATCGAATCGTCGTGAACACGCCGACGACGCACGGGTCGATCGGCCTGACGACCGGTCTCGATCCGGCGATGACGCTCGGCTGCGGAGGCTGGGGAGGGAACATCACGTCGGACAACATCTCGCCGCGGCATCTGATCAACATCAAGCGCCTGGCGTACGAGGTGAAGCCGGCCGTCGTGCATCAGCCGGCGGCCGCCGCGGCGTCGGCAGGATCCGCGCTGCCGAGGCCGCCCGCAGCGCCGCTCCCGCCGGGAGGCATCGCCGCCGACGTCCTTGCGCGGAAGATCGACGAGTTCCTCACCTCGCGCGGCTACCGCCCGGCGGGGAGCCTTCCGCCTAAAGACGCAAGCCAAGAGACCGATGCACCTTCAGGGCAGGCCCCGTCGACGCCTCGGGACACTCCAGGTGTAGCAACCTCAGGTGAAATTCCTGCCGAGTTCGTATGCGAAGACGACGTGCGGCAGGCCGTCCGCCAGAATCGCAAAATTGTAATCGGCGAGAAGACAATCGTGACACCGGCAGCAAAAGATCTGGCTGAGCAGCATAGACTTTTCGTCCAGGCCCCTTGGCCTCGTTAGCGAATCCCGCGAGGCGGAAGACGGAAGACGGAAGACGGGAAGGGCCGGTTCTCTTCCGCCTTCCGCCTTCCGTCTTCCGTCTTATTGTTGGGCTGACTGGCTTTAGAGTTGACCGACCCTCCTCGGCTTGCTATCCTATGCGCCCCAGCTCAAAGACCGTCCCGGCCCCAGCGGGGCCTTAACACAGGTTTCGACCTCAACAGGGCAAGCGGCTTGCACGACCGCCGGGTCATGCATAAGCCGGCTGACCTCGAGGGAGCGCCCAGCATGCAGCGATGGACGTTAGGTGTGGGGCTTTGCGTAATGGTGGCGGCCTGCGGCGCCAACCCGAAACCGCAGGTCCCGACGCCGCCGCCGCCCGCACCGCCTGTCGCAGCCGCTCCGGCGCCCGCGCCCGCGCCGAAGGTCGCGGCGGATCCGGTCGCGGCCCTCATTTCGACCTCGCAGGCGTATTTCGCAGACGGCGAGCGCGAACTGAAGGCCGGACATCTCGATCAGGCACGCCATGAATTCGATCGCGCGGTCGAAGTGCTGCTCGCATCGCCGTACGGCGCGCGGGCCAACGCCCGTATGCGCGATCACTTCGATCGGCTGATCGATCGCATCAATGCCTACGAAGTCACGGCGCTCGCGCAGGGCGACGGCTTCGCCGAGAAAGCCTCCGAGGCGGCGCCGATCGACGATCTGCTGAAGAACGCGACGACCTTCCCTGCCCCGGCGGCCGACGAGGCGACAAAGGCGGCGGTCAAGGCCGACCTCGAGCAGAACGCGCACGACATTCCGATCCCCGATTCGCCGAAAGTGCTGTCCTACGTCGAGCTGTTCCAGGGACGGCTGCGCGACTACATCCAGGAAAGCCTGGGGCGCGGCGCGCACTACCTGCCGATGATCCAGAGCGTTTTCCGCGCCGAGGGATTGCCGCTCGACCTCGCATATATCCCGATCATCGAGAGCTCCTTCAAGACCAACGCCCTCTCGAAGGCGAGCGCCAAGGGTCCGTGGCAGTTCATGAAGCCGACGGCGAAGGAACACGGACTGCACACCGACTGGTTCATCGACGAGCGCTCCGATCCCGAGAAGGCCACGCTGGCCGCGGCCCAGTATCTGAAGACGCTCAGCCGGATGTTCGACGGAGACTGGAACCTGGTGCTCGCCGCGTACAACGGCGGACCCGGACGCGTGTCGCGCGCGATCAAGCGGGCCGGCGTCGACGACTTCTGGCGCCTCTCCGCGTCTTCGAAGTATCTGCCGCGCGAGACGCGTGAGTACGTCCCGATGATTCTCGCGGCGATGATCATCGGCCGCAACCCCGCTCAGTACGGGTTCGAGCTGGTGACGGGAGAGCCGGTCGCTTACGAGAAGGTCGCCATGCCCCAGGCTGTCGACCTGCGCCGCGTCGCGGAATGGGCGGGCACGACCGTCGACGAGATCCAGGCGCTGAATCCGGAGCTGCGCCGCTGGACGACGCCGGTCAAGTATCCGAATTACGAGGTCAAGGTCCCGAAGGGCAGCGCCGATCGCCTGAATGCCAAGCTCGCCGAAGCCTCACCCGCCGACTTCGTCACGCTGAAGTGGTACTCGGCGAAAAAGGGGGAGACGCTGTCGACCGTGGCGCGGCGTTTCGGCGTCTCGCGCAGCGACGTCGCCGAGGCGA
>Ga0310810_10010111_pt1 | contig 10970 bp, 12 predicted proteins | sample NCmetagenome_FD_207641 | JGI IMG/M metagenome (GOLD analysis project Ga0310810, IMG submission 207641) | Soil microbial communities from experimental microcosm in Duke University, North Carolina, United States - NC | ecosystem: Engineered > Artificial ecosystem > Soil microcosm > Unclassified ... | reverse complement strand
GCCGCGTGGGACCGAGCCTGGCTCGCGCGGCTCCGCGCCGATGCGGGGCCGCGGTTCACCGCCGACGTCGCCGCGACCATCGGTGTGCTGCGCCGCGCGCTGCCCGACGATGCGATCGTCGTGAACGACCAGACGGGACTGACGTACTGGATGGAGCACCGGTTTCCGGTGTACGCGCCGCGGACGTTTCTGTATCCGACCGGCTCCGCGGCGCTCGGGTACGCCGTGCCCGCGGCGATCGGCGCCAAGGTCGCGCGCCCGGACCGTGCGGTCGTCGCCGTCGCCGGAGACGGCGGCTTCATGTTCTCCGTGGCCGAGCTCGCCACGGCCGTGAAGTATCGGCTGCCGATCGTGTTCCTCGTCGTGAACGACGACGCCTTTGGCGCGATCAAGTATCTCCAGACGCGGCTCTTCGCCGGACGCTCCGGCGAGGCCGATCTCGTCAACCCCGACTTTGCCGCGCTGGCCCGCGCGTTCGGCGCGCGCGGGGAGCGTCTGCCCGAGGTGGACGCGCTCCCGGACGCCATCGATCGCGCGCTCGGCGCGGACGGGCCGACGGTACTCGAGCTGCGGATGACGATCGAGCCGCCCTGGGAGTTCTGAGCACCGGGTTGGATCGGAACTGATCGCGTCGGGTGGTCGCTCAGCGACCAGTCACCGATGCCGACCTGGCGCACCACTGTGGGCACGCGAGGTTAGACAGCGGGCACATACGGCATCCGTGTTGCTCCATGTCGGCACCCGGAAAGGGCCAACGCGTGCGCCTATTCGAGAGGGATCGCAACGTCCTGTCGCGCCGTCCAGCAACCGAGCAGAGCAACATCGCGCGAGCCATGGCCGCCGCCACGGGATATGCCGCGGCCGAGCGTGCGGGGAATGGGCATGAACCCGTCGTCCGGCCGGCGGTCGTTCGGCCGCCGCAGTCGACCCCAAACCCGGCGGACGAGGCCGCAGCGGCACGCCGCTTCGGCGAGCTGCTCGTTGCGGACAAGATCATCACGCAGCACCAGCTCGACACGGCGCTGCAGATGCAAACCGTCGCGCGCGAGTACGTCCCGCTCGGCCAGGTGCTCCTGGCCAACAACGTGATCACGCGGAAGCGACTGAACCAGCTGCTGCAGCGCTACGGCAAGCGCTCGCGGCTCGGTGCCATTCTCGTGAAGGGCGGACACATCACCTCGGCCCAGCTGGAGGAGGCGCTCGCGCACCAGCGCCGCGTCCGCATGCCGCTCGGTCAGGCGCTCATCACGCTCGGCCACATCGACGAGACGACGATGCGTGACGCGCTCTGCACCCAGCTGCACGTCAATTTCTTCGACGTCGACAACATCGTGATCGATCAGAAGCTTGCGAATCTGATCTCCGAGCGGTTCGCCACGCGACACCTCGTCGTGCCGCTGTTCTGCATCGGCAAGCTGCTGGTGGTCGCCATGGACGATCCGTCGCAGGTCGCGCTCATCGAAACGCTCGAGGCTTATCTCGGGCTGCAGGTCGAGGTCGTGACCACCACCACGGCGAAGCTCATGGCCGCGATCCGGCGCCTCTACGGCCCGCCGCAGCCGCCGGAGATCAACCCGTCGGCGCGCCGCAACATCCTGGTGGGCCCCGTCCGCGACTTCGTCGTCGCGGAGCTGGCCGCGCGGTCGCTCCACAGCGTCATCGCCGTCCCGTTCTGATCCGACCGGACGCGGTGACTCGCGGCGGCGGGGTGGGGTAGAATCCTTGTCAGTGCCCCGCGTCATCGCGCCGGTCACGCTGCTCGTCGTCGCCGCCACCGGTAAGGTCGTCGGGATCCGCGACTAGCCGCGCATGGCGTCGCCGTCGCAGATCGTAACCGCATCCGCCGACTCCGCAGCGGCGCCCCGCTCGTTTTTCGTTACGCGCCGGCCCACGTCCGCCTGGCGCGTGCTGCGCACCGGTGCGGCGTTCGTGACGTTCGGCCTGGGCGCCATCGTCGTCAGCGGCCTCGTGTGGCTCGGTGCGCGGGGGAACGACGCGCAGCGCGAACGGCGCGCGCAGAGGATGGTGCACCGCGCATTCGCGCTGTTCGGCTGGTGGATGACGCGACTCGGCCTGATACGCGCGCGGTGGGTCGGTGCCGAGCGCCTGCACGGACCGGGGCCGCGGCTCTACGTCGCAAACCATCCCACGCTGATCGACGTCGTGCTGCTCCTCGCGCGATTACCACAGGCGTACTGCATCGTGAAGACGGCCGCACGGCGCAACCCGCTCATGCGCGGCATCGTCGCGCGTGCGGGGTATCTGGCCAACGACGACGGCGACGCGCTCGTCGACGCATGTGCCACGCGGCTGGCGCAAGGGCGCTCGGTGCTGCTGTTCCCCGAGGGCACACGGTCGCCGCGCGGCGGCCTGCGCCGCTTCCAGCGCGGCGCCGCGCACATCGCGCTGCGCAGCGGCTGTCCGATCGTGCCGATCGTCATCACGTGTCGGCCGCCGACGCTGTCCAAGGGGCAGCCGTGGTACGACGTCCCCGATCGTCGGGCGCAGTTCCTGCTGCGCGTCGGCGAGGCGATCGATCCCGCGCGCTGGCTCGCCGCCGATCCGACGACACCGGTGGCCGCACGCCGACTTACCGTGGAATTACAAACGCGCTACGAGCGCTGGCTCGGAGCGGACGAGGACGATGCATGACTCAACCCGAGGTCACCAAGGATGAAATCTTCCAGCGCCTGCGCGACGTGCTCGTGAACGAGTTCCAGCTGCGCGACGAGCAGCTCGTGCCGACGGCGCGGCTCATCGACGATCTGGAGCTCGACAGTCTCGACCTCGTCGATTTTGCGGTGCGGCTCGAGCAGCAGATCGACCTGGAAATCGCCGAGGACGAGCTGAAGGCGGTGCGCACGGTGCAGGACGTCGTCGACCTGCTCTACGGCAAGCTGAACGCGCCGCGATCCTGAGCGCGTGCGGACCCTGGTCACCACACTCGGCCTGGCGTATCCGCTGCTGGTCTACGCCGGCCTCGTGTTCGTCGGGCCGCGCGCGGTCGTCGTCGCCACGGGCGTCATTGTGGCGCTGCACCTCGCCGCCGGCCGCCGGCGCTGGGGCGGCGCGGACGTGCGCCGCGCGCTGGTTCCCGTCGTCCTGGTCGGCGGCGTCTTCGTGGCGGCCGCGGTCGTCAATGACGGCCGGGTGTTTCTGTTCGTGCCGGCGCTCGTCAACTTCGCGATGCTCGTCGGCTTCGCGCGCACGCTGTATCGTGGACCGAGCATGATCGAGACGTTCGCGCGGCTGCAGCGTCCGGAGCTGCCGGCGAGCCGCGGTCCTTATCTGCGCGCGGTCACGTCGGTCTGGTGCGCGTTCTTTGCGGCGAACATCCTGGTGTCCGTCGCGCTCGCGTGCCGGGGAACGCTGGCGGCGTGGACGCTCTACAACGGTCTCCTTGCGTACGTGCTCGTGGGCGTCCTCCTCGCGGCCGAGCGCGTGTACCGGGCGTGGCACTTCCGCGGCGACCGCACCCACTCGGGTGAGCGGCTCGATCGCATCGTGCGCCGCGTGTTTCCGGCGCGGCCCGCGGGAGAGTCGCGCTGAGTCGCCCGGCTGCGCGCGTGCTTCACGACGCGCGCGCCGCGGATCACTGCGAGCGGCTGCTCGAGGTCCCGGACGATCTCGAGTGTCTCGCCGGCCACTTCCCGCGGTTTCCCGTCGTGCCGGGCGTCGCGCAAGTCGGCTGGGTGCTCGACGCCGCGCGCGAGATCCTCGGCACGACGCCGGCGGTGCAGAGCATCGAGGCGCTCAAGTTCAAACGCCTGCTCCGCCCGGCCGACGTCGTGCGACTACGCGTCGACGTATCGCGCGATCGGGGCGCCGTGGATTTTCGGCTCACGCACGACGCGAGCATCGTAGCCTCCGGCCGGCTGCGGCTGGCCCAGCCGCGTGTACGAGCATGCGCGCTCATCCCGATCTTCGATCACGGCGACACGATCGGCGACGTTCTTCTCCGCCTGGCGCCGCTGGGTTTGTCGTGCATCGTCGTCAACGACGGCAGCGGCCGCGAGACGACCGACGCATTGACGCGTCTGGCCGAGCAGCTGCCGTGGGTGACGGTGGAGCACCTAAGCGTCAATCGCGGCCGCGGCGCGGCGCTGCAACATGGCTATCGCGTCGCCCGCGCGCGCGGCTTTTCGCACGCCGTGCAGCTCGACGCCGACGGTCAGCACGACCCGGCCGATGCGCCGGCGCTGCTCGACGCAGCCGAGCGCCATCCCGACGCGCTCGTGCTCGGCGCGCCGCGGTTCGACGCCAGCGCGCCGCGTGTGCGCCTGTACGGCCGGCGCTTGTCCCAGCTGATCGTCTGGGCATACACGGGCTCCCGGGACATCGAGGACCCGCTCTGCGGCTTTCGCTGCTTTCCGCTGGAGCCGACCGTCGCGCTGCTCGAGCGCGGGCGGCTCGGCAACCGCATGGACTTCGATCCGGAGATCGTCGTGCGCCTGGCCTGGCGCGGCATGCCCGTCGTCAACGTCCCGGTCCGCGTCCGCTATTTCGCCGGCGGGCGATCGCACTTCCGGATGGTGCGCGACAACGCGCGCATCGTACGGACCTACGCGCGACTGCTCGGCGCGCGCGTCGCGCGCGGGTGGGGCCGTGGGCGCCGGCAGAGCTCGAGCCATGATCGGGGGCAGGCGTGACCGCGCGGACGGACGCGGGCTGGCTGGCCATGCGCGAGCGCGGGTCGACGGCCGGCATGTACTTCATCGTGGCGTGCCACCGCCTGCTCGGCCGACGCCTGTGCGCATACCTGATCGTCCCCGTCGTCGGCTACTTCTTCCTGACGGGGCGCGCGGCACGGCAGGCATCGCGGCGCTATCTCCTCCGGCTGCACCAGTGGGCAGCCCACGGTGATCCGGGCGAGACGCCGTCGTGGCGCGCGTCGCTTCGCCACTTCTACGAGTTCGGCCTGAACATTCTCGATCGCGTGTCGTTCTTTGCCGGCGACACGGCAGGGTTTCGCACGGTCGTTCACGGCCGCGAGCTGCTCGAGCGGATGGCGCGCGCGGGCCGCGGCGCGCTGGTATTGAGCGCACATCTCGGCAGCTTCGACGCCCTCCGCCTGGTCGCCGACGAGGGCGGCGTGGCGCTCAGCGTGGCGATGTTCCTGCGCAACGCCCCGAGGATCAACGCCGTGTTCCAGCGCCTCAATGCGGGGCGGCCGCTGCGGATCATCGACCTCGGGCGCGCAGCGCCTCAGAGCGTGTTCGCCATTCGCGCCTGCCTGCAGCGGGGCGAGTTCGTCGGCATGCTGGCGGACCGCGTCGGTACGGGCGACGACGGACGCGTGGCCCGCGTACGGTTCCTCGGCGCGCCCGCGGTGATCCCGCAAGGGCCGTTTGCGCTCGCGGCCGCGCTCAAATGCCCCGTGTTGCTCATGATCGCGCTCCGCGTCGATCACCGGACGTACGAGGTGTTCGTCGAGCTGCTCGCCGACGACGTCGTGTCGGCCGCGGGCGATCGCGACACCGCCGTGGAGACGCTCGCACGCCGTTACGCGAGCCGCCTCGAGCGCTATTGCGGACGGGCGCCGTACCAGTGGTTCAACTTCTACGATTTCTGGGACGAGGGGACGTCCCGCACGCCGTGACGACGCCGGGCGCTCGGCGCGTCTCGACGTCCAGATTTCCGCCCGTCGCCGAGGTGCTGCCGCACGCCGGCCGCATGGTGCTGCTCTCCGGCGTGCTCGCGCATACCGAGACGGCTACGATGTGCGCCGCGCAGATTGATCGCGACACGATGTTCGCCGATGCCGACGGCGGGGTGCCGGCGTGGGTCGCGCTCGAGTACATGGCACAGTGCATCGCCGCGCACGGCGGGCTGCGCGCGCGCGCGGCGGGCGACCCGGTCGTGCCTGGTGTGCTGCTCGGCACGCGCTCGCTCGTGCTTCACGTGCCGCGATTTACCGCGGGACAGCGTCTTCGGATAACGGCGACGCATGTGTGGGGTGAGCACGACTTTTTTTCGTTCGCGTGCACGGTCCGCGACGAGGCGACGGACACGATGCTCGTCGAGGCCACGCTCACGGTCGCGCGCATGTCGGGCGAGGACACGGCCGTCGTCCCCAGCGTCAGCGGTACCGAGCCTGACCGACCGGCGAGGCCGACGTGAAACGCCGGGTCGTCGTGACCGGCATGGCCGGCATCTCGCCGCTGGGCAGCGACTGGCCCACGGTGCGCGCGGCGTTGCTCGCCTCTCGGACGGGTGTTCGCGTGATGCCGGAGTGGGACGTCTATGAGGGCTTGCACACGCGGCTCGGCGCGCCGGTGTGCGATTTCTCGGTACCGGCGCACTATCCGCGTAAGAAGGTGCGCAGCATGGGTCGGGTGGCGGTCATGGCGACGCGCGCCACCGAGCTCGCGCTGACTGACGCGGGTCTCGCCGGCGACGCCTCCGTCACGGACGGGCGCACGGGGATCGCCTACGGCTCCACGAGCGGCAGCCCTCCCGCGATGGCCGTCTATGCGGATGCGTTCTACACCAAGCACAGCCTCAAGGGCATCGCGGGCACAGACTATCTCCAGTTCATGAGCCACACCTGCGCCGCCAACCTCGCGCAGTTCTTCGGGATCACCGGCCGCGTCATCCCGACGTGCAGCGCCTGCACGGCGGGCAGCCAAGGCATCGGCTACGCCTACGAAGCGATCGCCAGCGGCCGTCAGGAGGTCATGGTCGCGGGCGGCGCCGAGGAGCTGCACGCGGTCAACGCCGCGGTCTTCGACATCATGTTCGCCACCTCCACGCGCAACACGGAGCCGAACCGGACGCCGCGGCCGTTCGACCGCGACCGCGATGGTCTGGTCGTCGGTGAGGGCGCGGGCACGCTGATCTTGGAGGCGCTCGAGCACGCACGCGGGCGCGGCGCGCGCATCTACGCCGAGCTCACGGGATTCGGCACCAATGGCGACGGCACGCACATCACCAATCCCGACGTCCGCGGGATGCAGACCGTCATGGAGCTGGCGCTCAAGGACGCCGGGCTCGCACCCGGCGCGATCGGCTACGTCAACGCGCATGGTACCGCCACCGAAGCCGGCGACATCGCGGAGAGCGCGGCGACGTATCGGGTATTCGGCGACGGCGTGCCGATCAGCTCGCTGAAGGGCGCGGTCGGCCACACCCTCGGCGCGGGCGGCGCGCTGGAGGCGTGGATCACGATCATGATGCTGGATGAGGGGTGGCTGGCGCCGACGCTGAACCTCGACGTGCCCGATCCGCGCTGCGCGCCGCTCGATTACATCCGCGGCGAGCCGCGCACGCGATCGGTCGATCACGTCATGAGCAACAACTTCGCGTTCGGTGGCGTCAACACCTCGCTGATCTTCAGCCGCTGGCTTTAACTTCCGTCGCTTGCGGTCAACATCGGCCGGTTCGGCCGGCTCTCCCACTTCGGGAGATACTGCGCCTTCTTGGTCTGGATGCTTCCGGCGTGTTCGCGCGCCCACGCGTCGGCCCTGTCGCCCTTCACGACCCACTTGCACGCATCGATACAGTCCTGCACCGAGCGGCTCACGGGCGCGCCCGCGTGCATCGGCGCCAGCCGGATGAACTCGTCGGGGTCGACGCCGATCAGGACCGCCACGCGATACGTCTTTCCCGCCGCGAGATCTGCATCGAGGAAGCTCGCGCTCCTGCCGATCACCATGAAGCGCGTCCGCCCGGGCGCGGTCGCATATGTCATCCGCGTGCCGTCGACGAGCAGACCGATGAATCGCTGCTCCGATCCGCGGAGCTCGAACAGCGAGGCCGTGGACGCGTTGGCGGCCGCTCGGAGAAAGACGACCATCGCCTGGTCCGCGGGCGGCGTGAGGCTGACACGATCCGCGGGCACCTCGTGCATGCCCTTCAGCGAGCAGCCGACGGCGAACGCCGCGAGGACGACGAGCACGACCGCCACCAACCGCGAGCGAATCATCATCGCTTCCTCCTGACTGCGGGGCGCATCAGCGCCCGCGCACCTCGTTGAGCACGTCCAGCACCGCCTGGTGCACCCGCCCGTTGCTCGCGATGAGCGTGGGCGCGTCGAGATTCATGGGCCCGCCGTCGATCCCCGTCACGAGTCCACCCGCCTCCTCGACGAGCAGGCCCCCCGCCGCCACGTCCCAGGTCCCGAGCCGGAGCTCCCAGAAGGCGTCGAAGCGGCCGCAGGCGACGTACGCGAGGTCGAGAACGGCCGAGCCTAGCCGACGCACGGCCTGAGCGCGCACACTGAAGGCCGCGTACTCGGGGAGATTCGTGTCGCGCGTCTGCCGGATGTTGTACGGAAACCCGGTCGTGAGCAGGCTCGCGTCGAGCGTCGTCGTCGTCGACACGTGGATCGGCGCATCGTTGAGGGTGACGCCGCGCTCGCGCTCCGCGACGAAGAGCTCGTCACGCAAGGGATCGTAGACGATGCCGAGGGCGACGCGGTCGCCCACCTGGAGCGCGATCGACACGCCGAACAGCGGCAGGCCGTGCGCGTAGTTGGTCGTGCCGTCGAGCGGATCGACGATCCAGCGGCGCCCCGAGCGTCCGGACGCCGCGCCGCTCTCCTCGGAAAGCATCGCGTCGTCGGGAAATGCCGCATGCAGCCGCCCGAGGATCTCGCTTTCCGCACGCTGATCCATCTCGGTGACCAGGTTGGTGGGGGCGCCCTTGAAGGCAATCCGACGAATGCCGGAGACCTCGTCGCGGAGCAGACGACCCGCCGCGCGCGCGGCGTCGACGGCCACGCGACGCTCGAGCGATGCCATGCCGGGCGGACTCTACCACACGCGTGCCCCGACGCGCTTGCTTGACAAGCCTTTGCGGGTCTCCGAGCATGATTCGGTGACTCGCGACGATCGTCGGCTGAAGCGGCGTCTGAGCGACAGCCTGGGCGCGCGACGACCGCGGCTGTCGCGGGTGAAGCCCGGCTCGCCGCCGGGCACGCTCGTCGTCGCCGGCGTTCCTGTGCCGGCGCGCGTCTCGGTGCTGGCCTATAACCGCGAGGGCGCCACCGAGCGGCGCGACGTCGGCATCGACGACGCGCTCGCGACACCGGCCCCGGACGGCGTCACGTGGATCAACGTCGACGGCGTCGGGGACACGAACACCCTGACGCGGCTCGGGGAGCGGTTCGGCTTGCATCCGCTGGCCCTCGAAGACGTGCTCGACGTCGGACAGCGCCCGAAGGTCGAGCGCTACGGCAAACACATCTTCATCGTCATGCGGACCATGCGCGTGGTCGACGGCGCCGTCATTGAGGAGCAGGTGAGCGTGTTCTTCGGCGCGGGCTGGCTCGTGACGGTGCAGGAGCGGCCCGACGGCGACTGCTTCGGCCCGGTCCGCGACGCGATCCGCCAGGGTCGCGGCCGCGTGCGTGACGCCGGTGCCGACTATCTCGCGTACCTGCTCGTCGACTCCGTCGTCGACGCGTACTTTCCCGTGATCGAGCATTTCGGCGAGCGAATTCAGACGCTGGAAACGGCCGCCATCGACGACTCGACGCCAATGGTGCTCGTGCAGCTGCAGGGGCTGCGCCACCAGCTGCTTGCGCTGCGACGGGCGGTCTGGCCGATGCGTGAGGAAGTCGGCATTCTGCAGCGAGAGGAGTCGGATCTCGTGACGGCCGAGACGCGCCTGTTCCTGCGTGACGTGTACGACCACGCCGTGCAGGCGCTGGAGATCGTCGAGTCGCTGCGCGAGACCGCGGTGTCCGTGATGGAGGTGTACCTCTCGGTCCAGAATCAGCGGCTCAACGAGGTCATGAAGGTGCTCACGGTCATCGCGACGATCTTCATCCCGCTTACCACGATCGCATCGATCTACGGGATGAACTTCAAGCACATGCCCGAGCTCGAATGGCGATACGGGTATGCCTGGGCGCTCGGCCTCATGCTTGTGAGCGCGCTCGGCATGGTGGCGTACTTCAAGCGGCGCGGGTGGTGGTGATGCGCATCGCAATCGTGGGCGCGGGCGGGGTGGGCGGCTATTTCGGCGCGAAGCTCGCGCGAGCGGGCGAGTCGGTGGTGGTGCTCGCGCGTGGCGCGCATCTGGACGCCATCCGGCGCGACGGACTGCGCGTGCGCTCCAAGGTCGACGGCGACTTCGTGGCCAGGGTCGCGGCGGTCGATTCCTTCGCGGACGTGGCACCCGTGGATATGGCGCTCTTCTGCGTGAAGTCGTTCGACACGCGCGCGGCGGCCGAGGCCCTGCGCCCCGTGCTTGGCCGGGACACCGGTGTGGTGTCGCTGCAGAACGGCGTCGACAACGAGGACACCATCGACGACGTCCTCGGCGCCGGCCGCGCCCTCGGCGGTGCGGCGTTCGTGTTCAGCACGATCGAAGCGCCCGGCGTGATCGCGCACACGCTGCTGGGCCGGATCGTGTTCGGGGAGCTGGATGGGCGCATGAGCGAGCGCGCCGAGCGGCTGCGGGACACGCTGGCGCGCGCCGGCGTCCCGGTCGAGCTCTCGCCGAACGCCCGCCGTGTGCTCTGGGAAAAATATTTGTTGATCAGCGCGCAGGCCGGCGTCACCTCGCTCACGCGCGCGCCCATCGGGGTGATTCGCGAGTGCCCCGAGACGTGGGCAATGTACCGGCGGATCGTCGCGGAGCTGGCCGCGGTGGCGCGCGCGGCCGGCGTGGCGCTGCCGGACGACATCGTGGAGACGATCGTGAAGGCCGCGGCCGGGCTGGCGCCAACGGCGTACTCGTCGCTGTATCACGACCTCGTGCACGGGCATCGTCTCGAGCTCGAGGCGCTGCACGGCCATGCCGTGCGGCTGGGTGAGCGACTCGGGGTGCCGACGCCGACGATCTTCGCCGTCTACGCCGCGCTCAAGCCACACGTGGCGGGGAGGCGCGGCTGACTCCTGCCGCGCGCGCACTTGCGCACGCCGTCGGGCGGTACCGGACTCGTTACCTGGCCGGCGGCGTCTGCCTCGCGGCGGCCACCGGCTGTGGTCTCGCGATCCCGTGGACCGTCAAGCATGCGATCG
>Ga0310810_10010110_pt1 | contig 10971 bp, 8 predicted proteins | sample NCmetagenome_FD_207641 | JGI IMG/M metagenome (GOLD analysis project Ga0310810, IMG submission 207641) | Soil microbial communities from experimental microcosm in Duke University, North Carolina, United States - NC | ecosystem: Engineered > Artificial ecosystem > Soil microcosm > Unclassified ... | reverse complement strand
CGTTTAGCGATGCAACCTGGGTGTGGCGAAATTATTTGAGCCGTGCTGTCAGTCGTCGCCTGATCCAAGTCTTGGACAAAATGGTCGCAATGGCAACGAGTCGGCGCTTTCAATCCGCTGTAGAGGTACTCGACGCCCTGAATTCTCCGATTTATCCTCGAAGCACATCACCAAAAGTCACTCCTGTCCAATCCGCTACTCCCTTCCCGCAAGCGAGATTTGCCCCTACCTCGAACTCACCCATCCAAAACTGGCGATGTGTTGATACTCTTAAAGGCCATACCCAATCGATTCGTTCTCTCGCCATAACGCCGGATGGAGAGATTCTTGCCAGTGGCAGCGATGACAAGACGATTAAAATCTGGCAGCTAGCAACAGGACAAGAGCTTTGTACACTTAGAGGTCATTCTAAGTCAGTGTCTGCGATCACAATTAGTACAGATGGGGAAATTCTCGCCAGTGGCAGTGAAGACAAGACGATTAAGCTTTGGCAGCTAAGCAAGGGGATACAAATCGGTTCCCTAACTCTAGGGAACTGGTTTTCTAAAGATTCAGGTTGTGTTTATTCCGTCGCAATGAGTCCAGAGGAGCAGATGCTCGCGACGCTCGATAATAGTGGAACAGTTAAGCTGTGGAATCTGAAGACGGGGCAGGAAATTCGCCGCCTCCAAGGTGATACAAGTTGGATTAATGCGATCGCAATTAGTCCGACTGGGCAAACCCTCGTCACGGCTAGTGGAGATTCGATTCAGATGTGGAATCTCAGGACGGGGCGACAATTTCGGATTCTCAGTGGTCATAAAAGTTGGGTTCGTACCGTTACCTTTAGCCCAGACGGTCAAACGCTTGCCAGTGGTAGCGATGACGCGACCATTAAGCTTTGGCATCTGAACTCAGGGCGGGAACTGTGTACCCTGAGAGGTCATCTGCGAGCGATTTATTCAGTGGCCTTTAGTCCTATCTATCAGCTGTTTCCGGATACTGACGTTAGCAAAGTAGGACACAGCTCAGGTGATTATCGCCCACAAGCCGCTCTTGAGGAAGTAACTTACTCTGCCGGCGAAGGTAAAGCATCAGCAGCTCCCTTCACTAAACCATTTGCCAAGACTCAGGAGCTACAAGTTAAGCAAATCTTGGCAAGTACCAGCGATGATCAGACGATTAAGCTGTGGGATACCAGTACCGGGCAAGAACTTTGCACACTCTCAGGTCATGCCAGCTGGGTTCATGCGATCGCTTTTAGCCCTGATGGGCAAACCCTCGTTAGTGCTGGGGGTGACTCCATGATCTATATTTGGCAGTGTGATGGGCTTAGGTAGAGGTCGTAACCTTGTAATTTTGCGATCGCGCAGTAGCCGTTGAACTGATGCTCTTACTGCATCAATTCCAAGGCTATCAAGCCACTTGTTGATTCGTTTCGGCTTTCCGTTTCATTTGAGAAAAAATTCGATATATATTCTCTGCATCAGTTGCCCCTATAGTCTGATTGGGCTCTGACATATCTACCAAATTATACTGAACATCATCGGCATAAATTGTTAAAGTTAATTGAATCACTTCTAAAAAATTAATCAGCCACTGACACTCACGTTCCGTCTGACTCTTGTAGTGCTGAATCAGTTGGGCGAGACAACATTCCAGATGAGTGTGAGTTTGGGGACAAAGTAAAATAATCTTGAGAAGAAGAATAGCCAACGTCAAAGCATGACCCTGAGCGATTAATGAAATAAATAGTCGAGAAGGATTTTTTCGATCCATCGTCGTTAAAGACTCAATAACTCGCTTGCAAGTTCTCAGGAGTAGAGAACTATCCCAGTGCTGGTTATCATAGATGGGATAAAGGGTGTTGAGAACAGAAGCCAGTTCGCTCTTTAGCATTTCTGCTAAACCTTCATTGGCTGTAGAAAAGAATAAATAATTAAGCAAGTTTTGTTTAAAGTATTTGTAGCGAGTATCTTGATTTTGATTGAGGAAGATTCTAGCTAAGCTAGCATAACTGAATCGACTACGCTTTTTTAAAATTCTCTGGATTAAACGCAGCACTTCATCGCCCAGATTTGTTGGGTTGGGTGAGGTACTTTGTTGGTAAGTCGCAGATGAAGAACGAGCTGTGTACATAGCCAGTTCATACTTGAATCGCTCTTTAAGTTGTTTGGAATAGGTTCGTGCCGCTTCTTGCTGCTCTAGTGGCTTTCTCACATCGGTGGCTTGAGAAACGAGTAAGTAAGAGCTGTAGCGATGGCTCCAGTGTTCTTGGTTGCGATTTTCATATTTGGCAGCAAATAGCTTCAGCTCTTGGTAATCCTGGCTATTGACGAAGTTGCGTCGCCACAGTGTCAGGCGTTTAAGAGTAACAGTACATACTATTTGAGTGTTCAGGGAAGTAGAGAGCAGTTGCACTAATTGCTGTACATACTTTTGCTGCCTTGCTGCACTCCAGTTGTTAACTAGGATATAGAGCGATCGTTTAAATGTATGAATGAAGGTTTCTTCGGAGCCTGAAGCAATGATGAAGCTGAGAGCGTAGCGAGTTATCGAGTTGATGGCTTCTGTAGGCTGAATAAATAAATGCTTAAAGCTCTGTAAAACCGACTCAGGCGACTGTTGCTTGAGTGCTTCCAAAAAAAACTGGCAGATCAGCTCCTGCGCTTGTGAAAGAGAAAGATTCTGTGCCGATCTGTTCAATTTATCCAATCTTGCACTGGAAGGTTCCTTAGGTAGGCTCACCAGGCTTTGCTCTAGACTCAGAACTAGAGGATATTTAGTAGTGAGTTGAGGCAGGACGCTTGCAGATACCATACCACAGTTGGAAAGTTCCACCCAATCAGTATCCAGGATTTCTTAAGGATGCTGAGTGATTGAAAACCACTTGAGGTGATGACGGGTATCTCTAGGCTTTGGTGAGAAGAATTACCTATTACCTGTGATCTTAGGCACAGTTCATAAGGGTTGGTAGTTGCTCCACCCTGTTTGCGATTCACTGATGCAATAGCTACCCTGGACTACGCCCCGTTATGCGCTACCCGGAGTTCCTACAAAACGCTAACAGGAATTTGTTTGGTAGAAGGGGATGGGACACACTTACTGCTTGCTCAAGCTCTCACTACGCTTGCTTTTTCTCCAGTTAAGTTGTCTCCATGAATCAAGTCAGACAGGCTATTTAGCCGCTCTTTTAATTTTTTGGCTTCACCTTTTATTTGAGAAAAAATTCGATAAAAATTTCCCTTTTCGTTTGCATTGGCTTCGGGTTTACATTCTGACATATTTACCAAATCGTATCGCACGTCTTCGGCATAAATTGTTAATGTCAGTTGGATAACTTCTAAAAAATTCGTTAGCCACTGACACTCTGATTCTGACTGGCATTGATAATTCTGAATGAGTTGAGCAAGACAGCATTCTAAGTGAGTGTGGCTTGATGGACAAATCAAAACAATTTTGAGCAGAAGGGTTGCTAATGTTAGAGATTTTCCTTGAGTTGCCAATAAAATAAAGAGTAGAGAAGGATTTTTTCCATCGACCGTTGTCAAAAAATCGATGACGCGATTACATGTTCTCAGCAGCAGACAATTATCCCAATGCTGGTGATCGTAGGATTGATAAAGAGTGTTGAACTGAGCAGCAAGCTGGATCTTGATTGTCTCGGTTAAATCTTGATTACCTAGAGAAAACAGTAAATAATTAAGTAGGCTTTGTTTAAAAAGCTTGTAGCGAGTCTGTTGAGTTTGGTTAAGGAAGATTCTGGCTAAACTGGCATAGCTGAAGCGATTGCGCTGGTTTAAGATTTTCTGGATTAAACGCAGGACTTCATCTCCAAGATGGGTTGGGTTCGGTAAGGTGCTTTGCTGGCAAGGTGTAGAGGAGTAACGAGCCGTATACATTGCTAGCTCAATCTTAAATCTCTCTTTAAGTTGTTGAGAGTAGGTTCGCGCTGCTTCTTGCTGTTCTAGCGGTTTTCTGACATCCAGTGACTGAGAAACCAACAAGTATGATTTGTAGCGCTGGCTCCAGTGTTCTTGGTTACGATTTTCATATTTGGAGACAAATAGTGTTAAGTCTTGGTAATCCTGGCTATTGACAAATTTACGTCGCCACAATATCGACCGTTTAACGACAACAGTACATATCTTTTTAGGATCAAGAGCCGTTGAGAGCAGACTCACCAACTGTTGTGTGTACTGTTCCTGTCTTTCTGTATTCCAGTTGTTGATCAGTATATAGATTGACCGCTTCAGCGTAGTCAAAAAAATCTCTTCAGAGCCGGAAGAAATTATCAAATTTAAGGCTTGACGAGGTATTGAGCTAAGTGCGCCTGTCGGTTCAATAAATAAATGCTTAAATTCCTGTAAAACGGCTTCTGGGGACTTTTGCTTGATTTGCTCAAGAAAAAACTGACAGATCAGGTCTTGTGCTTGTGGAAGAGAAAGATTCTGTGATAACAGGCTTAATTTGTTCGCGTTTGCAGAGGACGGTTCCTTCGGTAAGTTCACCAAGCTCTGCTCGAGGCTCTGAACGAGCGGATGTCTACTGGTGAGACGAGGTAAGGCGCATGGAGATACCATAGGCGATCGTAAACTGGCACACAGTCAGTACCAGCAGTGCTGGAGTGCGCTTAGTGAGCGAAAGCCTTTGGAGATGAGGATGGTTCTCTCTGTGTTCTGTGAGGAGAATCACCGAACTGTGCAATGGTGAATCACCTAAGCATGTGATCTATTGCACAGTTTACACGCTCAGTAAAGATTCTGCACTGATTTGCAATCGAGGTTTACAAGTGGAGGGAAACCTTCACCAATCTCTTCTGTTTTGGTGAAGAGTTTTTACGAGAGCGAGGGGTGGGCATCTAGCCCGCCCCATATTTTTGGATAACTATTTTGGGAAAATCCCGGATTGGCGAATCGTTCCTTGAGCAATTATTTACCGTGTAGATGAGATGCAAGTGCCATATCTAAGTAACTTCTATCTCCAGCATTTCCGGCAAGCACCGTGAAGGGTTGATCGGGTTCTCCCAAGTGATTTAATACCAATAAGGCACCCGAAAAATTTTGGTATCGTGTATAAGTGTTGACAGTAACAACCGTCTTCAATCCCGCTTGAGAGGATGCCAACAAACCGTGATGCGAGTCCTCGAACACCAGACAATCTCTTGGATCTAAGTCCATCGCTTCCAGAACGTAGTGATAAATATCTGGGGCTGGCTTTTTGGCAGGCACGATGTCACCGGCGGCAATGACCTCAAACCAAGATTGGCTATCTGAGCCAAGGGTATGATCTAATAAGGCCGTGACATTAGGCAGAGCAGCGGTGGTTGCGATCGCCAAACGCATCTCTTGTTCTCTCGCCTCTTTCAACAATCGCTTCACTCCACGGCGCAAGGGGATACACCCTTCGGCTACGAGTTGTTGATAATACCGAGTTTTAGTCGCGTGAAGGTCGGCAATAAACTGGTCTAGATCGGTAGGATGCTCGAAATCCGGTCGGTACTCGTCGATGAAAAAGCGAATTCGCTCTTTGCCACCTGCGATCGCCAGTAATTCACCGTACAGCAAGACTGACCAATCCCAATTCAGTCCCGCTCTAGCAAAGGCGCGATTAAAGGCTACCCGATGACCATCCCGTTCCGTATTCGCCAACGTGCCATCAACGTCAAAAATTAAGGCTTGAAGTTTACCCATGTAGACTGATTTCCAAGCGTTCTCAAGAGTACCAACAACTTCTTCTTGTCCAGTCAAAGTATACCGAACCAACGAGACGATTCAGGGATATTCTGATAGCCATCAAGTTATGCAAGCACACTATCCTAAGGGTTCTGTTTCGCCCTACAAGCAATTGCTAGAGGGGGAGGAAGAGGAAAAAGGAACACCTTTAGGCGATCGCTCTCTCGAAGGCGGCTTCAGTAATCAAGTAGATGGGGAATGATTTACTCACGAATTATTCACATTAAATCGATACAGTTCAGACTTATACTGACCCTGTCAATTTCAGCAATTTATAAAGCTTATGCCGCTTAATCGTCGCAATTTTATAGTCTTACTCGGTGCTACGACGGGAGCAGTGGCTTTGGGAAGTTTTGCCTGTATGGCTGAACCCGGTGCGCAGACGCTTTCAGACAACAAGCAAAATGCGGGAGGAGAGACATTTAAACTACCGCCATTACCCTATGACTACAAGGCTCTAGAACCACATATCGATGCAGCAACCATGCGCTTTCACCATGACAAGCACCATGCAGCTTATGTGAAAAACTTGAATGACGCCATCAATAAGTACCCAGAACTCAAAAGCAAGAGTGCTGAAGACTTGCTGCGCAACCTCAACAGTGTGCCGGAAGATATTCGCACAACAGTGCGTAACAACGCTGGGGGTCATGTAAATCACACCATGTTCTGGGAAATCATGGGTCCGAATGGGGGCGGCGCACCAAAGGGTGCGATCGCTAAAGCGATTACAGATACCTTTGGTAGCTTCGATGCTTTTAAGCAACAATTCAACGATGCCGGTCTCAAGCGTTTTGGTAGTGGCTGGGCTTGGCTTGTTCGCACTAAAGACGGCAAGCTACAAGTCATCAGTACGGCAAATCAAGATAGTCCTTTAATGGAGGGTAGTATTCCCATCCTGGCTAATGATGTGTGGGAACACGCCTACTATCTGAAATACCAGAATAAGCGTGCTGATTATTTAGCCGCTTGGTGGAACGTCATTAACTGGAATGAAGTGAACAAACGCTTTGAACAGGCGATGAAATCCTGAACTACTCGCCACTAGAGCGTCAATCGATTTTGGATTTTGGATTGACCCTCCCCTGTAGGTACTTTCTGCAAGAGACACAGACGCAAGTGATCGCGTCTGTGTCTCTTGTTTTGTCATGAAATCTTGACTTTTTTCAGCCGACCCGGAGAGGAATGGAGGAGGGAGCCGATTGGAAGTCCATAAACATATGATCCCAGCACAGCCCCCAAATGTCAGTTTTTCCTGACATTTGAGTCCCACGGTGCCCGTAAATTCGTCAATCTACCGGAAATCAGCTGCTCAATCCCCTTGACCCTACCCAGGGCTCTTCTGTTACATAGATTTATAAAGCGATCCCGAAGAAAAGCTAATTGCTTAGCCTTTCTGAGTTCATCGACGGCTGGCTCGATCCCAAATACCTGTATGAATGATGCTCCCCTTGACTTAGTCAACAGGACATCACAAATCAAAAGCAGTGAGTGATTAAAAAGTTGAAAAGCCTAGAATTGCAGCCTTGGGAGTGCTGTATGACAAACCAAATTTTTGTCTTTGAATTCATCAGGATTGACATCCCTGCCGTCCTAACTATTGGAGAGCACACATCATGGCAAAAGAACGCCCGCCCTTAGAAGAGATGACCTTGCGGCAACTGCGTAAAGTTGCTAGTGAATATGGCATCTCTCGTTACAGCCGGATGCGCAAGGCGCAACTGCTGGCAGAAATTCAAAAGATACAACGCACGAAAATCTCTACCAGTCCATCTCGCACAGTGGAGGCACAAGAAGAAGTGGAAGCAGCAAAGTTTGAATTAGGTCAAGACGATCGCACCGGTGGCACCCTCGCTTCTGTCGATGAAGGATTAGCTGATTTACCAGGGGGCTACGGTGAAAGTCGGATTGTCCTGATGCCGCGTGACCCACAATGGTCTTATGCCTATTGGGATATTTCTAATGAGCATAAAGAAGACCTGCGACGTCAGGGAGGGCAACAGCTAGCACTGCGGATTTACGATGTCACAGACATCGACGTTAACGCCCAAAGCCCTCATAGCGTCCAGGAATATCCTTGTGACGAGCTAGCACGGGAATGGTATTTGCCCATGCCTGTGAGCGATCGCGATTATGCTGTGGATATTGGCTATCGCTGTGCCGATGGTCGCTGGCTGATTCTAGCTCGTTCCGCACCAGTACGCGTTCCTCCTGTGTATCCCAGTGACTGGATTGAAGACCAATTCATCACCGTTGGTTGGGATGAAGAACTGCGTGGTAAGACTGTTTACACCTTGGTTCCCCCCAGCAAACGGATTACCGCTACCCCACAGGCAGGCAACCCCATCTACGACGAAATCTTTGGCATGGCAAAATCTGCCGAAGCTCAGCGAGTTGCTGGTTCTCTGTACGGTTCTATGCAGCAAGCTCCGATTCACGAGCAGGCACTCAGCTCATACATCTTCCCCTCTGGCGTCGGTATGTGGGCTGTACCAACCGTGTCAGGTTTGACCATGTCCGGCGTTGGTATGTCTGGGGTTGGCTTCTCCGCATCTGCGGTGCCAATGCGCCCTCGCCAGTTCTGGTTGGTTGCGGATGCTGAGTTAATTGTCTACGGTGCTACTGAACCGGATGCCACCGTGACCATTGGCGGTCGTCCCATCAAGCTCAATCCTGACGGTACTTTCCGCTTCCAGATGTCATTCCAGGATGGTCTGATTGATTACCCCATTATGGCAGTGGCAGCGGATGGCGTACAAACTCGCTCTATCCACATGAAATTCAACCGCGAGACCCCATCGCGCAATACTAATACCAAAGAAGAAGCTGTTACCGAATGGCTTGTGTAAAGAATTTGGAGTTTTAAATCAGGAGCTTCCAAACTTAAATTCTTAACTCATGTGAGATGTTTGAGAGGGGATATACCCCCTCTCATTTCTCATGATTAGAAATTATGAAACGGACGGAATCCGAGCAAGAACTCCATTTTTCAAAGGCTTAGGGCGCTCTGCCCACGCCAAATATCCCTGTGGATTCTCAAAATACAGCTTGGCACACTTCAACACGGCCTCTGCACTTTCTGTGGGAGGTAAGTCGCCAAATAGATAAGTGTACTTGCCAGGAGCCACAAACGAAACCGCACAGGAGCGGCTGCAAGCACTCATACATTCCGCTTCCTGAAGCTGAAACTCATCCCGCAATTCCCAGCCTGAGTGAAGTTCCTGCAACTGCTCTAGTAACTCCTGTCCCCCGCTTTTCCCTTGCGGTTTTCCTTCTACATAAACAGTCGCACAGGTTTTGCAAACAAATAGAACGTGTTGTGTACTCATCAATTTCCGTATCGCCAAACTGAACGGCGTCTTAACTGAAGTCCAATCACTAAACCCAGCACTATAAAACTGGTGAAGTAAGCCAATACAATTAACCGACTTCGTAGGGGAGGAGCTACTCCTTCTACTGAAATTTCTTTTACAACCTTCAAGGATGAGAATTGGCGTTTAGCTTGGGGTGGGGGAGAAACTTCTACGCTAACTTTGTGAGGTGCGCCATCAAAAAACTGTTGCTCCCATTTTAGCTGACCCTTTGTATCCGTTACTCCTTGGTAAGCAAAGGCAACCCATTCGCCCTCAAGTGGAGTAGCTTTGATGTTCAAAATCGCATCGGTTACAGGTTGTCCTGTTTGAGCATCACTGACTTGAACGGCTAAGTTAGCCAGTTGACCGACAGTTGCCTCTATATCCCCTGATATTCGTGCTTCGATACCCTGAGACTGGAGAATGGCTGGCTCTTCCGACTTTGGAGCATGATGCTGGTGATGATCCGTATGAGACTCGGCAAGTTCAGCGGTGATATTAATGAATAGTAAGGAGATGATCGCAACTATTATTGCCCCGCTCAATAACAGTCTTACCCGTTGCGGTGCAATTTCTCCCTCTTGAATTTGTTGCTCTCCTCCCAGTACCAAACCGCCTCCAATTCCGACAGCTAGTAAAACCAAGGCTAAGCTGCCAAAATTGCGATATTTAATCCAATTTTCCGGCACAGATAACGTTAGAGTTTGGAGAAATGGGGTAAAAGCATTCGCAACAAGTGGAGTGACTTCCACTAGCAGTTGATACGTACCCCGAATCGGTAGCATTTGCTGAATTTGCAACTCACCTTTGGGAGCAACTACCTCAATATTGAGTAACTCAGTTCCCTCTACAATCGGGAAATCAGTGGGGAACCAAGGATTTTTAGGCGGAGTGAGAACTTGTAAACGAATTTTGACATTTTCTAAAGATTGTCCGGCGGTATCTAAAGCTTGCAGTGTTAATCGCACCGGAGACGGCGTTACAGTTGCCTCCGCTTCAAAGGGTAAAATTTGGCTAATCGGTGGCTCTGCGATCAAGCGAATAGAGGGTTGTGGCGTCTGGGACGATACCACTAAGCCGTAGAAAACTGCACCCATCAGGCAAAATATGCTGATGAGAGCAGCGATCTTAAATTTTGACATGCTAATTTTTAACTCCTGCTATCTCCAGATCGGAGGATTAGTGACAACCCACCATCAACGTGTGATGACGTAGGGAATGCATCTGGTTATGAACAGCAGGATAAGTAGAAAAGTAAATTGTCCAAAGTGTCAAAGCACACAACGAAGTGTAAAGTGTGGCTTGTACTGGTAAGGATAGCGTCAGACGAACTGTCCGTTGCTTTAAAGAACCAAGAGTGCTACTTGAAGACGTTTTCATGTTTGACCTCGATCGTGTAGACCGCACATCTGAGTGATCACTATATCGGTGGGCATTCTGGCTCTTGAGTTTCCTATTGGTTAACTCAACACAGCTGCGGTACAGCGCCGGATTCGCACCGAACTTTCCCCGTTACCTCTAGTGGCTGACCCCCACTTGAACCGATTAGATTTTGGTACTCTACCACACTCGCTGCTCTTGGTGGACAGTTAATTTTTGGGAACTGAGATATTTACGATTTTCAATGAAGGTTAGGTGGCACCGCCTACACAACTTGAAAACCTCATCTATCTTAGGGTTAGTGTACAATGCGCACCCTATATCTACAAACTTTTTTGATAACAATGCTAGACCTATGCCAACGTCAAGTAACCGACTGAAAACCAATTTTTGGCTCCCAATCGGTTACTGGTATCAGTGAGACAAAGCTAAAAATTGCTTGTAGATTGCTTTTACTTAGCAAAGCTACCGCTATTGCTTGATTGCTGCTCCATCGGCGGCATAATCACCTTGTCAATGACATG
>Ga0310810_10010109_pt1 | contig 10972 bp, 9 predicted proteins | sample NCmetagenome_FD_207641 | JGI IMG/M metagenome (GOLD analysis project Ga0310810, IMG submission 207641) | Soil microbial communities from experimental microcosm in Duke University, North Carolina, United States - NC | ecosystem: Engineered > Artificial ecosystem > Soil microcosm > Unclassified ... | reverse complement strand
GATCTCGCACCGCCAGAACGACGTCCTGCGTCTCCTGACGATCATCAGCGTGACGATGCTCCCGCTGACGCTGCTCACCGGGATCTTCGGGATGAACGTCGTGTACCCCGGCGAGGCGACCAGGACGGCGTTCTGGATCATCCTCGCGGCGCTCGTCGTCACGCTTGGCGGCATGCTCGGCTTCTTCCGCTTGAAGCGCTGGCTCTGACGGAAACGGCGCGGGCGCAGGGCTCACGCTGTTCTCTACCCCATGTTCTAGCCGGCAAGGCGTCGGCTGGTTCGTCTTCAGGAAGCGATGGGGTGGGGGTCGGCGGAATGCGGGTCAGCGACCCGCCGGCGTTGTCCGCCCCCTCCCCCCGAGGGCGCGCCCTGGGCGTCCTGGGGACCGAGTGTACGCCTGAGCGGGGCGCATCAGGTGCGGCGTTGGGTCGTCGCTCTTGCCGAGGGATGCGTCCTCGCCTGGAGGGCGTCTCGAAGCGGATGCAGTACGGGTGGGCAGTGTGCGAGCACGGAGAGGATCTCCTTTTCCTCGTTCGGCGCGAGCACGAGTTCGTGCCAGTCCGCGTCGAGAGCGAGCCCGACGTCGTCTGCCAGTCGCTTGTGCCCGGCACGTTGAAGGCAACGGGCGAGCACCGCCACCGCGGTTGCCGATACGACCACTCCGGAGACGATCATCCTGTCCGGCTGATTCCCCGTTTGCCGAGCCGCAAACGGCCCGCAGTTCGCAAGCTTGCCTGCATATGCCATCATTTGAGTGTCGCCGCCGGTTTGCGGGAGGCGGCCATTCGCCCCGGAGCGCCACTCTCAAGCCCCTCCCCCAAGGGCAGCGCGCTCCGGGGCGCATTCTCTATTTCGCCGGGCAGCGACGCTCGGTTCTCAGGGACCTGGCGAGGCGGAGGCGCGCATGTCGACGCTATCTGCCGAGCAAGTGCTTCACCCGATCGAACCAGCTGACGTGGCCTCGCCGCTGGTTGGGCGCGAGCGGCTCCGCCGAGACCTGCTGCTGCGTGGCCGCGAGGCTGGCCTCGAGACCCGCGCGTTCGGCGTCCGGTGTGCCGCTCCACGAGAGCAGCGCGCGAGTTTGGTCCGGTGTCAGTCGCCCGCCAGGCAGCGTCCAGCAGTGCAGATACTCCTGCAGTTCGTCCTCCGTGTGCTGCCTCCGTGCTTGCGACACAACAGACCGCGCTCTCTCAGCCTGGCCGGCGAACAGGGTCGTCGCCATAGCTGTTCCGGTCCTCGATCGAGCCGTCGTCGCGATGGATCACGTGCTCCGTCTGTCGCCGCTTCGCTTCACCGCGGCCCACCGCAACTGCCTCCGCTTTGCTGCCATATCTGCCGGGGAGAGCATTCTCCTCACCCTCGACCGTGTTCTCCCAACGTCCTTCAACGTGCACCGTATGCACGAATCCCGCAGCCACACGCGCCTCCTTCTCGGCCTATCGATGCCGCGGAGATACCCACCGGCAAGCCGCGTGAATCGCCATGAGCCCTCCGCGCGTCGCCACTCCAGCTCGAGAAAGCAAGGACTCCGCCGGCGCAGCCGCGAGAGCAGTCCGTCAACGGGCGCGGGTGACGACCCGGGGGGTGGGTCGCCACCCGATGAGGGCGCTCGGGCATTGCACTCAGGGTCGCGAGGGCGGGTCGCCCGGTGCCTGCGGGCGCGCGAACCACGTCCGCGCGGCCGGACCCTACAACTCCCCACTTTCGAATGTAGGGCGGCCCTCCTGACCACCACTAATGCGGGTGCGCGCCTCCTCGGCCTCGGACCGGCCAGTCGCTACACCTTTCCGGACATCGGCGCGCACGGTCCCCTGGACCTCCTGGCCCTTGGTGTAGGCGCTTTCGAGCAAGCGGCCGGCGACGTCGCGGCCGCCGAGCCCAAACGCGAGTGCCATCCCAAGCGCGATGGCACCCATCAACGCCGCGTACGTGATCACGACGATGTTCGATGCGATCCGCAGCTCGTCGAGAATCATGAACGCCGCGATGGCCATCACCAGCACCGGCGCGACCGTCTTCACGATCTTTCCGGTCGGTGTCTCTCCCATCGTCCGATCGACCAGCGCCGCAATACCACCGGCGATCACGCTCGCGACGAAGAAGATCAGCAACGCTGCAAGCACGTTCGGGATGTACGACCAGACGGAGTGGACGAGATCCTCGAGCGCCTTGATCCCGAGCACGTCGACCGCGATCGAGATCGCACCGACGAACACCACCCAGAACGTGACGGTGCCAAGAAACTCCGCGGGGCTTCGCACGACGCGCATCACCATGCTGCCGCCCGCACCCCTCTCCAGCATCCGATCCAGTCCCGCCCTCTTGAGCACACGAGCAACGAGCCCGCCCACGAACTTCGCGACGATGTAGCCGATCAACAAGATCACCAGGAACGCGACAAACTTCGGCAGCCACGCGAAGAACTCGTCCCAGCCCCGATTGATGCTGTCGTTGATATCCGCCATCGGAAGCACCAGAAAGTCCTTTCAGTTGAAGTGACTGCCGCTCAGTCACACGGACCGACTGGCTACCCCGTATACCCATACGTGCAACCTCGTCTCGGAGGGTTGAATCCGTTTCGCCGACCTCGAGGTGCCGCGAGCAGCCATCGCAGGATCTCAGTGGGTCCGAGGCGGGCGTAGAAGACTGACCGAACCCCGGCGACCGGCTATCCCGGTTGCGCCGGCTCTAGCCAGAACCGCTTAGCGAAGCCATTTGCGGCGACGTGGTACTAGTTTCTCGAAAAGCGCAGCGCGTCGGCGCGCGGGCCGGCGTTGCCTGCGACATCGATGGGCGGGACCGCCCTCCCGACGGGGGGTCGGGCTGCGGCGGGACGGCCCCGCCGAGACCGAGGGTACGCGCAAGCCCGGACGGCCGGTCGCCGCCATCTTCCTTCACCATCCGACGGCCCTGCGACGATCGCCTCCGCGATGCGGGCGCGCGCGACTGCAGAGGCCCTATCGGAGCCACCCCCGCCGTCACAGCTCTCCCCGGTGGCAAGACGACACATCACCGCGAACGGCGGGCGCGTGTACGCCTGGGAGCGGCGCCGGCGCAGATGGTGGCTCCTGACCACGACACGGCGTATCGAGGTCGCGACGGACCCGCCGGACGGGGTCAGCTTCAGTCCTCCGACCCGGATCGACGGGATCGACGTCCACCTCGAGCGCGGGGCCGAGGCCTGGCTCTCGGACCACCCGTACGCGGTCGTCGAGGTCACCCGGCGGCGGGCGCGGTTCGCGATCACGGACGAAGCCGCCGCCTAGAACTGGCGCGGCCGGCGTCAGGACGCGCCGCTCCCCATCCGAGGTGGGGCACCGGCCTAGACCAACGACCGGTGTGTCGGCCCGGGAGGCGCGGGATACTCGCGTAGCCGCGCTGGATGGAGCGCGATTGACGTGCCGCAGAGGCCCGTCGGACGGCCCGGGGGGGCTGACGTCCGGCGGGCCTCGTGGCATTCGCACGTCGGACCGCGTGGCCCCGGGTCGTGCCGACTGGCTACCTGCCCAGCCCGGCGAGTCTCCACCCGGCGCCCACCCGAACGGCTAGGCAGGTCTCGTCCGGCGGGGGAAGAGACGCGCGTGCCAGAGCGCCGATGCTCAGCACATGTCGGATGAGGGTCGGAACGAGGTTGGCGCGGCCCTCGGGAGAGGGGGAACATCCTGATGACGGCGGCACAGTTCGAAGATCTGCGCATCGATGAGGCAGCCGAGGTCCTGGCATGGCGCTTCGACGCCCTCTGCCGCTCGGGCTTCGACCTCGACGCCGCGGCCGTCCTGGCCGCGAACGTCGAAGTCGACCTGCACCAGGCGATCGAGCTCGTTGGACGCGGATGCCCGCCTGCGCTCGCGGCGCGGATCCTGATCTGACCCGTCCCGACGTCGGAATCGCGGCGGCCGATTCCGGCGTCGGGACAACCCGCTAGCGCTAGACGAGGAGGCCTTCGAGCCCGTGCTCGGGCTCGGGAAACTTCGGATCGAGACGCGCGAGCGCGTCCACGAGAAGCTCGGCCACGGCGAGCGCCTTGAGCCAGTTGCGGTCGGCCGGGACGACGTACCACGGCGCCCAGTCGGTCGAGGTCTCGGTGAGCGCCTCGTCCCACGCCTCGACCCACGCGTCGAAGCGCTCCCGCACTTTCAGGTCGTCGTGCCGGAACTTCCAGCGCTTCGTGGGATCGTCGATCCGCGCCTGGAACCGCGCGCGCTGTTCCTCCCGCGAGACGTTGAGGAAGACCTTCAGCACCGTCGTGCCCTCGTCCACGAGCATCCGCTCGAACTCGCGGATGTGGCCGTAGCGCGCGCGCCACACCGGCTCAGGCGCGATGTCGAGCATCCGGACCGCGACGACGTCCTCGTAGTGGGACCGGTTGAAGACCCCGATCGTGCCACGCCGCGGAAGCGCAGCATGCACGCGCCACAAATAGTCGTGCTGGAGCTCGACGCCGACCGGCGCCTTGAAGGACGTGACGGACACGCCCATCGGGTTGACGCCCTCGAAGACACGCCGGATCACGCCGTCCTTCCCCGAGGCGTCGAGGCCCTGCAGGACGAGAAGCACGCTCCGGCGGTCCTCCGCGTAGAGGCGGTACTGGAGCGCGTCGAGGCGCTCGACGAGGCGCTCGAGCCGTTTGTCGCCGTCCTGCTTGACGAAGCCGAGCGTGCTGGCGGGGTCGCGCTCGGCGATCCGCGCCTTCGTGCCTGGCTTCACCTCGAGCTCGTCGAGCACGCGGTCGACTCTAGACTCCGCCGCGATGGCCGACCGCGGGTCGTTCCACCTCGGACGGGCGATCGACCCGGACACGGGCGAGCCCGGCGCCGACGAGGTCGTCGTCGGCTCGAGCGATCTGACGACGCACGGCGTCATCGTCGGGATGACCGGCTCCGGCAAGACGGGGCTCGCGGTCGTCCTGATCGAGGAGGCCCTCCGCGCCGGCATACCCGCCTTCGTGCTCGATCCCAAGGGCGACATGACGAACCTCGCCCTCGTGTTCCCGGACCTCGAGCCCGCGAGCTTCCGCCCGTGGGTGAGCGAGGCCGAGGCGCAGGCGGCCGGCGTCTCGGTGGACGAGTACGCGGCACGACAGGCGACGATGTGGCGCGAGGGCCTCGAGGCCAGCGGCATCGGCCCGGAGCGCCTCCAGGAGCTGAAAGACGCGGCGGACGTGACCGTCTACACGCCGGGCTCGACCGCGGGCGTCCCGCTCAACGTGATCGGCTCTCTCGGCGCGCCCTCGCTGTCGTGGGATACGGAGGAGGAGGCGCTCCGCGACGAGATCGAGGCGACGGTGACGAGCCTCCTGACGCTCGTCGGGATCCAGGCTGACCCACTCTCGAGCCGGGAGCACGTCCTGCTCTCGAACCTGATCGAGAACGCCTGGCGCGCTGGCCGCGATCTCGACCTCGGCACGCTGATCGGCGAGATCCAGTCGCCGCCGATCCGCAAGCTCGGGGTCTTCGAGATCGACCAGTTCTTCCCACCGGCCGATCGCACGAAGCTCGCGTTCACGCTGAACTCCCTCGTCGCCTCGCCGAGCTTCGCCGCCTGGGGCCAGGGGAACCCGCTCGACCCGCAGACGATGCTCTTCACGGCCGACGGGAAGCCCCGTTGCGCGGTGGTGTACCTCGCGCACCTGTCGGAGGAGGAGCGGCAGTTCGTCGTCACGCTCGTCTTCTCGAAGCTCGTGTCGTGGATGCGCGGCCAGGAGGGGACGCCCGACCTGCGGGCCTTGGCGTACATGGACGAGGTCTTCGGGTACCTGCCCCCGTCGGCGTCGCCGCCGCCGAAGAAGCCGATCCTCACGATCTTCAAGCAGGGCCGCGCCTTCGGCCTCGGCCTGGTGCTCTCGACGCAGAACCCGGTCGACCTCGACTACAAGGCGATGTCCAACGCCGGGACGTGGCTCGTCGGACGCCTCCAGACCGAGAACGACAAGGCCCGGGTGCTCGAGGGGCTCCGCTCCGCCGCGGGCGGGACGGACGTGGCCGCGCTCGACAAGGCGATCGGCGCGCTCGGGAAGCGACAGTTCCTCCTCGTCTCGGCGAAGTCCTCCACCCCACGCCTCCTCGCGACCCGCTGGGCGATGTCCTACCTCTGCGGTCCACTGACGAAGGAGCAGGTCGCGAGGCTGCAGCCGGCGGAGGAGCCGGGCAAGTTGCAAGTTGCAACGAGCTCGGTCGAGCCTGCGGCGACGTCGGCGCCGACGCCGGCACCACCATCGACGGAGCTCGCGGCGGACGAGAGCGCGGTCGCGCCACCCGTCGCAGCGAGCATCGCCGTCTCGTACCTGGATCCGGCAGCGCCGTGGGCAGCGGGGCTCGGCGCGGTCGCCGGCTCGAGCCGCCTGCGGGCATTTCTCGCCGCGCGCGTCTCTCTCCGCTACGACGACAGCACGGCGGGCGTCGACGAGCAGCAGGAGTTCGAGGCGGTCTACGGACCGCTCGACGGCGGTGTCGACCTCGACAGCGAGACGCAGGTCGACTACGACGAGCGCGACTTCGCCGCGGCTGCGCCCGCCGGGGCGGTCTACGTCCTGCCGACCGCACCGGTCGGGAAGGACGCGTTCTTCCAGACCAGCGCGAAGGAGATCCGGCAACGCCTCGTGGAGCGCCGCCCGCTCGAGCTCCAGCGGAACCGGCAGCTCAAGCTCGTCTCTCGGCCGGGCGAGACGCCCGAGGACTTCGCCGCCCGCTGCGACGCAGCCGCGCAGGAGCGCGCGGACGCCGAGACCGCGAAGATCCGCGGTCGCCTCGAGGCGAAGCGCGACAGACTTGACCGGGCTCTCGCGCAGGCCCAGCGCCGCGTCGAGGAACTGCAGACCGACACGCGCTCGCGTCAGGCAACGGAGCTGTTCGCCGGCGCCGGCGCGGTGCTCGGCGCGTTCCTCGGCGGCAAGCGGAGCACGCGCTCGATGGCCGGTGCGCTCTCGAGCGCGGCGTCGCGTCGAGGGATGTCCGTCCGCAGCGCGGAGCGGAAGGAGACCGCCGAGGCGAAGGTCGACGCGACGAAGGACGACCTCGCCGAGCTCGAGCAGGAGATCGCGGAGGAGGTCGCGGAGATCGACACCCGCTGGCGCGGGGTCGCCGACGAGGTCGACACGCTGTCGATCCGGCTCGAGGCGACCGACGTGCGCGTGGTCGAGACCCGGCTCGTGTGGGTGCCGACCGGCTGACCGCGGCGTTCGCGGTCGCTGCCCTCCTCGTGGCGGCGGGCTGCGACGCGGGCGCCGACCAGTCGCGCGCGGATCGACCCACGACCCGGACGGGCGTGGTCGCGCGGGTCAACGACGGCGACACGCTCACCGTGAGCGACGGCGCCAAGATCCGGCTCGTCCAGATCGACGCGCCTGAGCTGACGACCGACTGCTACGGCCGCGCTGCGCAGCGAGCCCTGGCCACCCTCGCACCAGCGGGGACGCGGGTCCGGCTCGTTCGAGACCCGACGCTCGACGACCGGGACCGGTACGGGCGGCTCCTTCGCTACGTCTTCGTCGGAGAGACCGACGTCAACGTCGAGCTCGTCCGACGCGGTGCCGCGTCCCCGTACTTCTTCCGCAACGAGCGTGGCGAGCATGCGCTGGAGCTGCTGGACGCGGTCCGGAGCTCCCAGGACGGGCACCGCGGCTACTGGGGCGCCTGCCCGCATGCGCGGCTGAACACCGGCCTCGGCGCGCTCACGGGGCCTGCCTAGGCCCTAGACCCAGGGCACCTCGGGGGCGGCGTGAAAGCCGGTCCCTCGCGCCGCGAGCCGTGCGCCGTGCGCGGCGAGGCGGAGCCGGTAGTCGCGCCAGGAGCGCCCCTCGGCCGGCGACCAGCCGAGCTCCGCGTGCCCGAGGAGGCGGGGGAACGCGAGATGGTCGAGCCCCGCGCGGTCGTCGATCGTCTCCGACCAGAGCGCCGCCTCGACGCCGAGCAGGTCGCGCTCGGAGACTCCCTCCACCACGGTCGCCGGATCCCAGTCGTACGCCTGCCGGACGTCCGTCGTGCCCGCCCAGCTCAGGCCCAGCGACGAGGCCGGCGTGTACTTCATGTCGAGGTACGTCCGGGTCGCCGGAGAGAGGATCACCTTCGCCCCCTGCTCGACCGCGCGACGCGCAAGACCGGCGTCGTGCCAGTGCTGGACGACCGAGGTCCGACGCAGTCGAGCGCGTGCGACCTCCTCCCAGCCCACCATTCGCTTCCCGTGCGCTCGCACGATCCGCTGCACGCGCTCGACGAAGAATCCGTAGTCGGCGGGATCGGTCGAGAGCGCCTCGTCGCCCCCGATGTGGAGGTACGGGCCGGGCGTGAGAGCGGCGACCTCGCGGACGACGTCGTCGACGAAGGCATAGGTCAGCTCCTTCCTGATCGTGAGGGAGCTGAACCCGACCTCGATTCCCGTGTACGGGGCCGGCGCGCTGCCGCCCGCTGCCAGGCGCCCGTAGGAGACGAGCGCGGCGTTCACGTGACCCGGCATGTCGATCTCAGGCACGACGTCGACGAACCGCCGCCGCGCGTAGGCCACGATCCGTGCGAACTGCCGCTGGGTCAGGTGCCCGCCCGGCCCCCCGCCGACCTCGCTGCGGGCCCCGATCCGCGTGAGGTTCGGCCACGAGCGGATCGCGAGACGCCAGCCCTGGTCGTCAGTGAGGTGGAGGTGGAGCCGGTTCAGCTTGTAGACGGTCATCTCGTCGACGAGGCGCTCGATCTCGTCGACGCCGAAGAAGTGCCGGGCGACGTCGAGCATCAGCCCGCGCCAGGCGAGGCGCGGCCTGTCGTGGATCGTCCCCCGCGGCACGAGCCACGGCCCCTCGACGGGCTCCCCCGACTCGATCGGCGGCGGCAGCAGCTGCCTGAGCGTCTGCGTCCCCCAGAAGAGCCCTGCCGGCCGCCGCGCCGTGATCGAGACGGTCTCCGCGTCGACCCGCACGCGGTATCCCTCGTCGCCGAGCGAGCGGTCTCCCGGCGCGAGCGAGAGGACGATGTCCCCGGCCACGGCGGCTCTCGGCGCGCGCACCACGGGCAGCGCGTGGCCGGTCGCGGGTCGCAACGCGGAAGCGAGGAGGCGCCCGACGTCGACTGCCTCGAGCGCGCTCCGTGCGACGACGATGCGCGCCCGTGGTCCGAGCTCGAAGGCGCCCCGCTCGGGCGCGGCAGCCAACGGCCTCGGGATCAGCGGCGGGAACGCCGGCGCGCGCACGCTCAGCCGCGGACCGCGCCGGCGGTGAGGCCGAACATGATCCTCCGCTGCACCAGCACGAAGAACACGATGACGGGGATCGCGGTCAGCGTCGAGGCCGCCATCAACCCGCCCCAGTCGGTGTTCTGGCTGGTGCCGTAGAAGTACGAGAGCCACACCGTGATCGTCTGGTTCGACTGGTCGCTCAGGAGCACACTCGCGAAGATGTACTCGTTCCAGGTCGTGATGAACGCGAACACCGACGTCGCGACGAGCCCGGGCGCGACGAGCGGCAGCAGGATCCGGACGAATGCCCCGAGGCGGCTCGAGCCGTCCACCATCGCCGCTTCCTCCAGGTCTTTCGGGATCCCCACGATGAAGCCGCGCAGCGTCCACACGGCGAAAGGCAGCACGAACGTCATGTAGGTGAGGATCACGCCGGTCAGCGCGTTCGTCAGGTGGTACTTCGCGAGCACGACGTAGAGCGGGATGATCAGGCCCGCCGGCGGCAGCATGAGGATCCCGATCATCAGGATCAGGAAGGCCTTCTGGCCGGAGAACCGGTACTTCGCGAGCGCGACGGCTGCGAGGAAGGCGATCGCGACGGACGCTGCGACCGTCACGCACACGACGATCAGGCTGTTCTGCACCGTGTCCCAGAAGTAGGGCCTGTTCATCGCGTCGCGGAAGTGCTGAAGGGTTGGGGAGAGCGAGAACCACGTCGGCGTCGCGCTGTTGATCTCGTCATCGGGCTTGAACGACGTGGAGACCATCCAGAAGACCGGGAAGACGATCACCAGGAAGAGCGCGATCCCGACGAGGTTCCAGCCGCTCCGGCGGACACGACGCCAGGTGCGGCGCCGGCGCCCCGTGCGGGACGCGCCGGCGGCTGCGGGCACGGAGCTCACGCGAGCTCCTCCTGGCGCACCCTGCCCCGGACGTAGACGACGCTCAGCGCAGCGACGATCAGCAGCATCAGGATCGAGATCGCTGCACCGCGGCCGAAGTCGGAGTGCGAGTACCCCTCGATGTAGACGTAGACGCCCATCAGGTAGTTCGACGAGTCGACGTGCGACGCGCCGATCAGGAGGTACGGCTGCGTGAACACGCCGAAGTCCCAGATGATCGACAGGCTCGTGAGGATGAGGACGATCGGCCTGAGTACGGGGAACGTGATGTCCTTGAACACGCGCCACGGGCTCGCACCGTCGATCCGCGCGGCCTCGACGAGCTCGTGCGGCACCTGCGAGAGCCCGGCGTAGAGCGAGATCGCGACGAAGGGGAGCGCGCCCCAGACGATCAGCAAGGTCACCATCGCGAGCTTCGAGAACGTGGTCCCGTACCAGTCGTGCTGCTCGTAGTCGCCCACATGCAGCTCCGTAAGCAGGTAGTTGACGACGCCGTTCTGGAAGTTCGTCATCCAGTACCAGACCTGGACGGCGACGACGGCGGGCATCGCCCACACGAGGACGAGGCCCGTCATCAGCACGATCCGCACCGCGGGGGCCAACCGGACCAGCAGGAGCGCGATCAGCAGCCCGAGCACCATCGTCAGCGCGACGTTCACGGCGGTGAAGACGAGCGTCCGCACCAGCGTGTCCCAGAACACGTGGTCGGAGAGCACGGAGCGGTAGTTGTCGAGCCCGATCCACTCGCCTTCGTGCTGGATCAGCTCCGGCAGGCCGTAACGCTGGAACGACAGCGTGACGAGGTGGTAGAGCGGATAGCCGAGGACCGCGCCGATCGCGATGACGACGGGCGCGACGAGGAGGTACGGGACGCTTCCCCGCGCCGCCCGCCCCACGGATAGCGGCCGCCG
>Ga0310810_10010108_pt1 | contig 10973 bp, 10 predicted proteins | sample NCmetagenome_FD_207641 | JGI IMG/M metagenome (GOLD analysis project Ga0310810, IMG submission 207641) | Soil microbial communities from experimental microcosm in Duke University, North Carolina, United States - NC | ecosystem: Engineered > Artificial ecosystem > Soil microcosm > Unclassified ... | reverse complement strand
CCGCGAAGTTCGACAATCCGGTTCTCCACTTCGCGCACGGCTCGATCGGCGCCGACGAAGGAAGCGGGCTGCCGTATTGGGTCTGGAAGGCGCTGCCGCGGCTCTTTCCCGATCAGTTCAATGGCCGGCTCGACTACAGCGCCTTCGGCTTTCTCTATCGACCCAATGAGAACGGCAAGCCTGAGGACCTGCCGATCGGCATTTCAAAACGGAATTATCAGGGGGTCGAACTCGTCTGGTTCAATTGCGCGGTCTGTCATGTCGGCACATGGCGGACCGCGGAAAATGCCGAGCCGCATATCGAGCCGGGTATGCCGGCAAACAATTTCGACATCTTTCGCTTCATCCGCTTCATCCTCGATGCCGGCGTGGACGAGCGGCTCGCCGCCGAGAGTTTGCTTCCGGCGATGCAGCAGGCGGGCGCGAGGTTCGGTTTGTTCGAGCGCCTGGTCTGGAAATTTTACGTGATCCCGCGCGTGCGCGAGGGATTCATCCAGCGGCGCACGCGGCTCGCGGCGTTCATCGCGGCGCAGAAGCCGTGGGGACCCGGACGGGTCGATACGTTCAATCCCTACAAGCTGGTGCAGATGCAGACCCGCTACGAGGCGCTGGGGGCATCCGAACTGCACGGCGCAAGCGATTTTCCGGCGATCTTCAATCAGGGCCCGCGCGAGGGCATGGAACTGCACTGGGACGGCAACAACAAGTCGCTCGCCGAGCGCAATCTCTCCGCCGCGCTGGGCGCCGGCGTCACGGTCGAGTCGGTGGACCATGACGCGATCGAGCGCGTCGCTGACTGGCTGAGGGATCTCAAGCCTCCGGCGAGCCCACACAAGGTCGAGGCGGCGGCGGCCGAGCGCGGCAAGGCGCTCTACATGCGCAGCTGTGCCGCCTGCCACGGCTGGCAGAACGACGATCGTTATGTTTTCGAGGGTCAGCACCTCGGCAAGGTGACACCGAACAGCGAGTTGAAGGCCGATTCTGGGCGGCTCGACTCCTACACCGAAGCGTTCCGCGAGCGGCAGATCAACGAGCTGTTCGCGGGTACCAAATACCAGTTCAAGTATTTCACCAAGACCGACGGCTACGCCAACATGCCGCTCGACGGGCTGTGGCTGCGCGGGCCCTATCTGCACAACGGCTCGGTGCCGACCTTGCGCGCGCTGCTCGCGGCGCCTGCCGAGCGGCCGAAGGCCTATCTGCGTGGCGGCGATGTGATCGACGGCAAGAACGGCGGCTTCGTCTCGCCGGGCTGTGATCCGAGCGCACCCGCACCGCCGAGGGGCCTTTGCTATGACACGAAAATCGCCGGCAACGGCAATGGCGGCCATGAGTATGGCACCACGCTCACCGCGTCCGAAAAGGACGACCTCCTCGCCTACCTCTTGACCTTCTGAGAGGCGAGCGATGGCAAAATCCGACTACGCAATGGAGACGGGAGCGGGCGCGACGGCGCTGGTGTGGTTTCAGCGCTTCGTCTGGCTCGGCATCGCCGCCAACATCGTCCTCACCCTCACTGCGATCTTCCGCACCGAGTGGGTGATCGACCTTGTCGGGCTCGAGCCCGCATACCCGCTGGCGTGGCCGCGCTTCGGCGCGTTCGGCATCCTGCTGCTCACCGGCTTCTACGTCGTCGCCGCAACGGACCCGTGCCGCAGCCGCTGGGCCACGCTGTTCACCGTGTTGTGCCGGTTCGGCGGGCTTTTCTTCTTTGCGATTGTCGGCGGCCGCTACATCGTGTTCGGGCTTTTCGATCTCTTGTTCGGCGCGCCGCAAGCGATCTGCCTCTACATTGCGTGGCGCAAGACGCGCGACGAGCGCCTGCATCGCAGGCCGGGTGGCGGCTTCGTTGTCGCGGTCATGGTCATCGTGACGCTCGCGATCTTCGCTGTCGGCGGCGCGCAATTCTTTCTCTCGCCGGTTCTGAAATCATTTGCCGACGACGAAGAGTTCTTCAAGTACGGCTCGATCGGTAACGACGGCGCGGCGGGCGTCCCCTACCCGCTCTGGGTCGCGATGCCCAAAGTCTGCGCCAACCACTTGCCGCCCGGCGCTAGGGGTTACGAGGCGTTCGGCTTCCTCTGGGAGGGAGGACGCGATCACTCAACCGGCACGCCGGTCGGTTTCTCGCGCGCCAAGGCCGGCGTGGAGCGCATGTCGATCAACTGTGCGCTTTGCCACTCGGCGCGCGTGCGACTTTCTGCCGATGCGCAGCCGAAGATCTATGCTGGCGCGGCTGGCAACACGATCGACATCCAGGGCTACCAGCGCTTCCTCTCCAATTGTGCGGTCGACCAGGAGTTCAGCGCCGACAATCTCATTCCCATCATGGACCAGATGGTCGGCTTGAATGCGCTCGAGAAGGCGCTCTATCGCTTTGCGCTTATTCCGATCGCCCGCAAGCAGCTCAAGAAGCAGGGCAAGGACTATGCGTGGAGCTACCGGCGTCCGCGCTGGGGCCCGGGGCGCATCGATCCGTTCAATCCAGTGAAGTTCGGAATGCTGCGCCTGACCGACGACGGCACCATCGGCAACAGCGACATGATGCCGCTTTGGAATCTGGCCGAGCGCGAGAGGCGCACGGCAACTTTTCATTGGGACGGGCTGACGAACTCGCTGCGAGATTCGGTGCTCAGCTCCATGCTGGGCGACGGAATGGTGGGAAAGGAGTTCAAGCCGCAGACGCTGCAGCGCCTGACCGATTTCGTGCGTAACATTCCGGCGCCCTCATCGCCGCACCAGCCGGACGCGAAAGCGGTGGCATCCGGCAAAGACGTGTTCGAGAAGAACTGCGCGCAATGTCATGGCCGCAGCGGCGCAAGCGCCGGGACCATCGTCCGCCCGGACAAAACCGGCACGGATATCCAGCGCGATCACATGTGGACCGAAGCTGCGGTGAAGGCCTACACGAACTACCGCAAGGGCTACGACTGGAATTTCGCCGGGTTCCGCAAGCAGGATGGCTATCTGGCGAGCACGCTCGATGGCCTGTGGCTGAACGGGCCCTACCTGCACAACGGCTCGGTGCCGAGCCTGCGTGCGCTGCTGGACCCGCCGGAGAAGCGCCCGAAAGCCTTCGTGCGCGGGGGCGATGTGGTCGACGGCAAGAACGGCGGCTTCGTCTCGCCGGCGTGCGATCCCGCGAAACCCCCGAAGGATGGCTTCTGCTACGACACGAGCCTCGCCGGCAACAGCAACGCGGGACACACCTGGGGCACCACGCTTCCGGCGGCGGAAAAAGAGAACCTGCTCGCGTATCTGCTGACGCTGTGACCATCCGCAGCTCATCCGGCGAAAGCGGGGACCCAGGGCCAAGAACTGGATGCCCGCTTTCGCGGGCATGAGCGAAATGCCTACGGCCTGACCGCCGGCGTCTCGAGTTTCATGCCGCGCGCGCGCCACATCAGGTAAAGCTCGAGGTCGACGTACTCGCCCGCGCCGTAGGCATAAGGCTCGGCGCGCATTCCGATCAGGCAATTGCGCAACCTGCGCTGCAGCGAGCCGAGGCTCTGCCACTCGAGCCGGTAGAGCGGGTAGCCGTTGGGATGGCCCTGCACCAGCGGCACGCCGGCGAGCTTCTGGCCCCAATTGTCGTCGTGACAGTTCTGGCAGGAGAGATTGAGCTGGCCCTGCCGCGCCGAATACAGCCTCTGTCCGGCATCGATGAACGGTTTGGTCTTCGCGTCGTTCACGACCGCGATCGGGAGCCCGCGCGACTGCTTGCCGACAAAGGCCGAGAGCGCCAGCAGCTCGCGGCTTTCGTAAGCGAACGGCTCCGCCTTCTGCTGCTCGGTGCGGCAGAGGTTGATGCGCTGCTCGATGTCGATGGGGCGGTTCTTTGCCGGGGAAAACGCCGGATAGCGCGCCGAGACGCCAGGCATCGAGGAGGCCGCATCACCATGGCAGTCGGCGCAGGATTTGCCGGCCTCGCCCGTCTTGCGGCTCCAGAGCGCCTCGCCGTCGAGCACCGAGAGCGTGGCGGGATTCGACGTATCGTCATCCTGCATTGCGCGCGTTGCCGCGCTCATGTTGTCGTAACCGGAGCGGCGCTGATCGAGCGGGATTTCGGCTGCGGCTATTGAGCCGAGTAGCGCGAGGCACACTCCAGCCGTCATGCCCAGCCTACGCCACCGCAATCTTCGCCTCTTCGGTCACGGAGAATCCGTTGTCGCCTTCCCAGGTGAAGGTGAACGTGCCGCTCTTGTCGGCCACGGCGTAGAACGTCACGAACGGGTTGGCGGCGATTGCCGGGAAGAATGTCGTCGAGAAAATTTCCTCGCCTTCGTACTTCGCCGTGAAGGTGGTGATGATGTCGCGCGGGATCATCCGGCCGTTGGTGCCGTGGCGGAAACCGGTTTCCATTTGATGCGAGATCAGCGTCTTGATCTCGATCACGTCGCCGCGCTTTGCCTGCTTCGGCACATTGATGAGGGCGCGCGCGCTCATGGCTGCAAATCCTCGAGGCAGGCCGCGAGCGTGACCACCACGTCCTGCGTGTCGGACCAGCAGGTGCCGTCCGACATCACGGCGATAGCGGTAATCTTCTGCGTGTCGGCGAGACGGATGCGCGTCGAGACCTCCGCCTTTCCGGCGTGCGGCCCGAACTGCACGCTAATCACGTTCGCCTGCGGGTTCTTCTCGTTGAAGACATGGATCGCCTTGACGCGATCGTTTTCGGTCATCGGGCTCGCGACCGTCACCGTCATCGGCACGCTGTTGCCGTTCTCGACCAGCGGCGGAAGATCGAGCGTCACCCTGCCCTTCTGTACCTTGGCATCGCCGATCGCCTTGCGGATCGCGGCTTCCATCTGACCCGGCACGGCGGCGGATGGAGTCGGCGAGGCCGCGCCCGCGGCGGCCATCCCGCCCAGGAGCAGCGCATCGCGCCGGGTGATTTTGAATCTCATGAGCATCCATTAACTCCGCTCATTCCCGCGAAAGCGGGAATCCAGGACCAAAGAACTGGGTCCCCCGCTTCCGCGGGGACGAGCGGCAAAGTCCGGTCTCATTTCAGCGTAACCAAATAAGCCACCACGTCCTCGATCTGCTCCGCGGTCAGGATCGGCTTGCCGCGAAAGCCCGGTGCCACGCGGTTGAGACCCTCCACCCGGTAATAGGGCGGCATGATGGTCTCCGGATTGAGCCGCGCCGCATCCACGATCCGCAACCGCAATTGTCCTTCACTCCAACGCGAACCCGCGCCGGTCAGGTCCGGCGCCATCGTGCCCTGGAACCGCTCACCGGGATATGGGCCCGAATGGCATAGGAGGCAAAGGCCCACAGTCCGGTTCGTGACTATTTTCAACCCGCGCTCGGCATCGCCGGGTGCCCCGGTCAGCGATTGCGGTATCGCATCGCCGCTGACCGCGTAGGGGCGCAGCTCCTGCGCTACCGCCGTCGCGCCGAACAGAAGCGCGGCCGCTGCCATCCACCGCCTCAGCCGAACACCTCACCCGTGATCGTCCTGAACCAGCCTTCGGCAAACTGCGCTTCGAGTGTGCGGTTTTCGCGCGGCGCATCGAGCGGGCTCACCCCGCCCGCGCCCTCGATATCTGCCAGCAGGCCGTCCTTCGGCTTGTACACGCCCGCAACCGTGATGCCATAGTCGGGCGCGACGAGGCTGTAGCAGGTGTTGATCAGCCGCGGCTCGACCGGGGTCTTGCCGGCAAGAAGGTCGACGACGGCGGCAGCGCAGACCTTCGCCTGCGCGTTTGCCGAGAACGCCGACTTCGGCATCCCGCCCATGATGCCGGCGTCGCCGACCACATGGATGTTCGGCACGAGCTTCGACTCGAACGTCACCGGATCGACCGGGCACCAGCCGGTGCGGTCGGCAACGCCTGCGATTTGCGCGATCGCGGCGGCCCGCTGCGGCGGAATGATGTTCGCGACGTCGGCCTTGTGCTCGCCGAAATCGGTCTTGAGCGTTTTCGTCGCCGGGTCGACCGAGGTCACCTTGCCGCCTTTCGAGAGCGACACCCATTCGAGGTGATCCGGATAGAGCTGTGCCCAGGCGCTCTGGAACGCCCGCTGCTTGGAGAAGGCGTCCTTGGCGTCGAGGATGATGACCTTTGATTTGGGTTTTTTGGTCTTGAGATACCAGGCGATCAGGCTCGCGCGTTCGTAGGGTCCGGGCGGGCAGCGGAACGGGTTGGCCGGCGCCGAAATGATGACAGTGCCGCCGTCCGCCATCGATTCGAGCTGGCTGCGCAACAGCAGCGTCTGCTCGCCCGCCTTCCAGGCGTGCGGCATCGTCTCGGCGTCGCGCTCCGTGTAGCCGGGCAGCCCGTCCCAGCGCAGGTCGATCCCCGGCGCCATCACGAGCCGGTCGTAGGGAAGCTTGGTCCCATTGCGCAGCGTGACGCTGCGGACTTGGGCATCCACCTCGGTCGCCTGCTGGAACGCGAGCGAGACCTTGGCTTTCTCGATCTGCTCGTAATTGAACTGCTGCGCTTTCAATTCGCGCAGCCCCGCGATTACGCCGTTCGAGAACGGGCAGGCCGTAAACGTCGGGTTCGCCTCGACCAGCGTCACGTTGATGGTGTTGTTGCCCATCTTGATGAAACGCGCCGCGGTGGCGCCCGCGAAGCCGCCGCCGATCACCACGACTTTCGGTCCAGCGCCTTGTGCGATGGCCGGCATCGGCAGCAATGCGGCCGCGCTCGCGGTTTTCAGAAACTGGCGGCGGTTCGTTCTCATCGCGCGCCTCTTACTTCTGCTGCTCGTACCAGGCCGCGATCGCGCGGGTCTCCTCGTCGGAGAAGCCCTTCGCGATACGGTCCATGATCGTGCCCTTGCGCTCGCCGGACTTGAAGGCGGCCATCTGGCTGACGATCTCCGACGCCGGCCGTCCCTGGAGCGGCGGCACCGGCGTCTGCCCATTCGGGCCGGCCGCATGGCACCCGGAGCACGAGGACGCCCCGGGCGGAGCATCCGCTGCCATCGCGATACAGGTCGATGCCAGCAAGCTCGCGGCGGCGATCAAACGCGTCGCATACATGTACAAATGCCCGTTCAGATGATGGCGGCGGCCATTGAGGCCGCCGCCGGGCTTCACGTCAAGCCATGAAGATGTCGTGGTTCTTCAGTGGGAACGAGCGGATACGCTTGCCCGTCGCCTTGAAGAATGCGTTGAGCACCGCCGGCGCCGCGACGCAGATGGTCGGCTCGCCGACGCCGCCCCACACCGTGCCGCCGGCCGGCATGATGATCGATTCGACCTTCGGCATTTCGGCAATGCGCATCGAGTTGTACGTGTCGAAGTTCTCCTGCTCGACACGTCCGTCCTTGATGGTGATCTCCTGATAGAACAATCCGGAGAGGCCATAGACGAACGAGCCGGCAACCTGGCGCTCGATCTGCGCCGGGTTGACCGCGTAGCCGGGATCCGTGGCTGCCACGATGCGGTGCACCTTGATCTTGTTGCCGCCGGTGACCGACACCTCGGCGGCCGCCGCCACGAACGAGTTGAACGCCATCATCTGGGCGAGCCCGCGGAACACACCGGTGGGCGCCGGCTTGCCCCAGCCGATTTTCTCGGCGACGGCATTGAGTACCGCCAGGTTGCGCGGGTGCTTGGCCATCAGCTTGCGCCGGAATTCGAGCTCGTCCTGGCCGCTCGCCTGTGCGAGCTCGTCCATGAAGCATTCCAGGAAGATGGCGTTCTGGTTGATGTTCACGCCGCGCCAGAAGCCCGGCGGGACGTGCGGATTGTGCATGGCATGATCGATCATCAGGTTCGGGACCGAATACCCGAACGCGTGCTCGGTGCCCTGCGGCATCAGACCCTGGAACGTGAGCGGGTCCTTGCCCTTGTCGAGGTTCTGCGGGAACACGTAGGCGAGGATCGACTGGCCTGACAGGCGGATATGCAGGCCGGTCAGATTGTTGTCCTTGTCGAACGCGCCGGTGAGCTTCGCCTGCATCACGGGGTGATACGAGCCGTGCAGCATGTCCTCCTCGCGCGACCAGATCGTCTTCACCGGCGTGCCGGGCATCTGCTTCGCGATCTGCACCGCTTGCGTCACGTAGTCGTTGCGCCCGCGCCGGCCGAAGCCGCCGCCGCAGATCATCTTGTAGACGTCGCACTTGTTCGCCGGCAGGCCTGAGGCTTCCAGCGTCGCCGCGAAGGCGCCTTCGCCGTTTTGCGTGCCGGTCCACACCTCGCACTTGTCGGGTGTGTAGAGCACGGTCGCGTTCATCGGCTCCATGCAGGCATGGTTCTGGTACGGGTAGCTGTAGACCGCCTCGATCTTCTTGGCGGCCGAGCCGATTGCGCCTTTCGCATCGCCGTTGGCGTTGCCGATGAAGGCCTCGTTGGCGTCGAGGCCGGCTTTGAGGATCTCGGCGATCGACGCGCTCGACACCTTCTCGTTCGGGCCGTTGTCCCAGACGATCGGCAACGCATCGAGTGCGCTTTTCGCCTGCCACCAGGTATCCGCCACCACCGCGACGGTGGAGTCGTTCACCTGCATGACTTTCTTCACGCCCTTCATCGACGCGACCTTGGCGGCGTCGAAGCTCTTAACCTTGCCGCCGAACACCGGGCAGTCCTTCACGGCCGCGCACAGCATGCCGGGCAGCTGCACGTCCATGCCGTATTTCATGGCGCCGGTGACCTTGTCGGCGGTGTCGAGCCGCTTCAGCGGCTTGCCGATGATGGTCCAGTCTTTCGGGTCCTTGAGCGCCACGTCCTTCGGCGGCTCGAGCTTGGCGGCGGCTTCCGCCACCTTGCCGTAGGTCGTGGTGCGGCCGGAGCCCTTGTGCGTGATCACGCTGTTGGCGGCGCTGCATTCGGATGCCGGCACCTTCCACTCGTTGGCCGCCGCCTGGATCAGCATTTCGCGCGCCGCCGCGCCGCCCTTGCGCACGTAGTCGTGCGACATGCGGATGCCGCGGCTGCCGCCGGTGCCGAAGTCGCCCCACACGCGCTTGCGCGCGACGCTCTGGCCGGGCGTGGGATACTCGGTCGTGACCTTGTTCCAGTCGCACTGGAGTTCCTCGGCGACCATCTGGGCGAGGCCGGTGAGCGAACCCTGCCCCATCTCGGTGCGGGCGATGCGGATCACCACCGTGTCGTCCGGGCGGATCACCACCCAGGCGTTGACTTCGGGCGAGCCGTCCGCGGCGCGCACCACGTCCGGTCCGCCGAATGGAAGATTCAAGCCGAGCGCGAGCCCTCCGCCTGCGGCGGCCGAGCTGACGACGAACGAGCGGCGATTCATTTTGGGAACGAAATTCATTGGTCAGCCCTCCCTTACGCGTTCGCCGCGGCATGGATCGCCGCGCGCACTTGCTGGAAGGTCCCGCATCGACAGATGTTGGTGATCGCCTCGTCGATGTCCTTGTCGGTCGGTTTCGGCTTCTCGGTCAGCAGCGCCGAGACCGCCATCACCATGCCGCACTGGCAGTAGCCGCATTGCGGCACGTCCTGCGCGATCCAGGCCTGCTGCACCTTGGTGAGCTTGCCGTCCTGCGCGAGGCCCTCGATCGTCGTGATCTTCTTGCCGGCCGCATCGCTGACCGGGAGCGAGCAGGAGCGCGTCGCAACGCCGTCCACATGGACCGTGCAGGCGCCGCACTGCGCGATGCCGCAACCGTATTTCGTCCCGGTCAGTCCGACCTGTTCGCGGATGACCCAGAGCAGCGGCGTCGACGGATCGACGTCGATATTGTGCGATTTGCCATTGATGGTGAGTGCAACCATGAAGCTTACCTCCCCAACTCACCCCTCGGTGAGCCTGATCGCCAACTCGCGCGCGAGATGACGTGTTGGCGCGGTTTTTTGCAGGCGCGCGTCGGGGAGAGCCTAGCGGCTCCGACCAAAGTCGAACACTCGCAATTCCGTGAACGAGAACTGGGGCGCGGGTCCGTAATGCGGACCCGTACGGTCTACAATCTACAGCTGCTCGCTGAGCCGGGTGGCGTTAATTCACACCCTTGCGGCGATGAACCGCCTCGTCCACCAGCGCAATGTTGTTGGCAATGGTGGGATTGCCGGGGTCTTTGGCCTGAGCCTCGGCGAACTTGATGCGTGCGCGGCGCAGATCGCCGCGCAAAAGGTACGAGTAGCCGATGTTGTTGATGACCTCAGGCCGCGGCCCGAAGATCGCAAGCGCCTGAGAGTACGCCCGGTCGGCGAGTTCGTAGCGCTTGAGCCGGTCGTAGGAGGCGGCAAGCCCGAGCCAGGCTTCGCCGTCGCGCGGCGCCTTCTCGGTAGCGCGGCGGAAGTGCTGTTCGGCTAGACCGTAGTTCTTTTCGCGATAGTGCCGCTTGCCGAGCACCAGATCATCGCCTGGATCGGTCCCCAGCAGCTCGTCATGCACGGCCACGGGATTGGCGGCGGCGACCTCATGCGCGACCGGCGTGCTGCCGGTAATCTCTGTGCTGGCGGAAGCGGGGCTGCTGACCATCTCGCCCGAGCCAGGCGGTGGGGGCGGCGTGTCCTGCCCCCAGTTCAGTCCGGCGAACTGGAATTGGCCGGACGAGCCGCAGCCGGCGAGCGCCGTCATCAGCGCGAGCGCGGCAAACACGCGAACAATACGCATGAACTCAACCCATCCGGCTCAACGCGCCGGCGTTACGCGACACACAACGGCTCGGGAATCCAAAGAACGCAGGCTCCCCCGGGCCGGAGGATACGCGGGCAACGGTTAAGGGATTGTTTGCGGTTTCGTCATTCCGGGGCGCGCCGAAGGCGCGAGCCCGGAATCCATAGCCACGGTCCTCTCGCTGACGCTTGGCCGGCGCACAATCACGTTTTCGGTGATTATGGATTCCGGGCCCGGCGCGGAGCCTGTCATCGGGCGGGCCCAGGGGGCCGGGCCCGTTGGCGCCGTCCCGGAACGACGGTGCGCTAATACGCCCCGACCTTCAGCCGCACATACACCGGCAGCAGGATCACGATGATCACCACCGGAAACACGCACAGCGTCAGCGGCACGGAGAGCTTGGCAGGCAGGCTGTAGGCCTTC
>Ga0310810_10010107_pt1 | contig 10973 bp, 8 predicted proteins | sample NCmetagenome_FD_207641 | JGI IMG/M metagenome (GOLD analysis project Ga0310810, IMG submission 207641) | Soil microbial communities from experimental microcosm in Duke University, North Carolina, United States - NC | ecosystem: Engineered > Artificial ecosystem > Soil microcosm > Unclassified ... | reverse complement strand
TCTTCCGGTTCGTGCGGCTGCGCCGGAGGCCAGGACGCGGCCTCTTCGGGATTGGGCGCCGGCTCGGCGAGATCGGGCGGCGGCGGCTCCTCGGCGGGCGGCTCGAAATAATGCGGTTCAGGCGCGGGCGGCTTTGCCTTCGGGGCCAGCGGCTCGGTGTCGGGGATGTTGTCGTAGGTCGCGCGCGCCGAGCGGGTGGCCTCGGCCGCGCCCTCGCCCAAGCCCTCCGCCTCCGCGACTGTCTCGCGGAAATTGCGCAGCGCCTGGTCCCGCAGCGATGAACTGGCCGGAGGGGCCACCGTTTCCGCGACTTTCGGTTCGGCGTGGGTGACGGCGTCCGTCTCGACGCGGCGGATCGCCTCCTCGAGCGCAAGGCGCTCGCGCGTAATTTCGTCCTCGTCGAGCGGCGGATCGACGCCGCGCAGTTGATTGACCAGCGCTCCGCGAGCGCGCTCGTACAAAGCGCGGCGGTTCTCGCCGGTATCGCTGTCGAGACCGCCGACGGCGCGGGCGATCAATGGGTAATAATCAGCCATCCCGCTTCATTATGCTTGAGCCGGGGCCTGCCGGAAACCATTTCCCCCCAACGGAATGCCCCATCTCGCCCCGATTCATGTCTTTTTTCGGCGCGCTCACTCGAACGGGTTCTTCATCAGGATGGTGTCCTCGCGCTCGGGGCTCGTCGACAGGAGCGCCACCGGGCAACCCACCAGTTCCTCGACCCGGCGGACATATTTGATCGCCTGCGCCGGCAGCTGCGCCCAGGAGCGGGCGCGCGCGGTCGGCTCTTTCCAGCCGTCGATCGTCTCGTAGATCGGCTCGACGCGGGCCTGCGCCTGCTCGCCCGCCGGCAGATAGTCGATCTCACGCCCGTCGAGCTTGTAGCCGACGCAGACCTTGATCTCGTCGAAGCCGTCGAGGATGTCGAGCTTGGTCAACGCCAGGCCGTCAATGCCGGACGTGCGGACGGTCTGGCGCACCAGCACGGCGTCGAACCAGCCGCAGCGGCGCGGGCGTCCGGTGACGACGCCGAACTCGCGGCCTTTCTCGCCGAGCGTCTTGCCGATGTCATTGTGCATCTGGTCGGTCGGGAACGGTCCCTCGCCGACGCGCGTCGTGTAGGCCTTGCAGATGCCGAGCACGTAGTCGATCGCGTTGGGCCCGAGGCCCGAGCCGGTCGCGGCTTGCGAGGCCACAGTGTTCGACGAGGTGACATAGGGGTACGTGCCGTGGTCGATGTCGAGCAGCGCGCCCTGCGCACCTTCGAACAGGATGCGCTTGCCCTCGCGGCGCTTGCCGTCGAGCAGCGACCATACCGAGTCCATGTAAGGCAGCACCTTCGGCGCGATGTCGGCGAGGTAGTCATACACCGTGCGCGGATCGACCTCGGCCATGCCGTTGCCGCGACGCAGCGCATTGTGGTGCATGAGCAGCCGCTCGATCTTGGCGCCGAGCGACGGCAGGTCGGCAAGATCCATGAAGCGGATGGCGCGGCGGCCGACCTTATCTTCGTAGGCCGGACCGATCCCGCGCTTGGTCGTGCCGATGCGGCTTTTGGAATCGTCGGCCTCTCGGATCGCCTCCAGTTCCCGATGCAGCGGCAGGATGAGAACCGCGTTCTCGGCGATGCGCAGCGACTCGGGCGCAATCTTCACGCCCTGCTTGGCGATCGCGGCGATCTCGTCGAGCAGCGCCTTGGGATCGATGACGACGCCGTTGCCGATGATCGACAGCTTGCCCTCGCGCACCGCGCCCGACGGCAGTAGCGACAGCTTGTAGACGGTATTGCCGATGACGAGCGTATGGCCGGCATTGTGGCCGCCCTGGAAGCGGACGACGATGTCGGCCTGCTCGGAGAGCCAGTCGACGATCTTACCCTTACCCTCGTCGCCCCACTGGGAGCCGACCACCACGACGTTGGCCATGAATAAATCCCTGCACCGCGCACCGGACACTTCAAGCCGGGTGCCACCGGCCAGGTCCGCCCCCCGATAAAGGAAGGAGGCTTGCGAGGCAAGCGAAGAGCGCCGCCCGAGCGGACCCGGACCGCGCTGTCAACAGATTGACGCTGCTCGACTTTTTTAGAAATGCAGCGGCTTTGCCGACTGCACCTGCGGCAGCGCGCGCACCTTGGTGAGCACGTCTTCCGGCAGTTCGCCGTCGATCTCGATCAGCGCCACGGCATTGGCGCCAGGCGCTTCGCGGCCGACGTGGAACGTCGCGATGTTGATCCCCGCCTCGCCGAGCGTGCCGGAGAACTTGCCGATGAAGCCCGGCTTGTCGAGGTTGGTGATGTAGATCATCGACGGGCCGAACTCCGCGTCCATGCGGATTCCCTTGATGTTGACGATGCGCGGGCGACCGTCGGCGAACACCGTGCCGGACACGTGGCGCGTCTGTTCGCCGGTGGTGACGGTGACCGTGATCAGGCTCTCATAGTCGCCGACCATCTCGCGCGTGACCTCCTCGACGATCATGCCGCGCTCCTTGGCGATGACGGGCGCCGAGACGACGTTGACGTCGCCGAGCATCGGCCGCAGCAGCCCGGCGAGCGCGGCCGAGGTGAGCGCGCGCGTGTTCATCTGCGCCACCGAGCCCTCATAGGCGATCTGCACCTTGCTCAGGCCCGTCTCGGTGAGCTGCCCGGCGAAAGAGCCAAGCTTCTCGGCCAGCGCGACGAAGGGCTTGAGCTTCGGCGCTTCCTCCGCGCTGATCGAGGGGAAGTTGATGGCGTTCGAGATGGCACCGGACATCAGGTAGTCCGACATCTGCTCGGCCACCTGAAGCGCGACATTCTCCTGCGCCTCCGAGGTCGAGGCGCCGAGATGCGGCGTGCAGATGACGTTGGGGTGGTTGAACAGGACGTTCGCGGTCGCCGGCTCTTCGACAAACACGTCGAAGGCGGCGCCGGCGACGTGACCGCTGTCGAGCGCGGCGCGCAAGGCCTGCTCGTCGACGAGACCGCCGCGGGCGCAGTTGACGATGCGCACGCCCTTCTTGGTCTTGTTGAGCGCATTGGCGTCGATGATGTTGCGCGTCTTATCCGTGAGCGGCGTATGCAGCGTTATGAAGTCGGCGCGCTTCAACAGCTCGTCAAGCTCGACCTTCTCGACGCCGAGATCGAAGGCTCGCTCCGGCGAGAGATACGGGTCGAAGGCGATGACCTTCATCTTCAGGCCGAGCGCGCGATCGGCGGCGATCGAGCCGATATTGCCGCAGCCGATGACACCGAGAGTCTTCGCGGTGATCTCGACGCCCATGAACTTGTTCTTCTCCCACTTTCCGGCCTGCGTCGATGCGTCGGCCTGCGGGATCTGGCGCGCCAGCGCCAGCATCAGCGTGATGGCGTGCTCGGCCGTGGTGATGGAATTGCCGAAGGGCGTGTTCATGACGATGATGCCCTTCGCCGTGGCCGCCGGGATGTCGACATTGTCGACGCCGATGCCCGCGCGGCCGATCACCTTCAGATTCTTGGCGTTGGCGAGGATCTTCGGCGTCACCTTGGTGGCCGAGCGGATCGCCAGTCCGTCATAATTGCCAATGATCTCGGCGAGCTTGTCCTTGTCCTTGCCGAGCGCCGGCTGGAAATCGACCTCGACGCCGCGATCCTTGAATATCTGCACGGCGGCAGCGGAAAGAGCGTCGGAAATGAGAACTTTGGGCATGGTGCTATCCATTCATGGCGCCACATCTGCCGCTGTCATCACTCGCGAAAGCGGGTGATCCAGTACACGATGTCGCGTGCGATTAAGCTGAACCTCTGGGGCTACTGGATGCCCGCTTTCGCGGGCATGACGCTTTGAAAATGCGGCGCGCGTGGCGCCGACTTAAGCAGCCTTGGCGAGAGAAGCCTTGGCCTCGGCGAAGGCCCAATCGAGCCAGGGCGTCAGCGCCTCGACGTCGACCGTCTCAACCGTGGCGCCGCACCAGATGCGCAGGCCCGCCGGCGCATCGCGGTAGTGGCCGAGGTCGTAACCGGCGCCTTCCTTCTCAACCAGCGCGGCGAGCGACTTGGCGAAGGCCACCTGATCGTCGGCGGACAGGCGCGTCACCGCCGGGTCGACGACCTTCAGGCACACCGACGTATTCGAGCGGATCTTCGCGTCGGAGGCGAGGAAATCGGCCCACGGCGTCCGGGCGACCCAGTCGGCGAGTACCTTGGTGTTCGCATCGGCGCGCGCGACCAACGCCTTGAGGCCGCCGATGCCCTTCGCCCATTGCAGCGTGTCGAGGTAATCCTCGACGCACAGCATGGATGGCGTGTTGATGGTCTCGCCGACGAAGATGCCCTCGTTGATCTTGCCGTTCTTGGTCATGCGGAAGATCTTGGGCAGCGGCCAGGCCGGCTTGTAGGTCTCGAGCCGCTCCACGGCGCGCGGCGAGAGGATGAGCATGCCGTGCGCGCCCTCCCCGCCCAGAGCCTTCTGCCAGGAGAAGGTGACGACATCGAGCTTGGCGAAATCCAGCTTCTGCGCGAAGGCGGCCGAGGTCGCGTCGCAGATGGTCAGGCCCTTGCGGTCCGCCGCAATCCAGTCGCGGTTCGGCACGCGCACGCCCGAGGTCGTGCCGTTCCAGGTGAACACGACGTCCGAATTGAAATCGACCTTGGTCAGGTCCGGCAGCTCGCCATAAGGCGCCTTGAGCACCGTGACGTCGAGCTTGAGTTGCTTCTGGACGTCCGTGACCCAGCCTTCGCCGAACGATTCCCATGCGAGCATCGTGACGGGGCGCGCGCCGAGCAGCGACCACAGCGCCATCTCGACGGCGCCGGTGTCGGACGCCGGCACGATGCCGATGCGATAATCGGCCGGGACTTCGAGCACCTCGCGCGTGAGATCGATGGCGCGCTTGAGCTTCGCCTTACCGATCTTGGCGCGGTGCGAGCGGCCGAGCGCCGCGTCGGTGAGATTTTGGAGGGACCAGCCGGGGCGCTTGGCGCAGGGGCCGGACGAAAAGTGCGGGGTTGCCGGCCGCACGCCGGGCTTGTTCGCAGTCATAACCTATCCTTCCAGATAGAAGCCTCTCGTTGGGGAGAGGTGTCCCACTGGCGGAGATAGGCGAGCGCGACGCCGCGGTCAACAGGATTCGAGATGGTGAAAGCAAATGCGGCGCCGCGAGTGCGCGGCCACCACGAATTCAACAGGCTCTAGAAGCGGATGCCCACGCCGGCCCGCGCGGTGCTGATGCCGGAGCGGATGTCTCCGATCGGTCCGAACAGCACGTATTCGTATTCGGCGCGCAGGAACACGTTCGGCATGAGCGCGACATCGACGCCGAGACCGGCCTCGAAGCCGGGCGCGAACGCATTGTTCTTCGACGTCGTGGGCGTGACGTAATTGATCCGGCCGACCGCAGCGCCGAGGAACGCGTAGGGAAGGAAATGGCCGTAGGCATAGCCGGCGCGGGCGCGCACGGTGCCGTAGTCGATCAGCTTGTAGGTCGCCGACTGGCCCGCATCGGTCCCAGAACTGTCGAGCGATGCCGGCCGATTGTAGGCGCCTTCAACGCCGAGCACGAGCGTTTCCCACTGCCAATTGTAGCCGAGGAAGCCGCCGAACTGCGCGCTGTTGGTCTGATCCTTCGTGGTGGTACCCGCCGCAAAAGCGGAACTGTAGTCGACCGTGATGTTCGTCCAGCCGAAGGTCGCGCCGAGCGAGACGCCGTCCCAGCGCATGTAGTCCGGCGACGGCTCCGAATAGGTGCCGCCACGCAGGATCGTTTCCGGCATGTCCGCAGCGGAGGCGCAAGTGGACATGGCGGCAGCGAACAACGCCGCAGCAAGGGATTGCCGCGCGAAGCGCGCAGGGTCAGGGAAGGAGGTCATCGAAGCTCCATCGCACGCCAACGCGGACTTCATGCGCGGCGAGGTTCTTCAGGGTCATCGCCCCGACGGAATCGGAAGCGGTTGTCACATCGCCAAAATTGACATAGCGATATCCGGCATCGAGCACGATGTTGGGCGCGATCGAGTAGCCGGCACCCGCCATCACCGCATAGGCGAATTTCCATTGCGAGTTCGAAAGGCCGCCCGCAAAGGGCGGCGCCGCCGTGCTCGAATAATCGTGCGTGCGCAGGTTGGCGACGCCGGCGCCGGCGCCGATATAGGGTGTGAGGCCGTACCAGGTGCCGAGATCGAGATAGCCGTTGAACAGAGCGGTGACGGCGTCGACCTTGGCCGATACATCGCCCGGCGTCGCGATCGTGCCGGAGTATTTCATCGCGGTGTAGTCGACGGTGACATCGCTGCGCACCCATCCGGCCTTGAAGCCGGCGCCGACGCCGCCCACGAAACCGTTGTCGATGCTGTTGTCGGTCGGGCTCGGGAAGCCGGGCGCCGACTGCGCGCCGCCCATCGTCCCCCAGTAGCCGCCGAGATCGCCGCGCACGTACCAGCCCCACGAGGCGGGCAGCGGCGGCAGGAACGTCGCGGCGGACGGTGGCGGCAGCATGCCGGGCATGTCGGCCGCGAACGCCGCGTTCGACACGAGCAGGCCCAGAACCGCACACAGCCTCAACCAACTCATGACGTCACGTCCTTGCTGACTTCATCCTCGCGCCGCTCAGCCGCGGCTGCGCAGCGGCGGCTGCTCGGTGTAGACCGGCGGCGGCGTGTAGACGACGCGCGGCGCTTCGCGCACCGGCAGGTCGCAGCACATCCAGCGGAAGCCGAGCATGATGTCGTGCGAGTGCAGGTTTCCGAACTTGAATGAGTCGGGCGCGTTGCAGCCGGCATTGCAATTGATCGTGCCGGTGACCGAACCGTAATTGAGATAACGGTAGGTCAGATCCATGCTGAAGCTCTTGGTGACCTCGTAGGACACGCCGGCATAGAGCGCGTAGGCCAGATGCCATTCGCTGGAGTCCTGGCCGGTGCCGAAACCGGCAGCGGACGGATTGATGTCGGTGAAATTGGTCAGCGTATTGTAGGACGCGCCGACGCCGGCTCCGACGAAGGGCGTGAAGCAGTTCCAGGTGCCGAGATCGATGAAGGCGTTGGCTAGGAACACGTACGACTTGATGTTGGCGTCGTAGGTGTCGAGGAACGTGCCGCCGCCATTGGTGTATTGGCCGAACGCGTAGACGTGCGACTTTGACCGGTACTCCGCCGTGCCTTCGAAGCGCAGCCAGTTGTTCCAGGCGTAGCCGACGCCGCCGCCAATGAACATCTGGTCGTTGTACGAAGTCGACACGAAGGCGAAATTGCTGTTGTTCGCCGGGTTCTGGATGAACTCGGCGCCGTTGCCGGAATTCATGCCGGCCCCGACGAATCCGCGCAGATACCAGGTGTCGCAGCACGGCTCAGGCGGCGGTGGCGGCTGCACGTAAACCGGCGGCGGCGGCGGCGGCGCGTAGTCGGCCGCCTGCGCAACGCCCGTGCCCGTCAGCGCGAGACCTGCGACGATGAGAATTTTGAGACGCCGAACCGACATGCTTCGTCCTTCCACGTACGCCGCTCCCCCGAAACGGCGACACTGGTTGGACGATGGCAGCGAAAACTTAAGCGGCTCTTAACCCTGTTTTTTAACTACGAATTTTAAGGTCTTGCCGGTAGCGAGGCACATCCCCGGGCGGGATTGCGTTCGCTGCCGAACGAATCGCGACAAGGATTTGTTAACTTCGAAGGTAACGGACGGCGCAAAACGCGAAGCGCCCGGCTTCGACACCGGGCGCAGTCCGCGAATCGCCCCCGGAGGCCTAGGCCGCGACGGCGGTCAGCGCTTCAATAATGTCGTCGACGACGGCCTCGACCAGCGCCTTGTCGTCGCCCTCGCCCATCACGCGGATGACCGGCTCGGTGCCGGACGGCCGCACCAGGAGCCGTCCGCCCTGCCCGAGCCTTTTCTCGGCGCCGGCAATGGCGGTGCGCACGCTGGCGCTCTCGAGCGGCTTGCCGCTCTTGAAACGTACGTTCTTCAAGACCTGCGGCAGCGGCTCGAAGCGGTGGCAGACTTCAGACACGGGTTTGCCCATGCGCTTGACCACGGCGAGGATCTGCAACGCGGCGATGAAGCCGTCGCCGGTCGTTGCGTAGTCGGACAGGATGATGTGGCCGGAGGGCTCGCCGCCGATGTTGCAGCCGCGCGCGCGCATCTGCTCGATGACGTAACGGTCGCCGACCGCGGTGCGCACGAGATCGATACCCTGCGCGGCGAGATGACGCTCGAAGCCGAGGTTCGACATCACCGTCGAGACGACGGCGCCGCCTTGCAGCTTTCCGTCTTCCTTGAAGCTCTCGGCGATGACCGCGAGCAACTGGTCGCCGTCGACGACATGGCCGCGCTCGTCGACGATGAGCACGCGATCGGCGTCGCCGTCGAGCGCGATGCCGATGTCGGCGCGCATCTCGCGGACCTTGCGCGTGAGCGCGTCGAGGTCGGTGGAGCCGCAATCCTTGTTGATATTGAAGCCGTCCGGCTCCACGCCGATCTCGATGACCTCGGCGCCCAATTCCCAGAGCGCGCCCGGCGCGACCTTGTAGGCGGCGCCGTTGGCGCAGTCGATGACGACGCGCATGTCCTCGAAGGTGATGCCGCGCGGCAGCGTGCGCTTGGCGAACTCGATGTAGCGGTCCTGCACGCCGTCGATGCGGCGGGCGCGGCCGAGGTCCTTGGCGCTGGCAAGCTGCTTCGACATGTCGGAATCGAGCAGCGCCTCGATCTTCAATTCGACCTCGTCGGAAAGCTTGAAGCCGTCCGGTCCGAAAATCTTGATGCCGTTGTCGTCGAACGGATTGTGCGAGGCGGAAATCATGACGCCGAGATCGGCGCGCATCGTGTGCGCCAGCATGGCGACGCCCGGCGTCGGGATGGGGCCGGTCAACAGCACGTCCATGCCGACCGAGGTGAAGCCGGCGACGAGCGCGTTCTCGATCATGTAGCCGGACAGCCGCGTGTCCTTGCCGATCAGGACGCGATGGCGATGCTCGCCGTTGCGGAAGATCACGCCCGCGGCCTGGCCGACCCTGAGCGCCAGTTCCGGCGTGATCACCCGATTGGCCCGGCCGCGAATGCCGTCGGTGCCGAAGTAGCGACGAACCATTTAAAAGCCCCTCATGCCCCGTAGCGGGCAACGATTCCATGAGGCCGGTGAAAGCCGACCCTTTTTGGCGACGTGTTCCTGACCGTCGCGGGCCCCTTATACTAGGGTCAAGCCGGTGGAATTACTTCAAAATTTGTAAGTAATCATTACGGCGCAACGTTAAGGCCTCCTATCCACGGTTTTTCCACCGGCAATCGCGGCCGGTTCGGGCCGAAATGCCCGGCCATTCCGCGCCATAGGAGCCTGTGCTACCGAATTAAGGCAGTCCGGGGAGTGGTTAAGAATGTCCATGAAGTCCGTCCAATGCATCGAGGATCTCCGGCAGCTTGCCCGCCGCAAGGTGCCGAAAGCCTTTTTCGAATATGCCGACGGCGGCTCCTACAGCGAGAGCACGCTGCGCGCCAACGTCGCCGACCTCGAAGCCATCCGGCTGCGGCAGCGGGTCATGGTCGACGTCTCGAAGCGCAGCCTGGAAACGGACGTCATCGGCGAGACGCGGGCCGCGCCGATCATCCTGGCGCCGGTCGGCTTGACCGGCATGCAGCACGGCGACGGCGAGATCCTCGCGGCGCAGGCGGCCGAGGAGGCGGGCATCCCGTACACGCTCTCGACCATGTCGATCTGCTCGATCGAGGACGTGGCGGCGGCGACGACGAAGCCATTCTGGTTCCAGCTCTACGTCATGCGCGACCGCGGCTTCGCCAAGGCGATGCTCGAGCGCGCGCAGGCGGTCAAATGCAGCGCGCTGGTGCTCACCGTCGATTTGCAGGTGCTCGGCCAGCGCCACAAAGATTTGAAGAACGGCATGACCGTGCCGCCGGAACTGCGCCTGTCGAATCTGATCGACATCGCGATGAAGCCGGCCTGGGCGATGGGCGTGCTGCGGGGCAAGCGCAAGACCTTCGGCAACATCGCCGGCCACGTGAAGGGCATGGAAGACGTGTCGTCGCTCGCAGAATGGACCAACCAGCAGTTCGACCCGGCGCTGAACTGGAACGACGTCGCCTGGATCAAGAGCATGTGGCCGGGCAAGCTGATCATCAAGGGCATCAACGACGTCGAGGACGCGCGCATCGCGGTGGGCTTAGGAGCTGATGCGTTGGTGGTGTCGAACCATGGCGGCCGCCAGCTCGACGGCGCGGAGTCCTCGATCAAGGCGTTGCCGAAGATCGCCGACGCGGTCGGGTCGCAGATCGAGGTCTTGTTCGACGGCGGCATCCGCACCGGAGCCGACATCATGCGCGCTTTGGCGCTCGGCGCGCGCTCGTGCATGATCGGCCGCGCCTATGCATGGGGTCTCGGCGCCGGCGGCAAGGCGGGCGTCGCCAAGACGATCGACATCCTCAAGAAGGAGCTCGACATCACCATGGCGCTGTGCGGCGTCAACCGCGTCTCCGACGTCGGGCCGGAGGTGCTGGTCGGGCACGAGGGAACGAACGCCCGGTAATCTCTTTCTCCGTTCGTCCCCGCGCGCCGACATCGGGTCTACCCGATGTCTGCCACCAATGTGCGCAAGTCGGCCAAAGCCGACTTGCGTCGGGGACCCAGTTGTGAGTCAGCGCTGGATTCCCGCTTTCGCGGGAAAGCCAGAAGCAAGGCAGTACGTCTGAATTCGCGGCGCCTCGTCATGGATGCGCGGGTCAAGCCCGCGCATGACGCCGAAATTCTGGCTGCGTCTTCGCATCACCGATTCACATTTCAAACAGCCTGCGCGCTGCGGGCTTGCCCGCTTCGCGCCACGCATGCGCAATCGCCCGTATTGTTTGAGCGGCCCCGGGTGAGCCGGCCTTCCTTTCTATCCCCGGACAATGCCGAGGGTGTGGCGCGCCGATGAGGCGCGACACTTTTCCGTAAGCCGTACTCCTCTCTCGAGAAGCACGGGCGCCTCTCGGCGCGCCACGGCGGTGTCGTTGCACGGTGTACGGGCCACGCTT
>Ga0310810_10010106_pt1 | contig 10973 bp, 6 predicted proteins | sample NCmetagenome_FD_207641 | JGI IMG/M metagenome (GOLD analysis project Ga0310810, IMG submission 207641) | Soil microbial communities from experimental microcosm in Duke University, North Carolina, United States - NC | ecosystem: Engineered > Artificial ecosystem > Soil microcosm > Unclassified ... | reverse complement strand
GCCCCGCGTCCACCTGCACGGCGCGGCCCGTATTGGGAATCACATCGAGGTCGCAGACCGGATCCGGATCGCGCTGATTGATGGTCGGCGGGAGGAACCCGCGCGAGAGTGCCAGCGCCGTCGCCACGATCCCCGCGGCGCCACTCGCCCCCTGCGGGTGGCCGATCATCGATTTGATCGACGAGCCGGCGACGTGGTGCGCGCCGAACACCTCGCGGACGCATCGCGCTTCGACGGCATCGTTCAACACCGTCGAGGTGCCGTGAAAGTTGACGTAGCCGATCTCGTCAACCGAACGCCCCGATCGCTGCACGGCGAGGCTCATCGCGCGCACGATCTGCTCGCCGTCGGGATCCATCTGCACGCGGTGGTAGGCGTCGCAGGTCGAGGCATAGCCGTCGACGGTGGCGTAGATCCGCGCCCCGCGCGCACGCGCGCGGTCCTCACGTTCCAGCGTCAGCATCCACGCGCCCTCGCCGAGCACGAACCCGTCGCGGCCGCGGTCGAACGGCCTCGACGCTTCCGCCGGGGCGTCGTTGTAGCGCGTCGACACCGCCTTCATCTTCGAGAAGCCGAAGATCATCCCCGGCGTGACGCACGCGTCGGCACCGCCCGACAGGATCACGTCGGCTTCGCCCGATCGGATGACCGAGACCGCGTAGCCGATCGCATCGGTGGAACTGGTGCAGCCGGTGGAGACGACGTGGCTGATCCCGTGGAGCTCCAGTGAGATCGAGATCTCGCTGGAAATCATCCCGACGATCGACACGGGAATCGCGTACGGCGTCACGCGCTTCCAGCCGTCGTTGTAGAACTCGTAGTACTGGCGTTCGGCGACGTCGATCCCGCCGGCGCCGCTTCCGACGAGCACCCCGGCGTTCGGCTCGCGCAGGCGCAGGCCTGCGTCGAGCCACGCTTCGCGTGCGGCGATGACCGCGATCAGCGAGGCGCGGGAGTAGCGGCGCGGGTCCGGCCGCCCCGCCCGATCGCTTTCGGCGCCCGCGCGCGCGCTCACGTCCGGCACGTCGTCGACGCTCACCGGCGGCACCGGCGCTGCCACCTGGCAGGGAAACGGGCTCGCATCGAATTCCGTGATCGCACGCGTACCGCTGCACCCGCGCGACAGGCACGCCCAGAACCGCTCCCGCCCGATCCCGAACGGCGTCACGGCGCCGATGCCCGTAATCGCGACCCGCGGCGTGCTCACGACCCTTCCTTCCGCTCGCGCATCTATCGCTCCTTCTCCTCGCATTCTTATACTATTCGGCGGCGATGGCCCGATTTCCGGACGTGGCGCACCGAGGCCCAGCCAGGGCGTGGCTGCTCATCGCGTGGCTCGGCGGGGCCGCCTTTGTCGTCTCGCTGGCGCTCTTCCTCTATTGCTATGCCGTCACGTTCGGCACCGCGGAGAGCCATCTCGTCGGTGTCCCCGCCTTACTTGATACGGCGATGTTTACGATCTTCGCCCTCCATCACTCCCTCTTCGCGCGAACCGGCGTCAAAAGGGTTATCGCGCGGGTCGTGCCCGTCTGGTTCGAACGGTCGCTGTTCACGTGGGTCGCCAGCGTCCTCTTCATCGTCGTCGTGCTCGCCTGGCAGCCCGTCGACGGCGTGATCTACCGCCTTTCGACCGGCTGGCGGTGGGTCGGATATGCCGCGCAAATCCTTGGCATTCTCCTCACGATCCGCGGTTCGTCGGCGATCGACGTCCTCGATCTCGCCGGCATCCGGCCTGTAATGGACGCACGCCGGCGTGCGGAACCGCGGCACGTGCCGCTCGAAACACGCGGCGTTTACGGCCTCGTGCGCCACCCGCTCTACTTCGGCTGGGCGCTTTTCGTCTTCGGCGCACCCCTGATGACCGGCACGCGCGCCGTATTCGCCGTCGTCAGCACTCTCTATCTCGCAATCGCCATTCCGTTCGAGGAGCGGGCGCTCATCCAGGTGTTCGGCGACGCGTACCGGGGTTATCAGCAACGGACGCGCTGGCGGCTCATACCAGGGGTGTGGTGATGGGGAACACGCACGGATCGACTACACAACTGCCCAACTACGCAACTTCACAAACGCACAACTGCCCGACTGCACAACTGCGCAACTACCCAGGGCGAGGGCTAAAACGGGTAAACAGAACATCAAGCTGAACACGTGCGCGCTGCGCAGTTGTCAAGTTGTGAACTTGCATAGTTAACGCGTTAGACTCGATTCAGACATGCCCGATGTTCCTGTCGCTCCCCCGCTTCCTGCTGAACTGCCGATCGTGCCGCTTCGCGGCGCAGTCGTGCTGCCGATGACGGTGGCGCCCCTCGGCGTCAGCCGTGGTGTGTCGGTCGAAGCCGTCAACCGGGCGCTCGCCACGGACCGGATGGTGCTCCTGCTGTTGCAGAAGAACGACAGCGACGAGCCCGCCGCCGAGGACGTGCATCAAATTGGCACCGTCGCAATCATCCGGCAGATGGCCAAGGCGCAGGCCGGCATGCGCGTGTTCGTGGAAGGGCTCACCCGCGCGCGCGCGGAATCGATCGACAGCTCACGCGGATACTTCTCCGCCAAAATCGTCCCGTTGCCCGAGCAGTCCGATCGTTCGCTCGAAGTCGACGCGCGCGTGCGCCGCCTGCAGGATCTCGTCGACCGCGCGTTGTCGCTGGCGACCGGCCTTTCACCCGATCTCCGCACGCTCGTGACCAGCATCGACGATCCGCTGCGCATCGCCTACCTGATCGCCAGCCTCCTCGACATGAAGGCAGACGACAAGCAGCGGCTGCTCGAAGAGAACAGCCTGGCCGTCAAGCTCGACGCCGTCGCGAGCGCGCTCGCCCGTGAAATCGACATCCTCGAGCTGAAAGGCAAGATCGAATCGTCCGCGGCAAAGGAGATGACGGACGCGCAGCGCCAGTACGTGCTGCGCCAGCAGCTCAAGGCCATCCAGGACGAACTCGGCGAGGGGGGCGACAACGAAGTCGCCGAGATCCGCAAGCGCCTCGCGGAAGCCAACCTTCCCGAGAATGTCGCGACCATCGCCAACCGCGAGGTCGATCGCCTCGAGCGGATGACCGCGGCGTCGCCCGAGTACCAGATGATCCGCACTTATATCGACTGGGTGCTGGACGTCCCCTGGAGCAAAACGACCGAAGACCGTCTCGACCCGGTCGAAGCGCGCAAGGTGCTCGACGACGATCATTACGACCTCGACAAGGTCAAGGAACGCATCGTCGAATACCTCGCCGTCCGCAAGCTGAAGGGCGACATGAAAGGGCCGATCCTCTGCTTCGTCGGCCCGCCCGGCGTCGGCAAGACGTCGCTCGGGCAATCCATCGCGCGCGCCATGAACCGCAAGTTCGTGCGGATTTCGCTCGGCGGCGTCCGCGACGAGGCCGAGATCCGCGGCCATCGCCGGACGTATATCGGCTCGATGCCCGGACGGATCGTGCAGGCGATCAAGAACGCGGACTCGATCAACCCTGTGCTGATGCTGGACGAGATCGACAAGATCTCGGTCGGGATCCAGGGCGATCCGGCGGCGGCCCTCCTCGAGGTGCTCGATCCGGCGCAGAACCATACGTTCCGCGATCACTATCTGGAAATCCCGCTCGATCTCTCGCGCGTCCTCTTCATCGCGACGGCGAACCAGCTCGGCACGATCCATCCGGCGCTGCTCGATCGGATGGAGCTCATCCAGCTCTCCGGTTACTCGGAAGAAGAGAAGGTCCACATCGCGCGGATGTATCTCGTGCCGCGGCAGCGCGACGAGCACGGCCTCAAACCGGAGCAGTTCATCATCGACGATGACGCCCTGCACAAGGTCATCGCGGAGTACACGCGTGAAGCCGGGGTGCGGTCGCTCGAACGGCAGATCGGGACGATTGCTCGAAAGATTGCCGCGCGAGTCGCTACCGATTCGTCGTACGTCGGGCGTGTGTCGGGCACCGACGTCGCCGAGTACCTCGGCCCCGCGCGCTTCCGCTCCGAAAGCTCGTTCCGGCTCTCGCGTCCCGGCGTTGCCACCGGAGTGGCGTGGACCGAGACCGGTGGCGACGTGCTGTACATCGAAGCCGTCCTGCTGCCGGGGGGAAACGGACATCTCACGTTGACCGGGCAGCTCGGAAGTGTCATGCAGGAATCGGCTCGCGCGGCCCTGAGCCACGTGCGGCAGCAGGCCGATGCGCTGGGGATTACGCCGGATACGCTCGCCAAGCAGGATCTCCACATCCACGTGCCGGCCGGAGCGATTCCGAAAGACGGTCCGTCCGCCGGCGTGACGATGGCCACGGCGATCGTGTCGGCGGCGCGCGGCATCGCCGTGCGCTCCGACGTGGCGATGACGGGCGAGATCACGCTGTCGGGACTCGTCCTGCCCGTCGGCGGCATTCGCGAAAAGGCGCTCGCCGCACGCCGGCACGGCATCAAGACGTTCGTGCTGCCAAAGATGAACGAGCAGGACATTGCGGAGCTTCCCGAAGAAGTCCGCAAGGATATGGCGTTCGTGCCCGCGGAGACGCTCCAGGACGTGCTGAATGTGGCCCTGCCGGAAGTGACCCCAGCCGCCGCGCCTGGAGCAACGGGAGGCTCGTCAACGGAGTCACCGGCAGCAGCCGCGTCGCGCTGAACGGCGTCGATGCCGTTCCGCATGCCGCGCTCCGCACGCCGCCCGCCGCATTCCGCGCGCCCCAGGCCGCACGCCGCGTTCCGCACGCCGCACCCCGCATGCCCCCTCTGAGCCTCGCTTTCTATATCTCGGGTCACGGGTTTGGCCACGCCTCGCGGCAGGTCGAGATCATCAACACGATCGCCCGACGCATCCCGGGCACCAGGTTTCTGATTCGCAGCACCGCGGCGGCCTGGCTGCTGGAGCGCACGCTCGACGTCCCGTTCGTGCTCGATCGCCGGCCGGTCGACACCGGCGTCGTGCAGATCGACGGTCTGCATCTCGATGCGGCCGCCACCGTCGATCGGGCGCGAGCCTTTTACGCAGACTTCGACCAGCGGGCGGACGCGGAGGCGGCGCTGCTCCACGAACAGCGAGTCGCGGCCGTTGTGTGCGACGCGCCCCCGCTGGCGTGCACGGCGGCGCGCCGGGCACAGGTGCCCTGCCTGGTCGTGGCGAACTTCACCTGGGACTGGATCTACGAAGGGTTCGCGTCCGAATTCGCGGCGGCTCCGGAGGTAATTCCGGCGATTCGGCGCGCCTATAGCGACGCGACCGCCGCGTGCCGTCTGCCGATGCACGGCGGCTTCGAGAGCGTCAACCAGATCACGGACGTCCCGCTCGTGGCGCGCCATGCGACCCGCCCGGCTGCGCAGACGAAACACACGCTCGGATTGCCGGCACAACGGCCGCTCGCGCTCGCGTCCTTCGGCGGCTTCGGCGTGCGCGGGATCGATCTCCCGTCGCTCGACTGTCTCGGTGAGTGGGATGTCGTGCTCACCGGGCAGTCGCGTCCGCCGGTCATCCCGGCGGGCGTGCACTTCCTGGCAGACAGCGAGGTGTACGACCGCGGCGTTCGCTACGAGGATCTCGTCGACGCGTGCGATGTCGTGCTGACGAAACCCGGCTACGGCATCGTCAGCGAGTGCATCGCCGGAGAAACGGCGATCGCCTACACGCCGCGCGGCAACTTCGCCGAATATCCCATCCTCGTGCGGCACATCGAACGGTGGTTGCGGCACGCGTTCATCGCACAGGCAGATGTTCTCGCGGGGCGATGGCGACGCAGCCTCGCGGCCGCCGCCTCGTGCCCGCCCCCTCTCGAGCGGCCGGCCACGAACGGCGCGGACGTAATTGCGGATATCATTGCCGGATTATGTTCAGTCGACGGTCCTTCCTCTGGTCTTCTACCGCATCCCTGATTCTGACCCGCACGCCGAAAGTCCTGGCTGAGGAGGTCCAGCGCGGCGGCGGCGGCGCGCAGCCGGCCGGACCGGTGCCGCCGTCGATTGCCGCACTGCAGTCGATGCGCGATCAGGCCACGCCCATCACCAACGATGAGCGGCGGGCGCGGATCGAGAAGGCCCGGCGCCTCATGGCTGAACGGAAGATCGACGCCGTCGCGCTCAGCGGCGGAACGTCGCTCGTATACTTCACGAACATCCGCTGGGGCGGCGGCGAACGCCTGTTCGCGTGCGTGATTCCGGTCAAAGGCGAACCGTTCTTCGTCTGCCCGGCGTTCGAGGAGGACCGCGCGCGCGAACAGATCGCGCTCGGGCCGTTTGGCGGGGGCAAGGCGGACGTCCGCACCTGGAACGAGGACGAGAGCCCGTACGCGCTCGTCGCTGCCGGCCTGAAGGACCGCGGCATCGCCACCGGCACGCTCGGCATCGAAGAGACGATGAAGTTCGTCTGGAGCGACGGCATCGCCGACGCCGCTCCGCAGATGAAGATCGTCAGCGCGACCCCCGTGATAGCCGGCTGCCGCATGATCAAGGATGCGCACGAAATTGCGCTGATGCGGCTCGCCTCGCACGCGACGCTCGAGGTGTACGAAGCGGTCTACCACGCGCTCGAACCCGGCATGACGCAGAACACTGTCTCCGGTCTCATCAGCCAGGCGTACCGCCGCGTCGGATTCCAGGGAGGCGCGAGCGTGCAGGTCGGCGAATACACGGCGCTCCCCCACGGCTCGATCCAGCCGCAGGTGATCAAGGAAGGCACCATCATCATGGTGGACGACGGGTGCACGGTCGAAGGCTACCAGTCGGACATCACGCGCACCTTCGTGCTCGGCAAGGCGACCGACAAGATGAACCAGGTCTTCACGATCGTGCGTCGCGCGCAGGATGCCGCCTTGAAGGCCGCCAGACCCGGCGTCCCGCTCGAATCGATCGACGCCGCCGCCCGCAAGGTGATCACCGACGCCGGCTATGGCCCCGGCTTCAAGTACTTCTCACACCGTCTGGGCCACGGCATGGGCATGGACGGTCATGAATGGCCGTACCTGGTGAAGAACAACATGTTCGGGTGGGAGCGTGAACTGAAGGCGCAGCCGAATATGGTTTTCAGCGACGAGCCGGGAATCTATATCCGCGGGGAGTTCGGCGTTCGTCTCGAAGACGACATGCACATTACCGAAAACGGTGCAGAACTCTTCACGGCGCAGTCAGAGTCGCTGGAACACCCCTTCGGCGCATAAAAACTGGCGGTGGCCCGCTGACGCCGGACCGAACCAACTGGCAACTGGCAACTGGCGACTGGCGACTGGCAACTGGCAACTGGCAACTGGCTGCTTACTTCACACAGGTCACCAGCGACCAGATCTTCGGAATATTCACCTTCTCGATGGAAATCGGCTCGAGTTCCGCCTGCGCGAGAAACGCGGGCAGGTCGAGGTCCGACTTGAAACCGATGTGAATGGTCGCGGGTGAAATGAGGCGCTCGACGCGGGAGAGGAGGATGTTCGGGCTGAGGAAGTGATTCAGGAAGATGATGCGGCCACCCGGACGGCAGACGCGGCGCATCTCCTGGGCGACTTTGACCGGGTCGGGAACGACGCTGATCAGATACGGCGCGTAAACGATGTCGAACGAGTCGTCCACGAACTTCAGGTCCGCGGCGTCCATCTGGAGCAGCCGCACGGGCGGAGCGTTCTTGCGCGCCGCGCGCTCGCGCGCCTTTTCCAGCATCGACGAGGAGAAGTCGATCCCGGTGACGCTGGCTTCGCGTGGATAGAGCGCCAGGTTGATCCCCGTGCCGACGCCGACCTCCAGGACCCGTTCGCCGGGCTGGATGTCCATCCGTTCGATCGCCTGCAGGCGTCCGGGATGGAGCGTCGGACCGAAAATCAGGTCGTAGACTTTGGCGAGCTTGTCGTAGACGTTTTCGACGAAATCATTTTCGACGGCGGCGACCGAAAGGGCTCGCGTGGCGGCGTCACCCGTGACGTTGTCCTGGTCAGCTTTTCTGTCCAATAAAGCCATTCAGCGTCCCCGTCCGGCAGCGCTCTGTTCCGCATGCCCGGCCCACCTCGATCCAGCCGAACCAGCGTATTGAGGCTTCGGCTGCAAGGCGAATGCCCCTTGCCCTTTGCAGCGACAACCGACTATATCGGATGGGTTGACCAGACAGCAAGGCAAACCGTCGGAGCGCGTCACGCGCCGACCGCCTCGACGAGCGCCAGGGCCATGTCGAGCGCCTTGGGTGCGGTGGAAATCTGCACGCCGCGGACCAGCGGGCGAATCTCGGCCGCGACCTCGCGGGCAATCGTCAGCCCCTCCTCAGCGGCTCGACCTGCGGCCTCCGCGCGGCGCATGCGGTCGAGAACCGCGTCCGGCACGTGCACGCCGGGGACTTCGTTCGCCATGAACTCGGCGTGCCGAACGCTCGCCAGGGGCATCAGACCGGCAATGACGGGAACGTCGGGCGCGCCGGCCTTCGCCAGAAATGCGCGAAGGCCGTCCGCGTCGAAGATGGGCTGCGTGACCGCGAACTCCGCGCCCGCCTCGAGCTTGTAGCCGAACCGGCGCAGCTCTTCGTCCCCGTTCAGCGCGGCCGGGTTGATTGCGACACCGATGTGGAACGAGGTCGGCTGGCCGATTAGCTGGCCGCCGATGTCCTGTCCGCGATTCAGACGAGCGACCAGATTGGTCAAGCCGATCGAATCGACATCGAACACAGCCGTCGCGTCCGGATAGTCGCCGAGCTTGGGAGGATCGCCGGTGATGAGCAGCACGTTGCGGACCCCCATCGAGTGCGCACCCAGCAGGTCCGACTGCATCCCGAGCAGGTTCCGATCGCGGCAGGCGTAGTGCAGGATCGGTTCGACGCCGGCCTGCTGCTGCACGAGGACCGCCGCCGACAACGCGCTCATGCGCGCGCTCGCCAGCGGACCGTCCGGGATGTTGACGAGATCGATCCCGCGGATCTTGAGCGACCGCGCGTGACCGATCAACGCGTCCGCCTGATACCCGCGCGGCGGCACCAGTTCGACGCTGACGATGAATCCGCCCCGCGACAGCGCATTGGCCATACGCGATTTCTGTTCCCGCGGGACCGTCGATACGCTCACCGCGGGCGACGATGCGCCGGCAGGTGCCTTGGCGTTCGCGGGCCGAACGGCCGCCGGCGCAAGCACGCGCACGGCGTTCTTGATGGCGCGAATGTGGTCAGGAGTCGTCCCGCAGCAGCCGCCCACGACCCGCACGCCGGAGTTGATGAACCGCCGCGCGTACGAGGCCATGTAATCCGGCGAGCAGAGATAGATATTGCGTCCTTCGATCTCGCGCGGACGCCCCGCGTTGGGCTGCGCGGACAGCCTCACGTGTGCGACGCGCGACATGCGCTCGATCGTCTCGAGCATGGCGGCCGGACCGACGCTGCAGTTCAGCCCGACGACGTCGGCGCCGTCCTGTTCGAGCTGCGGCACGAACGTCTCAGGCGCCACACCGTCGAGACTGTTGCCGTCCTCCTCCGTTGTCATCTGCGCGACGATCGGCAGATCGCAGAGGCTTCGGACCGCGCGGATCGCGGCCCCCATTTCGTTGACGTCGCGAAAGGTTTCGAGGATGAAGAGGTCGACCCCGCCTTCGACGAGCGCGCGGGCCTGCTGTCGGAAGATGTCCTCAGCCTCGTCGATGCCGGTCTTGCCCCACGGCTCGACGCGGATGCCGAGCGGGCCGATCGCGCCCGCGACGAACACCTGATCGCGGGCGGCATGGCGGGCGATGCGCGCCCCCGCGACGTTGATCGCGTGCGCCCGGTCGGCCAGGCCGAATGCAGCCAGCTTGACGCGGTTCGCGCCGAACGTGTTCGTCTCGATCAGGTCCGCCCCGGCGCGCACATATGCCTGGTGGACTTCGGCGACCAGGTCGGGCTGCGTCAGGTTCAGTTCGTCGAACGACCGGTTCAGGAAAATGCCCTTCGCGTACAGCATCGTCCCCATCGCGCCATCGCAGACGAGGACGCGCTGGTCGAGCGCTTCGCGAAAGGTGGAATGGGGCATCTGCTGCAATTGTAACAGCCGCGTCAGCTGCACAGTCCGACGGCGACTGCAACAGGTCGCGGTCCGCCGTGCACGGCGAGCGGCTGTCGCGCACGTCGTATCGAGCGTCATGGGATCGATCGTCAGCTGCACGGGCCGACGGCGACGCAACAAGTCCCCGAAAGCCCGAAGGCCCGAAGGCCCACACCGTTTTCTAAAAACAAGACCTTCGGGTTCTTCGTGACTTCGGGGACTCCGCGGTCCGCCGTGCACGGCGAGCGGCTGTCGCGCACGTCGTATCAAAGCGTCATGGGATCGATCGTCAGCTGCACGGGCCGACGGCGACGCAACAAGTCCCCGAAAGCCCGAAGGCCCACACCGTTTTCTAACAACAAGACCTTCGGGTTCTTCGTGACTTCGGGACCTTCGCGGCTCGCCGTAGGCACGGTCAGCGGCTCTCGCGCAACTCGTACTGAAGCGTGATGGGATGGATGAGCAGATACGACCTGGTCACCAGGTCGAGACCAACCGATCGGACAGCTTCGCGTTCCTGCTCGGAGAAGCGGTGATGGTGGCCGAACAGGTGCAGGCGCGGTTTCATCGCGGCAAGGATCTCGTTGATCTGCGCCTTGCCGGCGTCAGGTCCGCGGCCGCCGGGAAACGGACGAAACGGCTTCGCCGCTTCGTGGGTGAGAAAGATGTCGACATCTCGCAGCGCCCGGCAGCGTTCGACCTCCTCGCGGACGAAGTGGCGCCGCTTGTCCGCAAGCTCCGTGGCCTTCGCACTTCCCTTTGTCGGGTGCGGCAGATCGGATGCGTGGGTGTCGTACCAGGTCGGCGCGAACGTGCCGCCAAGCGAGGCGACGCGCAGCGCAGATGTGGCGCGCCACTTCAGTTGCACGACATCCCCGTTCGGAATGTGATGCAAATCCTCTGGCAGCGCGCCGGACGCGATCGCGTCGAAGTTGTCGTTGTTGCCGTGGATCCAGTAGATGGGCGCGCCGAGCGGCTCGTAGGCGCCAGTGTCAGACGCGATATCGCCGACGCACAACCAGAATGGAA
>Ga0310810_10010104_pt1 | contig 10973 bp, 6 predicted proteins | sample NCmetagenome_FD_207641 | JGI IMG/M metagenome (GOLD analysis project Ga0310810, IMG submission 207641) | Soil microbial communities from experimental microcosm in Duke University, North Carolina, United States - NC | ecosystem: Engineered > Artificial ecosystem > Soil microcosm > Unclassified ... | reverse complement strand
GATTCCGAGCCTGACCGCGCGCGAGAACGTGGCGCTCGTCACCGAAATCGTCGAGCATCCAATGACCCCCGAACAGGCCCTTGCGATGGTCGGCCTCGACCACCGGCTCGACCACTTTCCCGCGCAACTCTCGGGTGGCGAGCAGCAGCGCGTGGCGATCGCGCGCGCGATTGCGAAGCGCCCTGACGTGCTCCTGTGCGACGAGCCGACCGGTGCGCTCGACATCACGACCGGCGTGGTCGTGCTCGACGCGATCGCCCGCGTCAACCGCGAGATTGGAACGGCCACCGTCGTCATCACGCACAACGCGGCGATTGCCGGCATGGCGGACCGCGTCGTGCGCCTTTTCGACGGCCGGGTCACCGCGGTTACGCGCAACGAGAGGAAAGTCCCGGTGAGCGAACTCGAATGGTGAGGATCCCCGCCCGCGTCTCCGCGCTCGACCGCAAGCTGCTGCGCGACCTGTGGGAGATGAAAGGGCAGTCGCTGGCAATCGCCGCCGTCATCATGGCCGGCGCCACGATGTTCGTCACCTACCTCTCCAACTTCGAGTCGCTGATGCGAACGCGCGACACCTACTACCAGACCGCGCGGTTCGCGGACGTCTTTGCGGCGGTGAAGCGTGCACCGGCGAGCCTCGAGCCGCGGATCGCCGCGATCCCGGGCGTCGCGACTGTCGCCACCCGGGTCGTCGCCGACGTGACGCTCGACGTGCCGGGAATGGCGGAGCCGGCGACCGCCCGGCTGATCTCGCTGCCCGAACGCGGACGCCCGCCGCTCAACGACGTCCATTTGCGCCGCGGCCGGTGGATTGACCCGACGCGACCCGACGAAGTGGTGGCGAGCGAGATGTTCACCGAGGCGCACGGTTTCAACCCTGGCGATCGGGTGGCCGCCGTCATCAACGGCCGCAGGCGCTGGCTGACGATTGTCGGCGTCGGGTTGTCGCCAGAATATGTCTATGCGATTCGCCCGGGCGAAATGGTTCCGGACAAGCGGCAGTTCGGCATCTTCTGGATGGGCCGGCGTGCGCTGGCCTCGGCGTTCAATATGGAAGGCGGCTTCAACGACGTGTCGCTCGGCCTGTCGAAGACGGCCCGGACGTCAGACGTGATTGCCGAACTCGATCGGCTCCTCGAGCCGTACGGCGGGCGCGGCGCCATCCCGCGCCAGCTGCAGATTTCGGCCTGGACGCTGGAAAACGAGCTCGTCCAGCTCCGGACATTCGGGTTCCTCCTGCCGTTGATTTTTTATGGCGTTGCGGCCTTCATCCTGAACGTCGCACTCGCGCGCGCGCTCGCCCTGCAACGCCCGCAGATCGCGGCGCTCAAGGCGCTCGGCTATTCCAACGGCGAACTCGCGTGGCATTACATCAAGTGGGGGCTCGCCATCGCGGGACTCGGCGCCGGCGCCGGCGTGGTGGCGGGCGGCTGGCTCGGATCGGCGCTGACCGGGTTATACAACCAGTTCTTCCGCTTTCCGATCCTGGACTACCGGTTGTCAGCGACGCTCGGCGTCACGTCGCTCGCCACCAGTCTGATCGTGGCGGCGCTGGGTGCGCAGTCGGCGGTTCGGCGCGCCGTGCGCATCCCGCCGGCCGAGGCGATGCGCCCCGAGCCGCCGGCGCAGTACCGCCGGAGCCTGTTCGAGCGCCCGTGGCGGCAATTCCGTCTGACGATGGTGACGCGCATGATCCTGCGCAATCTCGAGCGGCAGCCGGTGCGCACGTTCATCTCGGTGCTGGGCATCGCGTTCGCCGTGGCGGTGCTGCTCGTCGGCCTCGCCTTCATCGATGTGATGGAAGTGTTGATCACGCAGCAGTTCGTCGTGGCGATGCGGCAGGACGCCACGGTGAACTTCGTCGAGCCGCGATCGGCGCGTGCGACCCACGCCGTGGAGCACCTGCCGGGCGTGATCGACGTCGAGCCGATGCGGGCGCTGCCGGTCCGGCTGCGCGCCGGGCCGCGATCGCGCACCCTCGCGATCATCGGGCTGCCCGCCAACCCTCATCTGAACCGCGTCGTCGATCGCGCCGGCCGGGCGTTTTCGCTGCCCCCGGAAGGCCTGGTGATCTCGAGCATGCTCGGCCAGATTCTCGACGTCACGCCGGGATCGCTGGTGCAGGTCGAAGTGCTCGAAGGCGCGCGGCCGGTGGCGATGGTGCCGGTCGCGGCGCTCGTCGACGACTCGATGGGACTCCAGGCGTACATGGACATCGAGGCCGTGCGGCGGTTGATGCGCGAGGGCGGAGTGATTACCGGAGCCGCCGTCACGCTGGACAGGCCGTCGAAGGGCGCTTTCTACCAGAAGGTCAAGACATTGCCGGTCGTCGCCGGCGTGTCGCTGCGGGACGTCATGCTCGCGAACTTCCGCGACACGATGGCGCAGAACATGAATCTCCAGATCTTCATCAACGTGATCTTCGCCGGCATCATCGCGTTCGGTGTCGTCTACAACTCCGCGCGCGTCTCGCTGTCGGAGCGCGAACGCGAGCTGGCGAGCCTGCGCGTGCTCGGGTTCACGCGAGCGGAGATCTCGCTCATCCTGCTTGGAGAGCTGGCGCTGGTCACGGTGGCGGCGTTGCCGATCGGCGCCGCGCTCGGCTACGCCCTCGGCTGGCTGATCATGGCCGGCTTCAACAACGAGGTCTACCGCCTGTCGTTCGGCGTGGCGCCGGCGACCGTCGCCTGGTCGTTCCTGGTCGTGATCGCGGCTGCCGTCCTGTCTGGCCTCGTCGTGCGGCGGCGCCTCGATCGCCTCGACCTCGTCGCCGTGCTGAAGACGCGAGAGTGATGCCATGCGCCGCGTACTCCTCAATCGCCGTGTTCTGGTTGCGTTAACCGTTGTCGGCGGGCTCCTTGCCGTCGCGCTGTGGCCGAAAACGGTGCCCGTGGAGGTTGGCGCCATCGCGCGGGGTCCGCTCGTGGTGACGGTCGACGAGGAGGGGACGACCAGGGTGCGCGAGCGGTTCGTCGTGTCGTCTCCCGTGGCGGGGCGGGTGCTTCGCATCGAGCTCGAGCCGGGCGACGCCGTGAAGCGCGGACAGGTGGTGGCGCGCATCCGCGCCGAAACGCCGCCGCTGCTCGACGAAAGGACGCGCGCCGAAGGCCAGGCTGCGATCGAAAGCGCGCGGGCAGCCCTGGGCCGGGCGCGGGCGGACGAGCAGCGCGGGCGGGCGACGCTGGCGCATGCGCAGCGGGAGGTGACGCGGGTGCGCGGGCTCGTGCAGGCCGGCGCGCTGTCCACTCAAGAGCTCGAAGCCCGCGAGACCGAGGCGAAGGTGGCGGGGGAGTCGGTGAATGCGGCCGTGTTCGCCGTCCAGGCGGCAACCTCGGAATTGCAGCGCGCGCAGGCACGCCTCGCACCGTCCCACCCCGAGGCGGCCGGCCGCATCGTGAGCGTGACCGCGCCGGTCAGCGGCGTCGTACTCAAGCGCATGCGCGAGAGCGAGTCGATCGTCCCCGCCGGCGATCCGCTGATCGAGATTGCCAATCCGCAGCAGCTCGAGATCGTTGCGGATCTGCTGTCGACTGACGCCGTGCGGATCAAGCCCGGCGCGCGCGCGATCATCGAGCAGTGGGGCGGCGAGAAGGCCTTGGACGCGCGAGTGCGCCGGATCGAGCCAGCCGGCTTCACGAAGATCTCGGCGCTGGGGGTGGAAGAGCAGCGCGTCAACGTCATCCTCGATTTCGTCAACCCGGCTGCGGCGTGGGCGGCGCTCGGCGACGCCTACCGGGTCGAGGTACGCATCGTCCTGTGGGAGTCGCCGAGCGTCCTGCTCGTGGCGACGAGCGCGCTGTTCCGCGTCGGCGAATCGTGGGCCGTGTTCACCGTTGAAGAGGACCGTGCGCGTCGCGTCCTCGTGACGCTGGGACACCAGACCGGCCAGCAGGCGGAAGTGGTGTCAGGTCTGTCGGAAGGCGCGCGGGTCATTCTCCATCCAGTCGACACGCTGACCGACGGCGCGCGCGTCAAGCCAACGGTTCGGTGACTGCCTCGACCGTGGTTCGTTGGCTCGATCGGCAGGTCCTCCGAGATTTCGGCGGAGCCAGACGCCAGTCCGCAACCCATCACCGTGACAGCGACGCGACCGCGAAAGAACGTATCTCCTCGCCGCACCACGTCGCCGTGTTCGTCTGCTTTGGGCGGCCAGGATCATCGCACCTGGTGCGCATGGCTCAAGTCCGGCTGTGATTCCGCTCTCCTTCGCCGCCACTCGCACGACACACACGTGCATGGGCATATGACCATCAGAAGAGCGGCACAACGGCTCTGAAGGTTCCGGATCTCCTGCGACAATCGATCTACAGTCGCTTGGCGTGCTCGCACAACTTCGGGAATCTGTGGCGGCGGGTCGTCCTGCCGACGCAATCGACACGTGGTCGTTGACCAGCCTCTAGCAGCGCTCCTCAAGACGGGTGGGCGCTTGGTCCGATACGGCCGGTACTACTGGCTCGCTCGGGCGGATCTGGGCGCTTCCGGTCCGACCGCCTGATGGACGATGGCGGCAGAAGACCATCGGGGCGAGAGAGGACGGTACGCGGGGGACGTGTCCGCAAGAATGTCTGCGGCGTCTTGTCGCCTGCCACGATTTGGGCACTCGGCGGGTCTTGCGACGCGAGATCCACGTGACAAGAGAGATTTCACGCAAGCGCGGTCTGGCAGGTGTAGGATGCGGCTGATCAAGCGCCTCAAATCGGAAATCTCGACTCATAAGTTGCCGGGTCGACGCAGCGTGCGCCCGCCCTCGGCCAAGACCCGTGAACAGCTCGCAGGTCATTTCAATACGAGTGTCTGCTTTGCGGGAGGTGTCACATGAAAAGGAGAGAGTTCATCAAGACGAGCCTGATGGCAGGAGCGGGCACTGCGTTGTCAGGGCGTTTTGCCACGCAGCGGCTCCTCGCCTTCTACCAGAGCTCGGGGCTGGGACTGACGCTGTTCTCTCAGACATTACGCGGCGTGGGATCCGGCGGTATTCCCGTGGCGTTGCCGGACCCGTTCGCGGCGCCGGTCACGGGCGTCGCCCACTACTCATTCCGCATTGGTCAATTCACCGACCAACTCCATCCCGCGCTCGGCCCGACGGCTCTGTGGGGCTACAGCCCGGCGTTGGCCCTTGGCGAAGGCGCGTATCCGACACGACACCTCGGCGGCATCATCGTGGCGCAGAAGAACGTGCCGATTCAGCTAACGTTCACGAACAACCTGCCGAACCAGCACATTCTGCCCGTGGACGTCAGCCCATTCTTCAGCGACGGGGCCGATGTCTCGAGAGCGTCCACTCACCTTCACGGCGGGTTCGTTCCGTGGCTGAGCGATGGCGGCCCGATGTCCTGGTTCTCCACGAACAGCTACGGGCCGAGCACGCCGTTGTCGATCTACCAGGTGCTGAATCCCAACCTGGTCCCGGGCCAGGCAGAGTACTACTACCCGAACGATCAGAGCGCGCGCATGATGTGGTACCACGATCACGCGCACGACACCACGCGGCTGAACGCTTACGCGGGCGTCGCCAGCGCGTACATCATTCGCGACAACTTCGAATTGGGACTCCAAAACCTGGGACTGCCCGATTATATCGAGCACGGTGGCCGTGAGATCCCGCTGGTGATCCAGGACAAGGTTTTCGTTAATGCGAATACCATCTTCAACGACGATCCCACTTGGCCGACTTACTGTCCGAATACGACCGGCTCACTCTGGTACAACCACATCTACGATCCCGCCGACCTCGCCAAGGGCGCATCGGCGAGCGCACTGCCCGATCCCTCATGTGTGCCGGAGTTCTTCGGCGATACCATGCTGGCGAACGGCACGGTTTTCCCAGAGGCTGTGGTCGAGGGGCGCCGATATCGCTTCCGGGTCCTGAACGCCTGCAACGCGCGATTTCTCAACCTGCAGATGTACGTCGGTGACGGAAGCGCAAACGGAATCACGCTCGATGGGAAGGGCCGTCCGCTCAACAATCCTGCTCTCAATGCAGCGGCTGCAAATCCGCAGGGCCGGCCGACCAGTAATTTCCTTGTCCTCGGCACGGAGGGAGGATTCCTGCCCAACCCGGCTTTTGTCAGCAGCAATGTGCCGTTCAATGGCACGACCGCCGGAGGGTCGCTCCTGATGGCGCCTGCGGAACGAGTCGACATGCTCTTCGATTTCTCGAAACATGTCGGCGAGAAGATCATCCTCTACACCGATGCGCCCGCACCATTCCCCGATGGCGGCGGGGACACTGATTACTTCCCGGGCTGGAACACGAAGAACAACCCGGTCAACGGGACGACGCCCGCGGGGCAGGGACCAAACACGCGTGTCATCATGCGCTTCAACGTCGTTGCTCCGACGAGCGCCGATCCGCCGCTCACCATCACGAAGGCCACCAGCCTCACCGCTGGCAACGACGCGCTTCTGGTGCCGCTCGGCGTGACCGCTCTGCCACCGGGGGTTCCCGTGAGGCAGCTCACGCTGAACGAGGAGTTCGATGATCTCGGGCGCCTCATTCAGCGACTTGGCACCGACGTGCCGATTTACCGTGGCACCTTCGCGCGGTTTTATCTGGACGCGCCCACCGAAACGCCCTTAGCGGGAACCACGGAGGTATGGCAGATTAACAATCTCACCGGTGACACGCACCCGATCCACTTCCACCTGGTCAATGTGCAGATCATCTCCCGGCAGGGAAAGACCGGCGCTGCGGTTCCTCCCCCGATGTACGAGAGGGGCTGGAAGGAGACGGTTCGCATGAATCCTGGCGAGGTGACGACGGTGATCATGCAGTTCAGGCAACCCTCGATGCCGTTCAGCGTGCCGACGAGCCCGCGAACCGGCGGCCACGAGTACGTGTGGCACTGCCACATCCTGGAGCACGAAGAGCACGACATGATGCGTCCGCTGATCGTCATGTAGCTGGTCCAGGTGTTCGACGCGTGAAAGGCGGACCGCGAGCGCCACCCTCACTTCTTCAGCAACTTGAAGGCGTGGGTCCAACTATTGGTGTGGATCCCTGAAAGCACCCACACCATGCACATCGCTTCGAGGTAGCGGGACGATTCGATGCCCCCGACATCGACAATGCCCCAGCCGAAGTCTCTCAGGATGGCCACGACCTTCTGTTTGGCGTCGTCATTGTTGCCGCAGAAGAACATGTCGGGCGGTCCGCCAGGGAAGCTCGGTCGGAACATGAACGCATTGCCGACCGTGTTGAACGCCTTGACGACGTGAGCGTCCAGGAGGAGCCGCTGAACGCGCTCCCCACCCGAGTCGTTCCCGGTCACGGCCAGCTTCGGCGGCACTCCGGCAGTGAAGTCGAGCGGGTTCGTCGTGTCGATGACGACCTTGCCGCGCAAGTTCTCCGGACCTGCCAGCTTGAGAGCGCTTTCGTTCGCCACGCCCAGCGTTGCAAGCACCACGATCTCGCCGAACGCGGCCGCCTCCGCGAATGTTCCCACCGAGGCCTTCGCACCCATTTCCCTCGCCCAGGCGAGCGCCTTTTCGTTCTTCGCTTCGCGCGAGCCCATCTTGACATCGTCGCCCAGCGTGACGAAGCCCTTGCCCAACGCTTTTCCGACATCGCCGGTTCCTAGAATCCCTACCCGCATACTGTCTGCTCCTTCCGGTCTACCGCTCGCTGTCGAGGATCCGCATCTGCCGCTCGTCATAGCGGCTGCCGGCCACCGCCGCTGCCGGAACGGCCTCTTCGATGCGAGCGACGTCTGCGGATGTGAGCGTCACCTGCAGCGCACCCAATGATTCAGTGAGCTGAGCCCTGGTGCGCGCGCCGATCACGGGCACGATGGTCGGGTTCTTCGCCAGCACCCACGCGATCGCCAACTGCGTGGCGCTGGCGTTCTTCTCGGCAGCTACTCTCTGCAGGGCGTCGATCAGGCGTTCGTTGCGCTCGCGGTTCTCGCCGGTGAACCGCGGTAAGTGCGCGCGGAAGTCGCTGTGTGACGCGGGGGTCGAGCCGCTCAGCAATCCGCGCGACAGCACGCCGTAGGCGGTGACGCCGATCCCAAGCTCGGCGAGCACCGGGAAAATGGCGGCTTCGGGACCGCGGCTGACGAGCGAGTATTCGATCTGGAGATCGCTGATCGGGTGCACCGCCCGTGCGCGGCGGATGGTGTCCGGACCCACCTCCGACAGGCCGATCGCTCGGATGTAACCGCCCTTGATCAGATCGGCGATGGCGCCGACGGTCTCCTCGATCGGGACGGCGGGATCGAGACGGCCGGGGCGATAGATGTCGATGTGGTCCACGCCGAGACGCGTCAGCGTGTAACCCAGGAAGTTCTTCAGTGCCGCGGGCCGCGCGTCCATCCCAAGCCAGGCGCCTTCCGGTCCGCGTAAGGCGCCGAACTTCACCGACAGCAGCGCCTTGCCAGGGCGTTCCCGCAGCGCGCGGCCGATCAGTAGTTCGTTGTGCCCGGCGCCGTAGTAGTCGCCGGTATCGAGGAGTGTGATTCCGGCGTCGAGGGCCGCATGAATAGTGGCGATGCTCTCGCGCTCGTCTGCGGGACCGTACATCCCGGACATGCCCATGCAGCCGAGCGCGACGGGGAAGACCGTTGGACCGTTCGAGCCGAGTTGACGCGGCTGATGTTGTGCAGCTGGTGTCATCGGTCGACGCTAGATCGTCTCGCGTTCTTTGGCAAGAAGGCACCGCCTGAGCAACGGAAGGCACCGCCTGAGCACGCCCGCGAGCAATTCTCCCCGTCGCCGCGAAGTTTTCCCCGTTCTGCGGCCGTCACGCCCCAGCGATCCGCGCCTGGCGGCGACATCCGCGGCGTTTCCGGGATACGCGCGTCACGCGGCGAGGCATCGCCTTTGCTGTCATGCGAGCAGACAAGGGTTTTTTCTGATCAATCGCCGCTCGTTGTTTACGCTCGACCTCGGTCGCGCGGCACCGGTCCAGCGCTGGGTGAGGGCGCACCGGACGATCATGGCCTGCCGGTTCGAAGTCGCGCTGCCCGAAGAGGAGGCGCGCCACGTCGACGCCGCGCTCGAGGCGCTCGATGAAGCCGATCGTCTCGAGGCCGCCCTGACCGTGTTCCGGGACACCAGCGAGTTGTCGCGGATCAACCGCGAGGCCGCCGCAGCTCCCGCCCCCGCGAGCCAAGAACTGTTCGCGCTTCTGACGCGCTGTCAAACGCTTCATGCCGAGACCGACGGCGCGTTCGATATCACGTCGACTCCGCTCAGCCGGCGCTGGGGATTTCTGAAGCGCGGAAATCGCGAGCCCGCAGCCTGCGTCGCTGAGGCCCCCACCATGGTTGTCGGCATGAATCGCGTGCGCCTCGATCCCGCGATGCGCACTGTGTCGTTCGCCGTGCCGGGCATCGAGTTGAATCTTGGGGCCATCGGCAAGGGCCATGCGGTCGATCGGCTAGGCGCCGTGCTCCGGCGGCGTGGTGTGACGCGTGCGCTGGTCTCGGCCGGCGGCAGCAGCGTTCTGGCCGTTGGCGGCGACGAACGTGGGTGGACGGTCGATCTGACGTCGCCGCAGCTCGACTCGCGGATCGCCCGCATGCGACTTCGGGATGCGGCGTTGGGGACGAGCGGCGCCGGCGAGCAGTACGTCGTGGCGGACGGCGTGCGGCATGGACACGTCTTCGATCCGCGGACCGGGCGGCCGTCTCGCGGCGTCCTGAGCGCGAGCGTCGTCGCGCACGATGCCGAAACCGCGGATGCGCTCTCGACGGCATTCCTGGTGGGGGGCGTGGATCTCGCTCGCCGGTACTGCCAGCGTCACCCTCACATCCTGGCCCTCATCACCGTGGACGACACCGCGACCACTCACGTCGTCGGCAGCTGCAACGGAGCTCGACTCGAGGATTGACATGATCCTGACACCAGAGAATCGGCAGATCGGCCGCCGCAATTTCATGAAAGCGCTGGCGGGGACGCCGGCGCTCGCCGCGCTGGATGCCCGACCGCGGACCGACCCGGTTCGCGGCGGTCCCGTCCGTATCGGGTTCGTTGGTGTCGGCGGCCAGGGCCGGGCGCTTCTCGGCAACGTCAACCCGGCGTTCGGACGCGTCGTCGCGATGGCCGACATCAACCCGGCGTCGCTGCAGAAGGCGGACGACGTGCTGGCGCGGCGGGAGCAGTTGCGAGCGGCCCACTACGTCGACCTCAGGGACATGCTCGAACATGAGTCCGTCGAGGCGGTCATCGTGGCCGTCCCGCTGTGGGCGCACGCCGACGTCGTGACGCAGGCGTTCGCCGCGGGCAAGCACGTCCTCTGCGAGAAGATGATGGCGTGGGACGTCGTCGGCTGTGAACGGATGATCGCGGCGGCCGGCAAAGCCGGCACGGTGTTCGAAGTTGGATATCAGCGCCACTACAACCCCGTTTACCGCGCCGCCTACGCCGGCATCATCCAGCGGCAGCTGCTCGGCGACATTTACCACGTGCGTCTCGCCTGGCACCGCAACGGCAGCTGGCGGCGCGCCGGCGTGCCGCCGTCGCCCGACTACGACGCATCGAAGTGGGGATACCCGACGTTCGACCATCTCTGGAACTGGCGGTTGTATCGGCAGTATTCGCGTGGACTGTTTGCGGAGCTCGCCAGCCACCAGCTCAATGCGGTGAACTGGTTCATCAGTGCGGCGCCCCATGCCGTAATGGCGTCCGGCGGCGTCTACCGCTTCAAGGACGGTCGAGAGTCGTGCGACCACGAGTACGCCATCTGGGAGTATCCCGGCGGTGTGACGACGACGTTCAGCAGCCTCGAGTCGAACGCCTTTGACGAACGATACGAAGCATTCTTCGGCACGAAGGCGACGCTGATCATGTACAACGAGGCCGAAGCGCTCCTGTTCGAGGAGGGCGGCGCCGGAGCATCGACGGGCGTCGAGGTATCGGGCGTCACCGGTGGCGCCGTCGTGCACGCATCGGAGACCAAGCCGGCGAATGCCGGCGCCGCGTCACGCGCCGCGGCGCAGACAGCGTCCGCGACCGGACGCGCCTCGGCGACG
>Ga0310810_10010103_pt1 | contig 10974 bp, 4 predicted proteins | sample NCmetagenome_FD_207641 | JGI IMG/M metagenome (GOLD analysis project Ga0310810, IMG submission 207641) | Soil microbial communities from experimental microcosm in Duke University, North Carolina, United States - NC | ecosystem: Engineered > Artificial ecosystem > Soil microcosm > Unclassified ... | reverse complement strand
GTCCTTGGCAGAATCCGTCAGCGTCACGAAAATCTTCCGATCCTCGAGCCGCCGCAGCAGGTTCCGGACCTGAATGTCGATGATGGACTTCATCTGCTCGCGCGAGAGCGGATGGAAGATGATGATTTCGTCCACGCGGTTGATGAACTCGGGGCGGAAGTGCGCGCGCAGCGCCTCCATCACTTCGCGCCTGGCCGCTTCGTCTACGCCGCGCTCGCCGAGCTCCGCCAGGAACGCGCTGCCGAGGTTCGAGGTCATGATCACGACGGCGTTCTTGAAGTCCACCGTGCGGCCCTTGCCGTCGGTCAGGCGGCCGTCATCCAGCAGCTGGAGCAGGACGTTGAGCACTTCGGGGTGCGCCTTTTCGATTTCGTCGAAGAGCACGACCGAGTAGGGCCGGCGGCGGACCGCCTCCGTCAACTGGCCGGCTTCTTCGTAGCCCACGTAGCCGGGAGGCGCGCCCATCAGCCGCGAGACCGTGTGCTTTTCCTGGTACTCCGACATGTCGATCCGGATCATCGCCTGCTCGTCATCGAACAGAAACTCCGCGAGCGCGCGCGCCAACTCCGTCTTTCCGACGCCGGTGGGCCCGAGGAAGATAAAACTGCCGAGCGGCCGGTTGGGATCCTGCAGCCCGGCGCGGGCGCGGCGAATGGCGTTCGATACCGCCTGAATCGCCTCATCCTGGCCGATGACCCGCTTGTGCAGACGTTCCTCCATGTGGATGAGCTTCTGGATTTCGCCCTCCATCAGCCGGCTCACCGGAATGTGGGTCCATTTGCTCACCACCTCGCCGATGTCTTCCTCGTCCACTTCCTCCTTGAGCATGCGCTGGCTCTTTTGCGTCTTCGCGAGACGCTCCTCCTCGTCGCGAATCCGCCGTTCCAGGTCGGGCAGCTTTCCGTACTGGAGCTCGGACGCTTTGCCGTATTCTCCGGCGCGCTGCGCCCGGTCGATTTCCAGACGAACCTGCTCCAGCTCTTCCTTGAGCTTCCGCTGCACCTGGATGGTGTCTTTTTCCTGCTGCCAGTGGGCCGCCAGGCGCCCGTGTTCTTCCTTGAGATCCGCGAGCTCCTTTTCGAGCTTCGTGAGGCGTTCCTTCGACGCCTTGTCTTTTTCCTTCCGCAAGGCCTCGCGCTCGATCTCCAGCTGCATCAGCCGCCGGTTGATCTCGTCCAGCTCCGCGGGCATCGAATCGATTTCCATGCGCAGCTTGGACGCGGCTTCGTCAACCAGGTCGATCGCCTTGTCGGGCAGGAACCGATCGGTGATGTAGCGGTGCGATAACACCGCCGCGGCCACCAGCGCGCCGTCCTTGATGCGCACGCCGTGATGGATCTCGTAGCGCTCCCGGAGGCCGCGAAGGATGCTGATCGTGTCTTCCACGGTCGGCTCGCTCACCATCACGGGTTGGAACCGGCGCTCGAGGGCGGCGTCCTTCTCGATGTACTTCCGATATTCATCCAGAGTGGTGGCACCAACGGTGTGCAGCTCGCCGCGCGCCAGCATCGGCTTCAGCATGTTCGACGCATCCATCGATCCTTCGGCCGCGCCGGCGCCCACCACGGTGTGCAGTTCGTCGATGAAGAGGATGATCTGGCCTTCCGCCTGCAGGATCTCGTTGAGCACCGCCTTGAGGCGATCTTCGAACTCGCCGCGGTACTTCGCGCCCGCGATGAGCGCGCCCATGTCCAGCGCCACCAGCTTCTTGTTCTTGAGCCCCTCGGGCACGTCCTGCTTGATGATCCGGCTGGCCAGCCCCTCCACGATGGCGGTTTTGCCGACGCCGGGTTCGCCGATGAGTACCGGATTGTTCTTGGTCCGGCGCGACAGCACCTGAATCACGCGCCTGATCTCTTCGTCGCGGCCGATGACGGGATCGAGCTTGCCGCGGCGGGCCAGCTCCGTGAGATCGCGCCCGTAGCGCTCGAGCGCCTGATATTTCTCTTCGGGGTTCTGGTCCGTCACGCGCTGCGCGCCGCGGACCTGTGTGAGCACTTCGAAGATGCGATCCTTGGTGACGTTGTTTTGCCTGAGCAGCCGCGAGGAAACATTTTTGCCCGTCTCTGCCGCAATCCCGAGCAGCAGGTGCTCGGTGCTCACGAACTCGTCTTTCAGCCGCGCCGCTTCAGCCTGCGCCTCGTCAGCGACCTTGCGGAACCGAGGCGACATGGAAGGGGCGGACCCTCCGTACGCCTGCGGCAGCCGGGACAACTCGTCGCGCAACCCGGAGGCGAACACCTTGGGGTCCGCTCCCATCTTCTTCAGAAGCTCGGGAACGATCCCCTCCGGCTGCTCGACAAGGGCCAGCAGCAGGTGCTCGGGCTCGATCTGCGCGTGGCTCATCTGCTCGGCCAGCGACTGCGCCGTCAGGACAGCTTCCTGCGCCTTTTCAGTGAACTTATTGATGTTCATGGTTACGTATCCGTAGCTCCCAGCTGCCAGCTCCCAGCTGCCAGCTTCCAGCTTCCAGCTATCAGCTATCAGCTGCCAGCTGCCAGCCGCCACCTACTTCGTGTCTGACTGGAAGCTGACAGCTGACTATGCCGCGGTGTGTTTTTTCTTGCCGGACAGTTTTGCGAGCGCCTCATAGTGCTGGCGCTCTTCCGGCGAGAGCTCCCGAGGCAATTCCGCCTCGACCGTGGCATACAGGTCGCCATGCTCCCCAGGTTTGCCTACAAGCGGCATGCCGTGCCCTTTGAGCCGGAACACCTGGCCGCTTTGAGTGGTGGCCGGGATCTTGAGACGCACGGGACGGCCGCCCAGATTCGGCACTTCCGCCTCGCCGCCAAGCACGGCCGTGGTCACCGGCACCCGCACCTTGACGTGCAGGTCGTGTCCCTTACGCTCGAAACGTGAGTCGGGCGTGATGTGCACGCGGAGATACAGATCTCCGGGTGTGGCGCCGCCGCTGCCGTGCTCGCCTTCGCCCGCCACGCGGACGCGCGATCCTTCCCCCACCCCTGGGGGAATTCTCACATCGACTGTCCGCGCGTGGCCTCCGTGCTTGATCGCCAGGCGCCGGGTCGTGCCCTGGTACGCGTCTTCCAGCGACAGATCGATCGTCTGTTCAACATCGCGCCCCTGGCGGCCGCGCCCGGTTCCCCGGCCGCTTCTCCCGCCTGCGCGCCGTCCTGGCTCCGGCTCCGCGCCGCCGCCCGAGAAGAACGTTCGAAAGAAATCAGAGAACGGATCCTCGTTGCCGAAGAGGTCGCGCATTTCGTCGGCAGTCATCGTGCGGTAGCCGCCCGGCGCGCCGCCGAAATTGCCGGTCCATTGGCCGGCATCGAATGGCGATCCGCCCGCGCCCGGCCCGCCGGGTTGTGCCTGCTCGTACATCTTCCAGTTCGATCCCAGCTCGTCGTACTTTCTCCGCTTTTCCGGGTCGCCCAGGACTTCGTAGGCCTCGTTGATTTCCTTGAAGCGCGCCTCGGCGTTCTTGTCCCCGGGATTCACGTCGGGGTGGTGCTTCCGCGCCTGCTTGCGGTACGCCTGCTTGATCTCCTTCTCCGAGGAGCTCTTGTTGACGCCGAGCGTGGCGTAATAGTCCTTGAAGTCCATAGCTGTCAGCCTCTTCGCCTCTCAAGTGTAGGCCCGATTACGCTCGGTTAGTCAATCTCGGTATGATAAGAAACTTGTTCGCCTGGTCCGACGTCTTCATCATCCTCGTCCTGATCGTCCTCGAGGGTCTGCTCAGCGCTGATAACGCCATCGTGCTTGCGATGATGGTGCTGGGGCTCCCCAAGCGCGAGCAAAAAAAAGCGTTGAAATACGGCCTGGTGGGCGCCTTCGCGTTCCGCATCGTGACGACGTTGGCGGCGGTGTACCTGATCCACCTGGAGATCGTGAAACTGATAGGCGCCGCCTATCTTCTTTATCTCCCTTACAAGCATTTTTCGAACCCGGACAAGGGGGCCGACGGCCGGGAGCCACCCAGGGCCACGCCCTGGCTGGGTATGACGGCGTTCTGGGGCACCGTGGTGAAGGTGGAGCTCACCAACCTGGTGTTTTCCATCGACTCCATCCTGGCGGCGGTGGCCATGTCCACCAAGACGTGGGTGGTGCTCACCGGAGGCATTCTCGGCATCATCGCAATGCGAATGGTGGTGGGGCAGGTGATCACGCTGGTGGAGCGCTATCCGGCCATCGTGGACGGCGCATTTCTCATCATTGCCTGGGTAGGCGTCACGCTGCTGGTGGATTTCCTGCATTCCGAGGCGTGGATTCCGTTCTTCATTCCGCAGTGGTTCAAGCTCTCCGTCATCGTTCTCATCTTCATCGTCAGTTTTCTTTACGCGCGCCGTCACCCGTCAGCCAGGCGGAAGCCGCAACCGTGACGACCTGCCGCTTCACTAACGAGTTTTTCTATCTCACCACAGAGACACAAAGACACAGAGAAATGTTTTTCAAAAATACAAGAACTTTGTGCCTTTGTGTCTCTGTGATGAGACATGCTATTCCTTCCCTTTGAATTTGCGGAGCTGGCGGCGTTCGCGCTTGTCGGGCGCGTGGGTGCGCTCGAGGCTCGCCCGGTAGATGCGCTCGAGGCGGCGCATCTCACGCTCCGCCTCGGGCATCGGCGGCGTCGTGTCGGTGTAAAGCGCCTTGGCGTCGGCCTTGGGCACGTGCCGTTCGGCCAGGGCTGCGACGACGATCGTCTGCTTGCGGCCGTAAGGACGGTTGAGCTCGATGCGATCGCCAACGCGCAGTTGCCGGTGAGGCTTCACCCGCTCGCCGTTCACTTCCACCTTGCCGCCCACGCAGGCGCGCTGGGCCTCCGACCTGGTTTTGTAAAGGCAAGCGACGTCCAGCCAGATGTCGAGCCGGACAGTTGTATCACTCTGAGTCATTTCAGGGCCTGAAGGGCTGGCCCAGAGATTGCGTTGGCCGCCCGTGATTATCTATGGGCACGAACGAATATCTTGCGCTGATCGGAGGTCTGTTTCTCGCCTGGGTGGTCGTAGTCACCTTGTTCACACCGCGGATCGACTACAAAGTGCGCCGGCGGATCGACTGCACGACCAGGGAATTTGTATACGCCCTCCACAGTACCACGCTGGCCACCGTCCATCACGGCAGCCAGTTCACGGTGCTCACCAACGCCAAGGAATTCTATCCGGCCATGCTCGAGGCCATTCGGGGCGCGCAGGCCTCTATCAACATGGAGTGCTACATCTTCAAGCCTGACGGCATCGGCCACGAGTTCATGGCCGCCATGATGGAGAGAGCGCAAACCGGCGTCACTGTCACGCTGGTGGCGGACGCCATCGGCAGCATGTGGCTCGGCTTCGGCTGGGTGGGCCAGTTGAGACGGGCCGGCGTTCGGGTCAAGCTCTATCAGCGAATGAAATGGTATCGGCTCGCGCGGTTGAACAACCGCACCCACCGGGAGCTGCTGATCGTGGACGGTCGAACGGCATTCGTCGGCGGCGCAGGCGTGGGAGATCAGTGGGCCAAGGGCATGCACGGCAAGCGTCCGTGGCGCGACACGATGGTCCGAGTTACCGGGCCGGCCGTCGCCGCTATCCAGGGTGTATTTTCGGAGAACTGGATCGAGTGCTGCGGTGAAATCCTGACCGGCGGCGAATTCTTTCCACCGCTTGAACGCACCGGAGACACCACCTCGGTCGTGATCAAAAGCTCGCCCGCCGACCGGGCCACGCCGGCGCGCGTGGTCTTCCAGATGCTGCTGGAGGGCTCCACCAAGTCCGTCTGCATCAACACGCCTTATTTCCTGCCGGACAAGTCGCTCCGCAAGGCGTTCATCGAAACCGCGCGGCGCGGCGTGGATATCCAGATCATCGTGCCTGGATCCCATACCGACCAGCGCTGGGTACGCATAGTCAGCCGCCGGAAATACCGCGAGCTCCTGCACGAAGGCATCAAGATCTACGAATATCGGGCCGGGATGACACACGCCAAAGTGCTCAACGTGGACGGCCTGTGGGTGGTGGTAGGCACCACGAACTTCGACAACCGCTCATTCGAGCATAATGACGAGGTGAATGTCGCAATTCTCGACGAAGAGGTGTCCGCGCGCCTCAAGAAAGACTTCATGGCCGACCTGCGGCAATGCGAGGAAGTCACATTGGACACCTGGAAGCGGCGCTCGTTGTTTGAGAAGATCGTGGAGCCGTTCTGCTGGATCTTAGAGCGACAGCAGTAGCTTCATGAACCCACCAATCACGATTCCGCCCTCGCTGCCCGGCTTTCCCGAACTTGACGATGACTTTGTCGGCGTCAAAGCGCCCCTTCCGCTCGAGCAGCTCGAGGCGCACGCCCGCGCCCTCGCCGCGGAGCACGGCGTGGCGAAGGGCGAAGGCCCGCGCAAGGAGCTGCTGAGCCGCCTCGAGCGCAATGCCGAGCGTCTGGAACAGACCTACAAGACGCTGTCGGAAGAAGGGTTCGACCAGACGGCCGAATCCCCATCTGAGGAGTGGCTCCGCGACAACCACTACGTGGTGCGCGCGCAAGTGCTCGAGATTCGGCGCAACCTGCCGCGCAAGTACTACGAAGAGCTGCCCACGCTGACCGAGGGCCGTTGGCGGCGGTACCCGCGGGTCTACGTGCTGGCGCGCGATTTCGTGTCCCACACGGCGGGACGTTTCGATCAGGAGCTGTTGCGGCGGTTTGCGGACGCTTACCAGGACATCACGCCGCTCTCGATAGGCGAGCTCTGGGCGATTCCGATCATGTTGCGACTCGCCCTCGTGGAAAATCTGTGCGGGCTCGCGGTCCAGACGCTACGGGCCAAGCAGGAGCGGGAAGCGGCCAGGAAGTTCGCGGCGGAGCTGCTGGTGGAATCGGCCCAGGCGAAGAGCAAGGCGCCGCTTCAGCTGGCGGCGAAGGCCTCAACCACCTTCGTGGTGGAAATCCTGCACAGTCTTCGCGACCAATCTGTGTCTTCCACGGCGGCGTGGCGATGGCTGCAGGGGCGGCTCTCGGCGCGCGGCCAGTCTCCCGACGAGCTGCTGCGCACCGAGCAGCAGCGCGAAGCCGTCGATCAGCTGTCGATCGCGAACATCATCGGCACGATGCGAGCGCTGTCGGCGCTCGACTGGCCGCTGTTCGTCGAAGGGGTCAGCCGCGTCGAGCGCATTCTCCAGAACGATCCCGTGGGCGCGTACGAGCGAATGGACCTCGAGACGCGGGACCGTTATCGCAAATCTGTGGAGCAGCTGGCAAAGCGATCGGGGGTTGATGAGATCGAGATCGCCGAGCGCGCCGTGGCGCTCGCGGAGGCCGCGCGCGTCAAGCAGCCCGATCTCGAGCGTGCCCACCACGTCGGCTACTACCTGATCTCCCGGGGCCGGTTCGACCTCGAGCGGGCCGTAGGCTATCCGCCAACGCTGGGGGAGCGCATTGCGCGCACGGCGTTCAGGCATCCCGCGCTGGGGTACCTCGGCAGCGTGGTGTTGACCACAGCGCTGTTCGAATCCAGTCTCCTGAAGTTCGCCCGCAACCACGGCGGATCGTGGCCGCTCGTCATGCTGGTCGCCGCGTTGACGTTGATACCGGTGAGCGAGCTTGCGCTGACGTTCCTGAACACGATCTTGACCACCATCATTCCGCCGCGCCGGTTGCCGAAGCTGTCGCTCCGGAACGGCGTGCCGGACGATCTCCGCACGATGGTGGCGGTCCCGACGATTCTTTCCTCGGTGGAAGGCGTCCGCGAGTTAGTGGATGCGCTGGAAGTGCGCGCCCTGGCCAACCACGACGAGAACCTGAGCTTCGCGCTGCTCGGAGATTTCGCAGACGCGGACGCGGAAACGCTGCCCGGCGACGCCCAGGTGGTGAAGGCGGCCGTGGCGATGATCAACGCGCTGAACGAGCGGCATGGGAAGGAGCGCTTCTACCTGCTGCATCGCAAGCGCGTCTGGAACGAGTCGGAACGGCGGTGGATGGGCTGGGAGCGCAAGCGCGGGAAGCTCCATGAGCTCAATCGCCTGCTGCGCGGTGCGGAAGACACCACGTTCGTCCTGCAGGTGGGAAGCCTTGCACGGCTGCCGACGATTCGCTACGTGATCACGCTGGATTCGGACACCGATCTTCCGCTCGACGTGGGGCGCCGGCTGGTGGGCACGATGGCGCACCCGCTGAATCGCCCTCGGCTGGATCCCGCGTCTCGTACGGTACGGGAAGGCTACGGCATTCTCCAGCCGCGCGTGGCGATCAGCGCGGTGAGCGCGTCCCTGACGCGGTTCTCCCAGGTGTTTTCGGGACATGTAGGTCTGGACCCTTACACGACCGCCGTGTCCGACGTGTATCAGGATCTGTTTCACGAAGGCAGCTACGTGGGCAAAGGCATCTACGACGTGGACGCGTTTGAAGCCGCGCTCGCCGGCCGGGTGCCCGAGAACACGCTGCTCAGCCACGATCTGTTCGAGGGGCTGTTTGCGCGGGTGGCGCTGTGCACCGATCTTGAAGTGATCGACGACTATCCGAGCCACTACCTGACCTCCGCGGCCCGTCTGCATCGTTGGGTCCGCGGTGACTGGCAGCTCCTGCCGTGGCTGGCCAAGCCCCTGTCCGCCATTGCGCGCTGGAAGCTTCTGGACAACCTCCGGCGCAGCCTGGTTCCGCTCTCACTCATCGCGCTGCTGGCCGCGGGATGGCTCGTGTTGCCTGGCGGACCCAGTCTCTGGACGGGCCTGGCGTTTCTCGTGCTCTTCTTTCCCGTCTATGTGCAATGGGGGCAATCCCTGTCCAACCGCGTGCAGGGCGTTCGATTCCGCGATCACGTCAGGGCCGAACGGGAAAATCTCCAATCGAGCCTGCATCAGGTCCTTCTGACCAGCACGTTCCTGGCGCACCAGTCGGTGGTCATGCTGGACGCCATCGGCCGGACGCTGGTGCGCCTGCTCATCACCCGGCGGCACCTGCTCGAGTGGGTGACCGCCGCGGACGCCTCCGCTCGTCTCGACGTGAATCAACTCAGTGTGTTCAGGCGGATGTGGGCGGCCCCGGCGCTGGCGGTGGCGCTTGGCGTGGCGGTGGCGGCGCTGGCCGCGGGAAGTCTTCCGTGGGCGCTCCCGGTCCTTGCACTGTGGGCCGTCTCTCCCGTACTGGCTTATCGCACCGGCCTTCGCAGGGAAGCCAGGGAACTTCAACTTGATCCGAACGAACGGGCGGCGCTTCGCCAAATCGCGCGACGGACCTGGCGATTCTTCGAGGAAGTGATCACCGCCGAGGACAACTGGCTGGTGCCCGACAACCTTCAAGAGAATCGCGCCGACCCGATTGCGCATCGCACTTCACCGACGAACATCGGCCTCCAGCTGCTGGCGTCGGTGGCTGCGTGGGACTTCGGATACATTTCCATGGAGCAGTGCCTCGAGCGTCTGGAGCGCGCGTTCGGTTCCCTCGGGAAACTGTCGCGGTACCGCGGGCATTTCTTCAACTGGTACGACACGCAGACGCTGCTGCCGCTTGCGCCCCTGTACATTTCCACCGTCGACAGCGGCAACCTGCTCGGATATTTCCTGACGTTGAAGATGGCGCTTCCCGCAATGGTGGAGGAGAGCAGTGCCGGGCTCAACCGCCGATGTGTGGACGGCTTCGTCGATACGCTCGAATTGTTCGAGCGCGACGCCTCACCCTCCGTGGCCCAGCAGGGCCGCGACGCGCTGCGGAAATTTCAGGCCGATCTGGCGCGAATGCGCGCGCGTTCTGTCGAAACGCCGCAGACCGCGGAGCAATGGAAGCAATGGCTGACGTCGATGGCCGCGGAAATCGACGCACTCCAGTCGGCGGCCGCTCAACGCCCACCCACCGGTGCATTCTGGCTGGCGTCCGCCCGTTCGATGCTCACGGAGCGCCTCAGAGAGCTCTCCGCGGACGACGTCCCCACCCACATGAGCCGCGCCGAGGCGCTCATCGCGTCCGTAGACCGCCTTGTGGACGAAGCGGAGTTTGCGTTCCTGTTCGATCAGCAGCGCCAGCTGTTCGCGATCGGTTACAACCTGACGGAAGGGCGCCGCGACTCGAGTTCGTACGACACCCTGGCGTCCGAGGCGAGGCTGATCAGCTTCCTGGCTATCGCCGCGCGCCACGTCCGCCAGGAGCACTGGTTCAAGCTCGGACGCTCCATGACGCCGGTGGGCCATCAGCGCGCGCTGATTTCATGGAGCGCGTCGATGTTCGAGTATCTGATGCCGCTGCTGGTCATGCGCACGTACTCGCATACGCTGCTGGATGAAACCTACAACGCGGTAATCGACCGGCAAATCGAGTACGCCAGGGAAATGGGCGTGCCGTGGGGCATTTCCGAGTCCGCCTACAACGTGCAGGACGGCAACGGGAACTATCAGTACCGCGCATTCGGCGTCCCGGGGCTCGGACTGAAGCGAGGGCTGGCGGACGATCTGGTGGTGGCGCCATACGCCACGATGCTTGCGGCGCAATTGCGCCCTCGTGAAGCGCTCGCGAACCTCGAGGAGTTGACCGTAGCCGGCGCGCTTGGGCCGATGGGCTATTACGAAGCCATCGACTACACGCCTGAACGGCTGCCGCCGGATGCACGCTCCGGCGGTGTCGTGCTCAGGACGTACATGGCCCACCACCACGCCATGAGTCTTCTCGCGCTCGACAACTGTCTAAACGGCAACCCGATGCAGGTGCGCTTCCACGCGGAGCCCCGCGTGCAGGCGGCCGAGCTGCTGCTGCAGGAGCGCAGCCCGAGGCTGGTGCCGCTGGAGATGCCCCCGGAGGAGCACAAGCTCGACGAGGTGCCCGGGCGCACCGTGCATTCGCCGATCAGGCGGTACGTGACGCCGCACACGCTGACGCCGCGGGCGCATCTGCTGTCGAACGGATCGTACAGCGTGATGGTGACTAATTCCGGCGGAGGGTACAGCCGCTGGCGCGAGCTGGCCGTCACGCGCTGGCGCGAAGATGCCACCACCGACGCGTGGGGCAGCTTCTGTTACATCCGCGATCTCGAAAGCGGCACCTACTGGTCCTCCGGCTTTCATC
>Ga0310810_10010101_pt1 | contig 10975 bp, 10 predicted proteins | sample NCmetagenome_FD_207641 | JGI IMG/M metagenome (GOLD analysis project Ga0310810, IMG submission 207641) | Soil microbial communities from experimental microcosm in Duke University, North Carolina, United States - NC | ecosystem: Engineered > Artificial ecosystem > Soil microcosm > Unclassified ... | reverse complement strand
GTAAGGCACCTGCGCGAAGCAGCCGGGGACATTCCCCGGCTGCTTCGTCGTACTCACCCGCTTTTCGGCCGCTGCTAGTTATCGCCGTTGCGGTTGCGCAGGAAGTGAACGAGCGCGCGGCGTGCGCGACGGCGTTTGACCATCTGGCCGCCGACCAGCAGGCGCGAGACCTGACGCTCCAGATCCGGCCCCTCGTCGTCGCCCTCGTCTTCGTCCCCCTCGTCCGACTCGTCCCCAGCCTCGCCGCGCGCGCGGATCAGCTTCGCGAGCAGCGCGCGACGCACTCGGCGCCGTCGCAGGATGCGGCTCCCCATTACGAGGCGCAGGAACTTGCGGTCCCGATCGCTGCCTTCCTCGCCGCCTTCCTCACCGATCTCGTCGTCGTCCTCTTCGCCCTCATCTCCAGTCTCACTCCGGTCGCGGATGAGCTTCGCGAGTAGCGCGCGGCGCACGCGGCGGCGCCGCAGCATGCGGCTCCCGACCAGGAGGCGTACCAGCCGGCGATCTTCACCGCCACCCTCCTCGTCGCCTTCCTCCTCGTCCTCGTAGTCGTCCTCGCCTTCGTCCCCGGCCTCACCGCGCTCGCGAATCAGCTTCGCGAGCAGGGCGCGACGCACGCGACGCCGGCGGAGCATGCGGCTCCCGACAAGGAGACGCACCAGCCGGCGATCGTCTCCGCCGCCCTCCTCGTCGCCCTCGTCGCCCTCGTCGCTCTCATAGTCCTCATCGTACTCGTCCGACTCATCTGCGGCCTCACCACGCTGTCGGATGAGCTTCGCGAGCAGGGCGCGACGCACGCGGCGCCGCCGCAGGATCCGGCTCCCGACGACGAGGCGCAGGAACTTGCGCTCCCGATCGCTGCCTTCCTCTCCACCTTCCTCGCTGTCCTCGTAGTCGTCCTCGCCTTCGTCCCCGGTCTCACTCCGGTCCCGGATCAGCTTCGCGAGCAGGGCGCGACGCACGCGTCGCCGACGGAGCATGCGGCTGCCGACCAGGAGTCGCAGCAGGCGGCGATCATCGCTCCCGCCCTCCTCGTCACTCTCCTCATCGTCCTCGTAGTCCTCATCTCCCTCATCCCCGGCCTCACCGCGCGCGCGGATCAACTTCGCGAGCAGGAGGCGGCGAAAACGCCGACGCTGCAGCACTCGGCTGCCGACGAGCGCACGCACGAGCTGATGGTCTTCGTCGCCACTGTCGCCTGTCGTGCCCTCATCTGCGTCCTCGTCCGACCCATTCGCCCGTTCGTTGATGAGTCGGGCGATGAGAGCGCGGCGGATGCGGCGGCTGCGAAGCGCGCGACCGCCGACCGCAAATTTTGCGAGATCCTCGGTTTCCATTGTGTTGCTGCTCATTCGGTCTTCCTCCGGTTGTCCGTAACGTCGATTGGGTGAACTGGGCGGCGCAGCAGGAGTCTGCGGCCGCGTAAAACGGTCGCGCTCCACGAAGTGGAGGTCACTTCATGGAGCGCTCGATGACGGTGCCCCAGTGTGCCGAGAATTGCCCGGTGCAGCGCGGCCCGATCTGTCAGTTGCCTGACGGCGCTCCGCTTGATCAGCGGCGCGAGCAGCTGATGGCGAAGCTCCGCGTCCGCCGGCGACTCCTCCGTCGTCTCCTCGTCCTCGTCTTCGTCGTCACCGAGCACGCACGCGATCCCGGCCTCGAACGCGTGCTCCAACACCTCCTCGAGTCGTTCCTCGCTCCGAGCATCCTTGATGAGGCTCGCTTTCTCTTCATTGGAGAGCTCGTGGCGCGCGCCCTTCGCGTCGAGCCCCTCGACGCGTACGACGTCGGCCGAATCGGCGTCGATCGTGATGGTGATAGCCTTGAGCTTGGGAACCGCGGTGGCCGGCTGGTCCGTCCGCGGCGCGGCGGCCCGACTGGCCTTCGCCGTTGCGGCCTCTGCTTCCGGCTGACTGGCTTTTGCTGATGGCACGTACGGCTCGGGCCGGACCGATGGCTTTGGCGTGCTCGAGGTGTTCGGTGGGTTTGGCATGCTCGGGGTTTCGGCCATAGGGTGCTCCTGTAGCGAACTCACGTCTGGTGACGAGATCTGCTCGCACACATCAGCGCCGGGTTCGGGTGAAGCGTCCCGGCGGAGTGAGGGCGAGCCGTTGCGAGAGCGCGGGAGAGCGGCTGGCGACGACGGGCGCTGTCGCTCGCTTGGCTCTCGTGATGGAAGCGGAGACTATCCTCCGCCGAACACGGGCAGCCATTGGACCTTTGTGTACCACCACGGCGCGGTCATCATGCGGCGCGCAACCGTCGCGGTCGGCTGGCGACTATTGAAGAGATTGGTGAGACACGAGCGGGACATGATCGTTACGTGCGCCGCGAACTCCGACGGTGCCTAACGAACAGTCGCCTAACGCGTCACGAGCCTAACGCGACCGATGCCGATCGCGGCGTCTCACGGATCCACCGGCGTCGGGAGCTCGAACCAGATCTCGATCAGATAGCCGTCGCGGTCCCGCGCGAACAGATAGGGCTCGCCCGGAACGAACTCGCCGCGGTCCTCCACGCGGCCACCGGCGGCGATCACCGCGGCTTCGGCATCAGCGATCGAGGCGGGATCCGTCAACCGAAACCCGATGTGCGCGATGCCACCGGTGTTTCCACCACGGGCCTCCGAACGCTCGAAAACGAGGACGTCGCGAGCGCCCGGTGTTTGTGCCTGGAGAAAGGTGTCGGTTCGATAGACCGCCACCATGCCGAACACCGATGCGTAAAAGCCGAACGCGCGTTCGACGTCTTCGACGCCGAGCGCAACGTGGGTCAGCCCGAAGGTTCTGATCATCGCTGGCACTCGCGTGAGGCGGCATCTGACTGGCGAGCGCCGCTGCGTGCTACCCGCAGCGCTCGACCCACTCCACTTCGGGAACGCGACCGGAGCGGTATCGCGTGATGTGCCCACCGTCGGCCTCGAACACGATACGAAGCGCGGAATCCTGTGGCGAGGGCGATCGGACCGTGAGATACTGCCCGTTCTGGAGATACTTGTGCGGCGTCACCGTCACCCGCCCGGCGTACGCCTGGCTGACTCGCGATGTGCTGTCGCCGACGGCCACGCCCGCATCCGATCGAACGCCGGCGCTGTCGATGTCGACGCGGGCAACCTGACCACGAGCGAGCATGACCACCACGCCCGCCGGGGCAGCCGGCGGTCGCACGTACGCGCACTCGGCCCCGTTCGCTGGCAGCGTGATGTCACCGCCGACTCGCTCGAGGTCAGCCGCGGTCATACCCACGCGAATCGGACCGATGCCCGACGGCGTCACCGTCCACGCGCTGGAAGCCGGTGCCGTGTCGGAAACGGCTCCGGAATCGGTGGACCCTGCAGCCGGCTGGGCGGAGGCAGTGCTGTCGGTCGAGGATCCCGCGTTCTTCTCAGCGGTACAGGCGCCGCCGGCAGCGACCGCAAGGACAAGAGCGATTGTGCGCACCATGATCTCCGCGGAACGGTTCGCGGTCCGGCACTCGCGAGTCCCGTGCCCGAAGTCACCCTCAGCGCGAGCGACGCAGCGCCTTTGGCGTCCAGCGGGGGTGACGCTGGCGGTGGCTCCTACGGTATAGTCCGATGCGGAATCCCTGACGCGCGGTAGATGTGGGAGACCGGGCTATGGCAATCACTCGACTACGTGACGGAGGTCATCTGACTCGCATCCGAATCACCGGGGTCCCGATGGACCTCGGGGCAAGTCGCCGCGGTGTCGATATGGGCCCGTCGGCGCTCAGAGTCGCAGACCTCGCGCGCAGGCTCGAGGCGTTAGGGCATACCGTGGAGGCGGACGATGATGTCTCGACGCCGTTACCCGAGGTGCTGCTCCACCGGTCGACCGAGCTCCCCGGTCCGGTGGGTGCGTTTCTCCCGGCCATCACGGCCACGTGCATGGAGCTCGCGCGCGTGACCGCCGACAGTATCGTCGCCGGAGCGGTGCCACTGACCATCGGGGGCGATCACTCGATTGCCGCGGGGTCCATTGCGGGTGCGGCCGTTGCGCTCGCCCAGCGCGGCGAACGGCTCGGCGTCATCTGGCTCGACGCGCATGGCGACGCGAACACGCCCGAGACGTCGAGCAGTGGCAACATTCACGGGATGCCGCTCGCGCACCTGCTCGGACATGGCGACGCCATGTTCGCCGGAATCTCCGCCGCGCTCGGCGGGCCATCGCCAGCGATTCTCCCGAGTCAGGTGGCGGTCGTCGGCGTACGGGATCTCGACGAGCCGGAGCGGCGTCACCTCCGCCACTGGGGCGTCGCGACCTTCACCATGCGCGCGATCGATGAGCGCGGGCTCCGCGCGGTCATGCAGGACGCGCTGGCAATCGTGGGGCGCGACACGGGTGGCGTGCACGTGTCGATGGACCTCGACTGGCTCGACCCTGTGCATGCGCCGGGAGTCGGTACGCCGGTCGCGGGGGGCGCGACGTATCGCGAAGGGCATCTGGCGATGGAGATCGTCGCCGACAGCGGGCGCCTAACGTCACTCGACGTGGTGGAGGTGAACCCGGTGCTGGACACCCAGAACCGCACCGCGGAGCTCGCGGTGGGCCTCGTGCTCAGCGCGTTCGGCCAGCGGATCATCTAGATGCCCGGTCATCCCGAGCGAGCCGCAGGCGAGTCGAGGGATCTAGTGTGCCTCATTCGTAGCAAGCTACGGGAACCTCACAATAGATCCCTCGACTCCGCCGCTGCGCGGCTCCGCTCGGGATGACGGCGCAGCGGACGTTAGGCAGCACCGGACTCGGTGTGTCGCCCATCGGGCTCGGCCTCGCCGCACTCGGCAGACCCGGATACATCACGGTCGGCCACGCCGACGATCTCGGGTCGGATCGAGGGCGCGACGCGATGGAGTACCGGGCGCACGCGGTGCTGGACGCCGCGTATGCGCGCGGCATTCGCTACTTCGACGTCGCACGATCGTACGGCCGGGCGGAGGAATTTCTGGCATCGTGGCTCGCGCGTCGCGCCATTCCTCCGGGGTCCGTCACCGTGGGCTCGAAGTGGGGCTACACGTATACCGCTGACTGGCGCGTCGACGCGCCGACTCACGAGGTCAAGAGCCACACGCTGCCGGTGTTCACGCGGCAGCTTGGTGAGTCACGTGCCATCCTCGGCGCGCACCTCGCGCTGTATCAGATCCACTCTGCGACGCTGGAGAGCGGCGTGCTCGATGACACTTCGATCATCGACGCGCTCGCCGAGGCGCGACGTGGTGGGCTCCGCATTGGACTCACCGTGAGCGGGCCGAGCCAGGCGGATACGATCTGGCGCGCGCTCGATGTTCGCCGCGACGGCGCGCGGGTGTTCGATGCGGTGCAGGCGACATGGAATCTGCTCGAGCGCAGCGTCGAGCCGGCGGTGAGTGCTGCTCACGCCGAAGGGTTCGGTATCATCGTCAAGGAAGCGCTGGCGAACGGCCGTCTCACGACCCGTGGTACGAATGCGGTGCGAGATGCGTGGATGGACCCGCTCGCGCGAGAAGCGGAGCGGCTCGGCGTGAGCGTCGATGCGCTGGCGCTCGCGTCGGCGTTGGCGCAGCCGTGGGCGGACGTCGTGTTGAGCGGAGCGGCGACGACCTGGCAGCTCGAGTCGAACGTGGGTGCGAGCGGCGTCGTCATTCCGAACGAGACCAGCGTCGCACTGCAAGCTCTGACGATGAGGTCGGAGGAGTACTGGCGAGTCCGAAGCGCGTTGCCCTGGAACTGAAGCCCACACCTTCGATTGCGGAACGCAGTTGTGGGTCTATATTCGCCGCCGGCCGATTGATGAGGCGATCGATGCAGAATGAGCACGTCGACGAAGATGATGTGACCGCGCGCGCAGCAGACGACGCGCCTCCCGAGGGTACGGTGAACGCGTCTGAGCGAAGGCGCGTCACGCGGCGTGGATTGCTCGCCGCCGCAGCCGCCTCAGCAGGCGGTGCGGTGCTGGCGCGCCTGCCCGCGCAGGGCCCCGCAAGTCGTGCTGCGCCGGCGGCTCCGACGCCCGCGCAGGCTGCCGTGCCACCCGGTGCGCCCGTCTACGATCTCGCTGCGGTGCCCGTCGATCCGACGCGGGCGCCGGGGCCACCGACGTCGGCGTTAGGCGCGCGCTCCCCATTCGAGGCTCCGGCGCGGACGCCGGTGGGCGTCGTCACGGGGTCGTCGCTGACGCCACTGCATCTGCTCACGGGAACCGTGACGCCGAGCGACCTCGTGTTCGAACGGCATCATGCAGGGGTCGCGCTCATCGATCCGGCGCGCTACGAGCTCATGATCCACGGACTCGTCGACCGTCCGACGGTGTTCACGCTCGACGACCTGCGCCATCTCCCGAGCGTTTCGCGGACGGTGTTCCTCGAGTGTTCCGGCAACGGTCGTGGGGCGTTCCGCGCGCCGAAGCGCGAGATGACGGCCCAGGCGGTGGACGGCCTAACGAGCTCCGGCGAATGGACCGGCGTGCCGCTCGCGACGCTGTTCCGCGAAGTGGGCGTGCATCGCGGAGCCTCGTGGTTCCGGGCCGAGGGTGGCGATGCCGCGCGGTTATCGCGAAGCGTGCCGATCGAGAAGGGGATGGCCGATGCACTCATCGCCTACGCGTACAACGGCGAGCCGTTGCGTCCGTCGAACGGATATCCGGCGCGACTGCTGCTCCCGGGCTACGAGGGCAACGCGAACATCAAATGGGTGCGGCGAATCGAGCTGGCCGACGGCCCCGGCATGTTCCGCGATGAGACGTCGAAGTACACGGACCCGCTCGCGAACGGCACTGCGCGACAGTTCAGTTTCGTGCTCGATGCAAAGTCGATCATCACCGCACCGACGTATCCGAGTCGCGTCACTCCGAACGCGTGGACGCAGATCAGCGGCCTCGCGTGGAGTGGTCGTGGCAAGATCGTGCGCGTCGACGTCAGTGTCGACGCTGGCAAGAGCTGGATGGTGGCGGAGTTGCAGGATCCAGTGCAGTCGATGGCGCATACGCGCTTCCGTCTTCCCTGGCAGTGGGACGGGCGAGAGACCGTGTTGATGAGTCGTGCCGTCGATGAGACGGGGTACACTCAGCCGACGGTCGCCGAATTTCGGGCGAAGCGAGGCATCGGAACGGATTATCACTTCAACTACATTCGCGGCTGGGTGGTGGAGCCGGACGGCCAGGTCGTCTTCGGGGGCAACGCATGACGCGGGCGCACCTGAAGGTTGTCACGACGCTCGCGCTCGTGGCATTTGCATTTGCCGCGTGCGATCGAGGCCCGCTGGCCGAGCGTGCGGACCGGCGCCAGCGCACGTTAGGCGAAGGTCGGTTGCCGCCCGACGTGCAGGTCGCGCCGGCTCCGCCGACGCATTTCGGTGTCGGGCGCGCCGCTACACCCGCGGAGGTCGCCGCGTGGGACATCGACGTGGGGCCGGACGGGAAGGGGCTGCCACCGGGAAGCGGCACGGTGGCGCAGGGCGCCGCGGTGTTCGCCGCGAAGTGCGCGGTGTGTCATGGACCGGCGGGCGAAGGGCAGGTCGGCGCGCCGCCGGCTGGGTCAGCGGCCGCACCGAAACTGGTCGGCCGCGATCCGCGCGAGGGATTCCCGTTCGGTCAGGATCCCAAGCTCGTGAAGACGGTGGGCAACTACTGGCCGTACGCGACGACGGTGTTCGACTACGTTCGGCGCACGATGCCGCTGACGGCGCCCGGCTCGTTGACGAACAACGAGGTGTACGCCGTAGTCGCGTTCCTGCTGGCGCAGAACGAGGTGATCGAGCGGACGGCGGTCATGAACAGCACGACGTTACCGGCGGTGCGGATGCCGGCGCGGGACAAGTTCGTCGTCGACGATCGGAAAGGGGGGCCGGGGTTCAAGTAGGCCGGTCGTCATCCCGAGCGAGCCGTAGGCGAGTCGAGGGATCTGCTGTGAAGTACTCGTGGCCAGATCGGCTACGATGACGTCACAATAGATCCCTCGACTCGCTTCGCTCGCTCGGGATGACGATCACCAAAACACCTTTCTGATCCCGGTCTGACCCGGCCTGCGCAACTTCAGGTAGATGATCAGTCCCGTGACCGTCAGGACGATCAGCGTCAGGCCCCACAGCATCGCGACCACGAGACCTCCATCGCCGAACGCCTCGCCGCTGTGCAGGCGGTAGAGAAACGGCTTGTCGGCATAGGCTTCTTCCGATAGCAGTTGGCCGGTTCGCGCATCGAACACGAGCTTGCGATCCTCGCCGCCGGTCGGCTTGCCGGTGAAGAGCGTGACCGTGGGACTCGGCCCCTTCAACTGCACCTCGATCTTATCCACCGGCGCGCCGCTCGTGCGCGTCGCGGCCGTCGTGAACGCGCGCGCGATCGGAGCCGACCACGCCGATGCCGGAGACGCGAGCGTCACGGGACTGATCATGTCGCGCGTGGCTTCGCGAAGTGCTTCGTCTTCGCCGAAGAATTCCGTGAAGGCGACGATCACGCCGGTCGACGCGGCCCAGAGCAGAAAGAGCGCGGCCGGAAAGCCGATCCAACGGTGCCACTTGCGCCAGAAGGCCAGGTTCAACGCCGGCATTATCGAAAGAGTCGCAAAAGGGTGAGGGTTGAGGACCGCGAATGGTACGGGCGGCGCCGCCGCTCGACAATCGCCGGACATCCGTCTCCGGAACACCGATAGGTCGATCGACCCAAGATCGTGCGTGGTGGTCTCCGTATCGTGCGCTCGTCGGCTCACACGCTGTACGGCACTCGCCAACCAACCGCTCGCGCGATCCATGATCGCGAAGCGCGCACGCATCGGAGACTCTTACCATGGCACGTCTGTTCAACGCCGCGACTGCGGCCTGTTTCGCTCTCGTGGTGGCCGCGTGTAGCGGCGACAGTGATTCTCCCGCTGGTCCAGGCACTGGTGGTAATGGCGGCGGCGGTGGTGGTCCGGCGCCGGTTGCATCGATCGCGATCACGCCTGGTGCCGCGACCGTCACCATCGGGCGCACGACGCAGCTCGCCGCGACGACGAAGGATGCCGCGGGCACGGAACTGACGGGTCGCGCGATCGCGTGGACGACATCGTCGGCCACTGTCGCCACCGTCGATGGCAATGGTCTCGTCACCGGTGTCGCAGCGGGCACGGCGAACATCACGGCCACGAGCGAAGGAAAGTCCACGCAGGCCGCAGTGACGGTCGCCGCGGTGCCCGTCGCATCGGTGACGGTGACGCCTAACGCGCCGACCGTCGCCGTCGGCGCCACCGTCGCACTCGCCGCAACCGCGAAGGATGATCAGGGCAACGTGCTGGCCGGTCGCACGATTGCATGGAGCACGAGCGCACCAGCGATCGCGACCATCGACGCCGCAACTGGTCTCGTCACCGGCGTCGCGGCCGGCACGGCGACGCTGACCGCGACGAGCGAAGGCAAGGCCGGCACGACGACCGTCACGGTCTCGGCAGCGGTCGTGCCGGTTGCGAGCATCGCCATCGTGTCCGCGCTCGACACGCTCGAGGCATTCAGCTCGGAGCTCATCGGGGCAGTGCTGCGTGACGCGCAGGGCAACGTGCTTTCGAATCGCGTCGTCCGCTGGACCGTGTCGAACGCCGCCATCGCAGCCATCGATCCTGTCGACGGCATGCTCACGGGCGTCGATCGAGGCACGGTGACCGTGACCGCGACGAGCGAAGGGAAGACCGCGACGGCAACGCGCGTGATCGTGATCAAGTATCGATCGGTGACCGCCGGCTCGATGCACGCCTGCGACATCGCGAGCGGTGGCATTGCCTGGTGCTGGGGTCTCAACGGCAACGAAGGACGTCTTGGCAGCAGTCAGCTCTCGGCCGAGGCCATGAGCAACGTCCCGGTGCGCGTTCCCGGCGACGTGCGCTTCTCGCAGCTCTCGACCTACGGCCGTCACACGTGTGGTGTCTCGACGACCGGCAAGGCGTACTGCTGGGGATACAACGGGTGGGGCATGCTCGGCGACGGCTCGAACGTCTCGCAGAATCCGACGCCGGTGGCCGTCGCAGGCAACCTGACGTTCCGCTCTGTCACCGCGGGCTCGGATCACAGCTGCGGCGTCGCGACCGACAACCGCGCCTATTGCTGGGGCAACAACGATTGGCGCCAGCTCGGCTCCGGCACTGCGCCGACATCGACGCCGGTGCTCGTGGCGGGGAATCTGTCCTTCGCCAAGATCACCGCGGGGCAGTCGTACACCTGCGGCCTAACGACTGGTGGCGACACGTACTGCTGGGGTGCCAACAGCATCGGCCAGCTCGGCGACGGCAAGACGATCGCGTATGGCAACGTGTTCAACGGGACGCCGAGCAAGGTCGTTGGCGGCCTGACGTTCCAGAGCATCTCGCTCGGGTCGCAGTATGCCTGCGCGTTGACGACGATCGGTCAGGGCTACTGCTGGGGGAGCAACAACTCCAAGTTCGGCAACGGCAACTCGACCGACTCGTCGTCGCCGGTCGCGATGGCGGGCGGGGTCCTGTTCCAGTCGATTTCTGCGGGCTTCGGCCATGCCTGCGGCGTGACCACCACGCAGATGGTCTACTGCTGGGGATCGAACAGCTCGGGCCAGCTCGGGACCGGCGGGGCCAGCAGCGCCTTCCCGGTTAGGGCGGGCAGCATCCTCGCCTCGGAGGTGTCGGCGAGTGGCATTGCGACCGGCAGCGCGTCGCACAGCTGCGCGATCTCGAAGGATCGATTGACGGTCTGGTGCTGGGGAAGGAACGATACGGGCCAGCTCGGGAACGGGAGCACGACAGCGGGCGCGACCGCGAACTCCACGCCGGCGATCGTCGTGAGCCAGAAACCTCTTTGAGAGTCGAGTCCATCGTGCAAGCGGCCCGTTGGAACTGCGATGACGCGGATGACGCCGGAACTGCCGGATAAACCCTGACAGCCAGGCCTCCTCACGCAACGAGCCCTGATTTCTTGGAACGGCCGCTCGGGACGCAGTAGCTCCCCGAGCGGCCGTTCCCATTTTTCAAAGAGTCCGGCGAGAGCCCGTCTGAATGCAAAGCCGG
>Ga0310810_10010100_pt1 | contig 10975 bp, 12 predicted proteins | sample NCmetagenome_FD_207641 | JGI IMG/M metagenome (GOLD analysis project Ga0310810, IMG submission 207641) | Soil microbial communities from experimental microcosm in Duke University, North Carolina, United States - NC | ecosystem: Engineered > Artificial ecosystem > Soil microcosm > Unclassified ... | reverse complement strand
CAAGGCTTGCCGGAGAATGCTTCGGCTGGTGCGGGCGGCCGGACCCCCTGGGGTCAGCGTCAGGAGGCCGAAACAGGCGCGCGCTCGACAGCGTGACGCAGCCAGACCATCCCGCCTTCGAGCGCTTCGCAGTGCGTGAGCCGCAGCGACTGCCCGGCGCCCGGGCGATCGCCCTCCGGGCCCTCGTATTCCATGATCGTTTGCGTTCCCGCCACACCGTCGATCGCCGCGTAGATCAATGTGCTGAACTCGTCGATCAGCTTGTGCTTGAAGAAAGCGCCGTTGATCTTGGCACCACCCTCAAGCAGCAGCCTCTTCACGCCGAATAGCGAGCCAAGCTGCTCGATTGCGCCGAGCACATCGTCACCCTTCGCGCCCGCAAACAAGTACGACACGCCATCCTCGCGCAGCTCGGCAAGGTAGGCATCGCTCACCTGCTCGCTCAGAATTGTGACGACGTGGTCCCCTTGCACGTTGTCCTTGCCGTAATGCACGTGGCCCGAAGGATCGATGGTAATGGCGAGCTTGCGTCCGTTACGATTGGCGAGATGAGGCTCGCGCGAAACCTTCGGCGCATTCGCGATGCTCCGCGCCACACCCTTGGCCATCTCGCTCATGGTTCGGCGGCCAACAATCCACCCATCGGCTTCGAAAGATTCGTACACCTTCGCGTAATGTGCACGAAGTATGTCGCGCGAAACTCCTTCGGCCGGCACGGTGAAACGGCTTGGATGAAGCCGGCCATCGATGGACGTGGTCATGTGGCAGATGATTGTGGGCCGCATCAGCGATGATCATCCTTGGTGCGGGCGGCCGGACTCGAACCGGCACGGGAGTAACCCCGAGGGATTTTAAGTCCCTTGCGTCTACCGTTCCGCCACGCCCGCGTGATTCCTTGTCTAGCACGGCGCCGTTCCCGAAATGGAAACGGGCGGCCCGAGAGCCGCCCGCCTCGCGAATGTCGAGTGACGGCGCGCGCTACTTGCGCCCCACTAACCCGAGATGCCCCCACACCTCGTCCCAGTTGCGGCCGTGCTGGTCGGTGATGCGGCCGTCCTTGGCGAAGAACTTGTTGGGCACCTGGAACATCGCGACCATCAATCCGCCCTCCGGCGTGCTCGCGGCGTGGCGGCTGCCCGGCTCGCGCCAGACGAACTCGCCGGGCCCAACGGTCAGGCCCTCGGCCGGGCCTTCCTTGTCGACCAGCTTGCCGGAGATCACATAGGTCTGCTCGACCAGCACGTGCTCGTGGTCGGGGAGCACCGCACCCGGCTCGAACTTCATCAGCAAGGTTGCGATGCCGGTCTTCGGATCGAAGTAGAGCGGCTTCGCCTCGCAGCCGGGAAAACTTGTCTTCTGCCAATCCATCTCGGCCGGACGCACGATATGGGAATGGCCTTCCACGCCCGTCTGATTTCCGCCCTTCGGCGTCACGGCATCCATGGTCTCCTCCGTCGTTCGTTGGCGCCCATCATAGCGCGCGCAGGGGCTGCCGTCGCGGCGCCCGGGACGGTTTCTCCTGTCGGTCCCCAGGGCCTCGGTCGGCAAAAAGGTATCCCAGTCTTAGCGATCTGCTAACGGAACTTGATGGAAACGCTGGCAAAAAATCTCGCCTTAGGCGAAAAATGTCGCTCGATCAGGAGTTTGGCTGAGTCGGAACTAGTCGAAATTACTGAGATATTTCAATAAGTTACGCTTTACGCGCGCCATTTGCGTGATAGCCTTACCGTGTCTTTTGAAGTCCTGGCACGGAGGTCTGAAATGCCAAACGTACACTCCATCACCGACGCCTATGACGTCGCAGCGAGCCGCTTCTGCCGCTCCAAGACGACGACCATCAACGAATGTGTGCCGCTGCTCGACGTTGCGCTCGAGTTCATCGACCGCGGTCCGGCCGAACTCACCATCGAGGCGGTCGAAAGCTATCGCGAGAGCGTGATCCGGCTTCTGGAAAACATGCGGCCGGTGATCGAGCGCCAGGCCAAGGCGACGCTCGCAGCCTGGCAGATGCAGGTCGGCGATGTGGCGCTGCGCGCCGCCGCCTGAAGGTTTCCTCTGAACTGACGTGAATGCCACTTAAAGTACCGGGCGAACCGGAAACTGGGCGCTTGATCTTGCGACGGGCAGGCGGTGTCGATGCGACCCGCGGGTGCGGCTGAAGCAAGGACAGGTGCGGGCAGTTGATGGACCGGAAGCCGCAAGCAGCGGTCTCATTTGAACGCTTCGTCATCGCAACAGCGGGCGAACCTCCCGCGGATGCTGTTGGATCAAGGACGGGAAGCGTGGGTTAGGAGATCTGCTTCGAGGACGATCCGGAAGACCGTTCGCCGATCGACGATGACCATGCGGGAAGCCCTCTGGGCAGGAGGGCTCCCTCGCTCAACCCCGTACGATCGAGGTCGCCATGTCCAAGCTGATGATCCTTTTCGTGCTTTTCGTCTCCGGCGCTCTCTACGATCCGCCGCGCGTGCTCAACCATCTTGGGCCGACGTTCAACGCGCTCGGCTGGCACGTGAAGACGGCCCTGCAAGTGCGCTAGCGAATCGCAGGACGCCTACGATGCCCCGTTGCGGATCGGCGGCTGAAACGCGAGGCCGGTATCCCACGGGAAATAGATCCAGGTGTCCTGCGAGACTTCGGTGATGAAGGTGTCCACCATCGGGCGACCCATCGGCTTCGCGTAGACGGTGGCGAAGTGCGCCTTCGGCAAGATGTCGCGCACAATCTTTGCAGTCTTGCCGGTGTCGACAAGGTCGTCGACGATCAGCACGCCCTGGCCATCGCCGCCGCCGATCTTCTTGATCGAGTCGGCAACGTCCTTGAGCACGCTGAGCGACCCTTGCGTCTGGTAGTCGTGATAGCTTGCGACGCACACGGTCTCGATCAGGCGGATTTCCAGTTCGCGCGCCACGATGCCTGCCGGCACCAGTCCACCACGCGTCACGCATACGATCGCCTCGAAATGGCCAACCGACGATAGTCGCCACGCGAGAGCCCGCGCGTCGCGATGCAATTGGTCCCACGAAACCTGAAATGCCCTTTGGGCTGCCTGTGCTTCGGCCATTCGCCTTCCCCTGCCCGGACGTCCCGGGCCGAGGTTCTAGCGCATGATCCCGAAACGTGTGAACCGGTTTTCTGAAAGACAGGGGCCGCGAGCGGAACTAGCGCACATCGAGCACGAAATCGAAGCGCCCCGTGACCGATCCCTCGCTTTTGGCGATGCGCATCAACAGCTCGCGGCGGAACAGGCCATCCTTCCGGTTCTTCGGCTCGCCGGGAAAATAAAGCTGGGTCGTGAGCAGGCGGCCGCCGGCAGGGGCGACCTTCACATGGAAGTGGCGCGTGCGGCCCTCATAGGCAGCCGGAATGATGGTGCGGAACCGGTAGCGCCCTTGCGCATCCGCGCGCTGATGGCCGCGCAGGCGAAAGCCCGAATTGTCGTAGTCGCCATTATTGTCGGCGTGCCAGAGGTCGACGACCGCGTCCGCGACCGGCTTGCAGCCAGGCGTAAGCACGAAGCCGACAAGCTCGATTGGCTGTCCGGCCATGCCAGGCTCGATGAGGTCTGCGCGCTCCGGCGAGGACGGCTTGAAGAATGGCCCCTCGGTCTGACGCAAGGTCGCGGTCTCACCGTCATGGCATTCCGGCGTCGGCTCGAGCGAGGCCTGCGCCAACGCTGCATCCAGCGGAAGCAGGCCGGCAAATGCGCCCGAGGCGAGGACTGAACGCCGGCTGGGAAAATCGGTCATCGGAATACTCCTCCGGTCCAATGCTCGCGCAAAATCCCGGCGAAAATCAGCCTGCGGCAAGGAGCGCGCGCCGTGTGACCCGATCGAGCGCCGCGGCTTCCGCGTGCGTCAAACCGAGCTAGTGGCCGCCCGCTGCCCCGGCAGGCGCAGCAGGCTTTTTAACCAGCACGGCCAGAACCGCGAGCACGACAAAGAGCGCAGTCAGAATCAGGAACACGTCGGCGTAGGCCATCACGGCGGCCTGACGGTGCGCGATCTGCGTCATCTGCTTTATCGCCATGGCTTGTGCGTCGCTGCCGAAGCTGTGCAGCCGCGCCGCCATGTTGTTCAGAGCCTCGACCGCCGTTGGCCGCGCGAAGGTGAAGTTCTCATGCAGCCGCGCGATATGCAGGTCGGTGCGATCGTTGAGGACGGTATAGATGCCGGCCAGCCCAAACGCGCCGCCGAGATTGCGCATCAGATTGTAGAGCCCCGAGGCATTCTTCACCCGGTCAGGCGGCAGCGTGCCGAGCGCCACGTTATTGATCGGAACGATCGCCAGCATCAGCCCGACGCCGCGGAAGATCTGCGGCCAAAGCAGTTCCCAGAAGTCCCAGTCGCGCGTGACGGAGGTCATCCACCACGTGCCAACCGCGAAGAAGGCGAATCCTGCCATCAGCATGAAGCGTGGATCGACCTTGCCGGCCATGCGTCCGGCAAAGGGCGCGGTGAGGAACATCGCAAGGCCGGACACGAACATGGTGTTGCCGATCATCAGCGCGTCGTAGCCGCGGATCTGCGCGAGATAGAGCGGGTAGACAAAGGTGAGCCCGTAGAGCCCGATGCCGAGCACGAACGAGAACAGCGAGCCGAGCGCGAAGTTGCGATCCGCGAAGGCGGAAAGCTCGACGATTGGCTGCCGTGCTGTGAGGGCGCGATAGAAGAACAGGAGTGCGGAGAGTCCCGAAACCCAGGTCATCAACAGGATGGATTCGTCGCCGAACCAATCATTGCGTGGCCCTTCTTCCAGCACGTACTCGAGCGCGCCGAGAAAGCCTGCCATCGCAAGCAAGCCGATCCAGTCGAAATTCTCGAACAGTTTGTAGTCGGGCTTGTCGAAGTCGATCAGTGCGAGCGCCGCGACCGTGACAGCAATACCGGGAATGATGTTGACGAAAAACAGCCAATGCCATGAGAGCACGTCGGTGAGATAGCCGCCGACGGTCGGACCAACGGTCGGAGCGAGCGTCGCCACGATGCCGATCAGCGGGGAAATGATGCCCTGCTTCGAGCGCGGGAAAATAATGAACGCCGTCGCGAATACGGTCGGGATCATGCCGCCGCCAATGAAGCCCTGTATCACGCGCCAGAAGATCATTTGGTTGATCGAGCCCGACAGTCCGCACATCAGGCTCGCGGCGGTGAAGCCGGCGGCCGAAATCGCAAACAGGATGCGCGTCCCGAGCGCGCGAGAGAGAAACCCGGAGAGCGGGATCATCACCACTTCGGCGATGAGATAGGCGGTCTGTACCCAGGAGATTTCGTTGCTGCTGGCGGCAAGCCCTGCCTGGATTTCGGTGAGCGAGGCCGAGACGATCTGGATGTCCAGTATCGCCATGAACATGCCGAACACCATGAACAGGAAGGCGATCAGCCGGCGCGGATCAATTGCGTCCGCGCCGGCTGAGACCGGCTGGGGGAGTGGGCCGGCGGTGATGGTGGTGGCTTCGGCCATGGCGCTGTTCCGTGGTTCTTCTCCGCTCGTCCCCGCGAAAGCGGGGACCCAGTTCTTTTCTTGTTCTTGGCTGTGGATTCCCGCTTGCGCGGGAATGAGCGGAGCTTGTTCTTGTTCCTCTAACGCCTGCGGCTTGCGGTGCGGATCGGCACGCTCGCGACCGCACCCGGCTTGGTGTCCACGCTGACGACCACCGACGTGCCGGGCCGCAGCACACCCTTTTCGGCGAGTTCGCCCGGCACCTGGATGCGCACCGGAACGCGCTGCACGATCTTGGTGAAGTTGCCGGTCGCGTTGTCGGGCGGCAGCAGCGAGAAGACCGAGCCCGATGCGGGCGCGACGCTCACGACCGTCCCGTCGATCTTCTCGCCGCCCATCGAGTCGACGGCGATCGTCACCGGCTGGCCGGGCTTGAGCTTGCCAAGCTGGGTCTCCTTGAAATTGGCGTCGACGTAAACCGCGTCGAGCGGCACCAGACTCGCGAGGCGCTGTCCCGGCTGCACATAGTCGCCGACCTGCATCGCACGGTTGCCGATGACGCCATCCATGGGCGCCTTGATCAGGGTGAAGGACAGGTCGCGCTCGGCCTTGGCGAGCGCGGTGTTGAGCTCCTTCAGGGTGTGGGCAGCTTCTTCTTGCTGGGCTTTGAGAACCTGCACGTTGGCTTCTGCGGCCTCGACAGATGCCTGTGCACCCTGAACGGAAGCTTTGCTCTGATCCTTCGCGGCGAGCGCGGCGTCGAGCGCCTGCTTGCTGGCGTAATCCCGAGCCGCAAGCTGCTGCTGACGCGCGTAGTCGGCATCGGCACGCGCCGAACCCGCCTGCGCGGAGGCAAGCTGCGCCTTCGCCTGATCGATCGCGGCCTGCTGGGCGTCGACCTGCTTGCCGATACGATCGATCGTCGCCTGCTGGGTCGCCACTTTGCCGCGCGCGCTGTCGACTGCGAGGCGGTAGTCGCCGTCATCGATCCTCGCGATGACGTCGCCCGAACGGACCTGTGCGTTATCCTCGACCATCACGGCGTCGACATAGCCGGACACCTTGGCGGCAAGCGTCGTATTCTTGGCACCCACATAGGCATCGTCGGTGGAGACAAGGAAGCGCCCCGCGGTCCACCAGTAATTGCCATACCAGCCGCCGGCGCTGAGCACGCCGAGCAAGCCGGCGACGATCAGAACCTTGCGGTTCAGCCGCCACTTCGGCTTCGCCGCGGGCACGCTCCCACGCACCGCGATCGGGCCCCCCGGCTTGGCAGTGTCCGGCGTTTGATGTGCCGGAGGGGGGACGACGGGGGAGTCCGCCCCCTCTTTCTTCTGCCAAGCCGGCCGGCCCGTGGTGACGGCTGATGCCTCGGATGAGTCGCGATCCCGATACATTGCTCAATTCCAATTCTCGTAAACGCCTGTAATCGCTTGCCTATGACCGAACCGTTCGGTCATCGCGGCCTTGACTTAGAAGGATCCTCCCTCTATGTCAATGACCGAACGGTTCGGTCACCGACTCGTGAGAAAGTTCCGGGACCGCCACCGCCGTTGCAGTCGCGGCGCCGCCGCCCGTCGCAGTCGAGGAGCCCAAGATGTCGACCCCTCTCATCATCCCGTTTGCCGCCCCGGGGGACGCGTCGGACAGCGCGAAGCGGCGCCAGATCATCGAGGGCGCGCGCGCCGTGTTCCTGACGCAGGGTTTCGACGCGGCGAGCATGAACGATATCGCGCGCAAGGCGGGCGTCTCCAAGGGCACGCTCTATGTCTATTTCCGCAACAAGGAAGAGCTGTTCGAGGCAATCGCCGAACAAGAGTGCAGCATGCAGGCCGAGCGGGTGTTCCAGCTCGACAACGCCGATCACGATGTCGGTGCGGTGCTCACCAGGCTCGGGACCGACTTCGCGACCTTCATGTGCAATCGTTCGACCTCAGCGGTGCGCACCGTGATCGCGATCGCAGATCGCATGCCGGAAGTCGGCCGCCAGTTCTACGAATCCGGCCCCGCGGTCGGAGTTTCAAAATTATCGGATTATCTGCAGGCGCAGGTCGATGCGGGGGTACTCGAGATTGCCGATTGCGAGATTGTGGCGAGCCAGTTTCTCGAGTCATGCCTGTCCGGCACGTTCAAGCCGGTGCTGTTCAACTTCGCACCGCCTCCCCCGCCAGAGCGGATCGCCTACGTGGTCGGCATTGCGGTGCGGGCCTTCATGAAGGCGTACGGGAAGTCATGACCTCGTCATGGCCGGGCTTGTCCCGGCCATGACGAAAAGCTGCTACTCCAGCGTCGCGTCGAGCGTAATCGTCGCGTTCAGCACCTTCGACACCGGGCAGCCCGCCTTGGCGGTCTCGGCGAGCTTCATGAACTCGTCCTTCGACAGGCCCGGCACCCTGGCCTTGAGCGTCAGCGCGCTCGATGAAATCTTGAAGCCGCCCTCCACCTGCTCGATCGAGACGACGGCGCTGGTGTCGAGGCTCTCGGCCGGCTTGCCGGCCCCGGTGAGCTGGAACGCGAGCGCCATCGTGAAGCAGCTCGCATGCGCGGCCGCGATCAGCTCCTCCGGATTGGTGCCCTTTTCATCGCCGAAGCGGCGCGAGAACGAATAGGGCGTATTCGACAGGACGCCGCTTTGCGTCGTGATCGTGCCCTTGCCTTCCTTGCCGGTTCCGCTCCAGTGAGCCGACGCGTTGCGCTTGATGGCCGCCATGACACTCCTCCTGTTGGGTCGATCCTCGGGAGTTAGTCGCGGCACGCGCTCGCTGGAAGGCGTCAGACGGTGACCTTCAGGGCGGCGCGCACGCGCGCCAGCATCGCCTCGACCTCGCCGCGCGCGGCAGCCAGATGCGCAGCATCGCGCGAACGGACGACGATGTTGGTGTTCGGGCCGGTCTTTTCATCGAAAAACGGATAGCTGCCGATAGCCACGTTCGGGTGCCGCTTCGCGATCTCACCAAGCTCCGTGCCGATATCGCCTTCGCGCACGTCTCCGCGGATTGACTCGGACAGCATCTTGGCGCCAGTCGCGAGCATCGGTGCCGCCGAGTCGAGCATCACCTGCATAATGGACGGCACACCCGCCATCACGAATACATTGCCGATCTTGAAACCGGGCGGGCCCTGGTTGGCCTTGAGCAGGTCTGACCCCGCCGGCATCCGTGCCATGCGCAGCCGCGCCTCGTTCATTTCGATACCGCGCGTCTTGTAGTTCTCCTCCATGATGCCGCGCGCGCGAGGATCGACATCGATTGAAACGCCGAACGCCTTCGCGACGCAGTCCGCCGTGATGTCGTCGTGGGTCGGGCCGATGCCGCCGGTGGTGAACACATAGGTGTAGCGGCCGCGCAGCGCGTTCAACGCATTGACGATCTCATCCTCCTCGTCCGGAACGACGCGCACTTCCTTCAGGTCGATGCCGATATTGGTCAGGTACTCGGCGATGTAGCCGATATTCTTGTCCTTGGTGCGTCCGGACAGGATCTCATCGCCGATGACGAGGATGGCGGCGGTGACGATCGGCGCAGCGGTCATGGCGTTTCCTTTGGCGGCAGCAGGCTATATGCATTCAACAACAATCCAGAGGAAAATCCAGAGGAAGACGTCTGTGAACGAGCATGCCAAGCCCGATGTGGCGCAGCGACGGCCGATCAATTTCGGCCGGGTCGACGTGAGCCACGCGGCGCAAGCTGACGGCACGATCCGGATTCGCTGCGAGGCCGCGCTCGGACCGCACGATCCAAGCCTCGCACGCATGTTCCGCGCAGCCGTCGAAACAAAGCCCGATCGCACGTTCCTCGCCGAGCGCTCCGGCGACGACTGGAGCAGGCTCAGCTATGCGCAGGCACGCCAAAAGGCCGATGCGATCGCCGCGGCGCTGCTGGCACGCGGACTTTCGGAAGCGCGCCCCGTGATGATCCTCTCGGGCAACGCGATCGACCACGGACTGCTCAAGCTCGCATGCTACACGGCCGGCATTCCGGTTGCCCCGGTGTCGGTTGCCTATTCGCTGCAGAGTCAGGATTTCGCGAAGCTGAAATACATCGTGGGCCTGCTGCGGCCGGGGCTCATCTACGTCGCAGATACCGGCCCGTTCGCCAAGGCGCTCGCCGCACTCGATCTGTCCGGCATCGAAATCGTCGCAAGCCGCGACGCCACAAACCTTGGCGCCACGGCATTCGGTCAGCTTGTGCAATCACGGCCCGGCGAAGCGGTCGATCGGGCCGTCGCTGCGACCGGCGCGGATACGATCGCGAAATTCCTGTTCACTTCGGGCTCGACCGGAACCCCAAAGGGGGTGATCAATACCCATGGCATGCTCACCGCGAACCAGCAGCAGGTTCGGCAGGTGTGGCCGTTTCTCACCGAACAGCCGGTCACGCTGGTCGATTGGCTTCCCTGGAATCACACCTTCGGCGGCAACTACAATTTCAATCTGGTGCTGCGCAACGCAGGCACGATGGTGATCGATGGCGGCCGCCCGCTGCCGAGCATGGTCGGCGAAACGGTGCGCAACCTCACCGAGGTTTCCCCGACGGTCTATTTCAACGTGCCGGCAGGGTATGCGGCGTTGCTGCCGTTTCTTGAGCGAGACGAGACGTTCGCCCGAAGCTTTTTCGCAAATCTTCGCCTCATCTTCTATGCCGCCGCAGCGCTGCCACAGGATATCTGGGAACGCCTCGAAGCGGTCGCGTTGCGCACTGTCGGGCATCGCGTGCCGATGTCGTCATCCTGGGGCACGACCGAGACCGCGCCCCTTGCGACTGCCGCGCACTACACCCTGGATCGGGCCGGCAACATCGGCGTCCCCGTCCCGGGCGTCGAGCTCAAGCTCGTGCCGTCAGGGGACAAGCTCGAAGTCCGTGTGCGCGGTCCGAATATCACGCCGGGCTATTGGCGGCGCGACGATCTGACGGACGCGGCGTTCGACGAGGAAGGCTTCTACATGCCGGGTGACGCCGTGCGCCTGGCGGACGAAGATGACGCGGCGCGCGGCGTCATCTTCGATGGCCGCCTCGCCGAAGAGTTCAAACTCACCACCGGCACCTGGGTACACGTTGGAGCCTTGCGCGTCGGGGCCCTCGCAGCCTGTTCCCCGGCCTTGCAGGATGCCGTCGTCGCGGGGGCCGATCGCGAGTATGTCGGACTGCTCTGCTGGCTTAACCTCGCAGGCTGCCAGACCCTGATCGGCGACGGTGCGCCGTCCACCCTGCCCGAGCTCGCGCACCATCGCGCAGTACGCGAGCATGTGCGCAAGGGTCTCGCACAATGGAACGCCGCGCATCCCGGATCGTCGGAACGCATCGCGCGCGCAATCCTGCTTCCCGATGTGCCGTCGATCGACGCAGGGGAAATCACCGACAAGGGCTACATCAACCAGCGGCTCGCGCTGGAGCGGCGCGCGGCCGACGTGCAGCGACTGTTCGCTGCGCAGCCGGACTCAGACGTGATCGTCGTCTGATCTACGCGACGGCGCGCCACTCGCGTGCGCGATCGCAGGCGTGCTCGGCTTGCCGAAGCACATCGAGCGGAAGCC
>Ga0310810_10010097_pt1 | contig 10976 bp, 10 predicted proteins | sample NCmetagenome_FD_207641 | JGI IMG/M metagenome (GOLD analysis project Ga0310810, IMG submission 207641) | Soil microbial communities from experimental microcosm in Duke University, North Carolina, United States - NC | ecosystem: Engineered > Artificial ecosystem > Soil microcosm > Unclassified ... | reverse complement strand
GCGATAGACGGTCGCCTGCAGCGTGTGCCGCCGCGCGATCACGCCCGTGTAGCCTCCCTCGACGCCGACACTTCGCACTTCGTTCAGCTGATCGTTGCCGGCGATGGTGAACGGCACGAACAGCGAAGCGTCCGGACCGAGCGGCACGGGATAGCCCGTGACCAGCTGCAGGAAATTCTCGATCGGCGTCGGTGGACGATACGCCTGGCTGATCGAAAACCGCAGCGCGTGCGCCTTCGACGGATTCACGAGCACGCCCAGACGCGGCGATGCCGCCCCGCCGGACGTTTGCACCCGATCGAGGTGGACGCCGGCGTTCAGGCGAAGCTTCGGCGCCAGGAACATGTCGTCCTCGACGTAGCCGCCGAATTCGTGGCGGCTGTGCCGATCGGGAATCTGCTCCAAATGGAAGAAATCGAGCCGCGTCGACGCGCCGAACACGAGCAGGTGCTTCGAATTCAGCACGCGGTGCGCGTTGACCTCGGCGGTCGGAAAGTCCGCGCTGAACGGCGAACGTGACGCGTCGACGACGCTCTTGAGCGCGCCCGCCGACCGCGTCCACGTGACACGCGCGTCGAATGACGGCGCCGTGTACGACACGTCGGTGAAACTCATGTACGTCGACCGATCGAGTTCGAACGGAAGATCGTTGGTGAAGAGAATCCCGCTCGATCCGCCGTAGCCCGCGCGGAACGACCAGGTGCGCTGGTCGCGCGGCTGGTAGTCGAGCCGCACGTCGAGCTTCGGCTGATCCACCGGGGGATTCCGAAAATCGAACGGCGGCACGACCGGCGACCCGTCGGGAAGCGTCGTCGAACGCGGCCACGCGTCGTGATGCGTGAAGCTTCCAGAGATCTTGTAGCTGAGGGTGTCGGCCGCGTGCGCCCACCGGAACGCGCCGGTTCGCAGACCCGCCTCGCCGACGCCCCCGGTGACGCTGAGGCCCTGAACCTCCCGGGGCGACTTCGTTCGGAGGTTGATGACCGCGCTCAGCGCGTTGCCGCCCCAGACCACCGACCCGGGACCGTGGAGAATCTCGATCTGCTTCAGATCGTCGACGTCGATGGGCAGCTGATCCCAGTGCATGCCGTCATTGCCGTTGTTGACGACGCGGCCGTCGACCAGCACGAGCTGGCCCTGCGTCATCGTGCCGGACGCCTGCCGGCTGGTGACGGCGAATTCGCGCGCGTTCAGCTGAACTACGTTCAACCCACCGACGCCCTGCAGGACCTCGGCCACGGCCGACGCGGGCGTCGACGCGAGCTGTTGCTCGGGAATGACGGTCATCGACGCCGGCGCATCCAGCAGCTTTTCCTCGCTGCGCGACGCGGTCACGACGACCGTCTCGGCATAGGTCGGCGGCGGCGGCTCGCCCGCCGGCGGCGACGGCGTGCCGGCCTGGGCAGCCGCGATCAGCGTACGAATGAAGAGCGTCAGCGATGCCATGCTGGGGAGCATTCGATCCTTCTTACCTTCCTAGTAGGGCGTGAGCGTGATGTTCGGGTACACGGGTTTGTGGTTGGCGACGAGACACGAGATCTCGGGCATCTTCAGCCAGCCGGCGGCCAGCGCATACAGCCGCGTCAACGCCGGCAGAATGAAGCCGTCGTCGAGCACCTTTTCCGCGAGCACGCCCAGCGAGTCGCCGCGCTCGAGCACGTCGCGGATGTCGGCCGGCTGAAGAGGATAGTGGCGCGGATAGAAATCCGGGAGGTGGACGATGACATCGACCGAGGGCGAGCGCGGATCGGCCATCAGCCGCTCGAGCCCGCGCAGCTTCCATCTCCGCAGCGTTCGGGCGAGCCAGCCGAGCAGGCCGGGCGCGTCTTCCTGGACCATCGACTGAGCGTAGAGCAACCGGTACAGGACCATGTTGAGGAAGACCTGTTCGGCGGCGATTTCCGCGCGCGCGCTGTCGGCGTGCCTCAGGTACCCCGACGCGATGCTGGCGTTGTGCGCCCGATACCAGGAGGACGCCGACGGCCCGCGCAGGTACGCCAGCCAGTAGGCCACCGGAGCCGGCAAGGATGGATCGACGGGATCCACATCGCCCTGATCGTGCAGGACGGCCGCGCACTGGGCGTCGTAGAGGAAGTCCAGATTGACGTCGCGCCACCAGCGGCTGCCCGGTTGCGGGGCAGTCAACTTGTCGTAGAAGGCGCGGCGCAGCTGATAGCGGCCCTCGGGGTCGTCGGCCACCCGATCCACTTCGGCGCGGGCACGCGCAAACAGGTCGGTCAGCGCCACTCCGGGCGAAAGTATACTCGCAGCGATCTCGGGGACCTCCCCCAAATCGTCCGCCAGCGAACACTCATCAAATTCGTCGCTCGACTCGTCTAATAACGCGGTCGTTGCGGCGTCCCGACGATACCGTTCCGCGCCGTCGTGCGTATGTAGCGATCAGGAGGTGGTTGTGTCGTTCGCCCGCGCCCTCGTGATCCTCGTCCTCGCAGGGATCGCGCTCGTTCCGTCGTCCGTCGCCGCGCAGTCCGCCACGCAGCGTGGGACGCTCACCATTACGGTCGCCGATCAGAGCGGCGGCGTGATCCCCGATGCCGCCGTGACGCTCGTCGGCCTCGACGCGTCCACGAAGGCGGCGCTGCTGCCCACCGTGAAGACCACCGACAAAGGCGTGGCCGTCTTCGAGAACCTGGTGCTCGGCCGATACAGCGTGCGGGCGGAATTTCCCGGTTTCGAGATGGGGCTGCTGCGCGACTTCCGCGTCAACCGCGGCGACAACAAGCACGTCGTCGTGCTGCCGCTGAAGAACATGGCCGAGTCGGTGACGGTCGGCGGCGCCAACCAGGCGGCCGATCGCGGCAGCCGTTCGTTCGGCCTGACGGTCACGACCGAGCAGATTCAGGCGCTCTCGGACGACCCTGACGAGATGGCCCGGCAGCTGAACGACCTCGCCGGATCGGGCGCCGTCATTCGCGTCGACAGTTTCGAGGGCCAGCAGCTGCCGCCGAAATCGCAGATCAAGTCGATTCACGTCACGCGCGATCAGTTCGCGGCCGAAACCGAACAACCGGGGTCGACGTTCGTGGACGTCATCACGCAGCCGGGGGTCGGCCCGATCCGCGGCGGGGCGAACTTCTCGTTCCGGAACACGGCGATGAGCGCCAAGAGTCCCTACACGACGGTCAAGGCGCCGGAACTGCTCAGGAACTTCGGCGGCAACATCGGCGGTGCGCTCGTCAACCAGGTGAGCAACTTCTCGCTCAACGTCAGCGGCCAGGACAACTACGTCACGCCGAATCTCAACGTGGCGCTGCCCGGCGGGACGACCCGATTCGACGTGCTCGGGCTCCGGCAACCGTCCAAACAGAGCAACGTGCAGGCGTTGTTCGATTATGCGCTCACGCGCGATCAGACGCTGCGGTTCGGCTATCAACAGAACGACTTCAGACAGGAAAATCAGGGAATCGGGTTCTACGACGACGTCGAGCGCGCGTACTCGCGCGATCAGCATCGCTATATCTTCCGGGCCCTTGAAGCCGGCCCCATCGGCCGTCGATTCTTCATCAACACGCGCCTGTCGATGGGCTGGATGAACTTCGGCAACACGTCGGCGGTGGAAGCGCCCGCGATCATCGTGCAGGATGCGTTCAACAAGGGCGGCGCGCAGCAGGCGGGCCGAGTGCACGGCAAGAACCTGCAGTTTGCGTCGGATCTGGACTACGTCCGCGGGATCAATTCGTGGCGCGGCGGCGTCCAGGTCTACGGCGACTGGTATCGGGCGAACCTTCAGAACAACTACCTGGGCACGTACTACTTCACGAGTCCCGAGGCGTACGCCGCAGGCACGCCGATCCTGTACACGCGCAGTGTCGGGGATCCATCGCTCTCCTTCTTTCATGCGCGGATCGGCTGGTACGTGCAGGACGACGTGCGCGTCAGGAAAGGCCTCACGCTGAGTCCCGGCGTCCGCTACAGCTATCAGACGCACGTCCCGGATCACAACGCGTACGAGCCGCGGCTCGGCATCACGTGGGCGCCGGGCAAGACGGGCAACACCACGCTGCGCGCGAGCGGCGGCATCTTCCACGGCTGGCTCGACCCGGGCATCTGGTGGCAGACGGTGCGATCCGACCCGCAGCACCAGCGCGACATCATCATCAGCAACCCGTCGTATCCGGATCCGGGGTCGGGCGGCGCCGTCGCACCGGCGAATACGTACGTGCTGGGCGATTACAAGTTGAACAAGAACCTGCGGTACAGCGCCGGGATCGATCAGCGGTTCTCGCCGCGGTTCGGCGTGAATCTGCTCTACAACTACTACCATCAGGATCAGCTGCCGCGCGGCGAGAATCTCAACCCGGTAGTCAATGGCGTGCGGCTGAATCCGGCGCTGGGCAACGTCATCTCGACGGTGACCGACGCCGAGATCCTCCGCCACGAGTTCTATCTGAACTTCAACGCGAGCCTGCTCGCGCCCTCCCCTGCCGCCGCGCGCGCACGCTTCAACTGGCGCCGCCTCGCCGTCAACGGCGGCTACTCGTACATCAGAGCCAAGCGCAACGCGCTCGGACCGTTCGACGTGCCGGCCAGCGGGACGCTCGACACCGAATGGGGCAACGGTCCCGCGGACAACCCGTACCGTATCAACGTGAACCTGACGAGCACGCAGCTGCGCAACCTCGTCGCGGCGTTGTCGATGACCGCGAGCGACGGCTACCTGTACACGGAAACCACGGGCTTCGACGACAACCATGACGGGCTTCTGAACGATCGGCCCGCGGGCGTCGGCATCTGGACGCTTCGCGCGCCGCGGACCTTTACGCTCAGCAGCCGGATCACGTACCAGCTACCGGTCGGCGCGCCGCCTGCGGGCGTGGCCGCCGCGGGGCCGCAGCGTTACCGCGTCAGTTTGTACGTCGCGATCAACAATCTGACCAACCACGCGAACCTCAGCGGCTTCAGCGGCGTCGTGACGTCACCCTTCTTCAAGACGGCGAACGCAGTGCAGAACCCGCGCAAGGTCGACATCGGCACGAACATCTCCTTCTGATTCTTCCGACGAGCGCAGGCCGGACAGCGGGTCCGGCCTGCCTTCACGACGATGTGCGCGGCCCAGTTGTAGCCGCATCGGACAGTCGCGCGCGTCGAATCACGCGGCCTGACACTTACAACGGTCCTGGCACCTCGCTTGCACTTTGTGCGTGCAGCGAGACGCACCATGACCACCACCACATTGATCGTTGTCATTGTCGTCCTGGCCGCCGCGGCGGCCGTGTTCGCGTACTTCGTCCAGCGGCGTGCGGCACTCAGAAAACAGTTCGGACCGGAGTACGAGCGGGTCGTCGGCGAGGTCGGCAGTCCGCGCCGCGCCGAGGCCGCGCTCGAAGCGCGCGCGCGCCGGGTGACGAAGTACGACATCCGCGCGCTGAGCCGCGACGAGGCCATCCGCTATTCCGAGCGATGGCGCGCCGTGCAGGCGAGATTCGTCGACGATCCGGGCGACGCCGTCAACCAGGCCGACGCGCTGGTCACCGACCTCATGCGCACGCGCGGTTATCCGATGAGCGACTTCGACCAGCGCGCGGAGGACGTGTCGGTCGATCACGCCAACGTCGTGCACCACTATCGCCAGGCGCACGCGATCGCGGTCGCCCACGGCCGCGGCACCGCGTCGACGGAGGATCTGCGGCAAGCGGTCGTCCACTACCGCGCGCTGTTCGACGATCTGCTGGATGTCCATGAACCTGAGAGGAAACGAGCATGAGCGAAGAACGCAAGCTTTCCACGAGCGATATCGCGGCCGCGAGCGATCGCCAGTCGCCGGTCGCGGTCACCATTGACGACGGCACGCCCCAGGATCGGCCGCGCGCCGCCGACGAGTCCCCGGCGCCGTTGTTCGGCGAGGGCGACGCGCAGGGGTACCGCACGCGCTGGAGTGCCATCCAGACGGGGTTCGTCGATGAACCGCGCAAGGCCGTCCAGGAAGCCGATACGCTCGTCGCGGAAGTCATGAAACGGCTTGCCGAAGTGTTCGCCGAGCAGCGTCAACGGATGGAAGGCGCGTGGGAACGCAACGACCGCGTGTCGACCGAGGACCTGCGTCAGTCGATGCGGCAGTACCGATCGTTTTTCGAGCGGCTGCTCGCAATCTGAGCGCGGCCCGCGCGTCCGCGTCGGCAACGAAGATCACGGTACACTGTGCGGCATGTCGGTCTGGCTGACGACCGAGCGGCTGGCGCTCCGGCAGTTCACGATCGAAGATCTCGACTGGTACGCACACCTGTGCGGCGATCCCGCGGTCATGCGTTACGTCGGGGGCACGAAGGATCGCGCCAAAGCGGAAGCGCATTTCCACGACCGGATCCTGCGTTACTACGACGCACATGCGGGACTCGGCGTCTGGGCCACGGTCGATCGCGCCTCGATGACGCCGCTGGGCATGCACCTGCTGAATCACATGCACGGCGAACCGATGATTCAGGTGGGGTTCGTGCTCGAGAAGTCCGCCTGGGGCCGTGGCCTCGCGACTGAAATGGCGGAGGCGCTGCTCCGTTACGGGTTCGTCGATCTCGCGCTGCCGCGCATCGTCGCCGTCGCGGACCTCGAAAATACGGCGTCGCAACGGGTGCTGCGGAAGATCGGCTTGGACCGCCGAGGGGAGCGCACGTTCCCGCATCCGATCTACGCATCACAAGGGCCGCTCGCCTGGTTCGAGCGCGGTGCGCAAGATTGGCTCGCCGAGCGTCGCGTCTGAATACACCGGCAACCTCGATTTTCGCCTTTCAAGCACTGGCTTGGCGCGTCGCCGGTTTGGCTCGACTTGTGCTTTTTCCTCTTGAGGCCAGCCAGCTCATATTGGAGGTCCCATGAAACGAGTGGCAATCGCGCTCACGTTCGCGGCGGCGGCGGCTGTCGCGGTGCGGGCGCAGGACGTCAAGTCGGAAACGCAGGTGAAGGTCGACAACGGCAAGACGATCGTCTACAGCGGCTGTCTTGCGAAGGCCGAGGAAGGCCAGGCGTTCATTCTCGAGAACGCGGCCCCGGTGAAGGACTCGAAGACCGAGACGAAAGTCGAGGTCAACGGCAAGACGGAGTCCAAGACGGAGACCAAGTCCTCCGCGCCGATGAAATACATGCTCGTCGCCTCCGGCCCGGTCGAGTTCGGACAGATGATCGGTCACAAGGTCGAGGTCACCGCGGTCGTGGTTCCGGCGGGCGATGACAAGACCAAGATCGAGACGAAGACCAAGACCGAGGTCAAGGGCCAGCCGGATACGACGACGAAGACAACGGAAAAGATCGAGCAGGGCGACCTGCCGCAGCTTCATGTGGTGGCACTGAAGCACCTGGCGGATCGCTGCGAAGCGCATTAACGCACGGCGAGGCCATGCTGGACGGGCGAGGCGCGAACCGCTCGCGCCCCGCTCGTTTTTTCTGTACGATTTGGCGATGACTTCACCGCTGTCGCTCACGCAGCTGTTTCTCGCCGAACTGGATCGCGAGGCGCCGCGCACGCGCAAGGCCGTCGAGCGCGTGCCACGCGGACGCGATGACTGGACGCCGCACCCCAAATCGATGCCCCTCGGCCGGCTGGCCGGGCTCGTGGCCTCGATGCCGTCGTGGATCTCGCTCATCATCGATCAGGACGAATTGGATCTGACGCCGCCCGGCGGCGGCCAGTACCACCCGCCCTCGACCGATGAGCTCGTCGCGAGGCTCGACGACGTCGTCTCGAAGGCGCGCGAATCGCTGTCGAAGACGACCGACGAGTACTTGCTGACGACCAACTGGCGCCTGCGGGCGGGAGGTCACGTCGTCATGGACCAGCCGCGTCACGTGGTGCTGCGCGACACGCTGAATCATCTGGCGCATCATCGCGGCCAGCTGACGGTGTATTTGCGGCTCTGCGATCAGCCGGTGCCGGCCATCTACGGACCGTCGGCGGACGACCAGTCGTTTGCGTAGGCCTTGGCCGACGGCCTCAACTCACCTTGTAGGCCTTCCGTCCGTTTTCCCACGCAAGCTTGCGGAAGATCGCGGGCGTGACGGATTTTTGCAAGAGGGTGAGCGTCTCGCGAGCGACGCACTTGCCCGCCAGACGGTTCGCGGCGGGATTATTGGCTTGCGCGACGCCGGCGCCTTTGCCGTCGGTGCAGCTGCAGTCGCTGCCGAAGATCAGCTTGTCCTGGTGTCGACGCAGAAAATCCGCCGTGAACGCGGCATCGCGCGACAGGGCGTTGTTGCCGGAATTCGCTGACATATCGCCGAAGAGATTGGGATAGTCGCCAAGGAGGCGATCGGTCAGGCCCGTCCGCGTGATCGGGCCTGTCGGGTACGCCGCCTCATTGGCGTACGCCGCATCGACGTTCGCCCAGAAGGCGTCGGCGTGGCCGATGAAGGTCGTCTTGGGAAACGCTTTCAGGACGGCTTCGAACCGCTTGAAGCCGGTCGCAAAGACGCCTTCCCTTTCGAAGTGCGGCACCTCCTGGAAGTGGACGAGGATCGGCACGCCGAGGTCGGCGGCGAGCGCGTACATGCGGCGGAGCTCGGGTCCGTCAGCGTCGACGTGGAATTTCAGTTCGCCGAGGCCGCGCGCGCCGTCCTTGACCGCTTGTGTCAGCCGGGCTTCCGCGGTCGGCTGCGCGATGTCGGTCGACGCCGCCCACGCGAGCCGTCCCGGGAACTTCGCCTGGGCCGCGTGCATCGCCTCGCCCGAATTGTCGCGCGCAAGGATGACCGCATGACTCACGCCGCAGCCGTCCATGTGCGCGATGTTGGCATCCAGGTCGCGCCGGAGGTGGAGATGCGCGTCGAGCACGGAGCCGTTCCAGAGTGACGATTCGGGCGTCTGTCCGGCCACGCGCGCCGCGGCCGCTGCCGCCGCGACGGTCTCGAGAAACTGACGACGGTTGATGGACATCACGCGATGACAATAGCCGCTTTGCCGCTCGTCCTCAACCCGCGATCGCCGCGCTCCGACTGCGCCCGTCGCCGATGCAAGATTCCCTTGACTCTTCCGCGCCACGGGCGTATCCGTACAGGTACACCTTCAAACAAACGCTGGAGGTTGAATGGACGTTCCACCGGGCCTTTGAGGCGCATTCACGAGGGGCTGACCGTTCGTCGATGCGCGACTGAATTGCCATCCAGAAGGCCGGGCGCATTTTTCGTCGCCACAGAAGGCACTGTCCTTCGTCGTCCGGCGTCCGCGACTGTCGCTCGTCGTCCGGCGTCCCAGGGCGCTATCGGTCGTCGTCCGAAACTGTCGTTCGGCGTCGTTCGTCGTCCGGCGTCCGGCGTCCGGCGTCCGAACAGTAGCGACAAAAACGAACTCGCGAAGACGAAAGCGGCGCGGTGTGTAATTCCTTTACAGGGCCTTGTGTTCGAGACATGTCACTTTGCCAACGAATTCGTCATCCAGTATTGGCCCGAACATTGCGTTGGGCGAAAGTATGGACGCTCTGGTGCTCTTGGCCATCATCGCCGTGTCACTGGCCCTGGGCGCCGGTCTCAGCGGCGGAGTGTTGATGCTGCTGCTGCGATTGATGGCACGAGCGAGGCAGCCGATTCCTGCCACTGCACTGCCCCCGCAAGGACCTCCTATCGACCACGCGACGCAGTAGCGCCCTCCCGCCGATCTCCTCTGCTGCGAATCTCAAGCGCTCCTTGAGATCGCCGACCGCCAACCGCCTGGCCGACCGGTTGTTACACTTGATCGCGGTTTGCACGTGTTCCACCTCCGGCGCACCGTTGGCGTTCTTGTCACTGCGTGTCTCCTGGCGGCCGGCTGTCTGACGAGGCCGCGCGTGGAAGCGCCGCTCACGGCGCGGCTCACGTGCTTGAACCAAGCGGCGAGCCAGATCCATTGGATGCGCTTGGAAGATGCCGTCGAACGCGCGAGGCTCGACGCGCAGTGTGCCACCGTCGGACCGGCGGTGATTCTGGACGGGCATGGGGCGTGGGCCTCGGAGCTTGAGATCGAGAGGCGAGCCGACCAGCTCCTCCAGACGCCCCCCGCCCCAAGCCCCAGGCCCGCTCTTGTCATCGTCACGTGGAACACGCACGTGGGCGGCGGCGATCTGCCGGCCTTGGTGGCGGCGCTGCGGCGCGGCGACCTGACCGCCGGTGTTCCCGCAGAACATTTCGTCCTGTTGCTCCAGGAGGCATTTCGCGAGGGCGCCGACGTTCCATCGCTGATCGGTCCGCATGCCGGGGTGCCGGCTCGCATCGAGGAGCATCCCCCAACGGGCTGGCGGCGCGACATCGTCACGACCGCACATTCCCTCGGGCTCTCGCTGTTCTATGCGCCGTCGATGCGCAACGGCGTCGAGCGGCGCGGGCAGCGCCAGGAGGACCGCGGCAACGCGATTCTGTCGACGCTTCCGATCTCGGATTTCACCGCCATCGAGCTGCCGTTCGAACGTCAACGGCGCGTCGCCCTGGCCGCGACCGTGGCGGGAACGAGCCCAACGGGCGATGCCTGGCGGCTGCGCGTAGCGACGTCGCACCTCGACGCCAGCGCCGATGCCGGACATCTGTGGGTGTTCGCCAGCGGCCTGCGTACCCGCCAGGCGGATCGTCTCGCCCAGGCTCTCGACGATGGCGCGCCGACCGTCGTCGGATCGGACTTGAATACCTGGTCGGGCGGTCCGCGAGAACCCGCCGTCTCGCGGCTCCTGCGCGCTTTCCCCGATACGCCTGCGCCGTCGACGCAGCCGACGTTCCGGTCCGGCATCACTGCGTTCGCACTCGACTACATGCTCTTTCGTTTCCCGGCGGGATGGCGCGGTGACAGCCATCGGGCGGCCAGCCGGTTTGGATCCGATCACTATCCATTGGTTGCGGAAGTGACTACGCGATAAAGGGCTTGGGGCCTGGGGCTTGGGGCTTGGGCCTGATGCGGGGCCGCCCGTACGCTCGCGTACGGCGTCCTAAGGCCGGAGGGTCCGATGAAGGCTCTGGCCTGCGGTCTGGCGTTCAGCACCGCCGTCGTTTTCGGGCAGGCAGCGCAGACT
>Ga0310810_10010096_pt1 | contig 10976 bp, 10 predicted proteins | sample NCmetagenome_FD_207641 | JGI IMG/M metagenome (GOLD analysis project Ga0310810, IMG submission 207641) | Soil microbial communities from experimental microcosm in Duke University, North Carolina, United States - NC | ecosystem: Engineered > Artificial ecosystem > Soil microcosm > Unclassified ... | reverse complement strand
CGTCGTTCGGCGCAACAGCGCCATCAGCACGCCGGACAGGCCGTGCAGGCCGGCCGTCAGGTCGGCCACGGGAAGGCCCGGGATCGCCGGCCGGCCGTCGTCGCCCAGGGTCAGGCTCAGCACGCCGGTCATCGCCTCGAGCGCGAGATCGTGCGCGGCGCGGCCGGGATAGGCGCCGTCCTGGCCGAACGCGGAGATCGAGCAGTAGACGATGCCCGGGTTCTTCGCCTTCACCGCCTCGTAGCCGATGCCGAAGCGGGCGGTGACGCCCGGCCGGAACGATTCGACGATCACGTCGGCCTCGCAGGCCAGCCGGAACAGATCGGCGCGGCCCTGCTCGCTCTTGAGATCGAGCACCACGCTCCGTTTGCCGCGCGCCATGTTGCGGAAGAACACCGACGTCCTTTGGTCTGGCGGGCGGATATGACGGCCGGGATCGCCGTCGGTTGGCTCGACCTTGATCACGGTCGCGCCGTGATCGGCCAATGCCGTGGTGAGGTAGGGCCCCGGCAGGAACCAGGAGAGATCGACGACCTTGATGCCTTCGAGTTTCATGACAGCTGGTCCAAAAGAGCGTTGTCCGCGCCCAACGGCGCACAGGCGGCCTGTGCCGGCCGCTCGCCGTCGATGCGCAGGGGATTGGCGATCACCCGCAGGCTGCCCTTGGCCGGATGCGGCACCGCCGAGACCATGCCGGTGGTGCGCGCGAAATCCGAATCCAGCGCCTGGTCGAGGCGATAGACCGGCGCGGCGGGCAGCAGGCCGTTGAATGTCGCGAGCCAGCCTGCGGTCGTGCGTCCGCGGAAGGTCGGATCGAGCGCCTCAGTGAGCTGGGCACGGTTCTTCGCGCGCGTGTTGGGATCGGGAAAGCGCGGATCGTCGAGCAGATCGGCGCGGTCCATCGCCTGGCAGAGGGACAGCCAGAACTTCTGCGTCATGCACATGATGAAGATCCAGCCGTCGGCCGTCGGAAAGGTCTGCACCGGCGCCAGCGAGAGATGGGCGCTGCGCGGCACCCGCGGCGAGACATCGCCTTCGTTCAGGTACCACAGGCCGGGATAGGTGAGCTGGTGCATCGCGACGTCGTACAGGCAGGTGTCGACGTCGCAACCCTGCCCCGTGGTCTTGGCACGCAGCAGACAAGCCAGCAGGCCGACGGTTCCGGTCAGCCCGCTCATGCTGTCGATCAGCGACACGCCGACGCGGGTCGGCGGCCCCTCGGGATCGCCGGTCAGCTCCATCAGCCCGGCCTCCGACTGCATCAGGAAGTCGTAGCCCGGCCAGTCGGCGCGCTCGTTGGCGCGGCCGTAGGCCGAGATGTGCAGGCAGACGATCGAGGGCTTGAGGTGCTTGAGACTCGCATAGTCGATCGCGAGCCTGGCGGGCTGCGTGCCGCGCATGTTGTTGACCACGCAGTCGGCGGTCCTGACCAGCGCCTCGAACCTGGCACGCCCGTCCGTCGACTTGAGATCGAGCGTCACGCTCTTCTTGCCGAGATTCCAGGCCTGGAAGTATTCGCTGTCATCCTCGCCCAGCCGATATGGCCCGACCTGGCGCGAGGGATCGCCGTCGGGCGCCTCGACCTTGATCACCTCGGCGCCGAGCTCGGCCAGGAACATGGTGCCGTAGGGGCCGGCGCCGAACTGCTCCAGGGTCAGCACGCGGATGCCGGCCAGTGGCTTTGCAGAGGCGCTCATGCAGCGTTCCGGCGCGCCCATTGCCGGGCGATGATCAGGCGCTGCATCTCGTTGGTGCCCTCGCCGATGCAGGTGAGCGGCGCGTCGCGATAGAGCCGCTCGATGTCGTATTCCTTGGAGTAGCCGTAGGCGCCGTGGATGCGCATCGACTCGGTGCTGTTCTCGAGCGCCGCCTCGGAGGCGAAGAACTTGGCCATGCCGGCCTCCATGTCGCAGCGGTCGCCGCGATCGAAGGCCTGGGCCGCGTCGAGCGTCAGCAGACGCGCGGCACGGGCGCGCGTCGCCATCTCGCCGATCTTGAGCGCGATCGCCTGGTGCTCGATGATCGGCTTGCCGAAAGTCTGGCGCAGCTGGGCGTAGTCGGTGGCGAGCTTGAGCGCGCCCTCGGCGATGCCGACGCCGCGCGCGGCGACGTTGATGCGGCCGAGCTCGAGCCCGCCCGCCACCTGGGTGAAGCCGCGGCCCTCGACCTCGCCGATCAGGTGGTCGGCCGGGATGCGATAGTCCTGGAAGACCAGCTCGCCCGAATCGATCGACTTGTAGCCGAGCTTCTCGAGCTTGCGGCCGACCGTGAAGCCCGGCCCCTTGGGCGCAATGAACAGGCTCATGCCGGAATAGCGCGGGCTCGCTTCGGGGTTGGTCTTGACCAGCAGCGCGAAGCACGAGCCTTCGATGCCGTTCGAAATCCAGGTCTTGGTGCCGTTGATCACATAGTCGCCGCGGTCGCGCCGCGCCGTCATGCGGATCGCCTGCAGGTCGGTGCCGGCATTGGGCTCGGTCAGCGCCAGCCCGCCGCGGATCTCGCCGCTTGCGAACTTGGGCAGCCAGTGCCGGCGCTGCGGTTCGGTGCCGAACTTCTCGACCGCCAGAGCGAGCATCAGGTGCGAGTTGAAGATGCCGGTGATCGCCATCCACACCGCGGAGATCTTCATCACGATCTGCGCGTAGGTCGTGGCCGGCAGGCCGAGCCCGCCATACTCCGGCGAGACCGTGGCGCCGAACAGGCCGAGCTCCTTCATCTGCTCGACGAGCTCGGCCGGCCATTTGTCGGCGTGGTCGAATTCCTTCACGCGAGGCGCCACTTCCCGCTCGACCCAGCGATCGATCGTCGCGAAAAGCTGTACCTCGTCCGCCGGATCGATCTTGTTCATCAATGGTCCTCCCGCCGCTTGCTCAGACAAGGTGAAAAGGCGCCCGCTTTGAGTCAATGTCACGCCATGAACAGACGATCCCTCCTCGCCGCGCCGCTTTCCCTCCCGTTCGCACAGCGCGTGCTGGCGCAGGCCACCGATTGGCCGACCCGCAACGTGCGGATTGTCTGCCCCTTCACGCCCGGCGGATCGCAGGACCTGATCGCGCGGCGGCTGAGCGTCAAGCTCACCGAGCAGTTCGGCCAGTCCTTCGTGGTCGACAACCGCTCGGGCGCCGGCGGTTCGATCGCCGCCGACAACGTCGCCAAGTCGGCGCCCGACGGCTACTCGGTGCTGCTGGGCAATATCGGCAGCCACGCGCTGGTGCCGCACCTCTACGCCAAGCCGGCCTACAACGCGTTTACCGATCTCGAGACTGCCTGCTGGATCGGCACCCAGCCCAACCTGCTCACCTGCCATCCCGACTTTCCGCACGATACGCCCCAGAAGCTGATTGCCGCGGCCAAGGCGGCGCCAGGCAAATATTCCTATGGCGCTTCGGGCGTCGGCACATCGCCCTCGCTCACCATGGAGCTTCTGAAGCAGAAGACCGGCGTCGACATGACCTTCATCAGCTATCGCGGTGCCTCGGCGGCCACCGCCGACGTGCTGAGCGGGCAAATCCCGCTGGTGATCGCCAACATCGATTCGCTGATGGGCCAGGTGAACGCGGGCAAGCTGAAGCCGATCGCCTGTACCGGCGCCAAGCGCTCCGCCGCGCCCAACACGCCGACCTTCGTCGAAGCCGGCTTTCCCGATCTGGTCGTCACCTCGTGGTCGCTGTGGGCGGTGCCGGCCAGGACGCCCGCGGGGATCAAGGAGAAGCTGCGGCTCGGCACCGAGAAGGCCCTGCAGGCACCCGACGTGATCGAGAGCATGAAGATCGGCGGTTTCGAGCCCGGCACGCTGTCGGTCGCCGAGGCCGACGCCTTCATCAAGACCGAGTACCAGCGCTGGGGCGAGGTCATCCGTGCCGCGGGCATCCAGCCGCAATAGCAAGCCCCTGGTGCCGGACCTGCTGGCGCCCGGCCTCGACCTGGTGTTCTGCGGCACCGCGCCCAGCCCCGCCTCGTTCAAGGCGCGCGCCTACTACGCCAATCCCGGCAACGCCTTCTGGGCGACCCTGCACGCGGTCGGCCTCACGCCCGAGCGCCTGCCGCCGCAGCGCTATCCCGAGCTGCTCGCCTGGGGCATCGGGCTGACCGATCTCAACAAGACCGAATACGGCTCCGACCACGAGCTCAGCCCCGGCGCAATGGATGCAAGGTCGCTGCACGCCAAGCTCGCGAAGTTCCGGCCGGCCGCGGTCGCCTTCACCAGCAAGAACGCCGCCTCGCTCGGTCTCGGCGTGAAGGCGCCGGCCTACGGGCGGCAGGCCGAGCGGCTGCAGGGCGCGGCCGTGTTCGTGCTCGCCTCGCCGTCGGGCCGTGCGCGCTCGTTCTGGACGATCGAGCCGTGGCGCCAGGCGGCGGCGTTCGTGATGGAGCGCCGGCTCAGGCGCGAGCGCGCGGCATGAAGGCGACGCGCCGCCTCGTGCTCGGTGCGGCGTTGGCGATGCCGGCGGTCGGTCGTGCCGAGGAGAAGGGGGCGATGCTTCAGGATCTGGCGCGCCGCGCGGCGATCTATCTCTTTCCCGTCTACGAGATGTACCGCACGCGCTGGAACGCGACGGTCAACGAGAAGAACCCGGCGCGCGTCAAGCTCAACCGCTTCCTGCACGTGCCGGCGCTGGCCACGCCGCGCTCGCGCGCGGTGACGACGCCCAATGCCGACACGCTCTATTCCTCGGCCTGGCTCGACCTGTCGGTCGAGCCGGTGTTCCTCACCGTGCCGGACATGGGCGGGCGCTCCTACAGCTTCGCCTTCATGAGCCTGTTCACCGACAACTTCGCCTATGTCTCGCGCCGCCTCGACGGCAACCGGCCGGAGCCGCGCATGATCGTCGGCCCGGGCTGGAAGGGCGAGGCCGACCGCGACGTCGTGCTGGTGCGGGCGCCGACCAATGGCGTGTGGCTGCTCGGCCGCATCCTGGTCGCCGGGCCGCCCGACTTCGAGGCAGTCTGGACCCTGCAGTCGCGGACGCTGCTCGAGACCCCCGACATGCGCAACGAGCGACGCATCCTCGAGACCCAGGAGCTGATGCGCCAGCGCACCTCGCCGCCGCCCGAGCCGGTCGCCGATTGGCCGCCGATCAACCCGGCCGATCCGTTCGACCTGTTCGAGGTCGGCATGCGGGCGCTGGGCGAGAGCCCGCTCGGTGAGCGCGACAAGGCCGTGATGGAGGAGTTCGCGCCGCTGCGGCTGCGGCCCGGCCGCAAGTTCGACGTCCGCGCCTTCAACGAGAGCGAGCGCGAGGCGATCCGGCAGGGCATCGCCCGGGCACGCGACGACATCCGCACGGCCGGACGCCGCTTCGGCCGCACGGTCAACGGCTGGACCTATCCCGAACGCCATCTCGGCAATTTCGGCGACGACTATCTCTACCGCGCCGTGGTCGCGCTGACCGGGCTGGCCGCGCTGGAGCCGGCGGAGGCGACCTACCTGGTGTGCAACAGCGATGCCGACGGCCGGCTGCTCGACGGCACCGACCGCCATGTGCTGCGCTTCGAGCCGGGCCAGCTGCCGCCCGCCAGGGCGTTCTGGTCGCTGTCGATGTACGAGGTCACGGCCGAGGGCCGCGCGTTCTTCATCGACAACCCGATGAGCCGCTATGCCATCGGCGATCGCAGCCCGGGTCTCGTCCATGGCGCCGACGGTTCGTTGGAGATTTATCTGCAGCACGCCCGGCCCGAGTCGGACCAGGAAGCCAATTGGCTGCCCGCGCCTCAGGGTCCGATGCGCCTGGTGCTGCGGGCGTATGAGCCGGGCGCTGCCCTGATCGAGGGGACGTGGACGCCGCCGACGGTCCGGCGGCTCGGCTAGCCGCCCGGCTGGGCGCGGCGCGATTCTTCCTCGGCGCGCGCCTCGATCGCTTCCATGTCGTCGTCGCTCATGCCGAAGTGATGGCCGATCTCGTGGATCAGCACGTGGCGCACGATGTGCGGCAGGTCCTCGTCGGATTCGCACCAGTAGTCGAGGATCGGCCGGCGATAGAGGAAGATTCGGTCGATGTCGTTGGCGATATGGCCCGCGCCGCGCTCCATCATCGACACGCCTTGATAGAGGCCGAGCAGGTCGAACGGCGTGTCGAGCTCCATCGCCTTTTCCACCTCGTCGGACGGAAAATCGTCGACCTGGATCCGCACGTTGCCGACATGGCGCCGGAATTCCTCGGGAATCGTCGCGAGCGCCTCGGCAGCGATCGCCTCGACATCCTCGAGACTGGGCGCCTTGTTGAAGCACGGCGTCTTACGCGGGTTGGTGAAGACCGGCATCTCTCCCCCATATAGCAGCCGCGCGCGCTCGCCAAGGTCCCGCGACGACGGTTTGTGGACCGACGAATCCGCCGCGGTCGTGCATGGTCGCGTTTCGGAACGAACCGCTCTAAGCTCGCGTCGCATGCTGCGCTTCTTCATCCGTCGTCTGGTCGTCGCGCTGCTCGTCGCCGCGACCGTGATGACCCTGGCCTTCATCATGACGCGCCTGTCGGGCGACCTCGCGATCTCGATCGCGGGACCCAACGCCACGCAGGCCGACATCGAAGCCGTCCGCAAGGCCTATGGGCTGGATCGTCCGGTGGTGACGCAATTCCTCGACTGGGTGCAGCGCGCCACCATGGGCGACCTGGGCGAAAGCTTCTTCTTCAAGCGCCGCGTTGCGTCGCTGATCGGCGAGCGCATGCCGGTCACCCTGACGCTCGGCCTCACCGGGCTGGTGATCGCGCTGGTGGTCTCGCTGCCGCTCGGCATCCTGGCCGCGGTCAACGAGAACACCGCGTTCGACCGCGCCGTGCAGGTCGTGGCGCTGCTCGGCCAGGCGATGCCGTCGTTCTGGCTGGGGCTGCTGCTGATGATCGTGTTCGGCCTGCAGCTCGGCTGGCTGCCGATCTCGGGCACCGATTCCTGGCAGAGCTTCATCATGCCCGGCGTGGTGCTCGCCTTCTCGGCGATTCCCGCGCTCACGCGCCTGACGCGCGCCGGCATGATCCAGGCGATGGGCAGCGACTACATCCGCACGGCCCGCGCCAAAGGCCTGTCGCGCGCCTCGATCCTGCTCAAGCATGCGCTGCGCAATGCCGCCATCCCGGTGGTGGCGATCGCCGCCGTCCAGCTCGGCTTCATGCTGGGCGGCTCGATCGTGATCGAGCAGGTGTTCGCCCTGCACGGCGTCGGCTTCCTCGCCTGGGAGAGCATCGCCAAGAACGACTTTCCGGTGGTGCAGGCGGTCGTGCTGGTGCTGGCGGTGATCTATGTCGGCCTGACCATGCTCGCGGACATGCTGAACGCCGTGCTCGATCCGCGGCTCCGCGCGACATGAGGCGCGGCTGGAAGAACATCGCCACCTGGGTGGGTGCGGTCATCGTCGGCATCGCCGCCTTCTGCGCGCTGGCCGCGCCGCTCCTGGTGCCGCACGATCCGTTCGCGCAGGACCTCGGCAAGCGCCTGCTGGTGCCGTTCTGGATGGAGGGCAGCGACCCCGCCCACCTGCTCGGCACCGACCAGCTCGGCCGCGACTACCTTGCCCGCCTGATCTATGGCTGCCGCATATCGATGATGATCGGCGTCACGGTGACCATCGTGTCGGGCGTCATCGGCATCACCATCGGCGTGCTGGGCGGCTTCATGGGCGGCCGGGTCGACGACGTCGTGCTGTTCGCCATCACCACGCGGCTGTCGCTGCCGGTCGTACTGGTGGCGCTGGCGGTGGTCGGCCTGCTCGGCAGCTCGATGACCATCCTGATGTTCACCCTGGGCCTGCTCCTGTGGGAGCGCTTCGCCGTGGTGGCGCGCTCGACCACCATGCAGGTGCGCAACCTCGACTTCGTCGCGGCCGCCTGGTGTGCCGGCTGCTCGCGCTTCCGCATTCTCGCCGGCGAGGTGCTGCCCAATATCGCGAGCCACCTCGTCGTCGTGGCGACGCTCGAGATCGCGCTGGCCATCCTGCTCGAGGCGGCGCTTTCCTTCCTCGGCCTCGGTGTGCCGCCGCCGCTGCCCTCGTGGGGCCTGATGATCGCCGAGGCCAAGGACTACATGTTCTTCAGCCCGTGGGTGATCGTGATCCCGGGCGTCGCGCTGTTCGTGCTGGTGCTCGGCATCAACCTGCTGGGCGATGGCCTGCGCGACATGTTCGGCGCGAGGTCGGCATGAGCGCGCTGCTCGAGGTCGAGCAGCTCGAGGTGAGCTTCGGCCGGACCGCCGCGGTGCGCGGCGCCTCGCTCACGGTCGAGCGCGGCGAGACCCACTGCCTGGTGGGCGAATCGGGCTGCGGCAAGTCGGTGACGGCGCTCGCGGTCATGAACCTGCTGGCCGCCAACGCGGTGCGGCGCGCCGCGCGGCTGTCGCTGCAGGGCGAGGATTTGCTCAGCCTGTCGGACCGCGGCATGGCGCGGCTGCGCGGCAACGCCATGGCGATGATCTTCCAGGAGCCGATGACCAGCCTCAATCCGGCCTACACCGTCGGCTCGCAGATGACCGAGGTGCTGCGCCGTCACAAGGGTGCGAGCCAGCGCATCGCCACCGATCGCGCCGCCGACCTGCTGGCCCGTGTCGGCATCACCGCGCCGGGCATGCGGCTCGGCCAGTTCCCACACCAGCTCTCGGGCGGCCTGCGCCAGAGAGTGATGATCGCCATGGCGCTGATGTGCGATCCCCAGCTGCTGATCGCCGACGAACCGACCACGGCGCTCGACGTCACGGTGCAGGCGCAGATCCTGCGGCTGCTGGCCGGCCTGCAGCGCGACCTCGGCCTCGGCCTGCTGCTGATCACCCACGATCTCGGCATCGTGGCGCGGGTCGCGACGCGGGTGTCGGTCATGTATGCCGGCGAAGTGGTCGAAAGCGCGCCGACCGCCGAGCTGTTCGCCAATCCCCGGCATCCCTACACCCAGGGCCTGCTGCGCTGCGTGCCGGTGCCGGGCAAGATCCGCCGCGACCAGCCGCTCGGCTCGATTCCCGGCACGGTGCCGCGTGTCGGCCCGGGCTTCGAGGGCTGCGCCTTCCGCGAGCGCTGCGACTTCGCCGACGCGACCTGCGCGCACGCCATTCCGCGCCATCGCGCGGCGCCAACGCACGACTTCCTCTGCCGGCTTCCCGGCACGCCCGTGACGGCAGCGACATGACCGCGATCGAGGTCCGCGACGTCCGCAAGACCTTCAAGGCCGGCAAGCGCCGGGTCGTCGCGGTCGACGGCGTGTCGTTCTCCGTGCCGGAGGGCGGCGTGCTGGGCATCGTGGGCGAATCGGGCTGCGGCAAGTCCACGCTCGCCCGCCTGATCCTCGGCCTCCTGCCGGCCGACTCGGGCGAGATCGTCCTCGAAGGCCGGCGCCTCGCCGAGATGGACCGCAAGGCGCGGGCGCGGTTGATCCAGCCGGTCTTCCAGGACCCCTTCGCCTCGCTCAATCCGCTGTCGCGGGTGCGCGACATCGTTGCCATGCCGCTGGTCGCGCAAGGCACCTTCTCCCGGGCCGAAACAGCCAAGCGCGCCGAGGACATGCTGACGCGCGTCGGTCTCAGCCGCGAGATGGGCGGCCGGCTGCCGGCCGAGCTGTCGGGCGGCCAGCGCCAGCGGGTCGCGATCGCCCGCGCGCTCGTGCTGCGGCCGCGCATCGTGGTGTGCGACGAGCCGACCTCGGCGCTCGACGTGTCGGTGCAGGCGCAGATCCTGAACCTGCTGGCCGAACTGCAGCGCGATCTCGGCCTCACCTATCTCTTCATCAGCCACAATCTTGCGGTGGTCGAGCACGTCGCACGCGAGGTGGCAGTGATGTATCTCGGCCGCCTGGTCGAGCGCGAGCCGACCGAGATCCTGTTCGCGCGGCCTGAGCATCCCTACACCCAGGCGCTGCTCGCCTCGGTGCTGACGCCCGAGCCGGGCCTCGGCGTGCCGGACGTCGGTCTGGGCGACACGCTGCCCGATCCGGCCAATATCCCGCCCGGCTGCCGCTTCCATCCGCGCTGCCCGATCGCCGAGCCGCGCTGCGCGGCGACAATGCCGCCGTTCAAGCCCCGCCCCGACGGCGGCGTGGAGTGCCTGCTGGCATGAATAAGCTCGACATCGCGATCGTCGGCGCCGGCATGGGCGGGCTCGCCGCGGCCGCCGCGCTGCGCAAGGTCGGCCACCAGGTCACGGTCTACGAGCAGGCGCGGCAGTTCACCCGACTCGGCGCCGGCATCCAGATCGGCTGCAACGCCATGCACGTGCTGCGCGGGCTGGGCCTCGAGGACCGGCTGCGCGCCGACACCTTCTATCCGCGTTCTTGGAGCAACCGCGACTGGAAGAGCGGCGAGGTGCTGTTTGACATCCTGTTCGGGCGTGACGCCGAGCAGACCTATGGTGCGCCCTATCTGCTGGCGCATCGCGGCGACCTGCACGCGGCGCTGGCGAGCGCCGTGCCCTCGGAGGTCGTGAAGCCCAACCACCGGCTGACCGGGATCGACCCGACGATGCACGGGGTGCGGCTTACCTTCGACAACGGCCAGGTCATCGAGGCCGATGCCGCGATCGGCGCCGACGGCGTGCATTCGGTGGCGAAGACCGTCCTGTTCGGCGACGACGAACCCAACTTCACCGGCCGCATCGCCTATCGCACGGTCTTCCCGGCCGGGCGGCTGAACGGAGTCGAGGTGCTGAACTGCACCAAATGGTGGGGCGAGGACCGCCACGTCGTGATCTACCCGGTGAAGCCCGACCGCTCGGAGATCTATTTCGTCACCAGCCAGCCCGAGCCCGGCTTCGAGCTCGAATCCTGGTCGGCGACCGGCGACGTCAAGGTGCTGCGCGAGGCCTTCGAGGCCTTCCATCCCGAGGCGCGCGCGGTGATCGAGGCCGCGCCCGAGGTGCACAAGCGCCCGCTGGTCGACCGCGATCCGCTCGAACGCTGGGTCGACGGCAGGGTGGCGCTGCTGGGCGACGCCTGCCATCCGATGACGCCCTACATGGCGCAAGGTGCGGCGATGGCGATCGAGGATGCCGCCATCCTGGCGCGCTGCCT
>Ga0310810_10010094_pt1 | contig 10976 bp, 6 predicted proteins | sample NCmetagenome_FD_207641 | JGI IMG/M metagenome (GOLD analysis project Ga0310810, IMG submission 207641) | Soil microbial communities from experimental microcosm in Duke University, North Carolina, United States - NC | ecosystem: Engineered > Artificial ecosystem > Soil microcosm > Unclassified ... | reverse complement strand
GGCGAGGACGTGGAGCTCGAGGTCGAGCCGACGCCGGTGCCGGAGGCGGCCTCGTGAGGCGCGCGATCCTGATCGCGCTGGCCGCGCTGCTGCTCGCTGCCGGCGTCGCCGCCGCCGCCGGAAGCGCCAGGAAGAAGACGAAGCCGGCTGCGCACCGGAAGAAGCCAGCCGCCGCCAGGCACGTGGCCGACGCCGGCGCGGTCGAGGGAGAGGTCGCGCCGGCCGACGCCGGGCCGCTCGATGCCGGAGTCGCGGCGGCGGTCGAGCCGGAGACCATTCCGGTGCCGGTACCGGTGCCGGTCCCGATCGAGACCACCAGGAGACCGCCGGCGGCGGTCGGCCTCCACCTGGCGCCGCCACCGCCGGTGCCGAAGCGGGTGCGCCGCGCGCCGACCGCGTTCGAGGCGATCACCGCCATCATCGGGCTGATCGCCGTGGTCGGCATGGCCTACCTGGCCAGCCATCCGAAGGTGCAGGAGCTGGAGGAGCTGCTCGGCATCACGGCGGTGGTCACTGCCGGATTCCCCTTCGTCCTGTTCGGGTTGATCGGCGGGCAGATCGGCATCCTGTCCGAATCGGTGCTCGACTACCTGCGGCCGTTCATCCCGCTCGGCCTCGGCTGGATCGGCTTCTCGATCGGGTTCCGCTTCGATATCCGCCGGCTCGAGGCGCTGCCGCGCGGGATCGGGCCGACGCTGCTCCTCACCAGCGTGCTGCCGTTCGCCGCCATCGTCGGCGCCTGCGGCCTCATCCTCCTGATGACCGGCGGGCTGGCGAGCGGCTCCTTCCTGCGCGACGCCATCATCCTCGGGACCGCGGCGATCATCGGCGTCAGGCCGGCGCCGCCCAACCCGGAGGGACCGCGCGCCGACCGCATCGCGCCGCTGGTGCAGCTGCAGGAGGGCTCCGCGATGATCGGCCTGGTCGTGGTCGCGGCGTTCTTCCGCCCCAGCGGCCACGAGGTCGGCTGGCAGCTCCCCGCCTTCGCCTGGATCTTCGTGACCCTCGGGATGGGCACCGCGCTCGGCGCCGTCATCTACGCGGTCCTGCAAGCCTTCCGCGGTCGCAGCGAGATCACGGTGCTCATGCTCGGATCGATCGCGCTTGCGGCCGGGATGGCGAGCTTCCTCCGCCTCTCGCCGGTCGCGGTCTGCTTCCTGGCCGGCGCCCTCATCTTCAACTTCCCCGGGACCTGGAAGGAACAGGTGCGGGTCGCGCTGGTCAAGCTCGAGCGGCCGATCTACCTCGTCTTCCTGGTGGTGGCGGGCGCGATGTGGGAGGTGACCGCGTGGCAGGGCTGGGTGCTCCTGCTGCTGTTCGTCGCCGGCCGGCTGGTCGGCAAGGTGCTCGGCGTCTTCCTGTCGCAGCAGAGCCGGCTCGGCGAACAGCTCCACATCGAGCTCGGCGGATTGAGCCACGAGGAGCGGGTGCGCATCGCGCTGGCGCCGATGGGCGCGCTCGCCATCGCCATCGTGGTGAGCGCGCAGGACCTCTACGTGGGCTCGACCGTTTCCTGGATGGTGACGACCGTGATCGGCGGCGCGGTCGCGACCGAGATCGTCACCCAGCTCATCCTGCGCAAGCTCTACCCCGACGACTACACGGTGCCGGTGGCGGGCGACTCGCCGAGCGGTCTGGCGCCGCAGCCGCGCGAGGCGACCGCGACCTTCGCGCGGCTGGCCGAGACCATCGACGTGAGCCGGCCGCCGCCGGAGCCGCCGCCGCTGCCGCCGCCGCCGCTCCCCGGAGTCGGCGGCGATCCAGACGAGGGGTGGGGCTGATGCGCCTGCTCCTGCTCGTCGTGCTCGCGCTGCTCATGCAGGCCGCCCGGCAGTTCGCGCCGATCGACGTGGTCGGCAGCGGGCCGGCCGGCATCACCCTGTCGTGCGGCTTCCTGCTGTTGACGGCCGTGCTGGCCGGCTCTCTGATCGCGCAGATCGGTCTGCCGCGCATCACCGCCTACCTGCTCGCGGGCGCGCTGGTCGGCCCCGAGGCCTTCGACCTGGTGTCGCCGGAGATGGTGGACGGGTTGAACCTGTTCCGCGGCCTCGCGGTGCCGTTCATCGCGCTCCTGGTCGGCGCCGAGCTGCACTTTCCTTCCCAGCAGCCGGGCCTGCGCGGATCGATCGCGATCACGGTCATCAGCTCGATCACGTCGATCGCCGTCATCACCGGCGCGGCGTTCGCAGCGCGCGGCCTGCTGCCGTTCCTCGACGGGCTCGACACCGCCGGCGCGCTGCTCCTCTGCCTGCTCATCGCGCTGCCGCTGACCGCGTCGTCGCCGTCGGTCGCGGTCGCCCTGCGCGACGACACCGACGCCGAGGGTCCGCTCATCCGCTCGGTGATGTCGGTGGTGGTGCTGAGCGCGCTCCTGCTCATCGCGCTGACCGCGGTGGCGGTGCCGGTGGCGATCGCCGTGGTCGCACAGCCGGGCGACGCGCTGCGCCCGGCGGGCAAGCTGGCCTGGACCCTGTTCGGCTCCCTCGCCTTCGGCGTCGGCGCCGGCTTCGGGGTCGCGGCTCTCCTGCGCAAGCTGGCCGCCGGCGGCGCGCTGTTCGCCATCGGGCTCAGCTTCGCCGCCGCCGAGCTCGGCCCCCGCATCGGGCTCGACCCGCTGGTGCTGGCGCTCGCGGCCGGCCTGTTCCTGCGCAACGGTACCGAGCTCGGCCCGCGCCTGCTCGCCGACATGCAGCCCATCACGCTGCCGGTCTACGTCGCCTTCTTCGCGGTCGCCGGCGCCACCATCCCGCTCTCCGCCTTCCCCGCGGTCGGCGCCGGCGCCCTCGTGCTGGTGGCAGCGCGCGCGGTCGGCCTCAACCTCGGCTGGCGGCTCGGCGCGCGCGCGGCCGCCGCCCCGCCGCACGTCGCCCGGCTCGGCGGCCTCGGTCTCCTGCCGCAGGCCGACCTCGCCGTCGCCCTCGCCGCCCTGGTCGCCGCCGTCTTCCCCGGCGCCAGCGCGCTCGCGCTCATCGGCGCGGTCGTCGGCATCGACGCCTTCATCGGCCCGGTCCTGTTCCGCATCGCTCTGGTCAGGAGCGGCGAGGCCGGCCAGCGGAGCGCGCGGGCCGCCGACGACGACGCGGCCCCCGAGCTCGCCTCCGAGCCCCTCGCCGACTGACCACGCGCCGGCCGCCCGCGCGCCTCCTCCGCCGCGCTCGGCCGTCCGTCGACGTCACGCGATGCGTGGGCACGCCACGCCGGGCCACGCCGCCCGCGGCGCGCTCACTCCGCCATGCCGAGCCACTCCTCGCGCGTCGGATAAAGCTTCCTCGCCACCGCCGGCACCTCGGTCACCCCGACCGCGCCGTGCTTGCGCCAGCCCTCGTTCATGAGCCAGGTGGTCGCCGGCACCACACATGCCTGGCCCGGCGGCGGCCGCGCGCCGCGCCGCCACCGGTCGTGCGACCAGCCGTCGAAATGCCACGCCGACGAGAACGGATCCACCCCGCCGTACACCGGATCGAGCCGCTCGCCGTGCCGGCGCGCGTTGTTCATGATGTAGCAGAGCGCGTTCCGCATCTGCCTGGGTGAGGTCACCACGCGTGCGTGGAACCGGTCGGCGAACACCTTTCCCTTCCGCCCGAGCACGCGGTTCACCCGCTTCGCGACGCTGATCTCGAGGCCCTGCATCCCGCGCGACAGCCCCTGGTTCGAGTCCGCCTCGCACGCCAGGTGCAGGTGGTCGCGCTGGATCGAGAACTGGCACAGCCGGAACCCGTCCTTCTTCTTGGTCCTGAGAAACGCCGCCCGCATCGCCGGCGTCAGCTTGAACCGCCGGAGCGTCCCGACCTCGCGCACCAGCCGCACCGTCACGTGCACCGCGGTCTTCTTCCTCACCTGCGCCCGCGGCCGGTGCGGCACCCCCGCCCGGTCGCTCTTCTTGCGCCCCGCCCCCTCGCGCGCCCCGCCCCACGTCCGCGGCCGGAGCGGCAACTGCTTCCACGCCCGCGCAGCGCGCCGCCTGCCTCGCCGTCCCCTGCCCGGCCTCGCCCTCGATCTCATACTCACGCGCCCTCTCCAATCTTGAATCGAGCATATATCATGAGATTCGAGGTATCAAAGCGGGTTGCACATACAGGTCACGGGGCGGGGTGCAGATCACGGACACTCCTGACACGTCATCCAGCCTCCGGACATCCCTGACACCCGGGGTGTCGTTGCCCACGGACATCGCTGACAGTCCTGTCGCAGGGCGCGCTGACCGTGGCTGCATGCCCTGGAAAGCGACCGAGCTGCGCCGCCGGCTCCTCGACATGCACCCAGGTCAGCGCATTCCGAGCGCCAGCGTGATGGCGAAGGTCCTCGCTGCTACGCGCTCACGCTCATCGACGCCTTCACCCGCTTCCTGCTCCGCTGCGAGGCGCTACTCGATCCCGACGGCAAGCACGTCCGCTCCATCCTCGACTCCGCGTTGCTCGAGTTCGGACTGCCGGCAGCGATTCGCTCCGATGGCGGCCCGCCATTCGCCTCGAACGGCCCTGCGCGCCTCACGCAAGCACCGCAGCTGCGAATGCCTGCCGCTGTCTACACGCCGTCGACTCGCCGATATCCGCGACCGCTCGTAAGCCAGAGCTCGATCCCTTCACCCACGTCGCTCGCATCGACAAGTATGGCTGCATCCGTGGCACCGCCTCCAGATCGAGCCCACCGACGGCAGGTGGAGCGTGAGCTGGGGACCGATCCTCCTCGGTCATCTCGACGAGGATCGCCCGGAGCGCGGTCTCATCACAGCGGCCTCGAGACCGGGGACATCGCTGACATTCCCTTGGGCGCACGGAAACCGAGGACATGGCTGACAGGTGGTCCGGAAACTGTCTGGCATGCCTGGAAGTCAGGGCATCGTGCCCGAGCGGATCTGGCCGGGCAATCCACAGAGAACGGCCGCCTCGAACGCTTCCACGGCGACTCGGACCGCGTCGAGTTCTACTTCGGCCCGGTGCTGCTCGGCTACGACGACCCCGTCGCGCACCGGCTCGTTCGGCCGCGGCCGAGGTGCGGGCGTTCATCGCGCTGACTTGCGGCCGCGGAGACACCGAGCCACGGGATCGGAACCGGAATCGGGCGGGTCAGGGGAGGAGGGGGCGGAGAGAGGCGAGGTTGATCTTGCTGCGCCGGGTCGGGTCGAACTGGACGAGTGACACCGGGATGGCGCCGAGTCGGCGGATCGCGCCGGTGGAGAGGTCGGACCAGCTGCCGGTCAGGTCGGTGTCGCGCGGCAGGAGGTAGAGCTGGTAGTCGTCGCTGTAGTCGGAGGCCTCGTCCGAGAAGGCGGACTCGAGCAGGACGAGGCAGTCCGCGTGCGACAGGATGATGGATCGCGGTACGTCGAAGAATTCGCGGTACTCGAAACCAACCCACGTCGCCATGAACGGTTCTCGCGTCTGCCCCGGCGGCCGCCGCGACTGCAACCTGGATGCCCAGGTGCCGCCGAGTGATTCCCCGGTGCTGCCGCGCGCGGCAACTCGCCTGACCGGCCACCCGCGCGGTCACGCGGCGCGCGCCGCGCAATGCGCACCACCTAATCTTCGAGCATCGAGACGTTCGGAACGATGAGGGCGACGCCGACCCGCTCGTTGGCGAGGAGCCGCTCGCTGTCGTAGCCGAAGAAGAGCCGGTGCCGGATCGCGCGGTTCTCGGCGCCGATCACCACGAGGTCGTACTTGCCGCTCGACGCCTGCTGGTCGATCGCGCTCGAGGTGGGATCGTAGGCCAGCCGCAACACGGTCGGCTTGAGATCGGAGGTGCGGAAGACGCGCGACACGCGATCCAGCTCGGCCTCCGCGGCCGGCCGCTCCTCCGCGACTTGCGGTCCCGCGTCCTCGACCACCAGCCGCGCCGCCTGCGGCATGCGCTCGACCATGAGCGCGATCGTCAGCGCGGCCCCGGTCGCCTCGGCGTAACGCACCGCGAACTCGACCGCGACCCGCGCGAAGACGCCGCCGTCGAACGGGACCAGGACGCTCTTGTACGGCTCGAGGCTCGGTCCCGCCTTGACGATCGCGAGATGGCAGGGCGCCTTGCGCACGATCTCCTCGAGCACCGGACCGCCGAACTGGTTGCCGCGCCGGGAGGCGCCGATGAACAAGAGGTCGAAGTCCTTGCGCGCCTCGCCGATGATCGCCTCCGCCACGCTGCGGCTCTCCACCTGTCGCACGGTCGGCGGCAGGCCGGCGGCCAGCATGAGCTCGCGCACGTTGGCGACCTGCTGCTGGACCTGCTTGACGTCGTCGGTCACATAGGCCGGGCGGCCGAAGAGGATCTTCAGCCGGTCGAGCCACGGCACCGGCGCCTTCACGCTCAGCACCTCCACCGGGTGAGCGCTGCGCCGCGCGATGCCCTGCGCCAGGATGGCGGCGCACATCGCGTTGGGTCCGCCGGCCGAAGGCAGGATCACGCGCAGCCGCTCCGGATCGAAGGCGCCCTTGGTCTCCTGCGCCAGGATGCGGCGCGACTCCTCCGCCGTCATCCGCACCTTCTTCATCGTCATGCGCAGGCCGAGCGGCGCCGCGAACGAGGTCAGGATCGCGACCATGACGATGATCGAGAACATCTGCTGGTTGAGGATGCCGAGCTGGAGGCCGATGGTCGCGACCACCAGCTCCATGGCGCCGCGCGCGTTCATCGCCACCGCGATCGAGAAGCCCTCCCAGAACCGCAGTCCGCCCCACAGGCTGCCGATCGTGCAGCCGACCAGCTTCCCGATGCAGGCGATCGCGAGGACGATGGCCAGCCAGCCGCCGCCGCCGAGCTGCCAAAGATCGACCTTGAGCCCGACGATGCCGAAGAAGATCGGGGCCAGCACCGCGAAGACGAACGACTCGAGCTTGTGGACGGTGTCTTCCTTGAGATGCGGCACCTGGCGGAACATGGTCCCGCAGATGAACGCGCCGAACACGGCGTGCACGCCGATGTGCTCGGTGGCCGCCGCGCACGCGAACGTCAAGAGCAGGATGAACACCAGGTCGGCGTCCGGGGTGCGGAACCGCCGGTTGATGAACGACATCAACCAGCGCGACAGCGGATACAGGACGAAGCCGACCGCGGCGAGGAACCCGAACAAGAGGCCGATGGTCTGCAGGAGCCCGCCGATGCGCACCTCGCCGTGCGACGCCACGCCGGCGATGACCGACAGGATGAGCCAGCCGGCGGTATCGTCCACCACGCCTGCCGACAGGATGACCAGCCCGATGTTGCGCTTGGTCAGGTCGAGGTCCATCAAGATCTTGGCGATGACCGGCATCGCCGAGATCGACATCGCGGTGGCGACGAAGAAGGCGAACAGCACCCGCTGCGACGGGTCGTTCAGGTAGTCGATCGGCATGATGAGGCCGAGACCGAGGCCGAACGCGAAGGGGATGACCATCCCCATGCCGGACGCAATAAATGCGGCCCGTCCGAGGTTTCGCAGCAGGCGAAGGTCGGTCTCCAGCCCGGTCAGGAGCAAGAGGAGCACCATGCCGAGCGTGCCGACCACATCGAGCAAGTAGAACTGGGCCTGATCGTGCGGAAATACCGCCGCGAAGGCGTGCGGGAAGTAGTGCCCGAACAAGGTCGGCCCGACGACGATGCCGGCCGCCAGCTCGCCGACGACCGCCGGCAGCCCCGAGCGCTTGGCCAGCTCGGCGCCGAGCCGGGCGGCGAGCAGGAGGACGCCGGCCTGGACCAGGAGCAGAAAGACCGCCGGTCCCGGCAGGCCCTTCAGCACCTGCGGCGCCTTCTGCGTGGCCTCCACCAGCATCGCGCCATGATACCAGCTGCGATGTCGCTCGATGTCTGCGATAGCATGTCGAGATGAGCTGTAGCTTGTCTTGTCGGCTGAGCGCGCTCGCAGTGCTGGTCGCCGCCGGCTGCGGTGGCGGTGGCAACGACAACCGCGCCGACGGCGCCCCTCATGTCGATGCCCGCCCGCGCTACGACGCCGATCCCAACGCCGGCTTCGACCACTTCACCATCGAGATCGATCCGGGCGTGCCGCTGGCGACCCGCGACATGACCATCCACGTCATCGCCTACAGCTCGTCCGACGAGGGAAGCGTCCTCGGCTACAACAGCACCGTCTCGGTCACCGCCTCGGTCGGCACCCTGTCGGGAGCGGTCAACGAGCAGCCCCTCGAGCGCGGCCAGGCCGATCTGGTCGTCCAGCTCGATACGCCGGCCGACGCCGTCACCTTCACCATCACCGACGACGAGAACCCGAACATCACCGGCACCTCGGCGCCCGTGCGGGTCGCCCCGCCGGGCAGCGACGCGGCCCTGCGCGCGGTCGTCATCAACGAGGTCAACTGGTACGGCAGTGGCGCCGACACCGGCGACGAATGGATCGAGATCTACAACCGGTCCGGCGGCACCCTCCAGCTCTCCGAGTGGACGATCGACAACGCGGGCGGCGCGGCGAACGGCGGCGTGATCCGCATCGACAACGGCACCGAGCTCGCGGACGGCGACTACCTGCTCCTGGCGGCGAAGCTGGGCGCCGACCAGCCGGGCGACCGCACCTCGCTGACCGGCGTCGACAACGTACAGCTGCAACCGATCTCGCTCGCCAACACCGGCGAGGAGCTGGTGCTTCACGACCCGGACGGCACCATCGTCGATTCGACGCCGGTCGCCCCCTGGCCGGCCGGCAACAACCTGCGCGACTTCTCGATGGAACGGCGCGACGACGCCACCGGCGGCGGCTACGGAGACGGCAGCCTGCCCGGCTCCTGGTACACGTGGAGCCTGCTCGACGGCCGCGACACCACGAGCGCGGACACCGGCGACGCCGGCACCCCGGGCGCCGGCAACAGCGATCCGGATCTGTTCGATCACTTCACCATCCAGGTGAGCCCTTCCCCGCCGCGCGCCGGCGTCGACTTCACGATGACCGTCACCGCCTACAGCTCGAGCGACGACTCCGAGGTCATCACCACCTACAACAGCGCGATCTCGGTGACCGCCAGCGCCGGTGTGCTGAGCGGGCAGCAGAGCGGCCAGCCGATCGCCGGCGGGGTCGGCATCATGACGATGCAGAACAACACCCCGAACGACTCCGTCACGCTGACCGTGCGCGACGATCTCTACCCGCAGATCACCGGCAGCATCGTCGTCGACATCCGGCCGGTCGGCGACACCGCCGGGCTGCGCGACGTCGTCATCAGCGAGGTCAACTGGTACGGCAACGGCGCCGACTCCGAGGACGAGTGGATCGAGCTGCGCAACACCTCCGGCGCCGAGCTCAACGTGTCCGGCTGGACCATCGAGGGCGCGGCGACCGGCTCGGCCTCCTACACGATCGACACCCCCACCCTGCTGGCAGCCGGGGCGTACCTGGTCATCGGCGAGCTGCAGGGACCGGACGTCGACGGCCAGCGCACATCGCTGACCGGCGTGCCAGACGTGCAGATCGGCGGGCTGTCGTTCACCAACACCGGCGAGCAGCTCACGCTGCGCGACATCGACGGAAACCTGGTCGACCAGTCGCCGGTCGCGCCGTGGCCGGCCGGCTCGACCAGCACGCTGCGATCGATGGAGCGGCGCGACAACGTCACCGACGGCGGCTACACCGACGGAACCGACGCCGGCGCCTGGTACACCTGGAACCCGGCCGACAACCGCGACACCACCAACCCGGACAGCGCCGATCACGGGACGCCCGGCGCGCGCAACTCGGATCCCGCCGCCTTCGTGCCGCCGGTGCCCTTGCCCTACGCGTCCGGGTTCGAGAGCGGCGACCCGGTGTGGGAGAACCGGCTGACCGGCGGCTTCTCCAGCACGCCGCCGGCCGGGACCAGCGCTCGCAACGGCACGCGCGTCATCAGCACCGACTCGATCACGACGCTGTACTCCGCGCGCCAGATCCAGTCGGTCGACTGCATCACGCTCAACAACGACACCGATCCGGTCGACCTGTCCATCTGGGCGACCGCCAGCACCGCGAACGGCGGCAACGAGATCCGCGGCCGCCTGCGCGTCCTCTGGTTCACCGAGCAGACCTGCACCACCGCGCACGCGACCGCCGAGGGCGGCGCATCGGTGGGAACCGACATGCCGCAGGGCTCGTATGTGCAGCTCACCGCCAGCGCGACCCCGCCAGCCGGGGCCACCCACTGCAAGGTCCGGTTCGAGCTCGTGGACAACAACGGGCTGCCGAACGACGGCGACGACTGGGCGGCCGACGACGTGAGCGCGACCCAGTAGGCTCGCGCCTGCGCTGGAGGATGCAACAGCCGGCCACTCGGCCTGCCAGGGAGCGGCAACCCCTCGCGATCCTCGCGCGTTAGGTCCGTCCCCGGCCCGGCCTGCGGCTTGCCTGTTTTGCCTCCATGCGCTCCGTCCTGGTCGTTTTCACGCTCCTGGCGCTCGCCCTGGGTCCGGCCGAGGCCCGCGGCCCGAAGGACGGGACGGGCAAGCAGAAGAGAGCGGCCGCCCTGAAGAAGGCGGGCGGCAAGCAGCAGAAGAAGGTCGCGCCGACCGTCGCGACGACCGAGCACCAGGGGGCCGGTACCATCGGCGGCACCCGGCTCACTCACGAGGACGCGTCGCACAGCGGACTTCCGCGCAAGCAGACGGTGGTCGCGAGCAGCAGCTCGCGGACCGTGGTGAGGCAGCGCGCGCAGCCGCGAAGCGCCACGACCACCCCGCACCAGCGCGAGAGGACGGCGGTTCCGACCGGCATGACCGCAGCGCGGGAGTTCGACTCGAGCGCAGCGATGACGCCGAGGAAGAGGGGCGGCCGCGTGAAGCGCTGGGTCGCCGGCATCTTCCTGGTCGCCGCGCTGGCGGCCGGCGGCTACGGCTGGCACGCGGCCGACATGAACAGCAAGGTCAGCCACGCCTGGAGCCAGATCGAGCACGTCATCTCGGACGTGACGCATCCGCACGGCGGAGGCGGAGGCGGAGGAGGCGGCGGAGGCCACACGACACCGATCCCACCGGTCCCCGACCCCGGTCCAGAGATCCCGGATGGCCCGCCCAGCGACCCGGGCCCGAGCATT
>Ga0310810_10010093_pt1 | contig 10977 bp, 6 predicted proteins | sample NCmetagenome_FD_207641 | JGI IMG/M metagenome (GOLD analysis project Ga0310810, IMG submission 207641) | Soil microbial communities from experimental microcosm in Duke University, North Carolina, United States - NC | ecosystem: Engineered > Artificial ecosystem > Soil microcosm > Unclassified ... | reverse complement strand
ATCGCAAACGCTTCCATGCTGGACGAAGCGACGGCTGCTGCTGAAGCGATGACGCTTTGTCACGCGGTCGTTCCAAATCGGAAGGCGTTCTTTGTTGCCGACAATTGTCATCCCCAAACGATTGCCGTCGTTCAAACCCGCGCGAAGCCGCTCGGGATTGAGATTAAGATTGGCAATTACTCGCAGTTCAAATTCGACAGCACAATTTTCGGTGCGCTTGTTCAATATCCCGCGACGGATGGCGCGATCTACGATTACGCCGAGTTTGTCCGAAAGGCGCACGATGCCGGTGCGCTGGTGGTGGTCGCGGCAGACATTCTTGCGCTAACATTACTCAAACCACCGGGTGAGTTTGGCGCGGATGTTGCAGTTGGTAACACCCAGCGTTTTGGAGTGCCGCTCGGATTTGGCGGGCCGCATGCAGCGTACTTCGCTACGCGCAACGAATTCAAACGTCACATGCCTGGCCGACTGGTGGGCGTTTCACACGACGCTGAAGGTCGGCCCGCGTATCGCCTCGCCTTGCAAACACGCGAGCAACACATCCGTCGCGACAAAGCGACCAGTAACATCTGTACGGCTGAGGTTCTTCTGGCCGTCATTGCCTCGATGTATGCGGTCTATCATGGTCCCAAAGGATTGCGCGCGATCGCCGAGCGTGTTCACCGGCTAACCAGTCGACTTGCCGATGGCCTTCGCGCCCTTGGCTGCACGGTCACGCACGAGAATTTCTTCGACACTCTTCGAATCGAAGTGGAATCGAGCGAAGTCACTTTGGGGCACGCCACTAAAACGGGTTGCAACTTGCGCGGACTGGGCCCACGTGCGGTGGGCATTTCTTTCGATGAAACAACGACACCACGGGATATTGAACTGCTGATGTCCGTCTTCCGCGGCACGAATGTGCGGGATTTTGACGATGACAATATTGGCGACCCATCAATCCGCATTCCGCAATTCGCAATCCGCAATTCAGAATATCTCACCCATCCGATCTTCAACACGCATGACACTGAAACCGAGATGCTGCGGTATCTTAAGAAGTTGGAATCCCGCGATCTATCGCTGACAACGTCAATGATTCCACTCGGCTCATGCACAATGAAGCTCAACGCCACCGCGGAAATGTTCCCGATCTCCTGGCCCGAGATTTCTAAACTCCATCCATTCGTGCCGACCGAACAAGCGGCGGGCTACATGGACATTTTCCGCCAGCTGGAAGAGTGGCTCGCGGAGATCACCGGCTTCGCCGCGGTTTCATTGCAACCGAATGCCGGATCGCAGGGCGAATTCGCCGGTCTGTTGGCGATTCGCGAATATCATGCATCGCGCGGCGAACCGCATCGTAACATTTGTCTCATTCCGGCATCGGCGCACGGCACAAATCCGGCCAGCGCGATAATGGCGGGATTCAAGGTTGTGTCGGTCGCGTGCTTGAAAGATGGAGACATTGACCTTGCGGACCTTCGCGCAAAAGCAGACCAACACGCGGCCGATCTCGCCGCGCTCATGGTGACCTACCCATCAACGCATGGCGTGTTCGAACCTACGATTCGCGAAATTTGCGAGATCGTTCATGCGCATGGGGGCCAGGTTTACATGGACGGCGCAAACTTGAATGCGCAGGTTGGTCTTTGTCGCCCGGGCGATTACGGCGCCGATGTCTGTCATCTGAATTTGCACAAGACGTTTTGCATCCCACACGGTGGCGGCGGCCCGGGTGTGGGACCGATCGGTGTGGCGAAGCATCTCGTCAATTTTCTTCCAGGGAAAGCAAACATCCAACGCCCAACGCCCAACGCTCAACGTCCAACTGTCGGGCCGGTCGCGGCAGCGCCCTGGGGCAGCGCCAGCATTCTGACGATCACGTGGATGTACATTCGTATGATGGGCCCGGTCGAGTTGAAACGCGCGAGCGAGGTAGCGATTCTCAACGCAAACTATATGGCCAAACGGCTCGACCAGTACTTTCCCGTTCTTTTCAAGGGCAGGCATGGTCTCGTCGCGCACGAGTGCATCGTCGACCTGCGCCAGTGGAGAAGCGCAGGGATCGAAGTCGAAGATGTGGCAAAGCGTTTGATGGATTACGGCTTTCACGCGCCGACCGTTTCGTGGCCGGTTGGCGGGACGATGATGATCGAGCCAACGGAGAGCGAACCGAAGCACGAACTCGATCGTTTTTGCGATGCGATGATCTCCATTCACGCCGAGATGCAGGCAATCGCCGATGGAAAACAGGATCGGCAAACCAATTTGCTCAAGAACGCGCCGCATACCGCGCGCCAAATCGCTTCGGACAAATGGGACCGCCCCTACTCACGCGAACAGGCAGCTTTCCCCGCGCCGTGGACGCGCGACCACAAATTCTGGCCCGCGGTTGGCCGCATCGACAACGTCTACGGCGATAGGAATCTTTTCTGCTCCTGCCCGCCAGTGGAAGAGTTCGAGACTGGGTAGCGCACGCGTCTCGCGTGTTGGTGAGCGCGTCCTCGCGATCGCGAACTTTCTCATGCTCGGCACTTCGTGCGCGCCCAAGAGCGTCGATAAAGATTGTTTCGGCGCAACGCCGAAACCAGCACGCGAGACGCGTGCGCTACCCTTCAGGCGCCAGCTCTGCGGCGACCACGCGCGCGGGAACGAGGCGTAGCGCGGAGCCTTTCGTTTCCTCGGCTGGGGCAGAGCCCGCTTCGTGATATTCGGCGTCGCTGTTCACCTGCCAGAGATCGTAAAGCTTTGTGTCAGCGAGAATATTTTCCGTACTCAACATCGCTGTCATCATGGCGTGGTCCTGGTTGTTGTATTTGTGCATTCCGTTACGGCCAACCAGGTGGAGGTTCGGGTACCGCGTGTCCAATTCCTGACGAATGGTAGCGACGTGCCGCGCATATTCGTCAGCGTAAACCGGATACGCTTTTTTCTGGCGAACGACGCAGCCATCGACGAAATCGCCCTCTTTCGCCAACCCGATCTGAATCAGCTCGCGCTTTGCGAGCTCGATCAAGTCTTTGTCGCTAGAGTCCCAGAGGCCGTCGTGTTCGAAACAGAAATACTCCAGGCCGTAACAAACCTTATCCGTCTCTGGCACCATTTCGGGCGACCACGATCGGAAATTCTGAACACGACCGACCTTGACGCTGGGATCATGAATGTAAATCCAGTTGTCATCGAACATCTGCCGATCTTTCAAAATCAGCATGACGGTGAGGAAATCGCGATATTTGAGGCTCTCAGCCGCGCGCCTGGTTCGTTCACTCACGGCCGGTGACAAACCGCAGACCAGCTCCCGCATAGGCGCCGACGAAATGACGTGTTCGGCCTCGATTATTTGCAGATCTCCGTCGCCGTTTTTGTATTCGACATTCCATTGACCAGACAAATCGTCATAGGAACAGCGCGTCACTCTGCAGCCCATTTCCAATTTGCCGCCCAGCGCCGTCATCTTTTCAGCACAAGCTTCCCACATCATCCCCGGACCTCGCCGCGGATAACGGAATGAATTAATCAGCGTCTTGATGACTTTGCTCCGGTCGCCGTTGTAACGCTGCGGGACAAGCGCGTTCTTGATTGCGCTGCCTAACGAAAGGCCTTTGATCCGTTGCGCTGCCCAGTCGGCGGAAATTTCCTTGCAGCTCATCCCCCAGACTTTTTCGGTGTAACTCTTGAAGAACGTGTTGAACAGTCGTTTGCCGAATTGATTGCTAACCCATTCTTCGAAATTTCGCGGGTTCCGGATCGGAAACAAACGAGCTTTCAGCCAGGAAAGAACGCACAACACCGATTTGAAAACCCCGAGCTTCAGCAGCGCTTCAATTGGCTTGAGCGGATAGGAGAAAAATTTGCCGCCGTAAAAGATACGCGATGAACGCGGGCGCGTAAGCATGTCGTTCGGCAAAATTTCGTTCCACAAGTCTTCGACTGCTTTGGATTTTGAGAAGAAACGGTGGCCGCCGATATCGAAATGAAAGCCCTTGTAAGTTGCCGTGCGCGAAATGCCCCCCACGTAAACGGGATCGGCTTCCAGAACAAGGACATCTACGTCGTTTTTCGAAAGCAAATAGCCGGCCGTCAGACCTGCCGGACCCGCACCGATGATGGCGACCTTTGGCTTCATGTTTTGCTACGCGACCCAGTGGCCCCGGGTAAAATTCCAGACGTACCAGCCCTGCATGCACAGCCCCGCGCCGCTTACCAACGCTATTGCCGCCGTCGCGAAAGCCCGCACCCACATCGGCGGCGTGCGAAATTGACGCAGAAAATTCAAAAGCGCCAGCACGATCAAGGCGTACGCGCTGAACTCGTAACGCAACATACTTTCCATGTCGACGCAGGCGACGCCGCTCACCGAGAGGTAGTAAATCGTCGCCGCGCAGAAATAGATCCCTGCGCGTACAGGCAGGCCGGCGCGACGCCGGATCGCGGGGACCAATTCGCAAAGTGCGATGGCGAGGAAAAGCACAGCACCCAGTGCCATCGACAACTGGCTCACTTCTGTGGGATTATTCAGTGCCGGAACAAGCCAGCGATAACTCTCAGGTTTAAACACCGCAAGGTAATCGGGCACGATGCCCCATCCAGCCGCTTGTGTGAGCATGTAAAGATCCCAGCGACCCCACCGTAGTTGGCACAAAACGAAAAAGGCCATCCCACCGAAGGCCGCCACAAACGTTAACCCAACAGCCGCCCGGTTCTCTCGAAGCCATTTGCGTGGCTTCAGCAAACCGCGCCACCCTGTTTGACAAACCGAACGCACCAAAGGAAACGCAGCGCACACAATTCCGACAATTCGCGTCGCGGACATGAGGATCCCGTGCAGAGCCGCCAACACTCGGGCCGCGCGACCCTCACCGGTGCTCCAATAGATGAAGCCAAGCAACGCCATTAGAAAGAGCGATTCCGAGTAGGCTGCGACGAGAAAGAACGCTGCAGGATTCGCGAGGATCAAAAGTGTCCCGCAAATCTGAAGCGAACTCGGAACTTTCCAGCGTCTGCAGAAGAGGAAAAAATAAGTCCAAAAACCCCAGGCAGCGAGCTGAGCAGTGATCAAAAGCGCTGTGCCAGCGTTGACGTTGAATGCATTTCGGAACAACGCGGCTATCGCCGGGTATGCCGGAAAAAATGCGACATTCGAGACTTCCATCACTTTGTGATCAATCGGCGGGACAATGGTCTGGTATCCGCGATCCATAATGTTCATGAACCAATAGCTGTCGTGTTGAACGAGCGCGGAATAGCGCTCGGGGATCGGCTTTTCTGGAGCAAGCAGAGCCACCGCCATTACAATCTGCAAAATCGTGACGATGCATCCCGCGACCAATGGCGTTACAAACGGCGGCAGGCGGGTCATCAATTCATAATCGCAGAAGGCGCTCACTCTGCTCGCGAAAGTCACACCACCACGCCAATGTCTCCGAGGTGGTTCAGTGATCCCGATCGGCAATTCAACGGTGAGCGAGTCAGACAAACGCGAAGAACTTGTGAGGTTTTCCGAAAAGGCAATGTCGGATCGCATGGTTTTCAATTGATTTCATAGGCTGAATTGGACGACGATCGCGATCCATTTATTCGCACGGGTCTGTGTCGCTTCGGTCCTCAGCTTCGCGCATTAGATTTTGTACGCTGAAAGCGCAATTCACATAATAGCCCAGGGGCAACGCCCTGGGTTACCGGGATCACGGAATATTCGCCCTGAACGGGCAGAACAAACCCGCGCTGAAAGCGCACCTCACATAATAGCCCAGGGCAACGCCCTGGGTTACCGGGATCACGGAATATTCGCCCTGAAGGGGCACAACAAGACAAGCGAGATTTTTTGGCATGCCCCTTCAGGGCGGCAATGTATTTTGAACCATCTCACCCAGGGCGTTGCCCTGGGCTGAGGGTGTTTTCGGCTTTCAGCCGGAGGAAAAATTTCTCCCAATAAGAGTTCCGGGGTTAAAACTACTACGCCCCAGAGACGACAAGCACGATTTCGCCTTTCGCCGGATGCGCCTCATAGTGTGCAAGCAGTTCGGCAGCAGTGCCGCGACGGAATTCTTCGAATTTCTTTGTTAGCTCACGTGCGACGCACAGTTGCCGGGCCGGCATAATGCTGCTGCAAGCCTGAAGCGTTTTAAGAAGCCGGTAAGGAGATTCAAAAAAAAGCGTCGTCTCCTCGCTTTCAGCTGCTATCCGCAATTCGCGCTCGCGTTGGCCGCTTTTCACCGGAAGAAACCCACGGAACAAGAATCTCTCGGTCGAAAATCCGGAACCGAGTAGAGCGATCAGAATGGACGATGGTCCGGGGACGATCGTAAACGGCAGTTCGCGACTAATGCATTCGCGAATAAGGCGCAGCCCTGGATCGGAAAGTCCAGGTGTGCCAGCGTCTGTAATCAACGCAACGTTTTCGCCTCGGGCGAGGCGTTCGACCAACTCAACCGTGCGCGCCGCTTCATTATGCTCGTGATAGCTGACAAAGGGCTTTTTAATCTCGAAATGTTTGAGCAGTAAACCGGAATGCCGCGTGTCTTCCGCCGCCACAACGTCAACACCCTTCAGGACCTCAAGAGCCCGCAAGGTGATGTCGCCCAGATTACCGACCGGAGTCGCCACCACGTAAAGCATGCACGTATCATCGGATCAAATTCGGCGTCACGCTAACCCACGAAACGATTCAACCGCTTATAAAGCCGAAGGGTTGTTGCAAAACGAATCCGTAAACGGAGGAAAACATGAAAACAAGGTCGTACTTATCTATGCTAACGCTTGTGGGTTTAGTCGGTTGCGTGGCAGAACCAACCACGGTCACGACGACAACCACCACGCAGGAGGTGGCCACGACGGGCCCGGCGCGAGAAGTCGTAGTCACCCGTGCGCCGCCGCCGCTTCGTGTGGAAGCTCAGACGGTGGCACCCGGACCAGGATACTTCTGGACGAGAGGTTATTGGCGATGGACTGGAACAACCTACGTGTGGGTGCCGGGCACTTGGGTAGTCCGCCCAAGACCAGCCGCCGTTTGGGTGGAAGGCCATTGGGTGCCTCGTTACGGCGGATATGTATGGGTCCCGGGGCACTGGCAGTAGCCAAGAGACATTAGTCGTTACCAGCCTAAAATCTTCGCGAAAATCAGCGGCGCAACGATTGTCGCGTCAGATTCGATCACGAACCGCGGAGTATCGACGTTGAGTTTTCCCCACGTGATCTTCTCGTTAGGCACCGCCCCGGAGTATGAACCGAAACTGGTGGTGGAATCGCTGATCTGGCAAAAATATCCCCACTCGGGCACGGGCATGCTGACCACGTCCTGATTCAACATCGGCACAACGCAAATGGGGAAATCGCCCGCAATGCCGCCACCAATTTGAAAAAAGCCGATGGATGAATCCTTTGATGCTTCGCGATACCAATCTGCGAGTTTGATCATGTATTCGATGCCAGAGCGGATCGCCTGCACGTTTTTGATGGCTCCTGTAATGCAGCGCGCCGCGTAAATGTTTCCGAGGGTCGAATCTTCCCAGCCGGGTACAAACAACGGAAGGTTCTTGTGCGCAGCGGCGACCATCCAACTGTCGGCTGGATCGATCTCGTAAAATTGTTTGAGGCGGCACTCGCGCAAAATTTTGTAAAGGAACTCGTGGGGAAGGTTTCTCTGGTTCTTCTCCGAGGCAGAGACCCATTCATCGAGCACCACCCGTTCAATGCGCCGCATCGCTTCCTCTTCGGGAATGCAAGTATCAGTGACGCGATTGAGATGCCGCCGGAGGAGATCCTCCTCTTGTTGCGGACTGAGCTCCCGATAATTTGGAATCCGTTCGTATTTGCTGCGCGCGACCAGATTGAACAGATCTTCCTCCATGTTGGCACCCGTGCAGGTGATGGCGTGCACTTTGTCGCGGCGGATCATTTCCGCGAGCGACACGCCCAGTTCGGCGGTGCTCATCGCGCCCGCCAGGGTGATCATCATCTTCCCGCCACGATCAAGATGCGCAATGTAAGCGTCGGCTGCGTCTTTCAGCACCGCCGCGTTGAAATGCCGGAAATGGCGCTCAATGAACTCGCTGATGCTGCCCATCTTTACATCACCAACTTCGCAAAGGAGACGTTACTTTTGATGCAAAACTTATGGTACACGGGTCAAGCGTTAATTGCATTTTTTTCAATTTTTTTACGGGATCGCGGCCAGAATGCGCGATGCCAGAACGTTCGGCATCAGGCCGAGGAAAAGAACTGCTGCGGCAAGCACCGCGACTGTAGTTTGCTGCAAGAAATCGGACCTCATGTGCTCCATCGGTGCCGCAGCCGCAGGCGACGATGCATCGACGAAAATCGCTTTCAACACGAGAAGGTAATAATACAGCGAGACGAAACTGCCAACCAGGCCCAGCGCGACAAGCCAAAGAAGCGCGTGATTTGGGCCAGCGTGTAACGCGGCGCTGAACAAATAGAATTTTCCGAAAAATCCAGCCAACGGCGGGATGCCTGCGAGGGACAACATGAAGACTGCCATGCACCCTGCGAGCAACGGAGAACGGGAAGCGAGGCCAGCGAAGTTGGAGAAATTGTCACCGCCGGTTTCGCGTCGCACGACACCGACAACGCCAAATGCGCCGATGAGCGTTACCGCATAGATCGTCGTGTAGAACAGGGCCGCGGAAAAGCCTTCGCGGTTACCAGCCACGAAGCCGATCAACGTGTAACCCGCGTGTGCGACCGCAGAATAGGCCAGCAGTCGGCGTACGTTCTGTTGTGCGAGCGCAACGAGATTGCCAACCACAATCGACAAAGCCGCTAAAGCGGCAAGGACAGGCGACCACCCAGCCACCATGGCGTGCCATCCGGCGCTGCCGTGCACGGGCGCAAATCCAACGAGCACGATTTTTCCCAGCACAACAAATGACGCGACCTTCGAACCCGAAGCAATAAACGCGGCGCTCGGAACAGGTGCGCCTTGATACGCGTCAGGAGCCCATAGATGGAATGGTGCGGCAGCGATTTTAAATGCGAAGCCGACGAGCGTCATGACGATTCCAACCGCCAGCAGTCCCGACGGTGTCGGGAATGTCGTCGCCAATCTTGCTGCAATCTGGGCGAGACCGGTTGTTCCAGTCATGCCGTAAATCAGGCTGATCCCAAAAAGTGTGAAAGCGCTGGACGTGCTACCGAACAAAAAATATTTCAGACCAGCTTCGGCTGAGCGCACGTCCGTTTTATCGAATGCGGCCATGACGTAAAGCGACAGTCCGAGCAACTCAAGCCCGATGAAAATCATCAGCAGTTCTTCACTCCCGACGAGCAGCATCAGGCCAACTGTCGCCAGGAGAACAAGCGCCAGATATTCGCCGGGATGGCGCGGCGCTTTTTCTGCCTGCGTCAGCAGGATTGTGAAAAATGCGAGCGCAAGGCAAATGATTTTGAACAGTGATGTCAGGGGCGAGATCACCAGCATTCCGCCAAACAGCGTCTTGTTGCTCGGCAGGAGCAGGATAGCGCCGATCGAAATCATGAGCCCGAGGCCGGCGACAAAGGCACCAGCGGACGTTGGGCGCTTAGCCAGGAGACCAATCGAAAGCACAACCAAAGCGGTCAGAACGACTACCGCTTCAGGCGACGCAAGTTTGAGAAGCTCCAGGTAAGACATCGTTAACGCGTTGTAACGTTGAAGCGCTGAAAATGCAGAGAGCGTTTCATTTCAAAAATCTCATCGTTTCGACTGCCGGCATGATGCGGTCCAGTAACAGTTTGGGATAAACGCCAACGACGAGTGTAGTGAGCATCAGCATGCAGGCGCCGATCTTCTCCGGGATTGTGATCGGCTTGAACTCTTCCCGACCAAATGTCGTACCCGTTGCAATTTCGGCTTGGACACCTTTCTCACCGAAGAACGAAAGCTTTAGCGCACGCAATGTAAACGCAGCGACGAGAACTATTCCAACTCCCACGATCCAAACCGCAATTGGGTAAGTTTTCCATGCGCCAATAAGAATCGTGATCTCGGCTGCAAATCCGCTGAAGCCGGGAATACCCATGGACGCAGCGGCTGCGACCACAAAAGTGAAAGCAGCGAAGGGCATTGTTTGGCTCAAATTCATTCCGGAAAGTGCATCGAGTTGGCGGGTGTGCGTGCGCCGGTAGATCATGCGTCCTGCAACGGCGAATAGGAGGGCCGCAATGACGCCGTGGGAAAACATTTGCAATACTGCGCCGGAAACGCCGAGCACATTTGCCGCAGCAAAACCGAGTAGCACGAAGCCCATGTGGCTCACGCTCGAATAACCAATGACAAATTTCAGATCACGTTGGCGAAGCGCGACAGCCGCGGCATACACGATTCCGATCACTGCTAGCACAGCGATCCATTTGCTCCACATCTGGAATCCCTGCGGAAAAAGATTCATCGCGACTCGCAGACCAGCATAAGAGCCGAGCTTCATCACAATTCCCGCGAGCAACATCGAACCGGCAGTCGGGGCAGCGGCGTGACCAGTTGGCGCCCAGGTGTGCAGCGGCCAGATGCCGGCCAGCACAGCAAAGCCGAGAAACAATATCGGAAACGCCCACGATTGCAGTTGCGGTGAAAATTCGAACTGCGACAGCTGATTCAGATCCAATGATCCGCCGGTGACATAAGCGACCAATATTCCGACGAACACGAGCATCCCGCCGAAGAACGAATACAGGGTGAGCTTCATGGCGCCGTATTCCTTGTTGGTCGAGCCAAAGATGGCGATGAGAAAATATTTCGGCACGATCACCAACTCATAGAACACAAACAGCAAAAACAGATCAGCGCTGAGAAACACGCCGTAGCACCCGGCTACCACGAGCAGAAGCCAGAAAAAAAATTCGTTCTGCCGATGTTCCACATCCCATGAAAACAGCACCGTGCTAACCGCTGAAATGCCCGTGACAAGAACCATTGTCAGACTGATGCCATCGAGCGCCAGGTGGTAATTCATCCCGAGGGCAGGAACCCAGGGCACACGCACGATCGTTGTAAAA
>Ga0310810_10010091_pt1 | contig 10977 bp, 4 predicted proteins | sample NCmetagenome_FD_207641 | JGI IMG/M metagenome (GOLD analysis project Ga0310810, IMG submission 207641) | Soil microbial communities from experimental microcosm in Duke University, North Carolina, United States - NC | ecosystem: Engineered > Artificial ecosystem > Soil microcosm > Unclassified ... | reverse complement strand
TCCGGATCCTGGTCCGACCACGGGCGCGAGTCCCAGTGCGCGACGAGCGCGATGCGCTTGCCCTGATCCGGCCCGTAATGGGCCACCAGGTTCGTCAGCTCGAGACGGTGGCCGGCCAGCGAATCGACGAACGCCTGGCGCGCGACGCGACCCCCCAGGCGCGCGCACTCGTTCGCGATCCACTCGGCGATCGCGGCGTGGCCGGGGCGTCCCGGAATGCGCGGCCCGGCTTCCACCTGATGCACGACGCGGGCGTGGGCGCGGGCGCCGTCCACCTCGAAGCGCGGCGCGCACGCCGCGGGGGCCGCGAGCAGCGCGAGCCCGAGGCCGATCCAGCGCGCGGCGCCGCCGAGGTCAGAACGTGAACTGGGCACGCAGCTCGACGCGCACGTTGCGCCTCACGATGCTGGTCTGCAGGTCGCGATTCTGGCCGAACCCGAGCGACACGTTGCCGGTGACGTTGCTGCTGAAGCCATAGGAGCCCGTGCCGTTGACCGACAGTCGATCCTGCCCGATCGGCGCCTGCACGCGGGCGACCCCGTCGCGCCGTGTCTCGCCGGTGCGCCGCTGATAGTCGGCGGACAGCCCGAGGTTCACGGTCGTTTTCACGACGCTCTGCTTGCCGAGGATGTTCACCTTCTGCCCCTGAGTGTACGTGCGATTCAGGCCGAGGCTGACTTGCGAGTTGCGATCGGTCGTCACCGAGTGCCCGAACTGGAAATCCTCGCGCAATGTCACGCGGCGTTCGATCTTGAGCGAGGCCCGCGTGCCGTTCTTGAGCGCGCCGTCGACGTCGAGCGGATGCAGCACGCTGCTCGTGGCCGTCGCGTAGGGATCGGCGCTGTTGCGGTAGTCGCTCTCGCGCGACCGATTGTAGCTCGTCGTGAGCCTCGGGTCCTTGAACAGGCGGTCGAGACCGATGGCGTGGGCCAGGCGCCCGTAGTCCATGTCCAGGTCGGGGAACCGCGTCTGGATCGTGCGGCCCACGTCGTCGTTCGTGTTCGAGCGCTGCCAGATGTACTCGCCGCGCGTCCCGAGCGACGCGCCGAGGGCAAGCGCGAGCCGCGTGCGCATGGCGCCGCGCGCGTTCGAATTCTTCGTCGACTGGTTGCCGAACTGCACGCCGATGCGCGGCTCGCCGATGCCGGGATCACTCACGAGTCCGAGCAGGTAGATCGGATTCGGATTCCCGGTGATGCGCGAGTAGCTGCTGGAATTGCCGAACGACGCCTCGGCGTTGAGGCTGCCGAGCCGCGACAACAGGGACTTGGCGCGGAACGGAGACGCGCGTGGCACGGGCGTCGTGTCGTTCGGCGCGCGCACGGCGGGGCGCGCGGCCTGCGTCGCGAGCGCGTCGAACGGCAGCAGCCACGTCATGGTGGCGCCCTGGGAGTTCGAGATCGACTTCACGCTCAGGTCGGCCGACAGCTCCGGTCCGTTGCCCTGGCCGTAGCCCGAGTTCCAGTTCAACGCCGGGCGCAGCCAGCGGCTGCCCTTCGTGAACGAGTAGTGCGAGTCGAAGCTCTGCCGCCAGCTCACGAGGCGCCCGAAGTTGATGAAGCCAAGGCTCTGATTCAGGTTGTCCGCCAGCGTCAGGTTGCGCACGCCCTCGACGTGATGGTGCAGCAGGTCGAACGGCCGCGTGTCCGCGCCGAAATTGATGAGCGCCGTCCGGCCCTTCGTCAGGTTGCGCAGCACGAGCGATCCGGTCGAGTCGCGCAGTCGGTCGTACGTGCGGCTCTCGGTCGTCAGGATCTGATAGTTCCAGTAGAAGCGCTCGGGCAACGGATAGATCTTCAGCTTCGTGCCCGGCAAGGCGAGCGTCATGAGGTTGCGCGGCGCGATGCCGTAGTTCACGACCCCGCCCAGGCTCGTGCTCGTGTCGACCGTGCTGGGATTGCGCGAGATCGTCTGTGAGCGGTTGATGCTGCCCGTGAAGCCGCCGAGCGTGTAGCGCAGGAACGGATTCGAACGGTCGCTCCACGTGCGCTGGTAGCTGCTGCTCCAGCTCTGCGTCTCGCTGCGTGTCTCACTCGCGTCGGCGGCCGCGCCGAGACGCACGACGTCGTCGCCGGCCGTGAAGCGCGGCTTGCTGGAGGTCGTCGCGTAACCGTAGCCCACGGGCAGGACGATGCCCGTCCCCTCGAAGAAGCGGTGCAGGTCGAGCCCGCTGTTGAAGTTCAACTGGCTCGTGCTCGAGCCCTGCCCGCGCGTTTCACCCACGCTCAGGAAGTCCGCGTCGCGCGAGTTGTACGTCATGTTGTACGACATCAGGTTCGCGAACCGGCCGTTCACGAGGAAGCGCTGCGCGTGGCCCACGTCCTTCTGGACGTCGATGGCGCGCAGTTCGTCGAACCACAACTGACCGCGCTCGAACGTGCGCGCGGCGTTCGTGTGCAGGTTGATGACGCCGATCGAGATGCGCCGGACGCGCGTGAACGACGGTCGGCCCTTGACCGTGTACAGCTCGCCCGGGTTCGCCCCCGGCACCTGGTACAGGATCGGGTCGACCTTCGGGAAATTCGACGCCTGCTTGAGATTCGCCAGGTCGGTCAACTTGAGCTGGATCTCGTGCCAGTCCACGGTGCCGACGCGTTGCGGCAGCGGCGCGCGGTACTCGTAGTAGCTGCCGCCGACTTCGTCGGACGCGAAGCGCACGAAGTACGCCAGCGAGTCGGCGACGGGATCGTAGCCCGGAACGCCGAAACCGGTCGCGAACCAGTCGAGCTTGCCGTAGCGCGTGTAGTCCTCGTCGATCGAGAACGTCTTGAACGCCTCGAGCGACTGGCCCGGGTTCAGCCGCGTGAATTCGAGCGCGAGCGACTGCTCGCGGCGCGTGACGCCCTGGTTGCCGTTGCGCGTCTCGCCCGGATCGAATGGCGGCACGTAGACGTCGGCGTTGTCCAGCGTGTTCACCGAGTTCAGTGTCACCGTCGTGCCGGCGGCCTGGACCGAGTCCGGCAGGTTCTGCGCCTGCCACCGGCTGCCCACGATCTCGAGCGAGCCGAGCATGAGGATGGGCTTGACCAGCGCGTGGTTCTCGTCCTGGGCGTTCGTGACGAGACGTACGCTGTCGGGCTGCGGATCGGGATTGATCACGCCTTCGAGCCACACGCGGACGTGCTGGGCCAGCGTCAGGTCGGGCAGACCGAACGCGATGCGCAGCGAATCCGTGAGCGGAATGCGGTAGCGACGCCAACCGTTGTCGCTCGTCACGTTCGTGTTCCCGGGATAGTCGCGCTGCACATCGGTCTGCAGGTACGGGCTCGCCGCGTCGCCCAGGTCGATCGTGTATTCGAAGTAGTCCTCGCGCGTCTCCAGATTGCCGTTGAGGTTGAGGTCCTCGGTGTCGGGCAGCGGGTTGATCTGACGGTTGTCCTCGGGGCCGTTCGTGAACCGGTAGCGGCGCGGATCGATTTCGTTCGTCAGATTCTGGTCCGGGCCGTGGAAGTCGTCGCCCTCGGGATCGTCGGGGCCGGAGGTCGTGAGGTCGCGTTGCAGCGCGGCGTCCTCCGTGCCCGTCACGCCCTTGCGGTTGTTGAACGAAAACAGATTGTCGAGCCCCGTGTCCTCGCTGTTCTGGTCGGTCGCGGTGAGCTGTCCGTCGCGCGGCGGCAGGTCCTCGCTGTCGAGCACGCCGTTCGGCAGGACGTCCGGCGCGCGCATCTGGTCCTCGCTCACCCGCCCGAGGTCGATGTGCAGCTTCACGTGGCGGCCGCGCACGCGCGGCTCGGGAAAGCCGCTGATGTGCTCGTCGTTGAAATCGTTCACCCACAGTTCGATGAACTGGAAGCGCGAGACGTCGAGTCCGACCGGGTCGAGCGGATACGTGAGTCCGGCCCACAGCGTGTCGAATTCGCCGGTCACGAAGTCGTTCTTGGCCTTGAGCGGGCGACGCGGGATCGAGAGCGCCAGCACCTGGCGCGCATTGTCGGCGCCTTCGGCCTGCTTGAGCGTGGGCTTCAGGAACTTCTCCTTGATGACCGTGGGCGGCGAGTACCAGTGGATCTCCGCGTTGTGCTGGTTCGCGAGGGTGTCCGGGCCGGAGCCCGAGAAGAACTTCGTCGCCGCGCCGACGAAACGGCTGGGGACGCTCGAGTGATTCCAGCGCTCGGGGCCCATGGACAGCGAGATCGCGTCGCGCACGCCTTCCATGTCGTCGATGAACACTTCGTTCTGCGTGTTCGGATTCGGAATCGACGTGCCGAACTCGGCCTGCACGTGGAAGTCGGAGGGGGCCGTCGTGCGCACGCCGGGAAGGCGGTCGACGAAGCGCGTGATCCACAGGGGGTGCGCGGCCCAGTCGCCGTTCAAGTCGGCGATCAGGCTGCGCGACGGCTCCTCGCCGAGCCGCGGCCTGATGTCCTGCGCGCCGTGGCTTTCGTACAGGAACGCGCCGCCCAGGCTCTTCTCCCGGCCCTGCAACTGGAACGCGCTCGCCACCAGCGTGCGCCCCGCCTGCTGGAACAGCGGGGCGTACGAGTAGTCGATGTTCAGCTGGTCGGCCGGGCCGACTCCGCGGTTCAGCTTGATGCGCCCGAGGTCGTAGTCGATCGTGTAGTCGCGATCGCGCGTCAGCGCCTGGCCGTTGATGGTGACGACGTCCGAGCCCTCGAGGATCTGTCCGCGCCCCAGCTGAATGTCGTTGCCGACCCCGGCCGCCGTGAAGTCCACGCCGATCTTGTACAGGAACTCCTGGTTCGGCTGGCGCGCGTAGCGCTCGTAGATCTTCGCGTTCGCCGCGTTCTGCACGGTGTCGACGGCGCCGACCAGCGTGTCGCGGCGGCTCAGCAGGCCGGCCAGGAACTGATCGAACGGCCGCGCGCCGGGGCCAAACAGGCGCGGCGCGAACGGGTGCGGGTCGAAGAAGAACAGCGTGCCGGTCTCGTAGTCCACGAACGTCCGGAAGCGGCTGTCCGGCGCGCTCCCGTCCACCTTGCCGTCGTGGCCGGGCTTGGGCGAGCCCGAGGACTCGTCGAAGTTGTCGAGCCCGAGCGCCTCGATGTACGGGACCGGCTGACCCGTCGCGTGGTTGATGGTCGTCTGCGGTGGGTCGAGGCTGCCCTTCGAGATCGTCAGCTGGAACGTCTTGGGGTCGATGCGTTGCCCGCCGAGCGAGTACACGTTCTTCAGTTCGAGTTCGCGCGTGGCGTTGAATTTCGAGGCCGGGTCGTAGCTGTCGAGATACGTGAAGAAGTAGCCCTGCTGAATCTTGTCGAGGTCCTGCTCGCGCGGCTTGATGAGCCTGAGGACGCGCCGCGTCGACGTGCCGTCCGCGTCCAGCGTGTCCTTGCCGCTGGTCGTGACGAGCCCGCCGACGTCGTTCCCCTGGGCATCGACCGCGCTCGCCGAGTACGACACGGCCAGGACCTGCTCGGGACGGAGCGGATCCCGCAACTGAATGACCTTGTACAGGGGCCCGTACGGCTGGATGACCTGATAGTCCTTGTCCGCCCCGGGCTGCAGGAGCTTGAACGAGCCGCGCACCGAGTTCGTGTCGGGCAACGCGGGATCCACGAACGCGCGCCCCGGGATCGTGTTCAGGTCGGCGTTGTACGTGTTGTAGTCGCGGTACACGCGAATGCTCGAGTCGGGAATGTCGATCGAGTTCGACTTGTTCGGGTCGTACAGGAAGAAGTACGTGGACTGAACGTAGTCGCCGTCCAGGAGCACGTTGTTCTGGCGCGACGATCCGCCGGAATACGACGCGCGCTCGCTGCGTCCCTCCTGCTTGCTGGCCAGCACCGTCATGTCGAGCGGCCCGAGCCGTCCGGCGGCCTTGATGCCGAACAGGCCTTCGTTCTTGCCGCTGTACGACACGTACTGGGTGCCGGGCAGCGTCAGGTTCGTGTTGCCGAGGTCGAACTCCTGGATGAGGTCGTCCTCGTCGCCCTTGTAGTTGATGGCGATGCGGTTCGCGAGCGGCACGGTGTTCGCGGAGTTCTGCAGCAGGTTGACCTTGATGCGGTCGGACAGCTGCCCCTCGAGGCGGATGTCGAGGTTCTGCTGCATGTCGAGCGACGGAAACAGCGAACGCCGCTGGCCGAGGAGGCCGGTCTGCTGGTTGCTCCAGTCGCTCTGCCCCGACAGCGAGATGCTTTCCGACCCCGAGACGTTGAGCGCCGGCCCGCCGGGCCCGAGCAGGCTCTGCACGCGCGACGGCAGCGGCGAGGGCAGCTTGAACGAGAGGCCGCCCGAGGAGGCGGTCTGCGTGGCCGCGCCGAGCTGGTTGATCCGGCTCTTGTTCTGATCGCGCCACGCCTTCCGGAAATTGCGCTGCGTGATCTCCTTCGAGAAATCGCCCAGCGTCTCGCGCCCGGGGGCCGACACGTCGACGTCGTTGACCTGGGCACTCGTGGCGATCTCGCCGGGATCGAGGCTGAAGCGCACGTCGAGCTGGCGCGGGTCGGGATTGACCTTGAGCCCCGAGAATCGCGGAATCAGCGAGGGCAGCGTGGTGCGCACGAACTGATCTTCGAGCGCGAGGCGCGAGGCGCTGCGCCATGGCGGCGGAAGCGAATCGGCGGCCGTCGGCTTGGCCGCGTGATGCAGGCCAAAACCCGGAAACGAAAAAAGGAAGACCAGCGCCGCAGGGGTCAGGGAGGTCAGCATGAGGGTGGTGAACCACTCGCGCCGCCTCGTTTCCGGGCGCGGCGCGCGACCCTAGCAGCCCAAGGTCGGGCGGTCAAAGGCTTTGGGGCCAAATTGAATCGCTCCGGCGGCGAACCTTGGGGTAGGCTGCAGCCTGTGCGGCTTCTCCGTTCCTACATCCTTCGCCTGCACCTGGTTCCCTTCTTGCTCGGATTCGGCGTGGTCACGTTCATCCTCGAGATGGACGTGCTGTTCGACTACCTCGACCTCGTGGTGAACCGTGGCGTGGCGTTCGGGGTGGTGGCCCAGCTGTTCGGGCTGTCCCTCGGCTACATCATCGCCCTTTCCGCGCCCTGCGCGGTGCTGGTCGCCGTGCTCATGACGTTCGGCCGGCTGTCCCAGGACAACGAGATCACGGCCTTGAGGGCCAGCGGCGTGAACCTGGCGAACGTGCTCGTCGGGCCCCTGCTCGCATCGGCACTCCTGGCCGGCGGGTTGACGCTGTTCAACAACCACGTCCTGCCCCGCGCGAACCACGCGTTCGCGAACCTGCTGATCGACATCGGACGCATGCGGCCCACGGTCAAGCTGCAGGAAGGCGTGTTCATCACCGACTTCCCCGGCTACAACCTGCTCGTCCAGTCGGTGAACGGGCGCACGAACGAGATGAAGGGCATCACCATCTACCAGTCGAACGCCGGCGGCCCGCCGACCACCATCCTCGCCAAGCGCGGCTTCCTGAGCTACACGCCCGACGGGCGCGACGCGCTTCTCGAGCTCAAGGACGGCGAGATCCACGAGATCCCCGCCGACGCCGAAGGCTCGCGCCGCTACCGGCGGCTGACGTTCCGCACGCACGTCATCCACATCGCGGGCGCCGGCGGCATCCTCGAACGGACCGTGCGCGACCAGCGCAGCGATCGTGAGATGAGCGCGCGCGAACTGCTCGACGAGCGCGCGGAGATGCTGCGCCAGTACGAGGACTCCCGGCACTCGCGCGCCGACCTGCTTCTGCAGTACGGCGCGCCGCCCGACGTGATCGTCGCGCTCACGCCCGAGCGCGCGCCGTTCCCGGCGCGTGTGGCCGCGGCCTGGGGCCGGATGTGGCACCAGCCGACGCCGCTCGACCGGTTCGCGCTGAAGCGCCCCGAGGTGCGCGGCTCGCTCGACCTGTGGCGCAGCGAACGCGACGGGCTGAGGCGGCGGATCGCCGGCGTCTCGGTCGAGATCCACAAGAAGTTCTCGCTGCCCGTGGCCTGCGTCGTGTTCGTCCTGATCGGCGCGCCTATCGGCATGCGCGTGCGCCGCGCCGGGCCGGCGATCGCGTTCATCTCGATCGCGTTCTTCCTGTTCTACTACCTGTGCCTCGTCGGCGGCGAGGAGCTGGCGCGCCGCCTGATGCTGCCGGCGTGGCTGTCGATGTGGCTGCCGAACCTCGTGCTGGGATTCTGGGGCGTGCGCTGGACGCTCGAGGCGTGCGAGATCCTGCGGCCGCGCGCGCGCGCGCCCAAGCTGCGGGCCGCCGCGTGAAGCCGGGCCGCATCCTCGATCGCTACGTGCTGCGCGAGTTCGTCGGATACCTGCTGCTCGGGCTCGCCGGATTCATCGTCATCTTCATCGTCGTCGACATCTTCGAGAAGATCGACGTGTTCCTGGATCACCACGCGCCGGCGACGCTGGTGACGCGCTTCTACCTGTATCGCGCGCCGGAAGTCGTGGTGCAGGTGCTGCCCGTGGCCCTGCTGCTCGCCACGTTTCTCGCGCTCGGCCAGTTGAACAAGTTCGGCGAGCTGACGGCGATGCGCGCCTCCGGGCTGTCGCTGTCGCGCATCCTGAGGCCCGTATTCCTGGGCGCGGCCGCCGCCGCGTTGTTCGCGCTCGCGCTCGGCGAGTTCGTGGTGCCGCGCGCGAATCGCGAGCGGGACGCGATCTTCGAGCAGCAGATCCAGCGCTTGCAGCGGCCCGTCTTGAGCGAACGGCCCGACCTCACGTATCTCGGATCGGGCGGGCGGATCTTCTACATCCATCTGTACCTGGTGAAGGAGAAGCGCATGCACGAGGTCTCGCTGCAGGAGTTCCGCGGCGGCGAGCTGGTGCGGCGCATCGACGCCGCCGAGGCCACGTGGGACGGCCGGCGCTGGGTGTTCGCGTCGGGTTACCTGCGCTCGTTCGACCGCGGGCGCGAGACCGCGCACGAGTTCGACCGCATGGCCGTCAACGGTCTCGTCGAGCGCCCCGAGGACTTCGCGAAGGAGATCCCGCAGCCCGCCGAGATGAACTACCTCGAACTGCGCTCCTACGTCGAGCGCCTGCGCGCGAGCGGGGCGCGGGTCGCGAACTATCTCGTCGACCTCCATCTCAAGCTCGCGTTCCCGCTGATCAACTTCATCGTCGTGCTGATCGGCGCCTCGCTGGCCACCCGCCTGCGCATGCAGAGCGCGGCGCTCGGCTTCGGGTTGTCGGTCGCGATCTCGTTCATCTACTACGCGCTGATGCGCACGGGCCAGGCCCTCGGGCACAACGGCGCGCTGCCGCCCTACGTCGCGGCGTGGCTGGCCGACGTCGTGTTCGGCACGATCGGCTTGGCCATGCTCCGCCAGGCCCAGAAGAGCTGAGCGGAGCCTTCGAGATCGGCGCCGGTCACGAGACGGCGCCGCGCCCGCTCCGCGCTTGGACCGCCACGGTCACGCGCGCGTCGCGTCGAGCGTGAACGCGTGATCGAGCGCGTCGAGCGTGGCGCAGAACGCGACGTCGCGTGCGTACTCCGGGCCGAGGGCCACGAGATCGCGGGCGTGCGCGCTCGACTCGACGACCCGGCGGATCTCCCCCGCGTCGCGCGGCGCGAGGTCGGCGACGAGTCGGGCGGCGGCGTTGTCCAGCGTCGCGCCATGGGCGGCGAGGCGGGCGCACAACCAGCCGGCGCACGCCGCGTCCTCGAGCGCGAACGCGCCGAGCCGGCCGGCGCAGACCATGCGCACGCGCGGGGCATGCTCCAGCGCGCGCAACAGCGCCGTCGCGCTGACGAACGCGCCGAGCCAGCGCGCCTCCGAGCCCTCCAGCGCGATCAGCGCCTGCGAACCGTTCGTCGACGCGAACGCGAGCGTGCGCCCGGCGACCCGGTCGGCTGCGTACTCGAACGGGGAATTGCCGAGATCGAAGCCCGGGAGCATGCGCCCGCCGCGCTCGCCGCACGCGAGCGCCTGGGCGTCGGCGGCGCGCAGCGCGAGAGCCGCGGACGGTTCGGCCACCGGCACGACGCGGTGCGCGCCATTCGCGAGCGCGACGCTGAGCGTCGTGGTGGCGCGCAGGACGTCGATGGCGATCCCGAGCCAGCCCCGGCGCTCGGCACGCTCCGGCGCGTCGCCGGGGACGAGATGCACCCGGACGCGCACGCGCGAACTCAGCGGGCGGCGAGCTCGGGCTTGAGCAGCGCCTCGACGAAGTGGGTGTCGAGGTCCCCGGCCTGGAAGCGCGGGTCGCGCAGCGCGAGCTGGTGGAACGGAATGGTGGTCTTGATGCCCTCGATGATCATCTCTTCGAGCGCGATCTCCATGCGCCTCAGCGCCTCGGGCCGGTCCTTCCCGTACGCGATGAGCTTGCCGATCATCGAGTCGTAGTACGGCGGCACGGTGTAGCCGGCGTACGCGTGGCTGTCCATGCGCAGCCCGGGCCCGCCCGGTTTGTAGAAGTACGTGATCGTGCCGGGGCTCGGGCGGAAACCGTGCGCGTGGTCCTCGGCGTTGACGCGGCACTCGATGGCGTGGCCGTTCCACTCCACGTCTTCCTGGCGCACGGACAGCGGCTCGCCGGCCGCGACCCGGATCTGTTCCTTCACGAGGTCCATGCCGGTGACCTCCTCGGTCACCGGATGCTCGACCTGGATGCGCGTGTTCATCTCCATGAAGTAGAACGCGCCGTCCTGGTCGAACAGGAATTCCATGGTGCCGGCGTTGAGGTAGCCGATGGAGGCCGCGCCCTTGGCCGCGAGATCGCCGACTTCGCGGCGCCGGGCCTCCGTGAGGAACGGGCTCGGCGCCTCTTCGATCAGCTTCTGGTGGTTGCGCTGCACCGAGCACTCGCGCTCGCCGAGGTGGATCAGGTGCCCCTGCGAGTCGCCGAACAGCTGGAACTCGATGTGCCGCGGACGGGCGATGTACTTCTCGAGGTAGACGGCGTTGTTGCTGAACGCCGCGCCGGCCTCCGCCTGAGCGATGCCGAATCCGGCGCGCAGCTGCTTCTCGTCCCAGGCGACCCGCATGCCGCGGCCGCCACCACCGGCGGACGCCTTGATGATCACGGGATAGCCGATGGTCTTCGCCAGCGACTGCGCTTCGTCGACGTCGGCCAGCACGCCGTCGCTGCCCGGGACGACGGGCAGGCCGGCAT
>Ga0310810_10010090_pt1 | contig 10978 bp, 11 predicted proteins | sample NCmetagenome_FD_207641 | JGI IMG/M metagenome (GOLD analysis project Ga0310810, IMG submission 207641) | Soil microbial communities from experimental microcosm in Duke University, North Carolina, United States - NC | ecosystem: Engineered > Artificial ecosystem > Soil microcosm > Unclassified ... | reverse complement strand
TCGATGCAAATACTAATCGTTGCGGTGCTCGGCCTTCTCGTCGAGGTACGCCTTCGCGCCCTCGCTGCCGTCGAGCTCCGCCTCGAAGAACGCCGTCACGAAGCTCGCCGCGATCGCGCGACCCGCCGGCGGATCCATGTACGTGAAGTCCTCGCCGGTCGTCTGCCGGATCCCCGCGCCACAGCCGGCCATGAAGATGTCGGCGGCGCCGTCGACGTCGGAGAACGACCAGTGCCCGGCGTCGGCGACCTCGAGCTTCCACACCGGCACCGACGCCATCGCGTAGTTGTTCTCGCGGATGAGCTTGTTGCCGAGCTCGGTGATGCTGTTGTCTTCCTTCGCGACGAGGAACGCGAGCGGCACGTGCAGATCCTCGATGTTCACGCCGCTGATCAGCGGGTTGTCCATCGGCGCCGCGATCGACAGCGCCGCGCGGATGCGCGTATCCGTCTGCGCGACCAGCCCCGCGGTGACGCCGCCGAAGCTGTGGCCGAAGACGCCGATGCGCGTCGGGTCGATCGGCTGCGTCGCGATCGCTCGATCGATCGCGAACCGGATGTCCGCCGCGCGGACGTTCAAGAAGTCGGTGCCGATCGTCTCCTCGTGACCGGCGAGGTGGTCGTAGATCGTGTTGCCCGTGTGATCGACCGCGATCACGACGAAGCCGTGGCTCGCGAGCCGCTCGGCGACGGTCTCCTCGGAGAACCGCACGCAGTCGTGGCAGTGCGAGAACGCGACGAGCGGGAACGTGCCGGCGGCGGCGGTCGCGCCGACCGCGACGTGCGCGGTGCGCGATGGGCAGCTCGGCGCCGCGCTCAGCAGCTGCGCATAGCTCGCGCGGTGCGGATCGATCTCGAGCTGCTCGATCGGCACGTCGATCGCGGCGGCGTCGGTCGGGTACCAGACCTGCGCGGTCAGCGCGCGCGAGCGCGCGGTGTCGGTGAGATCGAGCCGCGCCGTTCCGACTCGATACGCGCCCGCGCTCTCGACGCCGAGATCGGGCGACGCACCGCACGCACCGACGAAGATCACGAACGCCACGCTTCGCAACATCGCGCGGAGCGTACTCCCGCCGCGCCGCGACACGAAAGCCCTCACTCGTGCGAGAATCATCGGATGCCTCTCGAACCGGAGCCCGGCCATGTCATCGGCGGCCGGTACGAGCTCGTCGAGAAGGCAGGGCGGGGCGGCATGGCGGACGTGTGGCGTTCGCACGTCCGCGGCGACTTCGGCTTCCGCCGCATCCTCGCGGTGAAGCAGATGCACACCGCGCTCGCCGAGCAAGAGCAGTACGTGAAGATGTTCGTCGAGGAGGCGCGCCTCGGCTCGGTGCTCGAGTCGCCGAACATCGCGGAGGTCCGCGACTTCGTCGCCGAGGACGGCAACTACTACATCGTGATGGAGTGGATCGACGGCGTCGATCTCGGCTCCTGGATCAAGTGGCACATCGAGACCGGGCAAGTGCCGCGCTGGGAACTGGTCGCCGCGATCGGCGTCGGCATCCTGCGCGGGCTCGCCGCCGCGCACGAGCGCAGCGAGAACGGCTCGACGGTGCCGATCGTCCATCGCGACGTGTCGCCGCACAACGTGCTGCTCACGACGCGCGGGATGGTGAAGCTGATCGATTTCGGGCTCGCGCTCGCCGCCGATCGTCCGACCGAGCGCACCGAGCCCGGCATCGTCAAAGGCAAGATGGCGTACCTGTCGCCGGAGATCGTGACCGGCGGCAAGCCGGTGCCGGCGTCGGATCAGTTCGCGTGCGGCTCGGTGCTGTGGGAGACGCTCGTCGGCAAGAAGCTCTTCGACGGCGCGACCGACTACGAGACGTACACGCGCGTGCGCGACTGTCAGGTGCCGCCGCTGCGCCCGATCCGCGGCGACGTGCCGGCGGCGTTCATCCAGATCGTGATGCGCGCGCTCTCGGCGCAGCCGGAGCAGCGCTTCCCGTCGTCGCGGGAGATGGCGCGCCAGATCGGCACCGTGATGAAGAAGGTGACGATGCGACGCGACATGCACACGGTGCTCGCGCGCTCGGTCGCCGACGCGCGCGCCGCGGTGAGCGGCATCCGCGTGCAAGAGGCGAGCGAGGAGACGCCGGTCGCCGACTTCCGCGAGTTCACGCCGCCGGTCGAGAAGGACCGTCGCGGCTTGTGGCACAAGCTGCCGTTCTTCGGCAGGCGCCGCGGTTAAGGCGCCATCCAACCGTCGTCGAGCTTCGGCAACAGGTACGTGTGGATGTCCGCCGCGGTGCCGGGCACCGCGTGCCCGTTCTCGATCGCGCCCGCGTCGTCCCAGTGCCCGCCGTCGACCTCGATGCGCATCATCGGGAAGCCGGCCGCGGTCATCGCGTCGGTCTCCGCGCGCACGCCGGCGATCGGATACGTGTCGTCCTGCAGGTGCGCGACGTGGACGACGCGGAACTTCCACGACGCCGCCGCGAGCGACGCGCTCTTCGACGAGCCGGTGTCGCGGAACGGCGACGTGTTCTCGACGATCGCCCCCGCGAAGCGGTCCGCGTTGTAGAACGCCGTGCGATACGTGAGATCGCCGCCCGACGAGTAGCCGCCGATCACGACGCGCTTCGGCGCGATGTTGAAGTGAGTCGCGAGCGTGTCGATCGAGGCGATCACGCGCGCCGGATCGTTCGTCATGTCCCAGCAGCCGCCCTCGGCGCCGCCGGGCGCGATCGTGATCCAGCTCTGCGCGCCGCCGGGCGAGACCGTCCAGACGTCGCCGGAGCTGTAGCCGTAGCAGCCGTGCAACCAGACGAGCAGCGTGATCGGCGTCTGGTGCGTGTCGTCGTACGCGTCGGGCACGTAGACCCAGTCCTCGCCGACCTGGAACGGATCGTTCTTGGTGTACGCGATCGGATCCTTCGGCACCGACGACCTCGCGTCGGGCGCCGACGGCTTCGCGTCCGCCTGCGCATCCGCCGCCGGCGAGTCTGCATCGGGCGCGGCGCGGCCCGCGTTGCCGCACGCACCGACGAGCACGATCCAGATGAAGGTACTTCGATGCATGTCGATGCTACGGCGGCGGCCCGGCGCGCTCGCCGGCGCTGCCGGGCTTGTCCGCGCCCTGCCGTTCAATCGTACTTCGGACGGACGTTGCCCGTCGCGAGGAACTCCTTCAACGTATCGATGTCGTCTTGCGTCAAGGTGTCCTCCGGAATCGTCCCGTCGAACGCGAGGAGCTTGGTTCGCAGGTGCTGTTCGATGACCGGATCGAACGACGTCATGTCTCCGGGCAGGTAGAGGGAGACGAGGAGCTGCGCCGCCGTACAGCGCACCGCAGGCGGGCCATCCAGTCCTTCGTCGATGAGCCGCGCGATCGCTTGCTTGTCGATCGTGCTCGGATGGCCTGCAACGTTGCCGCTCCAGAGCCCACCGAGGAACCCGATACGCTCGACGGCGGTACACAGGTTCAATCGAGGCCATGGATAAGTCGCGCGGAGATTCGCGACGGCACGAAGCACGAGCGGCGCGATCGCGGTCGCTTGCGCTTCGATGTTGGCGGCGCCCGCGAGAAGGAAGCTGAGCAAGTGCACGACGTCGCCGTCGTCGCTGCCCGCATAGGCATTCACAAGCCCTTCGAGGAAGTCGCGTTCTTCCTCGGTGCCGTACATCACCTCTCTCAGCGCAGTGCGCCTCTCTTCGGTGTGCATGCCGAGCGCGATCGATTCCAATCGCACTCTTTCGACTTCCGCGAGGCGCTCGCGAACTCCGCGGCGAAGGTGCTCACGCATCACTCGCTCGACGTCGTTCAGATACGCTTCAACCATCCACTGCGGATCGCGTACTCGAGATACGCAGTGTTCGGCTGGTACTTCGGATCGTGGTGACCGCAGTACTTCAGGACCTCGATGACTTGCTCCTCGGTGGCGCGTCCGCCATTCACGCGAAGCATCTCCTTGATTCCACCCCACGCTGCGAAGTGGTGAGCCACTTTCGGTACATGCGCTTCGCCTGCAGCAGTGAGCTCCAGGAGCGCGGTCACGGTGCCACTCATTTCGTGAAGGTCGTCGTGTCGCTCGACACGCGATTGACGATGTCGAGCGCGTGCTCGAGGTTGAAGTCTTTCAGATCGGCCGACACGTCGATCGCCTGCGCCTTGAGCGTGTTCGAGCCGGTCGGGATCGGGGCGAGGTCGGTCGGGATCTTCGCGCTGGTCGAGCCGTCGAAGATCGACACGCTCCACGACGTCGACGACGCGTTCGAGATCTCGAACCCGAGCAGGCTGGCGCCGCTCACCGCGGTCGCCGACACGGTGTCGCTCGCGAACATCATCCCGGTCGGCGTGCCGAGCCAATCGCCGAGCGACACGTTGCTGACGTCGGTGAGGCCGTGCTTGTTGATGATGCTCAGCCCGGTGTTGCCCTGCGCGCTGGCGACGATGCGGTAGCTCGCGCCGGTGAACGCGGACAGCTTCGGCACCAGCACGCTCGTGTTGGTCGGCGAGATCGTCGTCAGCGGGGCGAGCGGATCGCGGAGGATCGGCGCCATGCCGTCGGCGCCGAGGTCGACGTAGACGAGGCCGCCGACGGTGGTCAGCGCGGCGGGCACGGTGCCGAACGCGACGGTCGCGTTCTGCGTGTCACCGGCGGCGAGCGACGTCAGCGTCACGCCGGTCTGGTTGACGCCGCCGTTGACCGCGAGCCCGCCCTTCCACGCGAAGCCGCTGACGACCGCGGTGTCGTCGGCGAAGTTGGTCGGCGTGCCCTTGAAGTCGCGATCGGTGATCGTCGCGAACAGCGCGACCGAGCCGGTGCGCGCGTTGACCTTGAAGTCGCAGCCCGGGTTCCCGAACTGGCTGTTCAAGCACAGGTTCGCCGGGATGCCGCCGGTCCCGCTCGGCGAGCCGATCGAGTTCGCCGGATCGTCGAGGCGCGTCGTCCACGTGTACGTGATCGTCGCGAGCGTCGCGTGGCCCTGCGCCGGCGCGGGCAGCGTGGCCCAGTTGTCGATCGTGCCGTCGAGCTCGGCCTGCGCGACCGTCGCCTGCGTCGTGAGGCGCACGGGGATCGTGACGTTCGCGCCGTTCACGCCCGCCCACAGCGTGGGCACGTGCATGTCGGCGACGACCGCGACGTCCTGCTTGCCGCTGAGATCGCCCTTCGCGGTGAACAAGCCGTTCGCGTCGGTCATGCCGCTGATCGAGCCGACGCGCACCTTGGCGCCCGAGATCGCGGCGAAGGTGTTCGAGTCGATCACGTAGACGTTCACGCGGCCGTCGATCTCGCCGGAGCCGACGCCGCCGCCGGTGATGAGCGCGGGCGCGGCGTCGTTGCCGCCGCACGCGACGAGCGCGAGCGAGGTGCCGAGCAGTAGGTGAAGCGATCGCATAGGTCCTCCCGTTGCCCCCTACTAGAACGGAAACCGAGATCGCGCGCAAATGATGTGCGCGATGGCACTCGCCTACGGCTTGTCCTTTTCTTGCACACGCTTGCGAAGCGCCTTCGCCGCGACGCGCGCGGTGCGCTTGGCGGCGCCGTCGCGGCGCTCGGCGCCCGTCGACGATTCGGCGGCGAGCTTGCGGAAGGCCGCGAGGCGCGGCGGATCGATCTTGTCGCGCACCGCGCAGCCGGGCTCGCGATCGTGGCGGCAGTCGGCGAACTTGCACTGCGCGGCGAGCGCCTCGATGTCGTCGAAGGCGTCGTGCTCGTCGGCGTCGTCCCACAGCGCGAGCTCGCGCATGCCGGGCGTGTCGATCACGACGCCGCCGCCGGGCAAGACGAACAGCTCGCGGCGCGCGGTCGTGTGGCGCCCGCGATCGGTGTCGCTCTTGATCGATTGGGTCGGCGTCGCCGCGGCGGCGAGCGCGTTCACGAGCGTGGACTTGCCGACGCCCGACGAGCCGCACAAGACCGCGGTGACGCCGCTCGTGACCAGCGCGAGCAGCGACGACGCCTCGCCGCGCGCCGCGCTCGTCATCGCGATCGGGATCCCGGGCGCGGCCGCCTCGATCGCGCGCACCTGCTGCATCGGATCCTCGACGAGATCGATCTTGTTCAGCACGATGATCGGCCGCGCGCCGCCGCCGCGCACGAACGCGAGGTAGCGCTCGAGCCTGCGCGGCGAGAGGTCCTTGTTGGCCGACGTCACGACGAATCCGAGATCGACGTTCGCCGCGAGCGGCTGCGGCGCGGTCTTCTCGCCGGCGGCGGCGCGCACGAGCAACCCGCGCCGCGGCAAGACCGCGCGCACGATCGCGGACGATCCGCTCGCGACCGACGCGTCGGCGCCCGACACCAAGACCCAATCGCCGACCGACGGCAGCGAACGCTTGTCCTTCGCCGCGGCCTCGCGATACGCGCGTCCCGGGATCTCGGCGACGAAGCTGCCGGCTTCGCTGATCACGTCGTACGCGCCGCGGTGCTCGATCGCGACGCGCGCCGGCGTCCAGCTCGGATCATGTGCGGCCGCTTCGCGCGCCCACTCGTCGTCCCAACCGAGGGCGCGCAACGCGATCATGATCAGACACTGAGCTCGCGCCCGATCAGCTCGAGCGGATAGATCGGACAGCCGTTCGCGACCATCTCGAGCAGCGCGCGCAGATCGGCGCCGCGCAGCTTCAAGCCGCGGATCTCTTCGAGCGTGAGCCACGCCGCGCCGAGCGATTCCTCGTCGGGCGTGGTCTTCGGCGCGCGGTCGTCGGTCGGCGTCGCCACGTAGATCACGCGCACGCGCGCGCCGTTGCCCGACGCTTCGTGCTCCACGCGCAAGACGCCGTCGAGGTGGATCGGCACGCCCGTCTCCTCGAGCACCTCACGCACGGCGGCGTCGACGAGCGATTCACCGATCTCGACGCGACCGCCGGGGATCGACCAGCACTCGCCGTACTTCTTCTCCTGCGTGAGGAGGAACCGCCGACCCATCCGCACCACCGCGAGCGCGAAGTACCACGTCGGAATCGGAGGGCGCGCCATGCGCGCACCGTATCACCTAGAAGCCCGGGTTGCCTTCGGCGCCGTCGAACGAAACATTCGACTGGCCCGTGAGCTCGCCGGTCCTCGTCGCGCACGCGGGACACGACCACTGCCACTCGGGCGCGGCGCGCAGCTCGTCGTGCGAGGTCGCGGTCGACAGATCGACGAGCATCACGGTGCCGTTGATCGTGTCGGTCGTGCCGGGGAGATATTGCGCGAGCTCCGTCGGCGGCGACCACGTCACCTCGCTCGCGCCGGGCGCGATCGAGATCGTCCAGTCGTAGATGTCGTTGCCCTTCGTCCAGTTCAGCTCGACGACCGCGGTGTCGTACGTGCCGGTGCCCATGGTCGTCCACGACACCTTCTGGCTCGCAGCGTCGAAGGTGCTCGGCGCGCCGAGCCACGGCATCGCGGGCGCGGTCAGCGTGCCGGTCGTCGCGTCCGGCGCGACGGCCTTGTACATCTCTTGTCGGCCGAAGCCCTGCGGACCGTGCAGCTCGCTGAAGACGTCGATGCGATCGCTGCCGGGCAAGAGCGGCACCGTGTACGAGCCCGTGCCGCTCGCGAGCTGCACGAAGTTCCAGCGCGAGAACTGGTAGGCATCGTCCACGATGGTCCCGGCGCCGAGATCCGCGTTGGTGACGTCGGCGCCGACGCCGGTGACCTGCGTGGCGATCTGGAGCTCGGGCGCCACCGTCCAATTCGTGAGCGTCGCGGTCTGATCGCCGTTGAACGGCGCGTCCTTCAAGACGCCGGTGGCGACGACCTGGAAGTTGGCGTCGCTCGCGATCACGAACACGGTCACCGTCGTCGCGCCGCACGTCTCGGCGATCGAGAACGACGTCGGCGCGCTCTGGACCGACTGCGAGCCGCACTTCCAGTAGACGTCGTAGTTGACCGCGTTGGGCGGCGGCGTGAAGTTGATCGTCAGCGTGCCGGTGCCGCCGGTGCCCGGATCGTCGGTGTAGCGCTCGCCGAAGGTCAGATGATCGCCGGGCTTCACGCCCGCCATCGTCACGATCTTGAAGCTGCCGGTGCTCGGATAGATCGCGGTCACCGTCGCGCCCGCCTGGACGCCGGTGAGGATCGCCTGGCCGTTGGCGTCGGTCGTGCCGGTCGGGCCGAGCGAGCCGTTCGGCTGCACGCTGATCACGGAGATGCCCGCCTCGAGCGTGCCGTTCTTGTGGCCGCTCGCTTGGCGGCTGTAGGTCGTGACGACGACGTCGGTCGTGGCGTCCGCGGTCGTGTTGGCGTCGACGCTCTTGGCGTCGATGCCGTTACTCGCGTCGGTCAGGTCGTGGACCTTCCCGCAGCCCGCGCACGCGAACAAGACCGATGCGACCCCCGCGAATCGACGCATGCCGCGAGCGTATCACTTGGCGAGGACGATCGTGGGACAACGTTCGCCGAGGTCGTACGCGGGGGCGTGCCGCGACACGAGGCGCAGCGGCGCGAGCGCGGCGACGGCTTCGTGCTCGGTCGGGAACGAGTAGCGGATCGTCGAATCGCGATAGACGTCGATCGTGTCGATCGCCTCGCGCGGCCACGGCAGCGCGTCGCGATCGGGGAAGCGCGCCTCGAACGCGCGATGGATGTCGGCGACGGCGACGTTGCGATCGATCGCCGCGAGCGACATCGCGAGGCGCCACTTGAACGCGTGGAAGTTGCCCTCGATCTGGAGCTCCTGATCGATCGACGCGAACAGGCGGAGGATCGCGCGGCCGCCGGGCGCGAGCACGCGGGTCAGCTCGCGCGCGATCGCGTGATAACCGTCGGGGTAGGCGACGCAGCAGAGCGCGCCGTCGCCGAGGACGAGATCGACCGCGTGATCGGGCAGCGGCAGCGCGGTCCACTCGCCGACGATCGCGCGCACGTGCTTCGGACAGACGGCCTCGATCATCGCGTGCGCGTGATCGATCGCGACCAGCTCGGGCCACGGCAGCGACGCGAGCTCGGGCGTGACGCCGAGCAGTAGGACACGCTTCGCGCCCGCGCCTTCGCGGCGGACGATCGCGAGATCTTCGTCGCACGGCCGGAGCGGCGGGCCGATCCGCGCCCATTGCTGCGCGTGCAGCGGCCAATGATCCATCGCCGTCATGGTAAACGAGACGCGATGTCGAAGCTCGATGCGCTGGTCGCGCAGCTCGACGACAGCCAATGGTGGCCGTCTGCTCGGATCGCGGCGGCGCAGCTCACCCAGCGCGACGCCTTGCTCGCGCACGCGGTCGCGTCGGTGCCGCACTACGAGGGCATCTTCGATTGGGCCGGCGTGCCGATCCTCACGCGCGACGCGTTGATCGCCGCCGGGCCGCGCCTGCTCTCGCGCGCGTATCCCGCGAGCCACGGCCCGACCGAGGAGATCATGACGTCGCGCACGACCGGCGAGCCCGTGCGCGTGCGCGGCACCGGCGTCACGTCGCTGTGGTGGGAAGCGCTCACGCTGCGCGAGCATCGCTGGCACGGGCGCGATCTCCACGCGCACCTCGCCGCGATCCGCTACACCGGCGCGCACGCGCCGCCGCCCGACGGCCTGCGCGTCCGCGGGTGGGGCCCCGCGACGGCGGCGATCGCGCCCGACGCGCCGATGTCGGTCTTGTCGATCGCGAGCACGACCGACGAGCAGCTCGCGTGGCTCGCGCGCGAGGCGCCGGCGTATCTGTTGATCTATCCGAGCGCGCTCGACGCGCTCTTGCGCCGCGGCCTGCACCTGCCGTCGCTGCGGCAGATCCGGACGATCAGCGAGGCGCTCTCGCCTTCGACGCGATCGCTGTCGGCGGTGCCGATCGTCGACACCTACTCCGCGCAAGAGGTCGGCACGATCGCGATGCAGTGCCCGACCGGCACGCACTATCACGTCCAGTCCGAGCGGCTCCTGGTCGAGATCCTCGACGACTCCGGCGCGCCGTGTGCGCCCGGCGAGACCGGCCGCGTCGTGATCACCGATCTGCACAACTTCGCGACGCCGATCCTCCGCTACGAGATCGGCGACTACGCGACCGTCGGCGAGCCGTGCGCGTGCGGCCGCGGTCTGCCCGTGCTCACGCGCGTGCTCGGCCGCCGCCGCGGCATGCTCACGTACCCCGACGGCCGCACGACCTGGCCGGTCTTCACGATCGCGTGTCGCAACGCCGCGCGCTACCGCGAGCTGCAGCTCGTGCAACCCGCGCTCGATCGGTTGATCGTGCGCGTCGTGCCGCTGCCGGAGGTCGCGGTCGATCGTGCCGCGCTCGCCGCCGCGCTGCGCACGACCTTCGCCCACGCCTTCACGATCGACGTCGAGCTCGTCGAGACCCTCGGCCGCACGCCCGCCGGCAAGCTCGAGGAGTTCGTGTCGCTACTCACCCCTCGCGGGTGAACGCAACCCGCGGCGCCGGCGGTCGACACCTGCGACCATGGCGATCGGCAGGATGACCCGCAGCGCGAGTATCTACAGCCCCTCCTCGACGAGCTCGGGCGCGCCCGCGCCCGGCCGCCGCACGCTGACGCAGCAGATCCAGCGAAAGGCGTCGGGTGACATCGAGATGCCGCCGCAAACCGCTCGCGTCGATCTCGGGGACGACTACCTCGATCGCGGCACGGTCTGCGACGCGGATCCGAATCGCGGCGACTGTTTCCTCACGCCTGGGCAACGCTCGCGCGTGTTGAGCGAGTACCAGAGTCGCGTCGGTGCGGCGATGGGCTTCCTGGCCCTCGCGATCGAGGGATTGAAGACCGAAACTCTCTTGAAGCAGTCGGAGGGTGGCCTCTCGATCATCGCGATCCTCGTCCTCGAAGGAATCGAGATGATCGTCACAGGCGGTGCGCATCGCGCGCTGGAGTTCGCGAAACAGTACGGCGAGCACGCGCTCGAGCACCTCGCGCAAGGTCGATCGAAAGCGATGATGGAGGCACTGTCGCGCGCCCCCGTCGAGAAACTGATGGTCGCGACCGAGCTCGCGATCAAGACCGGCAAGGAATCCGTCGCGCTCGCCGCGGAGGAGCCCGCGATGGGGACGGGGGAAGCCGCGGACAAGAGCGCGGTCATCGGTCTCCTCGACGGGATCGAAGCGAAGG
>Ga0310810_10010089_pt1 | contig 10980 bp, 9 predicted proteins | sample NCmetagenome_FD_207641 | JGI IMG/M metagenome (GOLD analysis project Ga0310810, IMG submission 207641) | Soil microbial communities from experimental microcosm in Duke University, North Carolina, United States - NC | ecosystem: Engineered > Artificial ecosystem > Soil microcosm > Unclassified ... | reverse complement strand
CGTGACCGACGATCTCGATCGAATCGGCACTGTTCGCGAGCTCGGACGCGAGCGAGTCGAGCGCGTGCGCGGCGATTTCGTCGAGCGTGTCATGATCGCTCGCGAAGTAGATGATCGTGGGCGGCGGTGGCGGGAGCGTCGCTCGTTCGGCGGGCGGTGGCGAACCGGGCGGGGTCGGCGATTCGTCGCCTGCGCTGTCGATCGCCGCTGACGTTGCCGCGGCCGGCTCAGGCGCGGCCGCCATCTTGACCGGCGCTGTCGAGATCGACGAAGCGCGCGCTTCGTCGGACGCCGAGGTCGCGGTGATCGATGCCGGCACTGATCGCGCCGCGGGCTGCGGCAAGGCGATCTGGGGGCGAACGTCATCGGCGTCGGAAAATGCGCGCGGACCGATCACCAGATCGATCGCGACGACATCGGCGATACCGAAGACGAAGAGGCCTCCGAGGAGCCAAGACGAGGCCGTCATCAGATCACCCGGTTGAGCTCCTCGACGACGCGGCGGAGCTCGAGGAAGATCAAGCCCAGCTTGGCGTCTCGCGTGACGAGCAAGACGAGGGCGGACTGTTCGTTGATCGAGTTGATGATCACGTAACCCTTGGGCGAGCGGATGTAGACCTGCTCCATCTGCGCGCGCATGAGGTCGGCAGCGATTCGCTCGCCGACGCCGATGACGGCGGCCGCCATGCCGCCGATCAACTCGTCGTCGACCTCCGAGGGGATCACCGACGAGACGACGAAGCCGTCCATGTTGACGACGACGGCACCGATGATCTCCGGGGTGCTGGTACGCAGCGTACGCAGGTGCTGGTTGACGCTCTGAGCAAGTGTGGTCACGGTGCCTCCATGGGCGGCGACGCTGGTCAACGCGACCAGGGCCACCGCGGCGGTTTGTCCGGATCCTCGGTGTCCGGTCGGTGGACCGATCGCGTCCACCCGTCGAAGATGCTGTCGTCGGCGCGCGTCGCGGGACGGCGGCGAGTCGTCGTGAAGACATCCGTCGCATCGGAAGCGCCGGCGCCAATCGGAGGCAGAAGGCCGACCGGACCCCATTTCCCGACGACAGGTTCACCGGCGGTCTTCAGCCGAGACGGCAGCTCGGTGGCTCCTGCGCGCGATGCGCCTGCGGAGCTGCCCTCCACGCCGTGGACGGCGCCGGGCTCCGCGGGCACGGCGGGCTCCGGGAGGCTCGCGCGCATCGGCGTGGTCTTGGCGGACGGCGCGTCGTCGGTGCGAATGAACGGCACCGCGTCATCCGGCTCGACGACGCCGGCCAACGCGGCCTCGATGTCGTCGTGTGCGCCGTGATCCGATGCGCGCCCATCGACGGCGTCGACCCGCGCAAGACGCGGGCTCGCGGCACTGATTCGTCGCGAGGTGGGGAGTGCGGCAGGGCTCGCGGGGTGCGGGGCGGACAAGTCGGAAGCCTCGGGAATCGCGAGATCGTCGGATGGGTCTTCGCCGATGAGGTCATCGACGTCGATCGAGACCTCCTCGACCTCGGCGTGGTCGTCCATGTTGTTGCTGCGCGCGATCGGGTCCGCGGCGAGATCGGCCGCGAGCGCGGCGGCGAGCTCCGGCCCGAGCTCGGGGGCGAAGTCGGCGGCGAGCGCGGCGGCGATCGCAGAGGGGGGCGCGCTCGATCCCGGGGCGGACGACGGCGGCGGCGGTGGAGGCGGACCACTCGGAATCGTGAGCAGCTGCAAGGAGGCGCCGGTGTCGCCGACCGGGCCGTCGCCGGCAAATAGCTCGTTGACGTAGCGCGCGAGCTCGTCGGCGGTCGGCACCCCGCGGCCGCGCAGTTGGTCGCGCACGGCGGCGGCGAGCGCGGTGGCGTCCGGGTACCGGTCGTCCCGGTCGTGTGCCATCGCGGTCTCGACGATGCGCTCGATCGTTCGGGGCACGCCGCGTTGGACGGCACTGATCGGAGGCGGCGGGCGCGACACGATCGTGCGCAGCAGATCGTACTCGGCGAGATCCGGGTAAGGGACGCGTCCGGTGATCGCGATGTACATCACGACGCCGAGGCCGTAGATGTCGCAGCGACGGTCGATCAATTCGCCGCGAATCGTCTCCGGCGGCATGTATTGGAACTTGCCCTTGAGCATGCCGCTCTCGGTCTCGAGCTCCGCCGCCGACGACACCGCGATGCCGAAGTCGAGGATCGTCACGTTGCCGGTCGTCGAGACCATCAGGTTGCCGAGGGAGATGTCACGGTGCACGAGGCCGAGCGGGCGGCCGTGCTCGTCGGCGAGGTCGTGCGCGTACTGCAAGCCGTCGCAGCAGGACGCGATCACGCCGAGCAGGAACCAGGGCGCGAGCGCGCCGCCGCGCTTCTGCACGCGCCGCACGACGTCCGCCATCGTGTGGCCGGGCACGTGCTCCATCGCGAAGAAGTACGTGCCGTCGACCTGATCGAGATCGAAGACGGTCACGATGTTCGGGTGGTTGAGGCGCGCCGCGATCGCGGCCTCGCGGATCAACATGTCGACGAGATCGCGACGCTCGGCGAGGTCCTGCCTCACGATCTTCAGGACCACCTTCTTGCGGAACCCGTGCGGCCCTTCGGCGCTCGCGAGCCACACCTCACCCATGCCACCGCGCCCGATGCACTCGTGGACCACGTAGCGGCCGAAGCGTCGGCTCGGCTCGAGTGCATGGCTTACGGTCGCAGCCCCCGACATGGCTTCTCACCGTAAGTGAATCGTGCGTGAGGGATCAATGGGGCTATCCGATTGTGATATTGCGTACCGCTGAAATCGATGCTGGGTGATTGAGATTGTCACCGTGACTCGCGATCGTTAGTGTGAGCGGTGTTGAGGAGGAGAAGACATGAAGGCACCTGCATCACCCAAGACCGACATCGCTCCGATCTACGATCGCGTCGACGTCGGGAACGCGCTCAGCATCCTGAGGCCCACGCTCGGTGATCAGGCGGGCATCGGTTTGTACCGCCTGCTGCGCTTGGTGGCGCTCGAGGACATCATCGGCCGCGGCGCGGCGGGCACGGCGTACATCGCCGGCAAGAAGCTCGGCGCCAGCCTCGGGCTCACCACCCTCGACGATTTCCTCGGGCTGTGCACCTCGCTCAAGATCGGCGTGATCAAGGTGCCCCGCCTCACAGCAAACAACGCGCACGTCGACGTGTACGAGTGTGTGACGTGCGCGGGCATGAAGACGGTCGGCCGTACGCTGTGTAGCTTCGAAGGCGGGATGATCGCCGGCGTCGTGGAGACGGTGACGAAGAAGCGCGCGCGCGCGCGCGAGGTCACCTGCATCGGCGGTCTCGGGCACGAGAGCTGCGGATTCGATATCGATATCGACTGAAGAGAAAACATCACCCCACAAGGGTGGTTTTGCGAATCGTTCGCAATTTCGGGAGTTGGTGAGGTTCGCTGCAGAAATCGACTCCCATTGATCATGCGAGTGAGGTTCTGTTACCTGGGAGCATGCCCCTCCTCGCACGCCTCTCGAATTGGTTCACCGACGAACCTTCCGAGCCGCAGATCACCGTCGAGAACGACGCGACGCTCGAGCCCGAGCGCGCCTTCGACGAGCTCCGCGCTGCGATCGAGCCCGCGCGCCGGCAGCTGGTCGAGCACCCTCTTTATGAGGCTGTTGATTCGTTGCCCAGATTACGGACGTTCATGACTGCGCACGTGTGGGCAGTCTGGGACTTCATGTGTCTGGCGAAACGGCTTCAACGTGATCTCACGTCGATGTCGGCGCTGTGGCGACCGCCCGCGATGCCCGAGATGGCGCGCTTCATCAACGGCGTGATCCTCGGCGAGGAGTCCGACGAAGGTCCATCGCATGAAGCGATCAGCCACTGCGAGCTGTACATCGCCGCGATGGAGGAGGTGGGCGCGCCGACCGATGCGATCCGCCGGTTCCTCGAGTTGCTCAGCGATGACGTCGACGTCGAGGTCGCGCTCGCCGCCGCGGGAGCACCGCGCCCTGCGCGCGCGTTCGTGCGCAACACGCTCGACTACGCGCTCGCCGGCGACACCGTCGAGGTGCTGTCCGCCTTCCTCTTCGGTCGCGAGGATCTCATTCCCGACATGTTCCGGCGGATCCTTCCGCGCTGGAGAGAGGTGCGCGACGCGCGGCGCTTCAGCTACTACGTCGAGCGCCACATCGAGCTCGACGGCGACGACCACGGCCCCGCCGCACGCCGCGCGCTCGTACAGCTCGCCGGGCATGACCGGGCGGCGTGGGAAGCTGCGCAGCGGGTCGCGGAGGACGCGATCGCCGCACGCATCGCGCTCTGGGACCGAGTCCACCACGAGCTCGATTGAGGCGTGAGGCGTGAGGCGTGAGGCGTGAGGCGAGTGCATCGTCGAGTACGCCATTCAGATCTGTAATGACACTAGCGATCTGAGGCGTCGATAATCGGTGGTTCACCGCGCAGGTGTGAAATGTACATCGTCTGTGTGGCGACGCCGAGGAGGCGCCCCGTGTCGTCCCACAGCTCCGCCTCCGCGATCGCCCATCCGGCGCGCGCGCGCCGCGCGTACACCGAGACCAGCACCCACTCGCGGTCGGTGTCATCGACCGCGTGCAGCGTGAGATCGCAGCTCGGCGCGTAGAACCGGTACTCCCCCGGTCCGATCGCCTGCAACAGTGCCGGCGGCATCGTGTCGGCGAGCGGCGCGAGCGCGAGGCGATCGAACCGACCGGCCGCGTCGCGCTGTGGCGCGCGATAGCGGAACCAGCGTGCGTAGCGCGGCGCCCGCGCCTCCCAGCCGCCCAGCCAGAAGCGATCGCCACGCGCGACGCGACAGTCGACCTGAGCGAAGAACGTCGACTTCGGATGCGGGTTCGAGCCGTGCTCGTCGATCACGGACGGACACGCGTCCGGTGGTGGGACGTCCGGCATCCGGGCGCCGCGCACGTCCGGCCCGCGACGATCGCGGCAGAAGGTCGCGACGACCTCGAAGCCGACCTCAGGCGCGCCGCCCGCCCGGACCGTCGTCCGGATCTGTGCCGCAGATCCGCCGCGACGCAGGATCGTGACGTCGAGATCGAGCGCGCCCGGCTGGATGGGCGTGCAGAAGATCGCGGTCGCCGATCCGAGCCGCAGCCCCTCGTCCGCGAGCTCCTGCGAGGCGGCGCGCAAGGCGGCCGTGGCCAACACACCGCCCGACGGCAACGCGAAGTTCCAACGGCGGGAAATCTCGAGGTGGTAGCGACCGGCACTGATTGGTGTCGGGGTGGTGTCGGCGGCAAGGTCGGCGACGTCGGACATCAACGCAGGCGTAACACACGATATGATCGACCGGTGAGGGTCGCGTTCGCGCTCACGATCATGGTGACGTCGGCCGCATGTCTGCGTACGACAACCTATCGCTGCACCGACTCCTCGCAATGCGAGCTCGACGGGAAGAGCGGCCGCTGCGAGGCGAACGGCTACTGCAGCCTGTCAGACTCGACCTGTTCGAGCGGCTACGCATGGGCAAGCGGCGCGCCGGACACAGGCTGCGTCTCGCCGGACGCGCCGGGCAGCGGCGCGGATCTGTGCTTCCCGCAGAACAAGCGCGCGCGCGGCACTGATCAGTGCGTCGACAACATCTGTGCCGTCGATGCGCGCTGTTGCGATCGGGAGTGGAGCGACACGTGCGTCGAGCTCGCGGAGACGGCGTGCGGAAGGACGTGCGGCAATGTCGTCGCGTCGATCGGCTACGGGACGATCCGCGTCGAGAAGTGGGACGGCGCGAAGCTCGCGCCGCTGTGGACGAAGCAGACGTTCGCGAACACCGGCTTCTCCGCGGTCGCGTGGGCGGACGTCGACGGCGACCACAAGCCCGACCTGGCGACGTGCGAATCGCAGACGCAATCACTGCCCGGCAAGCTCTGCATCTGGACGAACGGCGGCACCTGCGGCGAAGCGTTCTGCCAGAAGAAGTGCATCGACATCGGTGACTGCCAGGAGGTCCTGTGGGTCGACGCGGACAACGACGGCGATCTCGACGTCGTCAGCGAAGGCGCCTACGAGAACAACTTCTGGGTCAACGACCAGGGCTTGTTCGGATCGAACGCGTTCACGCCGTTCGGCGGATCGATCGTCCCCGGCACTGATTGGGCGGATGTCGATGGCGACGGACAGCTCGACGTCGCGATGGCGCGTTACGAGGCCGCGGCGCAGGTGAACCTCATCACCAACGGTGGCGCCGACGCGCTCACGCTGACCAAGGTCTGGGACGACACCGCGACCGATGCGAGCGCGCGGCACAAGCAGATGGTGTTCGGCGACGTCGATCTGGACGGCCGCCTCGACCTGATCACCACCGGAGAGACGTTGATCAAGGTATGGAAGAACACGAGCCCGAACGCCGACGGGTTCGCTGCCGGCTCGACGCCGTACTACAGCGATTCGACCTATGACGCCGCGGCCGCGGCATTGATCGACGCCGAGGAGGATGGCGATCCCGACCTCGTCATCGGCGACGACGGCGGTCACGTCAACCTGCTCCGAAACACTGCCGCGCAGGGCACGGATGGCTTCACGATGACTCCGTTCTGGACCTCGGGGGAATCGTTCAACACCGAGCGCATCGCGCACGGCGACGTCGACGGCGACCATCACGTCGATCTGATCGTCGGCGCGGATCATTCGACGCCGGCGAGCTCGCTCTTCGTCTATCTCGCGCGCGGATCGCTCGGGCAGTACGGCTTCGCGGGCAACAGCGGCGCGAACTTCGTCGACCCGGACGCCGTCCACGTCACCGGCATCGCGGTCACCGGCGACTGGACGCAGTAGCTCGGAAGCTCAGAAGCTGCCGAACGCCGCGATGCCCCAGCCGGTGCCGTCGGGGCTCGGCGCGAGGGTCATCTCGACCTGGCGCTCTTCGGTTCCACCGCCGTGCGTCGCCCATCGGACGAACGCGCCGACCGCGAGCGCGCCGCCGACGCCACCGGCGATCACCGCGTAGGTCCGGAGATCATGCGCCTTCGTGACCAAGTCCTCGTGCGCTTGTAACGTCGGCGCGGTCTCGGAGTCGTCGATGTCCTTGCGCGCCGCCAGGTAGAGCGCACCGCCGGCGAGACCGCCGACGACACCCGCGGCGAAGAGTGAGTCGCCGAGCGCGTCTTTGTAGAAGGGACGTTGGACGACCTCGACGTGCTTCGCGGGCGGCGGCGGTGGCGGCGGCTGATGCACCGTCGTGTCCTCGGGCTTGATGCCCAACTTCTCCTCGCACGCTGCTTTCGACTTCTCGGCGGCGTCGCGCGCCTTCTGCGACGGGTTCGTGCCGAGGTATTGCTTGTAGTGCGCGATCGCGCCCGCGCAATCGCCGAGCTCGACCTCGATCTGTGCCATCGCGTAGAGAAGATCGGGGCGTGGATCGAGGTGATAGGCCTCGGCGAGGTCGGCGAGCGAGGCGCCGAACTCCGCCTTCGCGTAGTGATCCTTCGCGGACGCGATCTTCGCGTCGGCGGCCGCCACGTTACCGGACGGCGCCGGCACGGGCGTCGGCTGCGCCTGCGCGAATGCGCGCGACCCGGCGAGCGCGAGCACGATCGCAGCGACGAGAGCAGAGCGCATGCGCGATTCACTCCTTGGGCGGGAACAGCATCGTGGGATCGCGTTGCGGCGGCGGCGGCGCCGCCGAACCGGTCCCTGCTCCTGATCCTGCCGTGGGAGTCGTCGCGGTGGAAGTGGTCGCGGGCGTCTTCGGCTTGGAAGACGACGTGATCGCGGGGGTCTTCGGCGTCTTGCCCTTCGGCGTCTTGGCCTTCGGAGAAGCCGCCGGCACTGTTTTCTGCGCGGTGGCGTCGGCGGCGGGCGCGGTCTTGTCCGCCGCGGGCGTGTCGGTCACGGGAGTGGTCGTGGTCGCCGGCGGAGCGACGGCGGTCGGCGACGCGGTCGTCGCTGCCCCCGGCGATTGCGTGGGCGCCGGCGACTGCGTGGTCGTCGGCGGCTGCGTGGTCGGCGGCGGCGTGCTGGTCGAGGGCTGCGCGGACATCGGTGCCGTCGGAGCGCCGGCTGGGGCGGTAGCTCCGCTGCCGCGCCGGCCGATCGCGAACCCGATCGTGATCGCGCCCGCGGCCGCGGCCGCGGCGATCACCCACCACCAACCGCGCTTGCTCGTCTTGAGCGCGTCGCTCGAGGATCCGCTCGTCGCGAGCACCAAGCTCGCGCTCTTCGGTCCGCCCGACGACGGCGGCACCGGCATCGCGACCGTCGGCGGTGCCGGCGCGGCCATCGTGCCGAGCCCGGTCACGCCGCTGTCGACGTTCGACCGCGTGATCTCGACCGCGCCCATGTCGTCGACCACCGGCGGCCCGACGAGATCGAGCCACGGCTCCGGCTTCTCGCCGAACAGCTCGCGCACGAAGCGTCCGAGGCCGATCGCGGACAGCGCGATCCGCTCGCGCACGCAGAACTGCTCGATCGCCTCGAGCATCTCCGCCGCGGTCTGATAGCGATCAGCGGGATCGAGCGCGAGCGCCTTCATCACGATCGCCTCGAGCCCGGGCGGGTAATCCGGCCGCTTCTTCGACGGCGGCGCGATGTCGCCGGTCACGATCCGGTTCATCGTGATGTAGTCGTTGTCGCCCTTGAACAGGCGCGACACCGTCGTGAGCTCGTACATCACGATGCCGAGCGCGAAGACGTCGCTGCGGCGGTCGAGCGACTTGCCCAGGCACTGTTCCGGGGACATGTACGCGATCTTCCCCTTGAGCGTGCCCGATCGCGTTTCGGTCATGCGCGACGCGGCCTTCGCGATGCCGAAGTCGACGACCTTCACCGCGCCGTCGTAGGCGACCAAGAGGTTCGACGGCGACACGTCGCGGTGCACGATGCCAAGCGGCTGGCGATCGGCGCCGCGGCGCTCGTGCGCGTGATGCAGGCCCGCGGCGGCGCCGGCCACCATCGCGAGCGCGTGCTCGAGCGGGATCTGTTTGCGCAGCGAAGCGATCTTCTTCAGGACGTCGCGCACGTTCTCGCCGTGCACGTACTCCATCGCGAAGTAGTAGGTGCCGCCGTCCTGTCCGCAGTCGTAGACCTGCGCGATGTTCTGGTGATGCAACTGTGCCGCGAGCCGCGCTTCGTCGAGGAACATCTTCACGAAGCGCGAGTCCTTGGCGTGATCGCCCAGGATCTTCTTCACGACGACGTAGCGCTCGAAGCCCTCGATGCCGGTCGCGCGCGCGAGGTAGAGCTCCGCCATCCCACCTGACGCCAGGTGCTTCAGGATGTGATACCGCCCGAGGTTGCTCGGGGCTGGCGCGGCCGAAGTGGACACGTCCTGACGAGGATCCGGTTCCGGCGTGACCGGGTCAAGCAGCATGCGTGTAGGCCGTTGTGCGCCGACCGCTTGTTGCCGTCGGTGTCGGTGTACGATCACGACGTGCGAATCAGTGCCGTGCTGGCCGGATCCGCCCTTGCCGCAGGTTGCCTTCGCACTCCGCCGTACGCGTGCGAGCGCGACGATCAGTGCGGCACCGGCACGTGTGAGCCGACACTGGACGGCCGACACTTCTGCGCCGCCTCCGACGACAGCTGTCCCTCGCATCGCCGCTTCGGAAACAGTGCCGACGACGCGTCGGGGACCTGCGCGGGCGCGACGCTCCCGTCCGGCCGCGGGCCGGACGTCTGTCTGTCCGGCACCCGGTTCCCGTCCGGGTTCTCGAGCTGCACGGAGCACGTGTGCGGGAAGGACCCGACCTGTTGCGGCGCGAGTTGGGGCCCGCGCTGCGTCCTCCTCGCGGAGATGACGTGCGGCGTCTCGTGCGGCGCGCAGCTCGCGTTCGCCGGCAAGGGCACGGTCGCGATCACTGCCGACGACGATCACGACGGCACCTTCACCGTCGTCGCCAGCCACGCGGACGCGGCGCAGTACTACCACAACGTCCAATGGGTGGACGCCGACGGCGACGCGACGCCCGAGCTGCTCGTCGCGACCACCAACTTCTCGGACGCCGGCGACGAGCAGCTCGTCGACCGCTACGATGGCGCCGCGATCACGACCGCGTTCGACCTGCGGACGATCGACGACGGTAGCGGCGGCACCCCGTGGCGGCGATATCTGCCGATCACGATCTCGAGCGGCGACTACGACGGTGACGGCGCGCTCGATCTCGCGTGGATCGGCACCTTCCCGTCGTTCCAGGTCGCGCGCGGGCGCGGGATGCTGCGCTTCGAGAGCGGGCCGCAAGGCTCGGCCGGCCCGCCCGATCTCTCCAACCCGATCGCCGATGGCGTCGGTTGGGGCGATGTCGACGGCGACGGCGACGACGATCTCGCGATCGTCACCGACACCCAGCTCTACATCCTGACGAGCGATCATCACGCGCTCACGCCGACCGCGCCGATCGCGATGCCCGGGCGCACGTACTGGGGCGCGTGGGCCGACGCCGACGGCGACGGCAAGCTCGACCTCGCGCTCGCCGGCAACGCGTTCGCGCGCGTGTACAAGAACAGCGGCGCCGCGCTCGACCCGACGCCGATCTTCGAGCTCGACGGCCCGCAGTTCTACGGCGGCGCGTGGACCGACCTCGACGGCGACGGCAAGCTCGACCTCGCGCTCACGGTCAACGACGGCAAGCTGGGCGTGTACCTGAACCAAGGCGCGACGTTCGCGACCACGCCGGTGTGGACGTCGATCGAAGACCAGACCGCGCCGGTGATCGTCTCCGCCGATGTCGACGGCGATCACGATCTCGATCTGATCGTCGCGAATCACGCGCCGCGCCCGTCGCGCATCTACGTGAACCTCGGCGACGAGAGCTACGACCTCGCGACGGTCCAGCTCCCGGCGCAGGATTACGAGTCGGTCTCGCCGACCGCGCGCACGGCGCCGACGCGATAGAGCTCGCGCACGAGCGCCTCGTCGAGCCACGGCGGATCTCGCAATTCCGCGCGCGCGGCGGCGAGCGCTTCGCGCCACGGCGTCTCGCCGTCGAGGCGCGCGAGCAGCGCGAACAACGTCTTCGGCACGCGGAGGCCGTCGAAGGTCGAGTAGCCGCTGATCAGGA
>Ga0310810_10010087_pt1 | contig 10981 bp, 13 predicted proteins | sample NCmetagenome_FD_207641 | JGI IMG/M metagenome (GOLD analysis project Ga0310810, IMG submission 207641) | Soil microbial communities from experimental microcosm in Duke University, North Carolina, United States - NC | ecosystem: Engineered > Artificial ecosystem > Soil microcosm > Unclassified ... | reverse complement strand
AAATTGACTGCACATTGTGCAGTCCGAGAGTCCCAAAAAGCGTATATTGTCGGGCCATGTTCTGGTTTGCACTTTTACTGTTGTTTGGGCTTGCTCTGTACCTCTACATATCGCGCAAGCGCCCGGCTCAGGCCAGGCCATATCTCACGGCAACGGTGAAGAGATTCGATCCTGAGCAGTACAAAGATCGGGAGGAAGAGAGAAGAGAGTGGCTAGAGCAGCACTATAAACATGCTGACAAATGGATATATAGCACGGTGGTTGGTGTGTCCCACAGGAATCGCAGTGGAAGCCCGTCCAGGCAGAATATACTAGCGAGGTGCGGACCCAACGAGGAACTACAACTCATTAGAGAAGCCGACAATCCAGTTGACCCAAATGCTATTGCCCTGTACAGGAACAATGGGCAACAACTCGGTTACTTGAATACCCGCCTAGCAGAAGAAATGCGGGAGTGGTTGAGCAGAGGCGAACAGTGGCACGCTATTCTTACCGAGATTACAGGCAGGGACAAAGGCGTACTTGGTGCCAACATCGCACTATTCAGACAAGCCAAAAGCCCCCATAGCAACAAATGATGGTAATTGAATAGAGTACCCATATGGCAAACATCGGAGGTTCTTTCAGGGTCGGCTCAAAGGCACCTGAAACCGCACGCTATAAGCACTCTGCCTGCCCGAACACAATCATAGTCAACAAAGGTGAGACGCTTCCCCCTTGCAGAGCGCATCTATGCCCAGACAGTGGAGCTGAATGGCAGCTAATTACAAGACTAAATTAATTAGGCCAAGTTCGGCCCCACACACCTGCTTGAGATAGAGAATAGTACGCAGAGCCTTACACTAGACTTAACAAGACCGTTCTCATGCAATGCTGAACGCAGTAACAGGCTATGTAATAGCTCTGTAGCCGCACTTAGTCATAAACATAACCAATCGTGTAATATTTACACACTTATAGCACTATTCAATCTAAATTACTTACACAATTCAATAATTAGCCTAATAGAATGAGTAACATGCGAGACTTTGTCAGCACGTATTAATAACAAAGACAGTCTGTTCAACAGAGTCGAACCAGCCTGTAGCGATGAGCCAATGAGGGAATGTGAAGTCAGGATGCGCTTCGTCTGGCCAGCTTAGAAAGTCCTCTTCGAGGAGTGACAACGACAAAGTGCCTATGAAGGCGAAATACGGGATCACGCCTACACCGAGCAGCATCTTGACCAGCACCAATATTTTTTTCATTGTTGGGCACATTTTGGGACCAAAACCTAGGCCCAAAACTCTTATTTCAGACATCTCGGGGAAGGAAGTCTCAACGTTTGCGCAACGATAACGTTTCCACAACACATAGGACGCCAATCTGACCAGTTTCGCATTTTGTGTCTTGGAATTAAAGACTACAATCTTGCCACTAGCTGTGAAAGCGAAACCTTCAGTCCCTTAGCAACGAGTTCCAGATTCAGAATGGATATGTTCCTCTTTCCCCGCCCTCTGGGGTGTCAATGACAATTCTACGACCCAACTTCGTTTGCGGCCTAGGCGCTTTCCATTCCTTTGCTCTCATGATAATGCGTCTCTCCTTGGAAGGTTCACACTTGCAGGTCGGTGCTGGAAAATGGGGGTTCACCAGGCTCGGGTGGCAAACTGGCCTGCCATGCCTTGTGATACTGAGTACTGAGTCGGCGGCGACGCCAGTTCACCTCATTCTCCCACCGCCATTTGGCAACGTAGATGTGCATCGTGCGCCGGATGTCGAAGCGTACTCCGTGTAGAGCACATTGCACAATTGTGCTGCGACATCGCGTTCCTGTGGAGTGCGAAAAAAGGCTGTTCGTCGTCTGGAAGCAGATGCACGCGGGGGGAAGGCCCGTCGGCGAGAAATCTGGTAGCCGGGATTTCGGTCCTGCTCCACAAGGCTCCCGCGAAGGACGCACGGGCAAATTGCCGGATGGAACACCGGTGATCGTTCGCAACGGCAGAGGAAAGTTAATGGGTACCTTGTTAAACCTGCTGATCTTGAGAAATTGCTAGCCGTCCTGAACAGCGGAGTATCACAACGGCCAAGAGCGCGTATCCTGTCAGTTTCCTACGACCAAATCCTGCTGCGCACACGGCATATGCTCCTGGCGCGCGAGGGTTACGAGGTCGTCTCGGCGGCTGGTTTTTCGGCCAGCTTGGAGAAATGCAAAGAAGGTGGATTTGATCTCTTTGTACTCGGCCACTCAATTCCGCAAAAGGAAAAACAGAGGCGGCTGCTCTTCACGAATACAAAGCAACGGGGCATACAGCCGACCCGAGTACACTAGCGCACCTTGCGCATGTGGCGTTGCGAAACACTGGATTCGAGGCACCCAAGCGTATTCCGACTGTGCGTCGACCCAAACTTATTCAAGACAGTCCAAAAATGCTGCCCATGAAGCGCGACCCTCCGGCGAGCCCTTCGCCTGCTCAAAGAGTGCGTTGAACGACGGCCACCCCAGCTGCATCTAATAGAGCACAATGCTTTTGATGCGCAATGTGCGTAACAGAACTAACCTGAAATCTGGCGGGAAGTCTTTGATTAGCAATCTATAGTATTGCACGCTCTTTTCTCGTGGCAGTCAGACGGTGGATGTCGTTGTTCGCGTTCTCGCTCGTGATTTTTACCAGCCTAATGTGCCGTCTCGTGCTTGCCCAATCTGCTGGCGTGATTGGGCAGAACACGAGTTTCATTGCTGCACCTCATGCACTACAGACTACAAACTCGCCCGCGACGAGTGAATCGCAGCAGGTAGCTAGCGCGAGCATATCTGGAACTGTCCTCGATAAGAATCGAGACGTGCTGCAGGGTGCCCGGATAACACTCTCGGGCCCAGTCACGTTTCCCACACGCACCGCGGGCTCTGGCAATGACGGGCAGTTCACATTCACAGGTTTACGGCCAAATGCTTACAAGCTGACCGTCACGGCGCCGGGAATGGACGCGTACACATCTCCTGACATCAGTTTGCAGGATGGCGAATTCAAAATCTTGCCGCCGATAACACTCTCAGTCTCAGCTGTCGCGACCAGTATTACGGTACGAGGAAACACCGAACAACTGGCGGAGGAGCAACTGCACATCGCGGAACACCAGCGCGTGGTTGGCGTAATCCCTAATTTCTACAGCAGCTATGACTGGAATGCTCCTCCCATGCTGGCGAAACAGAAATTCCAATTGGGTATCCGGTCAGTTCTCGATCCGGTTTCGTTCTTGAGCGTGGCCGGGGTCGCAGGTGCGGAGCAGTATCAGGGCGTATTCCCGGCATACGGCAGTGGACTCGAGGGATACGGAAAGCGATATGGAGCCGCGTTGGCGAACCATGTCTCTGGCACCTTGCTGGGCAGAGCCGTTTACCCATCAATCTTCCATCAGGACCCACGTTACTTCTACAAAGGTAACGGAAGTATCGGATCACGCGTGTTGTACGCGATTTCTGCTACGGTCATCGCCAGGGGCGACGACGGGAGATGGAAGCCAAATTACTCGAAGGTGCTCGGCAACTTCTCGGCGGCAGCTATTTCGAATCTCTATTATCCGGCAGCTGATCGTGGAGCTTCGCTAGTGCTTTGGAATGGCTTGGCAGATATGGGTGGCGATGCGCTGGCGAATTTGATTCGGGAATTCATCCTGAAGCGCTTCACATCCCAAGCTCCTAAAGGCGTAAAACCCTAGCACTGAACTGTTTGCGCTCCTAGACCGTCCGCAGAAATTCTCGTCCGCGAACCTCGCGAGAATTCCGCGAATATTGCATGACCATAGACAACCACCTCGCTCCGGCGTCATCTGTAGTTAACCTGATAGGCGTTTTTTGCTGATCCGCAAGCATCCCGTGCTCGTTACCAGCGGAACGGTCGCGTATGCAATCCATGTTTCTGGGCAGGAGCGAGCCGACGGGACCTGGAAGGATGGCTTGGGTTTCACCCGAGCGGCATGGGTTCTATTCTTCGTACGGATCAGGAAACGTCGCAACCGTATCGCACCGCATTGGAGTATTGGGCAGACGGTCTAGAACCTGTGTACCTTGAAGGCGCACTCGCCCGCGCTCAAGGGCGCCTTCTCTGAGAATGGTGTCTTTGCTTTTCGTTGCGCCCATTGTTCAGGCGGATTTCTTTTCGACGCCGTCCGGCGGTGCCTCTAAAGTGACATCAATATCTGCCCCTTGCTTGAGGCGCACCTTGTTGCCGTCCGCATCCTTGAGAGTATTATCGATACGAATTTCCTTATAGAGATCGTCGGCACCATCGATGGCGATTTCGGCTTTTTCTGAGTCTCCAGGTGTTTTGATGATTTTTTGAACCTTACCGGGGAGCGTTATATTTGGCTTCTTCTTTTCTTCAGCATCGCTCATCGTTTCGCGGTCATCGCGGCTCTCACGTGTATCGCTCATGGCGAGGACCTCGTCTTTCTGACCAGAGGCGCGTGTTGCAATTGTACGCTGGCTTTCTCAAGGCACACAATATTCACCTTCCGAATGGTAACGAGAACGAAGAGCGGAACTTTTCTGACCAAAGAGCATCAACACGAACTCACGCTGGGCTCGCCTTTTGCATCCTAAAGGTGAGCGCAAAGCGAAGGCTTTTTGACCTATACTTAGAGAACTTATGCGGTCTAAGACGTCCCAAATAATGGGCACGATTGCTCTCCTGAGTTGCTTTGTTTGTCCTATTCTCGAGACTTTCGACCACTGGGACCCGCCAATCCAGACGGGGAATGACACCGAATATACGCTGGTCATCCTTGGCCTATGTGTCGGCGCAGCTTATCTCTTCGCCCGCCCGGTATTGCGTGCTTTGAAGCAGATTTTTGCGGAAAAGTTTCGTCCTTGGCACAGCGATCTTTTTCATCGCACCCTCCTTTTCTCTCTTCGCCGACACGGGTCCTCCAGCAGCTTCGTTACGCATCTAGAAGCGAAGCAAATTGGACGTGAGTTGATCCGAGCCGCGCTCTTGTACGAGCACGCTCTCCCTTAGTCCTTCTATTGGCCGCCAAGGTCGGGCAGCACAAAGTCCTTCCGATTAGCGGCAACGGGCGATTCTGAGATGTTTCTTCATTATCACTTCTCTAGCCGGCACGTCGCGTTCATGGCCAGCTTGTCGCTCCAACTCTTCCTGCTTAACGTTGCCGCCCAAACATCCAGAGTAGGGGCGAGTGTTGAGGGAACTGTATCGGACAGAAGTGGTGCTGCCATTGCAGGATCGCAAGTCACGCTGCGAAATTCCCTGACGAATCAGTCTCGCATGGTAAGGACCAACGCGCAGGGGTGGTTTCGTTCCGAGCAGCTTCCCGTTGGGACCTATGAAGTCCAAGTGGACCAAACCGGCTTCGGGGTCCACGCTACCGGTCGCGTTGGGGATTGCTCAATGTTGAGAAATGTCCGTCCCGGTTATCCGTGATATCGTTTGCAGGTGGGAATCAAAACGATGAAGCGACCAGTCCCTGTAAGGATTCTGCCTATTGATGGCGGATGCTTTCTGATAAGCATCTCTGGCTTGATCGATCTTGCCCGCCACCATTGACCAGTGGCCATACGCGGCATAGGCAACCTGGCAGGGCTCGGCTATGATCGGTAACTGACTTGGCGAGAACTGCCGAATGGCTGAGGCATCGACGCATTTGTCTCCAGTGGTACCGGTGCGGCCGCAGACGATTCATGTTCAGGATCATCCGCAGCTTCTCTGGGTACATTGGTCGCTCAACAGGTGGATGGTGCGACATTCCGATCCTATTCCTTAGGCAAGATGCCAAACGGGTGCCAAAGCACTGGTTACACTTCGGCCCCCGGCACTCCCCACTAACCGGGGGCCCAAGGCTTGCGGTCAACCCGCCCAATGCACTTTTGAACTTCGTGTTTGCTGTTGCTCAGAGCGAATGCCGAATTGGCACCTAATGCGTGCGGTCTAGACGTGGGGATGGGGTTCGTTCATACGGATGCGCGAAGCCGGGACAGCCTTTCTCTCGATTTGCTCGAAACGGTACGCCCCTCAATTGAGTCCTGGTTACTCAACTGGATCACACATGAGCCGTTACGGCGATCCGACTTTTTTGAGACTGGTTCAGGCAACTGTCGCCTCATGTCGTCTCTTTGTTCACAGCTGTCCGAGACCGCCTCAATCTGGGGCAGGCTCATGTTTGGATGGCAGCGTATCTGAAGCGGAAGCAGTGTGCCTTGCTGGATGCACGCAACGCATTGTGCGATCTTTGTAAGATGGCGGGCATGTCAGATCACACCGTCATGTCAGCTCACACAGTGTTTTTCCCTAAGTAGCACGGGGGGACTCCCAGAGAGGTAAAAAGCGGGGCGTAAGTTTGGGGGAGGAGCATACCGCGTCCGGCAACACGTCCCAGCCTCGTAAGGCCGCCTCACGCCCCTCCGCGGTAGATTGTAAGAGTTTTGGGAAAAAGTACGGTACGCAACTACCGCCCCTCCGGAATAGCGCGTTGGAGCTTGGCATAGACCTTAGCCAGTACCAGCATTGATGCTCCCGCAATCAAAAAGAAATCGCCTATACTGAAATAGTGCAGAGATGCGTGGTCGGCTAGCAGTAGCAATCCATGAGTTCCATGCGCTCGTTGCCAAACCGGAAATAATGGTGAGAACGAGTTTGGCATACCAACCACGGGCATCACGCCACCGTTGAACACCGTTACTACCGCATTCGAAACAGCGCCAAGCAGAATCATCAATCCAGCCGGGTGAGAGACCAGCTTCGTGGAATGGGTCGTCCAGACAACGCTCACCCAAAAAAGAGCACAGATTGCGACATCAGGATGCCACTTCCATATGACGGAAAGAATCAGCGGCAAGAGCACTGCCATCTACATACCCTCTATAAAGCACGTTTTCGCTAAGTCGGCCCGAGGGGAGGCTGTTGAGTAAGGCGAAGCCGAGCGCGGCGCATTCCAAGCAAGAACGCCCATGCTCAATGAGAGTCATTGCCATGCTTGGAATCGTTCATTTTAAGTGCTTCAGCTTCAGATTACGTGAGTTCGCGCAAATTGAAATGGCTCTGCTGTGCTATGTATCACGGCGATGAACTTTAGCGATTGTACTTTCGTAATCGGGAATGATCCTGATTGAGTGTTCCCGCCGGTTCAGGCAACATCATGATCGCACGACTCCAAGCTTAAATCCCCCCGAGGAGTGATCGATCTTGACTCAGGTATATCTGCAAAAGGTAAACAGAAGTTTTCCTTCATTCCAGCATGATCTACCGTCGCGTATCGCGAGTCTGCTGCCACGAAGAGACCACGAGTACGAAGCTGTTTGGGAGTTGTCAAACCGGATTTGCGACCGATATCTCCCGCAGCCAACGGCGGGTTGAAAGGCTCCGCAATCCTGAGCCGCTGAGTGATTGCTAAACAACGCACAGCTTACAATACGCTCTTCGTATGTGCCTTGACATGACTTCGTCGTAGGAAGTTCGCCGTGAGCCGACGACGGGTATCGGGAGGTCGCGGTGGCACACGGTTTGGCTTGTGACGTTTAGGCGTGCTCGCCTGCGCCTTAAATCCGCGACTCAGTGTACTTCTCGCCGCGCAAACCGGCCTCTACACCTTTTATCACCTGACCAACGTTGCTCTTCGAGAGCACCGCCGTGATACCTACATCGCGTGCTACCGAGGCAAGCTGCGCACCCAGATACATGGAGCAGAGCACAATGGTGGTATTCGGTCGTTCTTCATGAATCCGTTTGGCTGCTTCGATTCCATTCATCACCGGCATCGCGAAGTCCAGCACAACGACATCGGGATGAAGCTGACGAACCTTGTTGACCGTATCTTGGCCATCTACAGCCTCGCCACATACTTCCCATCCGTCATGTTGCCGGAGTAGGTGCCCGATGCCCCGGCGCACCTTTTCGCTATCGTCGGCTACAAGTATTCGTGCCATGGTGCCGCCTCCATGATTCGCTTCCGCTGTCTCGAACAGGCGCATGAAGCGATTTCCACGCTTTAGGGCACCATGAGGATATGAAATCGCCTACTCTCCAGACATACCTAACAACCTGTAGGCTGGCAGTATTGATGCCCGAACGTCAGAGTGCGTTCAGACAGAAACGCTGTTCCTATCGCCCAGAATCACCGACCAGAACTGGCCCACTAAACCGTTTGACTCAGCATCGAGCAGTCATAAATTCAGGATTTCAGACAGACGATCGCGATCAGGCAGCTTTGCCCATGGCAAGTAACTCCTGAACCTTGTCCAACACGACGGTGGGAAATTCGCCTTTTCGTAGGAAGGCGTCCACATGATTCTGAGCGTTCTCTGGAACGTGCTCCACGCCAGAGAACATCAGGATGCGAACGTCAGGCTTGATCCGCTTCATGGTGGCCGCAACCTCGTCGCCATTAGCGTCGGGCATCAGGTAATGGAGGATCACCAAATCGACCGGGCATACGGCAAACCGTTCGAGCGCTTCTTGTGCGGTTCGAGCAGTGGTCACAGAGTAACCTGCGTATTGTAGATACAGGCACCACCCGGCCAGAGATGTTTCATAGTCATCGACGCACAGAATGGAGGGACGGCTCATACAGCAGGGAGGAACTTACCTATCCCGGAGTATAGGGCGGAAAGCCGCTGCAATCAAGGGAATTCAGGGCTATGCATTCGGGGTAACTATGGTCAAATTCAGCAATAGAAACGTGCAATGATCCCGTCATACCTTTGCAGCTTTGCCAAGAGGTATAGTGGGTTCGCAGTCGCAGCGAGAGCCCACATTCGGAAAGATCGCAAGGCCGCTAGGGTTTGGAGCATAATCTGTTACCGCTTGAGGCGGTGGGTATTGTATGTCATCTACCCCATCTAGCGATGAACGCCGAGGAAGCACTCGGGTTCGCCTTCAACCTTGAAATTGAGGTAAAGAGCACTGAAGATGCATTCTTCTGCGAAGGCGAGACCCACATCATCAACCTACATGGAGCATTGATCTTGACTGCTGTTCCACTACGTGTGGGGATGGACATTCACATTCACGTTATTCTGACGGGCAAACGTGCCGCAGCGAAAGTTGTGTATGTCGATCCTGAACACCCTCGCCATTCCGGCATAAAGCTGGAGCAGCCAGAAAACATTTGGGGAGTAGCGCTGCCGCCCCATGATTGGCAGGAACAGCATGAAGCTTAATGAGGCGCAGAGTTCTCAGTCCATCGCAGACGGTCTCGATTGCTGACAAGCTTGACGAGCCGTACGCAACGCTGGTGTGGTTCCTGGCGGTAACGGGACTGCGCATCGGCGAGGCCATTGCGATTAAGTGGTCAGATTTCGAGGGCGACGTTCTGCAGGTGCAGCGACGCGTGTACGACGGGAAGGTCGATACCTCCAAGAGCCGGGATTCGAATGCCGATTCCGATTCCACCCGCACTCGTCGAGCGTTTGAAAGCTCTGGGGGAAACCGGCGAGTGGATCTTCCATGCACGCGGTGGCGTGCCTCTGAATCCGGGCGATGCACTGAAGCGCTACATCCGCCCGGTGGCGAACGAGCTCAAGATCGACTTGGGTGGGTGGCACGCACGGCGCCGCAGCCGAACGTTTTGCGCACGAACCCTTTCGCCAGCCGCGATAATCCGTGCACTTGTGCTCCTGAATCCGGCGGGCAAGGGTGGCAAGGGCAATTTCAGTGAGTTGGGCAGCGAACTCACAAGCGAAGGTGATGGCGATCACGGATTGCAAGTACTTCCGCGGTTTTAATGTTAGCGGCACAGCGTCAAAGCAACCTCCACCACCTCCTACTGAAAGCGAGAACTACATGCCGTTATTCTCCATTTCTGACTCTTGGGGCAAGTCTTTAGTCGCCCGTTATTTATTGGCGATATTGACTGGATTTGTTGCCTTAGGGTTACGGCACGCTCTGTCCCCTTGGCTGGGAACGCATAACCCGTTCCTCACGACGTGGGCTGCCGTCGTATTCTCAGCGTGGTACTGCGGCCTTGGTCCCTCGATAGCCACAACTGTGATTAGCGCGATTGGCGTCTGGTACTTCTTCTTGTTGCCGTTCCACCATATTGGTGTTTACAACGACACGAGCCAAGCCCCAGCGATTATTTCGTTCTTCGTGCTCTCCGGGTTCATCATTGCTTTGGGCGAATCGAATCGGCGTTGGAAGTTAGGGTTGGAACGCAGTGAGTTTCGATTCAGGCGACTGATTGATTCCAATACTATTCCGATCATATGCGGCCAGATGCGCCTGATCACCGAGGCGAATGATGCCTTTCTCAAGCTGGTCGGCTACACACGAGAAGACTTACACGCAGAACGGATCGATTGGATGAACATGACACCTCTTGAGCATCGTGCCAAGGACATGGAGGCCATGGAGCAACTGAAAAGCGCCGGGTCCTGTACTCCGTTCGAGAAGGAGTACACGCGACGAGATGGCAAGCGGGTGCCAATTCTCGTAGGTGGTACGGCGCTCAATGCTTCTCCGCTGCAATGGTTGGGTTTCGCCTTAGACCTTTCGGAGCTAAAGCGGATGGAAGCGCAATTGCGTCAAGCGCACGACGAACTTGAGCGTACGGTCGAACAGCGCACGCAGGCATTATCAAACAGCCTGGCAAAGCTACGCTCCGAGATGGATATCCGACGCAGTACCGAGCAACAGCTTCGGGAACTGTCTGCTCGGCTTCTGCGTCTTCAGGATGAAGAACGTCGTCGAGTGGCCCGCGACCTGCACGACAGTACCGGGCAGACGCTCAGCGCGTTGAAAATAACCCTCAGTTTTTTTGAAAAGCTGGTCTCCGACATCCCCGGGGCGCAGAAGCTCTTAGATGATCTCAACGCCCTGACTGACCAGGCCGTACAGGAAGTCCGCACGACATCGCACCTGCTACATCCGCCGTTGCTGGACGAAGCTGGCTTCGCCTCCGCTGCTCAGTGGTACGTGGATGGTTTCGCGAAGCGCAGCGGAATCAAGGCTCAGGTCGATTTCTCAAACCCTCCGCCCTTGGACAAAGATGC